>Ga0326597_10010753_pt1 | contig 12171 bp, 9 predicted proteins | sample RVTome_12_FD_203789 | JGI IMG/M metagenome (GOLD analysis project Ga0326597, IMG submission 203789) | Soil microbial communities from uranium-contaminated site in the Upper Colorado River Basin, Wyoming, United States - RVT100D185 | ecosystem: Environmental > Terrestrial > Soil > Contaminated >... | reverse complement strand
TCGCGTGGCACGGCGCGCGCGCCCTGGGCGTCGATGTCGCGGCCCATGTGACCGGAATGGCAGGCGCCATGCGCGCGACGGTCACCCAGATCGGCGAGACCGTGACCACCGACTCGATCAGTGCGCTCGACGACCGCTCGCGCGAGGCGATCGAACGCCTGACGACCGACACCGCCCGCGCCGTCGCGGAATTCCTGTACCGGCGCGACCAGGACATCCGTTACGCCGCGACGCTCGAGCCCAACGCCACCGCCTATCGCCATTTTCTCGATTCGCGCGTTGGTTCCGTGACGCGCCACGGCGACTGGGTCGCCAGGCAGGACGGGACCGGCTGGCGCGCCAGGGACGAGCCACGGAAGGTGGGCGGCGCACCCGAAGCCAACAACCCGGAAAATGCGAAGGCGTTCAATGCGCGCGGTCCGGAGCACGCCATGACCCGCGCCCGCCAGCCGCTGTTCCTCGAGATGACCTTCGTCGGGATGGACGGACGGGAACGCGTGAAGTTCGCGACCTCCGATCTCGTTTCCGGGCGCCTCGTGGATGTCTCGCGGCGCGAGAATACCTTCGTCAAGGCGGAGACATACTTCGCCGAGCTGAAAAAGCTGAAGCCGGGCGAAATATATGTTTCGAACGTGATCGGCGCCTATGTCGGAACCAATATCATCGGGCCCTACACCGAAGCCTCCGCAAAGAAGCGCGGGATACCGTTCGAACCGGAGCGACAGGCCTATGCCGGCAAGGAAAATCCGGTCGGCCGGCGGTTCCGCGGACTGATCCGCTGGGCGACGCCGGTGCAACGCGACGGCCGGATAATCGGCTACGTCACCCTGGCGCTGGACCACACCCATCTCCGCGAGTTCACCGACTACGTCGTGCCGACCGAGGAGCGCTACAGCGACATCGCCGATGCCGCCTCGGGCAACTATGCGTTCATGTGGGATGCGGAAGGCCGCAATATCGTGCATCCGCGCGACTATTTCATCGTCGGCTACGATCCGAAGACCGGTGAACCGGAGGTGCCGTGGCTCGATACGGACACCTACAAGACCTTCGTCGCCAGCGGCAGGAGCTGGCGGGAATTCCGCAAGGAAGCCCCCCGATACCACCGGCAGTCGCACGAACGGAAGCCGGCAGCCGACCTGATCAAGCGGAGCAGGCTCGCGCTCGACTGCCCGTTCCTCAATTTCGCTCCGCAATGCGCCGGCTGGCACCAGATCACCGAACGGGGCGGATCGGGCTCCTTCCAGATTTCCTGGAGCGGCCTGCTGAAGCTCACGACGACGGCGGCCATTCCCTACTACACCGGCCGCTACAACACGCCGCGCGGATTCGGATTCGTCACCATCGGCGCCAATGTCGAGGAATTCCACAAACCCGCCATCGCGACGAAGGAACGGCTTGACCAGTTGATCGCCGAGGAGGACGCGCGGGTCGTCGCGCGCGGCAGGCAGACATTCACCCTGATCGAAGGTCGCATGGCGGAGCTCGCCCGCGACCTGTCTCTGTCCACTCTCGCCATGATCGCCGCGGTCGTCCTCATCGCCATCTGGATGGCCTCCGCCCTGACCGGAAGCATCCGGCGCATGATCGAGGCGATCCAGCGCTTCCAGGACGGGGATTACGGCCACCGCCTGAACCCGAATTCGGGCGACGAGATCGGCAGGCTGGAGCTCGCGTTCGACCGCATGGCGGAAGCCGTGCAACAGTCCTTCTACCGGATGGACGAGGCGCGCGCCCAGGCCGAGTCGGCGCGCGGTTCCATGCAGCTGGCGAAGGAGACGGCCGAGGCCGCCAACCGGGCGAAGTCCGAATTCCTCGGCAATATGAGCCATGAGCTGCGCACGCCGCTGAACGCGATCATCGGGTTCTCCGACATGTTCGTGCGCAGGATTTTCGGGCCGCTCGGTTCGGCACAGTACGAAACCTATTCGCGCGATATCAACGAGAGCGGAAAGCACCTGCTCGACATCATCAACGACCTGCTCGACATGTCCAACATCGAAGCCGGCCGGGTGGAGCTCGACGAAGTGCCCGTCGATCTGGACAACGCAATCGATTCGTGCCTCAGGCTCTTTGCCGAAAGGGCCCGCGACGGCGAGGTGACGATCGGCAAGGAAATCGAGGACGGGCTGCCGGCCCTGCGCGCCGACGATCGCATCGTGCGCCAGATCGTCATGAACCTGGTCTCCAACGCCGTCAAATTCACGCCCAGGGGCGGACGGGTCCGGGTGAAGGCCGGCCGCGCCCGTCACGGCGGCATCGCGATCACCGTGGCCGACAACGGAATCGGCATCGCCCCGGAATATCTGGACAAGGTGACCGAACCGTTCCAGCAGGCCGAAGGCGGACTCAACAGGCGCTACGAAGGCACCGGGCTCGGGCTCGCGCTGGTCAAGCGCTTCGCCGGGCTGCATGGCGGCGCCCTGGACATCCAGAGCGTCCTCGACGAGGGCACGACGATCACGGTGACCTTCCCGGTCACCCGCGTGAGCGCCGCATCCGCCGCGGCCTGACGGATCGGCGGCGATTCACCCGCTTCAACCGGCATTCGACCCGCTTTCTTTTTGCCCCCGTCTTGTATAGGACGGATGGTCGCAAAACAGGGAGGCGGAAGCCGATGGTCGATCTGGTGAACGAGCTGGCCGGCAAGGTCGCGATCGTGACGGGCAGCGCGCGCAATATCGGCCGGGCCACGGCCGAAGAGCTGGCGCGCGGCGGCGCGGCGGTGGTGATCAACGCGCGCACGTCGGGCGATCTGTGCGAGGAGGTCGCGAACGGGATCGTCGCCCGCGGTGGCAAGGCGCTGCCTTTCGTCGCCGACATCACCGAAGCGGACGCCGTCGACCGTATGGTGAAAGCGGCGATCGCCGAATTCGGCGGCATCGACATCCTGGTCAACAACGCCGCCGGACGGGCCCACAAGCCGTTCATCGAGCTCGACATGGCGACCTGGCGTTATGCGCTGGGCGCCGCGTTCGAGGGCGCCTTCCTGATGTCAAAGGCCTGCGTGCCGTCGATGATCGAGCGCGGCGGCGGATCGATCATCGGGATGGGCGGGCTCAACGCCTACAAGGGACAGCCGGAGCGGGCGCACGGGATGGCGTCCAAGGCGGGGCTCGCCGGGCTGATCCGCGGCCTCGCCTTCGATCTCGGCAAGTACAATATCCGGGCGAATTTCCTGGTCGTCGGCTCGTTCGACACCCAGCTCGAGGGCAGCAGCTCGTCCGGCTCGCCCAAGCCCGCGCTCGCGACCATACCGCTCGGCCGGCTCGGCGTGCCGCAGGACATGGCCAACCTGATCCGTTTCCTGTGCGGCCCCGGCGCGACCTATCTCAGCGGCCAGACCATCCACCTCAACGGCGGCTCGTTCTGTCCGTTTTAGGTATTCATCGGACAGACGCCGTCCGTCCGTTACCTTGGATATTCCGGAATTCCCCCACCTCTCCCCTACCCTCTCCGCCCCCGAGGGCAGAGAGGGGGCCTACCTGGCTCGCCCGTTCTGCCGCGTTCCCCTCCGCCCATTGGGGGGAGGGGACAGGGGAGGTGGGCTTGCACAACCTAACCGGCGCCGCCGACATGCAGCTGTCAGACCGAGACGTGCTCCCTGCCTTCCGTGACGGTCAGGGCTTCCTTCGCGGCGTCGTAGAAATGGACGTTCTCCGGCAGGATGACGGAAGCCGAGCGGACGCGCTGGTCGGCCGCCCCGATCCCGGCCGGCGTCGCGCCGCCGGCGACGGCCTCCGCCGCCTTTTTCAGGCGCTGGCGCGCCAGCACGATGGCGCGGTCCGTCGGCACCAGGATCTCGCGCGTGCGGTCCTGGATCGGCCCCTGGCTCTCCTGGATGGCGGCATCCTGCATGGAGATGCCCTTGACGCCGCAATATGTCCTGCCCGCCTTTTGCGCCTCGCGGTCCATCATGTAGTCGTTGTCGCGGTTGACCACGGGCCGCACCGTGCCGGGAATCAGCTTGACGTGGATGCCGCCGCCGTTGCGCATCACGTTCAGCTCCTCGGCGGTCAGCGCCCGGGTCGGGTGGTGCGTCATGCACCAGGACATGCAGGTTTCGTCGTCGACCGGCACGAAGGCATGGCCGTTGAGCGCGTTGTCGCCGTAGGGCGGGATCATCGTGTGGAACGGCATGACCCACTGGGTGATGCGCCAGTAAAGGTGGCCGGGATCGGCGGGACGGCGAACGCCGATGATCATGCCGCCGTCGGTCTCCACCACCTCGAACTTTCCCTGCGTGTTGGCGGCGAAGGTCGCGCCCTTCGAGCCGGTATGCAGGGGGTCGCTCTTCAGGTCGCCGCGGTGCAGGTACGACAGATGCACCGAGTCGATGCCGCCTTCCATCGCCTGCAGGAAATTGCATTCCTGCGCCCGGCGGGAGACGAAGCGGCGCTCGTGCGGCACCACGGACCATTCGAAGGCCGGCGGCGGCGGCGGCAGCTCCGGTGGGCCCATATAGGTCCAGATCACGTCGCCCTGCTCCAGCGTGGGGTAGGATTTGAGCTTCACCTCCGCGCACAAATCGGGCACCGACGGCAGGTCGACGCACTGGCCGGTGACGTCGTATTTCCAGCCGTGATAGGGGCAGCGCAGGCCGCCTTCCTCGTTGCGGCCGAACCACAGCGACACGCCGCGATGGGCGCAGAACTCGTCGATCAGCCCGATCCGCCCCTGCGTGTCGCGGAACGCGATCATCGCTTCCGACAGCGCCTTGACGCGGACCGGCGGACAATCGGGTTCCGGCAGCTCGTCGGCGCACAGGATCGGGATCCAGTAGCGGCGGAACAGCTCGCCCATCGGCGTGCCGGGCCCCGTCTTCGTCAGAAAGTCGTTTTCCGCCTGTGTCAGCATCGTGTTGCTCCCTGTTACCGTGCGCGGCCGTTCCGCGGGACGGCAACCGCCTGTCGAAAAATTATTCGCCATCGGTTGCGGGAACGCAAGGATGGCGGACAGCGGATGGGTTCTCCTTGAAGGATCGGCGCCCAATTCGTCATACTCCGGTCTCACAATCGATAAGAATCGAGGGAGAAGGGTTTCATGGACGATACGTGCGGTCACGACCATGCCGTGGTGACGGAACGGCTCATCGATGCGGGGCTGATCCTGGAGAGCGAGGGGCAGGGCGATTTCTGCATGGGGCACGTCTCGGTGCGAACGCCGGACGATCCCGGCCGCATCCTGATGAAAGCCTCCGCCATGGGGTTCGAGGAGATGTCGCCGGCGAACCTGGTCACCGTCAATATCGAGGGCGAGAAGGTAGCGGGCACCCACAAGCCGCATAACGAGGTGTTCATCCACACCGAGATCATGCGCGCCCGGCCGGAGATCGGATCGGTCGTCCATACCCACGCCCCCTATTCGGTGATCTTCTCCTCGCTCGGCAAGCCAATCCTGCCGGTCGGACACAACGGCTCGATCTTCTTCGAGGCGCTGCCGGTCTTCTCCGACACCACCGACCTGATCGTCACCCGGGAGCTGGGCCGCGCGGTGACGAGGTGCATGGGCGACAACAAGGCGCTGCTGCTGCGCAATCACGGCATCGTCACCGCCGGACGCACCATCGAGGAGGCGGTCTATTTCGCCGTGTTCCTGGAAAACGCCTGCTGGATGCAGGTCATGGCGGAAGCCGCCGGCGGGCCCAGGCTGGTGACTCCGCCGGCGGAAGCGCATGCCAAGAAGCGCATCGCGCGGCCGGAGAACCAGGTCAATTTCTTCAACTATATGGTCCGGCGCGTTCACCGCAACCGCTGACGCCGGCGCGCCTTTCGTTCGAAGGACAGGGAGACGGAAATGGAAAAGTGGTGCCGCTTTCAGGCGGCGGACGGACCGTCCTACGGGCTGATCGAGGACGGCACGGTCATCCGCGCGGACGGCGTTCCCTGGGAGGATCATCGTCTCACTGACGACCGCCGGCCGCTCGCCGCGACGAAGCTGCTCGTCCCCGTCATCCCCGGCACGTTCTACTGCGCCGGCGCCAACTACCGCGACCACATCGTCAAGCGGGCCGCGATGACCGGCCGCGAGCCCAGGATCCCGCCGCGCGCCGACATCGGCTACCGCGCCAACAACGCCCTCGTCGCCCATGACGAGCCGATCGTCAAGCCGGCCGACGCGGGCGACGAATTCGAATACGAGGGCGAGCTGGTCGCCGTGTTCGGCAGGACCGTGAAGAACGTCAGCCGGCACGAGGCGCTGGACTGTGTCTTCGGCTGGACCATCGGCAACGACGTGAGCGAGCGCCACTGGCAGGCCGGCGACCGCACGCTGTGGCGGGCCAAGAATACCGATACCTTCAAGCCGATGGGGCCGTGGATCGTCACCGATCTCGACATCGACGCCGCGCGCACCATCGTCCGCATCAACGGCGAGGTGACCGACGATTTCCGCACCGGCGACATGATCTTCGACGCCGCCGAATTCATCTCCGAGCTGTCGCGCTACGCGACCATCCACGCCGGCGACGTGATGTGGCTCGGCACCGACGGGCTGCCGCGCAACATGAATCCGGGCGACGTGGTCGAGGTCGAGATCGCCGGAATCGGCACGCTGAGGAATCCGGTGATCGCGGGAAGCTGAGGCGAGCGTCGCTCCGCGGGCGAAGATTCAGCGGAACAGGTAGTGCGGCCCGCAAATGAACTGCGCCGCGATGCCGCCCTTTTCGACCCGTACGACCCGCGCGGTCAGCGGGATGATTCCGGCGAGCTGCAGCTCGATCTCGTCGTCGACACCGACGCGCGCGTGGGTCCTGGCCTTGAAGCCGCTGGCCGAGATGTCCAGCGCGGTACAGGCGGACGATGCGCCTCGCACCCTGATCGCGCCCTGCTCCCCGATGGTCCAGCGCGGGAACAGGCGCTTCTCGGCGCCGTCGGGGATGCAGCCGGTCATGTCAGTCCTCCCGCTCGATGAGGGAGGCAACCGCCTGCTCGACGAGCTCGTGCAGGATGTCGGCGACGCTCTGCTCGCAACGGACCATGCCGACGCTCTCGCCGGCCATCAGCGATCCGTTCTCGATGTCGCCCTGGATCACGGCGCGGCGCAGCCGGCCGGCCCAGAAATGCTCGATGGCGACCTGGGCGCCGGCGCGGTCGACCTCGCCGCGCCGGTGACGCTCCATCTGCTCCGCCTGGGCGGCGCGGAAATCCTCCATCGCCCTGTTGCGGAGCGCGCGCACCGGGATCACGCTGAACATGTCGGACAGGCGCGGCGACACCACGGCATCGCGCGCCTGGGCCTTGATCAGGGCGGCCTTGAACCGGGGATGGGCGATCGATTCATGGGCGCAGGCGAACCGCGTGCCGAGCTGGCAGCCGGCGGCGCCCATCTGCAGATAGGCGGCGATCGCCTCGCCCCGGCCGATGCCGCCGGCGATGAAGACCGGCACCTCGTCGACCGCCGACAGGATTTCCTGGGCGAGGACCGAGGTCGAGGTCGGCCCGATATGGCCGCCCGCCTCCGCGCCTTCGACGATCAGCGCGTCGGCGCCGGCGCGGATCAGGCGCCGCGCGATCGCAAGGGTGGGCCCGAAGCAGACCACCCGGACGCCCGCCGCCTTGAACCGCTCGATGGTGCGGCAGGGAGGCAGGCCGCCGCCAAGGACGACCAGATCGACCTTCTGCGCGATGCAGGTCTCGACCAGCGCGTCGAACTGCGGATGCAGCGTAATGAGGTTGACGCCGAACCGGCGGTCGGTGAGCACGCGCGTCGCGTAAATCTCCTCGGCGAGATCGTCGGCCGGCATGGCGGAGGCCGCGATCACGCCGAAGCCGCCGCCGCTCGAGACCGAGGACACCAGATTCCGCTCCGAAATCCACGACATCGCGCCGCACAGGATCGGAACCTCGCAGGCGAGGAATTCGCAGCCGGCGCGGCCGAGCAGCTCGAAGCGATGGCGCGCGGCGGCGATCGATGCGAAGTCGTCGCGACCGGCCGGATCCCTGTCGGGAAGCTTGATCGGGGTGTTCAGCATTGTCCGAATCGATGCGGGACGGCGCCGCAACGGCGCCGCCTGACCCGCCTGGGCTATCGTCCGCCGATTCGATTAACCGAGCGTTAAGGTAAAGCCCCGCGCCGCGCTACCGCCCGACATTGGCGCTGCGCGCGGGAATGCCGGTCTCCTGATGGCAGATATCGGCGAGGATCGCGACGCCTTCGCGGATCTGCTGCAGCGACGGATTGCCGAAGCACAGCCGCATGCTGTGCCGCCCGTCCGCCGGATCGGCGCACCATTCCGCGCCCGCATTGATCGCGACGCCGTCGGCCAGCGCGACCTGGGCGAGCCGGCTGGTATCGACGTCGTCGGGCAGCGTCACCCAGATGAAGATGCCGCCGCTCGGCGCGGAAAACTCCACCGCCGTGCCGAACTCCGCCTCGAGCGCCTCCATGATGGTGTCGCACTTCTCCTTCAGCACCCCGCGCAGCATGGAGACGTGGCTGTCGAAATGCGCCGTGCAGTATTCGGCAAGCACCATCTGCTCCAGCGAGCCTGAGCCCGCGTCGTGCTTCGCCGCCAGCACGCGCGACAGCACGTCCCACTCGGCGACGACGTAGCCCACGCGCAGCGCCGGCGCGACGGTCTTGGAGAACGAGCCGCAATAGATCACCTGCCCTTCGTCGTCGAGCGCGCGGATCGCCTTCGGCCTGTGGCCGCTGAAGGTGAGGTCGGCGTAGCAGTCGTCCTCGAAGATCGGCACGCCATGCGCGCGCGCAAGCCGCAGCAGCGTGAGCCGCCGCTCCTCCGGCATTACGGTGCCGGTCGGGTTCTGCACCGTGGGGATGGTGTAGATGTATTTCGCCCTGCTCCCCTCCGCCTTCAGCGCGTCGAGGATATGGGACAGTGCGTCCATGTCGATGCCGTCCTCGTCGAGCGGCGCGCCGATCGCGCGCACGCCGCACCGCGCCAGCCGTTCGAGCGTGCCCTGGTAGGTCGATGCCTCGACGATGACCGTGTCGCCGGGCGCGAGAAGGACAGCGTTGACCAGATCGAGCGCCTGCAGCGAGCCGGAGACGATCAGGATGTCGTCCGCCGTCTGGCGCATGCCGGTGCGGGCAGTCAGCGATCCCACGAGGAATTCGCGCAGGGGACGGTAGCCCTGCGGCCCGCTGTTCATGCCGTAGGTGGCGAGCGCCTGGCCGTCGCGCTCGAGCGAGGCCTTCGATGCCTCGATGAAATCGTCGACCGGCACCGCGCCCGAATCGTTGTGGCCGCCGACGAAATTATAGGACGGAAATCCGCCCCAGCGCGTTCTCCGCGCCGGCAGGCCATCGCGAAAAAGGCCCGAGTAATCGAAAGCCATGGTCAGGCGTATCCCCTTCTGGTCGGCTGGATGGATAGCACGGATCGCCGCCTTGCGCCTCCCCCGAAACGGCGCGGCGGAACGGAACCGCGCCGTCCCGCGCGACGCCCTATCGCGGCGAGGCGAGATAGAGCCCGCCCGCGATCAGGACGATTCCGCCGATATGGTGGGCGCCCGGAACCTCGCCCAGAAAGGCGATGGCAAGCAGCACGGTGAAGGCGGGAATGAGATGCAGATACTGCCCGGCGCGGATCGCGCCCAGGCGCGCGATCGCATGGTTCCACAGCATTGTGGCGAGCGCGCAGGGAAGGGCGGCAAGCGCGACGACGGTCAGCACCGTCACCGCGGTCGCCGGCATCGGCCGCGCGATGAATGCTTCCAGCAGCCAGACCGGCAGCAGGAACGCGGCGCCGAATCCCAGAAGGACGAGCAGCGTGACCCGGTGGTCCAGCCCGTGCGGCAGCTTGCGCAGCAATACGGCGTAAAGCCCCCACGAGACATAGGCGCAGGTGACGATCAGATCGCCGCGGTTGAATTCGAGCCCGAGAAGCCGATCGATGGAACCTGCCGAAATCAGCGCGAGAACGCCGGCGAGAGAAAGCGCGACGCCAACCGCCTGGCGCCGGGAAAGCCGGTCGCCGAACAGCAACGCCGCGAGCAGCATGATGAACACGGGCTCCACCGAATTGATCACCGCGGCATTGATCGCGATCGTGTACTGCAGCGCGAGAAACAGCAGCGCGTTGCCGCCGACCCACAACAGCAGGGCGAGCAGGGCCAGTATCCGGAGATGCCGCCGGACCACATCCCACTGCCGCAGCAGCGGGCGGGCGGCGAACGGCAACACGATCAGGAAGGCGGAGAAAGTACGCCAGAACGAGAGGCCGATCGGCGGAATGTCGTGGCGAAGATAGCGGACGACGATGGTGGTCGCTGCCCACAGCAACATGGTGAAAACCGCGGCGGACACGGGAGATCGCAGCAGACCCGCGGTGGCGCCCTGTCCCCTGTCGTCCCCCTGCCCGGCCGACTCCATTGCCGCCCCCCGCACCGCCCGCATCGCGTCAGATCGGCTTAGTATCGGAGCGGACGCACCCCGTCCAGAGCGGGGCGGTCAGCGCAGCGCGCGCAGCGCTGCGGCCTTGCGCTTCTCGCGCAGCACCATCAGGACTTTCCAGAATTCATCGAGGCGGGCGGACGGGATCCGCGCCTTGCGGAGGAGGGAGATGACCGTGCCGGCATTGCCCTGGAGGATCTTGCGGCGGACGTCGTCGAACGGATCGCGGGTCGAATCGGAAATGACCGCCGAGAAGAAGTCCAGCGAATTCTGGCGCAACGCCATGAACAGGACGCGGGTGGTGAGCTTCTGCTCGTGCCGCAGGCTCTGCACCAGCGCGAACAGGCGCGACGGCCGCGTTTCCTGGATCAGGTGCAGGATCGCCGCCTCCTCCGCCTTGACGCCGACGGCTTCGGTCCGGCCCGGCAGCTTGTAGAGGCGCGCGAGCTTTTCGCGCGCCGCGGCGGAGACCATCGTGGTCAGCTTCACCGCGACGTCGGTGAACAGGTCGTCGCGCTGCGCCAGCCTGTCGAGAACCGAGGTTTCCGACTCGAACCGGCTGAGCAGCGTGTCGCAGACCGGGCGGGTCATGGGCGCGGCCCTGTTGTCGACGAAGCTCTCGGCGACCGGAACGTCGGAATACTTGGCAAGGGTGAGCGCCAGCCGGTCGGACATGGGCGAGCGGCGCGCGACCGCGGATGCGGCCGCGCTCGAGATGGTAAGGACGAGCTGTTGCCAGTCCTCTTCGGAAAAGACCTCGGTGACCTCGAGGAAGGGACAGGCGACCGGGTCGACGTCGTGGGCGATCTTGAGCGCGATGTCGTGCGGCAGGTCGGCGGCGTGCTTGACCGCCTCGGCGAGCTCCTGGCGGACGCGCTCGATCGCGTCCATGGCCAGCTGGCGGGCGAGCGACTCCGCCGCCTGGCGCTCAACCGGTCCGGCCTTCCCGGCGGTCAGCATTTCCCCGACTCTCTGGGCGATCTTCCGGCGGGCGGTCTCGTTCTGCCCGCGAAGAAGATCGATTGCTTTCTCCGCTCCGGACATTCCTGGACGTTGTCGTCAATCCACGGTTCTGCCCTGCAAATATCGGACAATTTCATTTGGAATTTGTTAATCATCTTGGCCCTAATCCGGAAAATCCACGGTATTCCGCCACAATTCCCGCCTTTCGCCGCCGCTTCCGGAAAGCGGAGACGGGGCTGGCGGCTGGACGCCGCGCGCCCTGCCCTCTAAACAGATCGCCGGAAAAGTGCCCCCGAGCCGCAGGAGACCGCCATGGCCGCGCCCACCCCCATCGACCTGATCTCGTTTCCGGGAACCGGAAACCTGCCGTTCTTCGCGGGGGCGGAGAAGGGGCTGTACGAAGCGCGCGGGGTCGCGGTCAGGCTGGAGACCACGCCGTCGTCCATGTACCAGGCGGCCAACCTCGTTTCCGGCAGGTTCCAGATCGCCTGCACCGCCTGCGACAACGTGGTCGCCTATCAGGAAGGCGCGGGCGAGGTCGCGCTCGACCGCGAGCCGGACCTGTTCATGATCATGGGCGCGACCCAGATCGAGGTCGCCTTCGTCGTCCGGCCGGAGATCGGTTCCTATCGGGACGTCCGGGGACAGAAGCTCGCGCTCGACGCGCTGGCGACCGGCTTCGCCTTCGCGCTCTACCGCATGCTGGACGAGGCCGGGCTGACTCAGGCCGATTACGAGATGGTCTCGGTCGGCTCGACGCCGTCGCGCTGGGAAGCGGTGCAGAAGGGCGAGTACGCCGGAACCCTGCTGATCGAGCCGTTCACCAGCCAGGCGCGCGCGGCGGGCTACAAC
>Ga0326597_10010752_pt1 | contig 12171 bp, 11 predicted proteins | sample RVTome_12_FD_203789 | JGI IMG/M metagenome (GOLD analysis project Ga0326597, IMG submission 203789) | Soil microbial communities from uranium-contaminated site in the Upper Colorado River Basin, Wyoming, United States - RVT100D185 | ecosystem: Environmental > Terrestrial > Soil > Contaminated >... | reverse complement strand
CAGCCGATCCCCGCTCATCCCAACCCCCAACTCTCACCCACCAGGTGAAACCCTTAGAATCCAAACCCACAGACAGGAAAAGAAAATTCTCACTATCCGATCAATTAAGCCGGGGAATGAGGCGGCGCTCTGTGACACTCTCTTTAGGGGCTATGGAGGGGCAATTTGAGCCAACTCGGTGTATGATGGCGAGGCGGGCAGAGGGTTAAACAATCTTCAAGTGTTCGGTGTTCGAATGATCGGTTGATAAAGCCTTTGCCTTCAAAGCCTTGGGAGGGTCTTTCGTGCGTTCGGTATCCGCGGCCATGCTTATGGCCACCACACTTCTTTTGGCATTTTTCGGGCCTGCCCGCGCCGGTTTCGACGAGGGTGTCGTGGCCTATGAGCGCGAGGATTTCATTACCGCCCTGCGCGAGTTCCTGCCGCTGGCGCAGAACGGCGACTCCCTGGCCCAGAGCTATGTCGGCGTGATCTTCCATTTCGGGCTCGGCATCAAGCCCAACCTGGAGAAGGCCGTCGACTGGTACGCCCGGGCCGCCAACAAGGGCGACAGCCTCTCGCAGCGGATCCTCGGCGACCTGCACGTCGAAGGCGCCTGGGGCAGCCCCGACTACGTGACCGCGGCGAAATGGTATCAGCTGGCCGCCGAGGGCGGCGATGTCGAGGCGCAGCGCAAGCTCGGGCAGATGTATCTCGAGGGCCGCGGCGTGCCGCGCGACCAGAACCGGGCAGCCAGGTGGCTGCGCATGGCCTCGGTGCACGATTCGGAGGCGCGCAAGCTGCTCCGCGAGACGCTGCGCCCGCTGCGCACCTCCGTCACCACCACCAAGCCGCAGGGCAGCAAGAACGCCCGCGGCCGGTACCAGATGGCGCTGCGCGCGCCGTCGTCCTGCGAGGGGGGCTTTCCCAACGCCCCCTACGACATCAACGTCAACATCATCTTTCCCAAGCCGCGCATCGATCACGGCCATTCGATCGCGCAGCTCGGACGCATCTCCGGCCTCGGGCATAACGTCCGCGCCCTGGGGCTGATGAAGCCCGACCTAGTGATCGAGACCCGCCCCAAGGCGCAGGGCCTGCCCATGGGCGACCGGTTCTGTTTCTGGATCACCGGCTTCGACGTGAACCTGCGCTACCGCCGGGTCGACGTCTTCGTCGCCAAGGAATATCCGCCCGGCAGCTGCCAGTACAAGGCGATCCTCGAGCACGAGGAGGAGCACGTCCGCGTCTCGCGTCAGAACCTCGAGGAGTTCGCGCCGCGGATCCGCCGGGCGCTCACCTCCCTGCTCATCCCGACCGGCCAGCAGCCCGCCAAGGTGGTCTCGGCCGCGGCGGCGAGGCACAACGTCAAGAGCATCTCCGACGAGCTCCTACAGCCGGTCTACAAGGAGATGATGGCCTCCCTGGTCCAGGCCCAGAAGGAAGTCGATTCGGCCGAGGAATACGCCCGCGTCCAGCGCAGGTGCGCGGACTGGTAGGTCCCGGGCCGCGTTTCCGGACGCCCGCGGAGGGTCCTCTCCCCCTTCCCGGCCCCTTCCCGGGCGCCTTCCCGGCATGCGAAGGGCCCGCCGGCACGGCCGGCGGGCCCGTCTTGAATTCTGGTCGGAGCGGCGGGATTTGAACCCACGACCCCTTCACCCCCAGTGAAGTGCGCTACCAGGCTGCGCTACGCTCCGTCACGCCGCGCCGGTGAAGGACCGTCCGCGCGGGCGCGCACTTTACCCCTTCGAATGCGGGACGGTCAAACCGAACCGTCAGGCGCGCCGCGCCCGGGGCAGACGCGCGCAGTCAGCCCCGCAGCATCCTCTTGATCTCGGCCAGTTCCTCGATGATGGCGTTGATTTCGCGGCGCTGGGCCGTGGTCAGCGATTGGCGCTTCTCGCGCGCCGCGGCCGCCCCGGAGGCGCCGGATGCGCCGCGGGCGACGTGCCCTTCGCGGAGCAGTTTCTGCACCCCCTTGATGGTGTAGCCCTCGTTGTAGAGAAGGGTGCGGATGTTGCGCAGCAGGACGACATCCTCCGGCCGGTAATAGCGCCGGCCGCCGCCCCGCTTCAGGGGCTTGACCTGGGAAAATTTCGATTCCCAGAACCTCAGCACATGCTGCGGGATCTCGAGTTCGTTGGCGACTTCGCTGATCGTGCGGAAGGCTTCGGCGGACTTTCCCATGCGCCGCCCAGACGACGTGCCGGGAACCGATTCCATCGGCTGCGCCATTTATCCACGCTCCCCCTCGCCGTCCCTGCTACGGACCTGGGAGAAGGGATTGAACCCGGCGCCCGCCTGCGGGCTTGCCGCCTCCTCGCCCTCCGCCTCCTGGGATCCCGCCGCGCCGGCGTCGACGCGGCTCTTCAGGACATGGGAGGCCCGGAACACGAGCACCTTCCGCGGCAGGATCGGCACCTCGTCGCCGGTCTTGGGATTGCGCCCGACGCGCTGGCCTTTCTGGCGCACGGTGAAGCTGCCGAAGGACGAGATCTTGACGGGCTCGCCGCGGATCAGGGCGTCGCTGATTTCCTGCAGCACCGCCTCGACCAGCTCACCCGATTCGTTGCGGGAGAGCCCCACTTCCTGATAGACCGCCTCTCCCAACTGGGCGCGGGTAACGGTATTGCCTGCCATTGCGTCCTCCCAAGTACAGGCAAAGGTAACCCTCCCCAAAAAAGCCGTCAAGATCAAAGGGATGCGGGAATTCGCTTACCCATCGCGCCATGCGTCACCAGCGCAGGGCCGCGGAGGCCCAGGTGAATCCCGCTCCCATCGCCTCCATCAGCACGAGATCGCCCCGCTTGATGCGGCAATCGCTCGCCGCCTCGCTGAGCGCCAGCGGGATTGAGGCCGCCGAGGTGTTGGCGTGGCGGTCCACGGTGACCACCATCTTTTCCGGCGGGATGCCGAGCTTCTTGCGCGTCGAATCGAGGATCCGCTTGTTGGCCTGGTGCGGCACCAGCCAGTCCACGTCCTCCACCGTGAAGTTATTGCCCACCATGGCCTCGTCGATCACCGCCGACAGCTTGGAGACCGCGTGGCGGTAGACCTCGCGGCCCTGCATCCGCACCACCCCCGCCACCTGGTTGAGGGACGGCCCGCCATCGGCGTAGAGCAGGTCGTGCTGGCGTCCGTCGGAATGGAGGTGGGTGGACAGCAAGCCGCGGTCGGCGCTGGTGCCCATGCCTTCCTCCGCCCTCAGCACGACGCCGCCGGCGCCGTCGCCGAACAGGACGCAGGTCGCGCGGTCGGTCCAGTCGAGGATCCGGGAGAAGGTCTCGGCCCCGAGCACGAGCGCCGTCTTGCCCTGGCCGAGGCGGAGGAAATTGTCGGCCACGCTGAGGGCGTAGATGAAGCCGGAACAGGCAGCCTGGACGTCGAAGGCCCAGGCCCGGTCGGCGCCGATGCGTTCCTGCACCCGGGTCGCGGTCGCGGGGAAGGTCTCGTCGGGGGTTGCGGTGCCGAGCACGATGATGTCGATCTCGTCCCCGCGGATGCCGGCCCGCTCAAGCGCCCGCCGCGCCGCGTGGGTGGCGAGGTCGGAGGTCATCTCCCCCTCGGCGGCGACATGGCGCTGGCGGATCCCCGTCCGTTCGGTGATCCAGGCGTCGGTGGTGTCGACGATCTTCGAGAGATCGTCATTGGTCAGTATCTTTTCGGGAAGATAGGCTCCCCAGCCTTGAACGACCGACCTTACCACCATCAGGAACTGGCGACCTTCTGCACCGGTGCGCCGAATCTTCCAAGGTGTTCGAATTCCGCCGTGATCAGATCGGTGAAGCCGCCATTGACCATGTCCACGGCGACACCGATGGCGTTGGCGAAGCCGAAGGAATCGGTCCCGCCGTGGCTCTTGATGACGATGCCGTTGAGACCCAGCAGCATGGCGCCGTTGTAACGGCGCGGATCCACCTTCATGCGGACCTTGTTGAGCGCCCCCCGGGCGAGCAGGTAGCCCAGCCTCGCGGCGAGCGAACTGCGGAAGGCGGTGCGCATGAAGCCGGAATACATCTTGGCGATCCCTTCCGCGGTCTTGAGCGCGACGTTGCCGGTGAAGCCGTCGGTCACCACCACGTCCGCCGCGCCCGCCCAGACCGCATCGCCCTCGACGAAGCCCTGGAACTGGATGGGAAGGTCGATCTCCCTCAGAATCGCCGCCGCCTGGCGGATCGCCTCATGGCCCTTGAGGTCCTCCTCGCCGACGTTGAGGAGCCCGATGGTCGGCTTGGGCAGCCCCAACACGGTGCGGGCGAAGACCTCCCCCATGATCGCGAACTCCACCAGATTGCGGTCGTCGCACTGGATGTTGGCGCCGAGGTCGAGCATCACGCATTCGGAGACGGACGTCGGCAGCACCGTCGCGATCGCCGGGCGCGTGATCCCGGGCAGGGTGCGGAGCGCGAGCTTGGCCATGGCCATGAGCGCCCCGGTATTGCCGGCGGAGACCACGCCCTCAGCCATACCCTGCTTGACCGCGTCGATGGCGAGCCACATGGAGGAGCCGCGACCCTTGCGCAGCGCGATGGACGGCTTGTCCTCGCCGCTGATGACGACGTCGGTATGGTGGACGTGCGAGATGGCGTGGAGCTTGGGGTAGTGATCGAGAAGCGCCTGCACCCGTGCCCCGTCGCCATAGAACCGGAAAGCGACGTCCGGATGGCGCGTGCGCGCAAGGTCGGCGCCCCTGACGACTATGTCGGGCGCGCCGTCGCCTCCCATGGCGTCCAGGGCAATTGTCAAACCCATGATGTGTCACCCAGCATCGGGTTGCCGGTGGGCGCCTTGTTAGACGGCGCCCTCGGTCTCGGTCACTTCACGACCGTCGTAATATCCGCAGGATCCGCAAACGTGGTGGGGCCGCTTCAACTCGCCGCAATTCGGGCATTCCCCATAGGCTCCCGCCTTCAGCGCATGGTGGGAACGGCGCTTGTCGCGCCGGGACTTCGAGACTTTTGACTTAGGAACAGCCATAGATCGCCATCTTTCGGTCATGGGCCGCATCGCGGGAGACGCGGCGCCCATTCTTAATGGAGCCGTTTATTACCCAATATCAGGGGCTTCGGCAAGTCGCTTCGCGGCCTATTTTCCCTTTAGCCGTCCGAGGACGGAAAACGGGGATTGCGGCTCCGCCTCCGCCTCCCCCACGGTCAGCGCCGCCAGCGCCTCGTCGGCGTCCGGCGCGCGGGGATAGGGGTCGAGCGCCAGGCCCAGACATTCCGCCGCCGCCTCGCCGATATCGATGCCGCCCGCGGGCAAGGGCTCCGGCGCGTCCTCGTCGCTCGCTTCCGCTTCGACCTCGATCTCGGACTCGCGGCCGGCCCCGGCCCCCGCCCCGGCGGCCTTCGCGTAAAGCAGGGTGAAATCGTCCTCGACATGGGCGGCGACGGGCTCCAGGGTGACGACGCAAGCTTGGACCACCTCGGCCAGGATGTGGCCCTCGAGCCGCGCGCTGGCCCCGCCCTCGAACACCTCGAGCCGGCCTTCGGCGGTGAAGCTGTCGAGAGAAACCAAGCCGAAGCGGACGGCAAGCGCCGCGCGCTCCTCGGGCCCAGCCTCGATCCTGAAGGCCATCGCATCGGCGCCGAAGCCCATGCGCGGCTCGATGGCGAAAACGCGGGAGAATTCGGGCCGCGGCGCCGGCCGGGCCCGGGACGTCCCCGCCTCCTCCTCGCGGTGGTGCTTGCGCGTCATGGCCGTCCCTCCGCAGCACCCGTGCCCGCCTGCGCGCCGGACGGCGCGGGGATGGTCGCGAAGTCGAGCCGGCCGGTGGCCACCTCTTCATAAGGCACCGCCCTGAGCGCCGCCACCGACGCGGCGAGGTAGGCCGCGAGCGCCGACGGGGCACCATCGGGCGCTGCACCCCCGAAGACGTTGCGCTCCAGCGCCGCCGCGAGCGCGCCGTCCGCGCCGGCGAGGCCGTCCTCGTAGGCGGCGATGCGGCCGTAGAACGCCTTGGCCAGGGCCTTCACGCGCTTCGCGACGCCGAGGTCGCCGGTGCCCATTTCCCGCAGATTCCGGTCCATGTCGGCGAACATGAGGTCGAACACCGCCTGGCCCAGTTCCTCGGCGCCCACCGTTCCCTGCTTCCGCGCCGCCCTCAGCCGGTTGAGCGCGAGGAACGCGTGCAGGGCGATCATCTCGAAGCGGCCCTCGACGGTGTCGGGAACGCCGAGATCGCGGTAGAACGCAGGCAGCCGCGACTGAGCGACCAGCGCCCGGTAGATCAGCCCGGCGGGTTCATCGAGGTCGCGCTTGCGAAACAGCGATGCCAGGATCATGGCTCCGGCCTATGGTTGACAGGCCCGAGGACCCGATGCAATTGTAGCCTCAAGATGAGGGTCCGGGGGTCCGGCGTCAAGGCGCGAGGCGCCGGGATTCCGGGCGCTGCCAGTCGCGGGCCCTGCGACGATATCTGCTATGCGACCTTATCTGCCATGGAAGTGTCACATGCCCGAAGTTCTTGGTAAACGCGCACGCCGCTCCTCCGCCGGTCCCGGCCGGGCGGCCGTCTGCGCGCTCGTCGTCGGCGTCCTGGCCGTGGCGGCGGGATGCTCGGCGGACGTCAACCTGCGCGGCAACGCGGTCAAGAGCGAAAACCTCGCCGCGATCAAGCCGGGCGTCCAGGACCGGAGCGCGGTGCGCGACCTCCTGGGATCGCCCACCAACGTCGCCACCTTCTCCAACGAGACCTGGTACTACATTTCCCAGAAGGACCAGAGGATCGCCTTTTCCAAGATCACGCCGAAATCGCGGGAGATCGTCGCCATCTCCTTCGACGAGCGCGGGCGGGTCCGGAAGGTGAAGAAATATAGCCTCGCGGACGCAAGGAATATCGAGCCCGTCGACCGGGTCACGCCGACCCCGGGACAGGAGTTCAGCCTCATCCAGCAGCTGATCGGCAACCTGGGCCGGTTCGAGGCATCGGGCGACGAAGAGCGCTTCTAGCGCCCGCCCCGCTCGAGGAGACGAAAAAAAGCCCCGGACCTGCCGGGGCTTTTTCGCAGTTCCGGGCGAACCGGCTACGACTTGCAGTCGACGTTCTTGGCCTCCTGGCCGGGGGCGGGATAGGTGAAGGTGCAGGTCATGCCGACCTTGACGTCCTTGCGCGCGGCCGTCTTGCCATTGACCGTCAATTTCGTCCGCGACCCGGAAACCTTGGCCGTCACCTCCTTGCCCTGGTAGTTGATGACGATGCTTCTTCCGCCTCCCTTGAGGGCGGTCACCTTGCCCGTGTGCTTGGCCAGCGAGACCTTGGCCGTTTCCGCCTGGCCCTTGAACTGGGAGACGGTCTCCATCTTGGCCAGGGTCTCCTTCGACGCCGCCGCCATCTTCTCGACGATGTCCTGGATCTCCTGTCCGGTCACCAGGCTGATGTCGCGGCCGAGCTTGTTGGCTTCGGCAAGGAAGCCCTTGTCCGCCGTCGTCTTGTCGAATGCCGCGCGAAGCGCCGCGACGCGATCCTTGGGCACGCCGGGGCCCAGCGCGAAGGGCCGGCCCATGACCTTGGTTGCCAGCAACAAGCGATAGATCGTGTCGATCTCACCCATGGTGTAGCCCGGAACCAAGCGGTCCGCGGTCACGAAACTCTGGATCAGCGGAACACCCATCTTGTCGAGTTCGGGGATGCCCTTCAGGGTCACCTGGGCGAGAAGGTTGATCTTGCCTTCCTTGTAAAGCTGGGACTGCGCCGAGAACGACGCCCAGGACTGGCTGATGGCGTCGACCTCGCCGCGTTCCATCGCCAGGTGCACCTGCGGCGTTGCCGGATAGCCTTTGATCAATTTGATTTTCGTGCCCAGCGTGTTGTTGAGCAGCGCCGGATAGAACTCGGTGTCATTGGGGCCCGTGGCGCCGAAGACGATGGTCTTGTCGTAGAGCTGCTTGAGGCTGGTGATCCCCGTCCGCTTCGCGACGGCGATGATGCCGACCTCGTTGTTGAAGCTGCCGAGCCAGTTGAACTTAACGGCCTCGAACTTCGGGCCGCTCTGCCCCATGATCTGGACGATCGCCGCGTTGCGCTGGATGGCGCCGATGACGGTCCCGTCCTGGGGCGCGACGTTGTAGACGAAGTTCGCGGCGACGATCGATCCCGCGCCGACCATGTTCTTCGACAGGAAGCCGGGCTTGCCCGGGATGTACTGGCCCATATGCCGGGTCATCATGCGCGCATAGGTGTCGTAGCCGCCGCCCGGCCCGGAGCCGATGATCACCTGGATGCGCTTGCCCTTGTAGAAATCCGCGATGGGATCGGCCTGGGCCATCCCGGCCGCGCCGGCAAACATGCCCGCGATAGCCAGAGCCAGGACCGGTTTCTGAAACTCAATCATGAATCTTCTCCCTTGTTTCAATCAGATCGGCCCTCCCCGCGAAGCCATACCCCCGTTTACTGAGATAGAACAATCCGGCCAAATCGCAAGGAGAATCGGCATCGCTTCGCCAACATGAGGATCGCCCGCCAATCTTCGGAGGAACCGGCGCGGCGCGAAAAAAAGCCCCGGACCTGCCGGGGCTTTTTCTTTGACTTCCGCCCATCCGGGCCGGCCTCTCAGGCGACCAGCGCCAGAAGCAGCAGGGCGACGATGTTCATGATCTTGATCATCGGGTTGACGGCGGGTCCCGCGGTGTCCTTGTAGGGATCGCCCACGGTGTCGCCGGTCACCGCGGCCATGTGGGCGTCCGAGCCCTTGCCGCCGTGGTGGCCGTCCTCGATGAATTTCTTGGCGTTGTCCCAGGCGCCGCCGCCCGAGGTCATGGAGATGGCGACGAACAGCCCGGTGACGATGGAGCCGAGCAGCATCGCCCCGAGCGAGGTGAACGCCGCCGCCTGCCCGGCGATGAGAAGGATCACCGCGTAGAGCACCACCGGCGCCAGCACCGGCAGCAGCGAGGGCACGATCATCTCCTTGATCGCGGCCTTCGTGAGCAGGTCGACGGCCTTGCCGTATTCGGGCTTGCCGGTGCCCTCCATGATGCCGGGGATCTCGCGGAACTGCCGGCGCACCTCCAGCACCACCGCCCCCGCCGCGCGGCCCACCGCCATCATGCCCAAGGAACCGAACAGGAAGGGCAGCATGCCGCCGAAGATCAGCCCGATCACCACGAACGGGTCCTGCAGGCGGAACGTCACCTTGAGGTCCGGGAAATAATGGCCGAGGTCTTCCACATAGGCCGCGAACAGGACGAGCGCCGCGAGACCCGCCGAGCCGATGGCGTAGCCCTTGGTCACCGCCTTGGTGGTGTTGCCGACCGCGTCGAGCGCATCGGTGGTCTTGCGCACGTCTTCGGGAAGCTCCGCCATTTCGGCGATGCCGCCCGCGTTGTCGGTGACCGGCCCGTAGGCGTCGAGGGCCACCACCATGCCGGCCAAGGCCAGCATCGCCGTCACCGCGATGGCGATGCCGAACAGGCCGGCGGCGAGGTAGCTGATGATGATGCCGCCGCAGATGACCAGGGCCGGAAGGGCGCAGGCCTCCATGGACACCGCGAGCCCCTGGATGATGTTGGTCGCGTGTCCCGTGGTCGAGGCCTGGGCGACGCTCTGCACGGGACGGTGCTCGGTCCCGGTGTAGTACTCGGTGATCCAGACAAGGAGCGCCGTGACGCCGAGGCCGGTCAGCGCAGCGATGAACAGGCTGCCGCCGTAGAAGGTCTTGCCGGAGATGATGAAGCTCGTGCCGAACCCGATCAGGGCCCAGATCACGATGGCGATGCCGATGGCCGACAGCAGCGCAGAGGCGATGAACCCCTTGTAGAGCGCCCCCATGATGTTCAGGGACGGACCCAGGCGCACGAAGAAGGTCCCGGCAATGGACCCGATGATGCAGACCGCGCCGATCAGGAGCGGCAGCAGCATCATGGTCTCGCGGGCGGCGCCGGTGAAGAAGATCGCGCCGAGCAGCATGGTGGCGACGATGGTGACGGCGTAGGTCTCGAAAAGGTCGGCGGCCATGCCGGCGCAGTCGCCGACGTTGTCACCGACGTTATCGGCGATGACCGCGGGGTTGCGGGGATCGTCCTCGGGGATGCCCGCCTCGATCTTGCCGACGAGGTCGGCGCCGACATCGGCGCCCTTGGTGAAGATCCCTCCGCCGAGACGGGCGAAGATGGAAATCAGCGAGGCACCGAAGCTGAGCGCCACCAGGGCTTCCAGCACCGGACGCGTCTCGAACCCGTAGCGCTGCAGCACGAAGTAATAGCCGCTGACGCCGAGCAGCCCCAGTCCCACCACCAGCATGCCGGTGATCGCGCCCGCCCGGAAGGCGATGGCGAGCGCCTCGCTCATCCCCTTGCGCGCGGCCTCCGCCGTCCGCACGTTGGACCGCACCGAGATGTTCATGCCGATATAGCCGGCGGCGCCGGACAGGATCGCGCCGATCGCGTAGCCCACCGCCACGTGCAGGCCGAGCCGCCACCACAGGAACAGCCCGATCACCACGCCGACGGCGGCGATGGTCTGGTACTGGCGGTTGAGGTAGGCACGGGCGCCCTCTTGCACCGCGGCCGCGATCTCGCGCATGCGGTCGTTGCCCGCATCCGCCGCCAGAACCACGCGTGCGGTATAGATTCCATAGAGAATGGCGAGAAGGCCACAGCCGAAGATCAGCCAATAAGCGATCGTCATCAGGATTTTCCCCTTGTCGGTTTCCGGGATAGAACGGCGCCGGTCGGAATACCGGGCCCAGGCCCCCGGCCGGGACAAACTAGGCCATTTGACCCTGGAATACGCTCAGCTGCCGGATCGGCCCCCAAAAAGTGGCCGGAACATGCCAGAAACACCCCCGGGGCGCAACCTTGATCGCCCGTTTCAGGTCGCCCGGGTCCTCGGCGCCAGCCATAGCCAGAGGGTGGCGACCATTGCGGCGCCGATCCCCGGCAGGACCGCCAGGTTGACCATGGACCAGCCCTGGGTCTGGTTCAGGACGCCGCCCGACAGCGCCGCCAGGGCGACCGAGCCGAACACCAGGAAATCGTTGGCGCCCTGGATCTTGGCCTGCTCCGGGCGGGTGATCGATCCGGTCAGCAGGCTGGTGCCGCCGATGAACATGAAGTTCCACCCCACCCCGAGCGCCATGAGCGCGAAGGTGTAGTGCCACAGCGCCTGGCCCGAGAGATTGACCGCGACGCAGAGCAGGTTGAGGCCGGCGCCGGTGGCGATCACCGGAAGGGCCCCCAGGCGCTTGATCAGGTGGCCGGTCACGAAGGCGGGGGCGAACATGGCGAAGACATGCCATTGGATGACGAAGGCCGTGCTGGCGAACACATGCCCCGTGCCCTGCATGGCGAGCGGCGTCGAGGTCATGACCAGGGTCATCGAGCTGTAGCCCGCCACGCCCGCCAGGATCGCCACCGGGACCGCGGGCATGCGCAGGATCTCGGCGAACGGCCGTCCCTGCTCCTTGCGCTCCGCCGCGCTCAGGCCCGGGATGTTCACGAACAGGAGAAGAAGGATCGTCGTCACCTGGATCGCCGCCAGGGCGGCGAAGCTTCCGGCGAAGGTGGCGCTCATGGCATCGACGGTGATGCGCGCGAGGTTGGGCCCCGAGAAGGCGGCGATCACCCCGCCCGCCAGCACCAGCGAGATGGCGCGGGAGCGGTTCTCCTCGTCGGCGCAGTCGGCGGCGGCGAAGCGGTAGTAGATGGCGAACCCGTTCAGCACACCGATCAGGGCGGATCCCACGCAGAACGCCCCGAAATGCGCGGTGCCGAGGGCCATCACGTTGATCAGCCCGCCGACCAGGCCGGCGGCGGCGCCGATCTGGAAGCCCGTGCGCCGCCCGAGCCTGCGCATCAGGAAGGACGCCGGCACCGTGGTCGCCATGGTGACGACGAACTGGAGCGACAGGGGCAGCGTCGCGAGCCCGGAGCCGGGAGCGAGCGCTTCTCCCGCGAGCGCCGTCACCGTCAGCACCATGGAGGTACCGGTCATGAACAGGGCCTGACAGAGGGCAAGGATCAGGACGTTACGGCGGGTCGCGGACTGCATGGCGCAACAATACGCAATCACGCCATCATGGCAACGGGATTGCGTCCACCGTTCGCGCCGTGGGGAAGGACGAAGGCCTAAAGCGGTTTGCCTTTTAAGTGAATCGGGGGATTCCCAAGGGGTGCGAAATGTGATTCACCATGTTTGAAGGTGGATCATGGGCAAACCCTATTCTGTGGATCTTCGCGAGCGGATCGTCGGCT
>Ga0326597_10010751_pt1 | contig 12172 bp, 7 predicted proteins | sample RVTome_12_FD_203789 | JGI IMG/M metagenome (GOLD analysis project Ga0326597, IMG submission 203789) | Soil microbial communities from uranium-contaminated site in the Upper Colorado River Basin, Wyoming, United States - RVT100D185 | ecosystem: Environmental > Terrestrial > Soil > Contaminated >... | reverse complement strand
AACCGGTCGGCGTTCTAGTGTCCTGAGTTGGAAGTTCGCCGTCACACCGAGAGCGCCGAGGCGCCCCGCCCGCAAGGCGCGAGGAGTGCGCATAGCGGTGCTATGTAAGCGACGAGCAACGCAGCGGGCGGGGATGCATCGGCGCGCGAATGTAGGCGAACTTCCGATTCAGGACACTAGAACCCTGACAACAGGTTGAACGTGAAGTACGGGCTCTTGCCCGGACGATCGAGCGGCTTCACGTAGTCGAGCTGCAGGACGGCGAAGCCGAACAGGTTGAGCCGCGCCGTACCGCCGAAGCTCTTGACGAGCTGCCGCTCGCCGCCGAACAGCGACGGCCGGCTCCCCGACTGCCAGGCCACGCCGGCGTCGAAGAAGGCGCCGATCTCGATCGGCACCGGCCCGTAGAGGCTCTTCGCGCCGAACAGCCCGAGCAGGGGCGCGCGCACCTCCACGTTGCCGACCAGCAGGCGGCTGCCGAGGAGACGGTCGTAGACCGGGCATCCGCCGCCCGTGCCGCACTCGGAAGCGGTGAACGACCCGCTGTCGTAGCCGCGGACCAGGTTCGGGTAGCCCAGGAACAGTGAGCCCAGCCGCTGATCCTCGCCCCCCGATCCGTAGCGGCCGTAGTGGAGGACGCGGCTCGCCACCGTCACCGGCCGGACCGGCATCACGTATTGCCGCAGGTCGGCCAGGGCACTGGTGTAGTTGACCGAGCCCAGCGTGGGAGAGACGTCGAGCCGGAAGCGCTGCCCCATGACCGGGCTCGTCGCGCCGAAGACGGAGGTGTCGCGCACGAGGGCGACGGTGCTCTCGAACAGGTGGATGTTCTGCCCGCCCGGAAGCTTCTCCTGCTCGTCGATGACGAGTCGGCCGGTGCGCAGCGAGATGCCCTGGGTGTCCACGCGCGTCTCGAACCCGATGCTGCGGTAGCCGCTCTGCATCTCGAGACGGAGCGACGGGTTGAACGGGTAGTACCCGAGCGCGCCCACCGTGCGGTCGAGAAGCCGGTCCGTGGTGAGCTGCTCCACGTAGACCTGCTCGCCGCCCTGGTTGATCACGCCCGTGCTGTAACCGCCGTACATGTACGGGATCTGCGACACCTGCAGGCCCCAGTTGAACCGACGGACCTTGTTGACGTAGGCGACCATCCCGCCGACGTCGCTGAACCCGCGCACCCTGTCCACCTGGAGCACGGTGTCGAGGGTATGCTGGCCGAGCATGTCGCTGAACGACATGGCGACGCCGCCCCCGAAGGAGGTTCCGTACCGGCCGCCGTAGCCCACGCCCACGGACGGTTGCCCGACGTAGTCGAGGGTAAGCCTGGGCTTGTAGGGTGCCTTGGCGAACGCGTTCGTCTCCGCCAGGCCCTTCGCGGCGTCCGCGCGCGCGGCCAGCACCTCGCCCGTCGCGCGCGCTCCCGGGATCAGCCCGGCGTTCTCCGTCTCCGTCGGCTCCACGCGCCAGCCGGTCAGCCGCTCGGCATCGGCAATGCTGTAGATCTCGTAGCGGTCCTCGTCGTACACGCTGAAGGCCAGCCGATCCGACACGGCCGCGGCGCTGAGCGCCGGGCTGAGCGCCGTGATGCCGCTGACGCCCGAAATCAGGTCGGTGAGCTGGTAGAGGGCACCCTCGGCCACCTCGAGGCGGTACACGTTGGTGGCCCCGGTCGCGTCGGAGAGGAAGTAGAGGCTCTGCCCCGACGGCGACCACTGCGGATTGATGTTCTTGCCCGCGGGGAAGCCGGGCAGCGGCCGGACCTCACGCGAAACGACGTCGAGGGCGCCGAGGCGGTAGTTCCCCGTGTCCAGCGTGTCGAGGTGGGTGGAGAACCGGTCCGTGGTGAACGCGACCGTGCGGCCGTCCGGCGACCACGCCGGCTGCAGGTCCGCGTACGCGTCCTCGGTGAGGCGCGTCAGCACGCCCTTGTCGAGGTCATAGACGAAGAGGTCCGTGACGCCGCCCACCAGGCCCGAAAAGACGATGCGCGCGCCGTCCGGCGAGAAGCTCGGGGTGTAGATCTCGCCCAGGGTCGGCAGGGGGATCTCGTGGAGGCGGTCTCCGCTCTTCGCGTCGAGGACCACGAGCAGCGGCCGGCCCTTGGTCACGGCGCCCAGCGCCAGGCGCTTCCCGGCCCGGTCCCAGGCGCCGGCCGAGCTGATGAACTGCAGGCTCTCCAGGTGGGGATCGGTCACCGTGCGCGACAGGCGGCGCGTGACGTCCCCCGTGGCCGCATCGGCCACGAACAGCTCGATCGAGAAGAGGTCGCGCTCGGACAGGAAGGCCAGACGGTCGCCCTCGGGGCTCAAGGCGGGCGCCACGTTGAGCCGGCCGCCCTGTCGCTTCTCGGTGATCAGGGCCGCTCCATAGGCGGCAGCGTCCTTGTGCCCGACGATCTGCGGAGCGGCGGCGTCGCGCAGCGCCAGGTGCCACTCCTTGGAGAGCGTCTTTTCGTCGACGCCGACCACCTGCGCGAGGATCGTCTCCGCGTCCGCGCTCCGCGGGCCGACGGCGAGGAGCGACTTCCGGACGATCTGGTCGCCGAAGCGGCCGGCCAGGTAGGCCCAGAGCGCCTGGCCGTAGCGATACGGGAAGTATTTCGCGCCGCCCAGGTCACGGATGGTGGGCAGCTTCTCTCGCCGCGCGGCGTCGCGCATCCACATCGCGGTGTGCGAATCCACGGGTCCCACCGAAAGATATTCCGCCATGCCCTCCACGAACCAGAGCGGCATGGTGAGCACGCCCGGGGCGCTCGTGGAGGTGACCTTGCCCTGGCCGGTCATCACGTATTGGAAAGCGTGCACCAGCTCGTGGCCGAGGACGTGGTCCGTCTCGGCCAGCGAGGCTCCCATGGGCAGCACGATGCGCCGCTTGAACGCCTCGGTGACGCCGCCCGTGCCCTCGCCCGGCGCGCCGCCGATGGTGTTGGTCTGTTGGAAGTGAGGATGGCTGGCGTAGAGGATGAGGGGCTGGCGGTCCTTCATCTCGGCGCCGAGGATCCGGCTCAGGCGCGCATACCAGCGCTCGGCCATCCGTGCGACCTGCTCCGTGGTCGCCTTCTCCTCCGGGTAGTAATAGATGTCGAAGTGCTCGGTCTTGAGCACTTCGAATTGGAGACGCTCCCATTGGACAGGCGTCCGTCCGAAGTACTGCGCGTCCGCCGGGCTGGTGATCGCGAAAGCGAGCACCATCCCCAGGACGCCGGCCACGAAGCCGCGCGCCAACGTCATCTGTGCCCTCCTTGTTCCCCGACAGCCTCAACGCTGCAACGAACACGCCAGGGGCGCGCAGACGAGGGGACGGCCTTCAAGTGGCTCTGGCGCCTGGCAGATACGGCCGCGGAGCGAGGCCGCTTTCCGCGCCGGCGCGTCCTGGAGTGAGGACAGCGGACGGCGTTAACCTAGGGCACCGGAGGAGGACGCATGGAGAGGAAGGTCGGCCTGGGAATCATCGGCTCGGCGTTCATCTCGTCCATCCACGCCGAGTCGGTGCGCTCCTTGCCGCACGCCGAGCTCGTGGGGGTCGCCTCCGCCCGCGCCGATCGCGCCCGCGCGTTCGCGGAGAGGTTCGGGATCCCCCACCACTTCGACGACTACCGCCGGCTGCTCGCCCTGCCTCAGGTGGACATGGTCGTGATCGGCGCGCCGAACGACCTGCACTGCCCCATGACGCTCGAGGCCGCCGCCGCGGGCAAGCACGTGGTGGTGGAGAAGCCCCTGTGCCTGAACCTGGCCGAGGCCGACCGCATGATCGCGGCCTGCCAGAAGGCGGGCGTGAAGCTGATGTACGCCGAGGAGCTGTGCTTCGCGCCCAAGTACGTCCGCCTCAAACAACTGCTCGACTCCGGCGCGCTCGGCCGCCCCACCCTGGTCAAGCAGGCCGAGAAGCACGACGGGCCGCACGCCGACCACTTCTACGACGTCATGCGCTCGGGCGGCGGCGTGACCATGGACATGGGCTGCCACGCCATCCAGTTCTTCCGCTGGATCCTCGGCGGCGCGCGCATCCTCTCCGTCTACGCGCAGATGGACACGCTCGTGCACGGCGCGAAGACACGCGGCGACGACAACGCCCTGCTCGTCCTGGAAATGGACGGCGGTACGGTCGCGCTCGCGGAGGAGAGCTGGACCAAGCTCGGGGGGATGGACGATCGCGCCGAGGTCTACGGCTCCAAGGGCGTGGCCTACGCCGACCTGCTCCACGGCAACTCGATCGAGACCTACAGCACCGCGGGCTACGACTACGCCGTCGAGAAGGCGGGCTCGACCGTGGGATGGAGCTTCACCATGTACGAGGAGAACTGGAACTACGGCTTCCCCCAGGAGATCGCCCACTTCGTGGACTGCGTGCGGAACGACCGGCCGCCCCTGGTCACGGGCGCGGACGGCAAGGCGGTGCTCGAGGCCGTGTTCGCGGCGTACGCCTCCGCCGGCAGCGGCCGCAAGGTCACGCTGCCCTTCCCGACCGACGCGGCGCGGCCGATCGACCTCTGGCGTCCTCCGGCGCCCGCGCGGGGGGTGTAATGCCCGGCCGGGTGGCTCGTCAGCGGGAGTGAAGGGCACGGTGGCCCCGAAAGGAGACGAGCCATGAGGAAGAGGACGAAGTGCTGCGGCGGCGGGTCCTGCGAGTGCGGGGCGAGTTGCCCGTGCGCGGGCGGAGGTGACGGCCGCTGACGAACCCCGAGGCGGCCCCGCGCCCGATGGCGCCGGAGGTCCTGCGCGCGCTGGTGGACAACCACGCGCGGTTCCTGGCGTTCCTGCAGCGCCGGGTGGCCTCACGCGAGGAGGCCGAGGACATCCTGCAAAACGCGTTCGTGCGCGGCCTCGAGCGCGGGGCTGCCTTGCGTAACGAGGAGTCGGCCACCGCCTGGTTCTACCGGCTCCTGCGCAACGCGCTGGTGGACCACTACCGGCGCCGGGACGTCGAGCGGCGCGCGCTGGCGGAGCTGCGCCTGCAGCCGGAGCCCGCGGTGGACGAGGAGCTGATGCGCACCGTGTGCGAGTGCGTGGCTTCGCTGGCGGAGACGCTCAAGCCGGAGTACGCCTCCGCCCTCCGCCGGGTCGAGGTCGAGGGCGCGAGCCTGCGCGCGTACGCGCGGGAGCAGGAGATCACGCCGAACAACGCCAGCGTGCGCCTGCACCGGGCGCGGCTGGCCCTGCGCCGCCAGCTCGCGAAGAGCTGCGGCACCTGCGCCGCCCACGGCTGCCTCGACTGCCGGTGCGGTGCGCCCGCGGGCTGCTGAGGACCGGCGGGGCGGGGTTGTGACGCCGGTCAGCCGGTGAGCCGGCTCACTGAGGCTCCCCGGTGGGTGGCCGACACTCGAAATGCGGGGCGAACCACCCCCGCCCGCACTCCTGCTCAGAGCAAACCCGGGGCAATCCGGGGGCGCAGAGCCACGGGACCCTCGAATACGACCTCCCGACTGGGTCCGCCGAGCCGCCAGGAGACATGGCCAGGGGCGGCCGGCGCGGCATAGGCTTCGCCGGCCGATGGAGGAGGTGTGCCGTGAAGCCGGTCCACTCCCAGCCTGTCGATTCCATCCCGACGGCCGCGCACGAGGAGGCGGGCATACGGCTCCTGGTCGAGCAGGCCGGCGTCCTGGCCTGGACGACCGATCGCGACCTGCGCGTGACGTGGGGACTCAAGTCGCCCGCGCTGACCGGCCTGGAGAGCCGGCTGGGCCGGCTCCTGGACGCCAGCGACCCGCAGCTCCCCGCCGTGGCCGCCCACCGGCGTGCCCTGACGGGCCAACCCGCGGAATTCGACCTGGAATGGAAGGGCCGGAGCCTGCGTGTCCGCGTCGAGCCGCTGCGCGACGGTGACGGGGTGGCCGGCACGGTCGCGGTTGCGCTCGAGTCGCGCTCGGCCCCGCCGCCCTCCTCCGACGGGCCCCTTCCGGCCGGCGGGGAGGGCCACGACACGCTGACCGGCCTGCCCGGGCGCACGCCGTTCCTCGACCGGCTGCGGCAGCGCGTCGCGCCGGGATGGTGCGCGGAGGGATTGTTCGTGCTGCTGCTGGACCTGGACCGCTTCAAGGAGGTCAACGAGCGTTACGGCTTCGCCGGCGGGGACCAGCTCCTGGCCGAGGTGGCGACGCGCCTGAAGGCGCGCCTGCGCTCGGCGGACACCCTGGCGCGCTTCGGCCCCGACGAGTTCGGCATCCTGCTCGCGCGCGTGCGGTCCGGCCACGATGCCGCGCGCGTGGCCGAACGGCTCCTGGGCGAGCTGGCCGCGCCCTTCGACGTGCAGGGCCGCCTGCTCAGCGCCACCGCCTGCATCGGCATCGCGGCCGGCGTGCCCGGAGCGCGGCCCGAGGACGTGCTGCGCGAGGCGGAGCGCGCGCTGGCGCGCGCCCAGGTGCTCGGCCGGCCGGGGTACCAGACGGTGCCCCCCGGCGCCGATGCACGCGAAGCGTCGCTGCTGCAGGTGGAGACGGTCCTCCGCCGCGCGCTCGAGCAGGCCGAGGTCCAGACCTGCTACCGGCCGACCGTGCTCCGCAAGGACGGCAAGGTCCCGGGCTTCGACGTGGTCCTCTGGCGCCGCGCCCCCGCCGCGCCCGCCGCGCCCGCGGCGCCCGTGGCGCCCGTAGCGCCGTCGGTAAAGGAGGCGCCTCCGCCCATGCGGCAGGCGGGCTAGACACCGCCGGCCACCACTTGCGCCGCTACGACGCTGCCTTCGGCGCTCGTAGCGGAGCGTTTCCCCTGCCGGAATGCCCTTGCTACCCGGCGCCCTGGCGTGTAGCTTGTCGGCCTCCTCGCACGCGGACTTCACAGGAGGCCTTCATGAGACCGTGGTTGCCCCCCAGCGCGGCGCTGGCCGCGCTCACGGTGAGTGTCGTCTCCCCGTCCGGCCCCCAGGCGGCCCGAGCCGCGCGACCCGGCTTCACCGCGCACGACGCGCGCGCGCGGGCCCTGCTCGGGACCATGACCCTCGACGAGAAGGTCGGCCAGATGACGCAGGCCGAGCAGCACCAGCTCGAGGACGAGGGCGACGTCGAGACCTACTTCCTGGGCTCGATCCTCTCCGGCGGCAACTCCGACCCCGGGACGAACAGCCTGCAGGACTGGACGGACCTCTACGACCGGCTCCAGTCCCGCGCGCTGAAGACGCGCCTGCGCATTCCCATCCTCTACGGGGTGGACGCCGTGCACGGCCACAACAACGTGCTCGGGGCCGTGGTCTTCCCCCACAACATCGGCCTGGGCGCCACGCGCGACGCGAAGCTCGTGGAGGACATCGCGCGCGTCACGGCCGAGGAGATGCGCGCCACCGGCATCCAGTGGACCTTCGCTCCCTGCGTAGCCGTGGTGCGCGACGAGCGGTGGGGGCGCACCTACGAGAGCTTTTCCGAGGACCCGCAGCTGGTGGCCACGCTGGGCGCGGCGGCGGTGCGCGGGTTGCAGGGACCCAGCCTCGAGGAGCCGTTGCGCGTGCTCGGCTGCGCCAAGCACTTCGTGGGCGACGGCGGCACGGCCTGGGGCACGGGCATGCCTTCGGGCGACGCGCCGGGCGGGCGCTTCCCCCTCGACCAGGGCGACGTGCGCCTGAGCGAAGCCGAGCTGCGCCGCCTCCATCTGCCCGGGTACGTCAGCACGATCGCGGCCGGGGTGGGTACGATCATGCCGTCCTACAGCAGCTGGAACGGCGAGAAGGCCTCCGGCAGCCGGCGCCTGCTCACCGAGATCCTCAAGGGCGAGCTGGCCTTCGAGGGCTTCCTCATCTCCGACTACAACGCCATCGACCAGCTCCCCGGCGACTACCGCAGCGACATCAAGCAGTCGATCAACGCCGGGATGGACATGGTGATGGTACCCGGGCAGTACCGCGAGTTCTTCGCCACCCTGAAGGGCCTGGTGCAGGCCGGCGAGGTGCCGCTCTCGCGCATCGACGACGCGGTGCTGCGCATCCTGCGCGTGAAGTACGCGATGGGCCTCTTCGACGAGGGTCGTTCGCACCTCGCCGACCGCCGGCTGCACGCGCGCTTCGGTTCCGCCGCGCACCGCGACCTGGCCCGGCGGGCCGTGCGCGAGTCGCTGGTGCTCTTGAAGAACGATCGGCGAACGCTGCCGCTCGCCCGGACCGCCCGGCGCATCCACGTCGCGGGCAGGAACGCGGACGATATCGGCAGCCAGAGCGGCGGATGGACGATATCGTGGCAGGGCGCGCCGGGCAGCGTCACCACCGGTACGACGATCCTGGCCGGTTTGCGCGGGGCGCTCGGCGCAGGCGGACAGGTGACCTACACGAAGGATGGAACCGGCGCCGCCGGCGCGGACGTGGGCGTGGTGGTGGTGGGCGAGACCCCCTACGCCGAGTTCTTCGGCGACCGCGCCGACCTCTCTCTGGCGCCGGAAGACCGGGACGCGATCGCGAACGTCAGGAAGGACGGCGTGCCCGTCGTGGTCGTGGTCGTTTCCGGCCGGCCACTGATCCTGGGCGACGTGGCCGAGACGGCGGACGCCATCGTGGCCGCCTGGCTTCCCGGCACCGAGGGACAGGGCGTGGCCGACGTGCTCTTCGGCGACCACAAGCCCACGGGCAAGCTCTCCTTCACCTGGCCGCGGAGCATGGCCCAGGTCCCGATCAACGCGGGCGATTCGCCCTACGACCCGCTCTACCCCCACGGATTTGGCCTTGATGGATCGGATTGGCGGACGGGTTCGGCGGATCCGGGGCCGCGTTCGGCGGACAGCGTGCCATAGAGTGCTCCCATGTTCTCGAAGCTCGTCCGGCGCACGCACATGTACCTCGCACTGTTCCTGTTCCCCTGGATCCTGATGTACGCCCTCAGCACCTTCGCCATGAACCATCGCGCGCTCTTCTCCGCGAAATACGGGCCGGTCCCCGTGCCTTTCGAAGAGGAGCGGGAGCTCGTCTACGCCGGTTCCTTTCCGGAGAACGCCGAGCTGAGGCTGATCTCGCAACAGATCCTCAGCTCGGTCGGCCTCGACGGCTTCCACGCCGTGACCCACCGGAAAGACGGGGCAATCGTGATCAACCGGAACGATCTGCTCGCGCCCCGCCGTCTCACCTACTCCCCGGCCGATCGCCACTTGCTCATCGAGAAGATGCCGCACCGTCCAAACGCCTTCCTGGAACGCTTTCACCGGCGGAGGGGCTATGCCACCGGCTACCGCCTCGACACCGCCTGGGCGGTCTCGGTCGACCTCGTCATCATGGCCATGGTGTTCTGGGTGATCTCTGGCCTCTGGATGTGGTGGGAGATGCCGGCCACCCGCCGACTCGGCCTGTCCGCCCTCCTGGGCGGTGCGGGCCTGTTTGCCGTCTACCTCCTGTTGCTCTGAGAGGACGCGCCCATGACGTTCTCTCACTTCAATCGGCGTCTGCACTTGTACCTGGGACTCGCGTTGCTGCCCTGGTTCTTCATGTACGGCGTGTCCTCGGTGCCGTTCGCGCATAACCAGTTCTTCGAACAACGCGACGCGGCCAAGGGGTTGCCTCTCTGGACGCTCCGATCCGAGCGCACGGTCGACCTCAGCGTGCCCGAAGACCCGGCGGCGCTGCGGAGCTTTGGCGCGGCGCTCCTCGCGGCAGCCGGAATCGAGAGCACCAGCTTCGGCGCCTACCGGCAGAGTCCCACCCAGATCAACGTGTATTCCTATTCGTTCTGGGCATCGACCCAGTTGAAGTACCTCGTCGACCAGAAGAAGCTGACGGTGGAGGACCGCCGCTTCCGCTGGGATCACTTTCTCACCGGCATGCACGCCCGCGGCGGTTTCGAGCAGGAGGGCCTCCTGCAGACGTCCTGGAGCGTCGTGGTCGACGTGGTCTGTCTGGGGATGATCGTTTGGATCGCGTCCGGCCTTTACATGTGGTGGACGCTTGGAGGTCATCGACGCTGGGGCGGGCTGGCGATTCTCGGCGGCGTGGTCTCGTTCGTCGTCTTCACGATGCGTCTGTAGTCAACCGGAGGCGCTGACGACCGCCGAAGGATCTCGGCGTGGCCACCTGCTCGGCGTTCGTGGCCAGGATCGGGCCGAGCAGCCTGATCTTCGCCGACGGCTTCGAGAGCGGCCCCTCTAGCCGCTAGCGAGCCCGAGGGGCCGGCGGCTCAGCGGCAGCGTCCGAACATCCGCAGCTCGGGAATCGACCAGCGCGGCCAGCCGGGGTCCTCCTCGCGCAGGCCCACCATCAGCCTCAGGCGCCGCACGGGCTGCGGCTCGATCCGCAGCACCATGCGCGCCTCGCGCGGGCGCTGGAGCAGGTCGTCGAGCGTGGCCAGGCGCTCGGCCGGGCCGTCCGCGTAGGGGACACGGCGCCAACCCTCGCCGTCGTCCACGGCCACGACCAGGTTGTGGCCGAACTCCTCGTGCGGATAGCCGATGTCCAGCGCCACCGCGGCCACGGTCTCCACGCGACCCAGGTCCACCTCCAGCCGATCGCCCGGACGCTGGGGGACGGCCGTCCTCCAGGCCGTGCGGGCGTCGCCGTCGACGATCCAGTCGGGCTTGTTCACTCCGGTGCCGCTGAGCGTCCATGCCTCTCGCGCCAGCTCTCCCTGCGGCGCGCACGGCGGTGCGGGTGGCGCGCCCGGCGCGAGCGCGTACACACGCTCCTCGCCCAGGCCGAGGGCCGCGAAACGCTCCGCCGGAACCTGGTCGAAGGCCTGGCGCAGCGCGAGGCGCGTCTCGCCCGCGACCGCCGCCAATCGGTCCGGCCGCTCGGCCACGTCCCAGATGCGGGGATGCACGACCACCGTGCGCAGGGCGAGCCGGTCCAGGAAAGCCAGGGACAGGGCGTCCGGGAAATCGCGCAGGCCCCAGGCCAGCCATTCGTGGGCGGGCGGGTAGAACGAGGTGCGTCCGAGCGGGATCGGCCGCCAGTGGTACGTGGAGAAGTAGAGGTAGGCGGCCCACAGCCGCCGCGCGCGAAAGGGATACACCGGCAGCTCGACCACCGGGCCGTTCCCCTCGGCGGCCAGCCACGCGTACACCGGGGGCACGTCGTCACCCGCGGGCACCACGCCGGGCGGCCGCGGACGGCTCCAATGCTCGAGCGGCAAGAGGAGCGCCAGCGCGGCGGCCGCGAAGGACCGCCACCGGCGCTGCAGCAGCGGGAGGAGCGCATGCGCGGCGAGGGCGGCGAGCACGGCTCCGCCGAGGACGGCGAGGATGCCCACGCGCTCGGGTCCGGCCATCCCGCGCATCACCGGCAGCAAACGGTAGAGCACGCCGTAGGGACCCGGCCCCAGCAGCCGGCCGCCCACGTGGACGAGCGGACCGAGCGCGAGCGCCACGCCCGCCGCCGCGGTCACCAGCGCGATCACGGCGATCGGCCGTGCGCGCTCTCCGACGCGGCCCGCCAGCGTGAGCGCGGCCCCGCCCACCATCAAGATCCCGCCCAGGAGGCCGACGAAGTGTGGCAGCTCGGAACGCGCACCCGGCCAGGAGAACCCGGCCCACAGCCAGCTCCGCGGGCCCGGGCTCACGAACGACAGCAGGTCGGCGCCCCCGGCCCAGCTCTTCTCGAAGCCCATGGCGCGGAACTGCGCGGCGTACGGCCACAGCACCAGCGCCGCCGCCACCGCGGCCAGCACGCACGAGAGCGCCAGGGCGCGCAGCTCGCGGCCGCTCGGCCGCCGGCGCACGGTCAGCCAGGCGGCCGCCATCCACACCGGCGCCGCCAGCAGCGTGTACACGAGGTAATACGTGCCGGACAGCGCCTGCAACAGCAGGAAGCCGGCGAGGGCGGCCGCGTCGCGCGCGCGGCCCTGCCGCGCGAACCGGTCGAGGAAGACCAACGCCAGGGGCCACCACTGCACGTTGAGCACGTGCACCCGCGCCACCTCGTGCTGCGTGAAGCTGTTGAACGCGTACACCAGGCCGCCCAGGAAGGCGGCCGTGCTCCTCAGTCCGATCTCGCGCGCGAGGAGGAACAGGGCCAGCGCGGAGAGCGTCAATGCGAGCACCACGGCCACGTTGTAGGCGAGGACGGCGTTGCCGGTCGCCCAGAAGACCGGCGCCACCAGCGCCGCCTCGGGAATGAGGTGGTCGGCGAAGGCGAGGCTGTGCGCGTAGGGGTGGAAGCTGTTGGACTCGAACAGCGCCCACGGGCGGCGCACGACCTGGTGCGCGTCCCAGGCCATCACCCACCCCAGGTGCAGCGGGTCGCCCAGGTTGGGGACGCGCTCGGTGGGAGCGAGGGAGGACGG
>Ga0326597_10010750_pt1 | contig 12172 bp, 7 predicted proteins | sample RVTome_12_FD_203789 | JGI IMG/M metagenome (GOLD analysis project Ga0326597, IMG submission 203789) | Soil microbial communities from uranium-contaminated site in the Upper Colorado River Basin, Wyoming, United States - RVT100D185 | ecosystem: Environmental > Terrestrial > Soil > Contaminated >... | reverse complement strand
GTTCGTTGGCGATGTCGCCCGCGTCGCTTCGATAACCACCCGGGATTGGGCATCAGTCAAAACTTAGGGCGGCTGGTATTACACGTTTGTTAGCCGCTGGGTTGTCTGATTGCGCCGTTGTCACGGTGCCACCGCCCCGCTCGCCGCGATAGGCACGCGCCGCTTCGGCGCACGCTTGACGCGCTCGCCCTCGAAAGCAAAACCGTCGGCCTTGGCGTCAAATGCCAACTCGCGCAGCTCGGCCTCGCCACCATCCGCGAGCAACCGCTTTTGCGCCTCCGGCCATAGCTGAGCGACAGTCGCGGTCGGCGCGATCTTCGCCGTGGCGTATCGTGTCGCGACCTCATCCGCCACCGCCGGCGCGATCGTGCGCAGCGTGGCGAGCTGATCCTCGGTCGACAACAGCTTCCGGCCCTGGTAGCCGCGCTCGCCGACGATCACCAGCGCGTTGCGCTGCTCCATCGCGGCCATGATCCGCAAATTGTCGGTCGCCTGGCGGCGCTTCTGCGGATCCATGTCAACCCGCTCGCCGCTGCCAATTGCGTGCTGCGCATTCTGGCTCAGCTCGCGGACATAGCCGTTGATCGCCATCACTGCGGTCGCGCCGCGGGTCAGCGGGTGCAGCCGTTTCTCGTCGGCATTGAACCTGGCCTTGCCGTTCTCGTCGGCAGCGCTGGTCAGGGTCACATAGGCACGCTCGGGCGCGGGCAGAGCACCGAGGAAGGCCGAGGCATCCTTGTCGCGGAATTGACCGAGCATGTTCTCGTAGGTGCTCTTGGCCTGCGCATACTGGCCGTTCTGCTGCGCGGCCAGCGTCCAGAAGCGCTTCGTCGTCTCCGACGCCACGTCGGCGCCCTTGATGGCCCGGCGCAGGAACATCGTGTCTTCGAGCGCGGCGGCCGGCGCGTTCGGGTCGGCCGTGTTCGCCAATGCCAGGAGGTCGCGCCCCCACAGCCCGAAGGTGTTGCCGATGGCGTGTTCCACCTTGACCGGCGACACGCCGATCGCGCGCCCGACCGCCTTCGCAACCGCCGAGGTCCGCTCGGTGTACTGCTCGGCCGGGGCGAGGCGTTGCAGCCGATCGGGCACGATGTCGCGGCCGGTGAAGAACGAACGGTTGAGCGCCAGCTCGGCATAGGTTTTGACGATCGGGATCGAATGCCGCGATGATCTGCCCGAGTTTCTTGGCGGTCTCGGTCGTGTAGGGCTGGTACTGGTATTCCGGCAACTGGCCTTCGAGAGCGCGCGGGATCAGGTTGCGATCAGTAAGGAAGCTGCGATTGGCGAACTGCTCAGCAAGCGGCACGGCGACGGTCGGCACCGGCGACATCATTATAGTGCCAGCCAGCGTTTTGATGAAGCCGGCAGCGGCATCCGGCTCTTGGTCGACAAACGCATCGAGCAGCCGATCGACCCCGGAGCCGAACAGAACGCCCGCGGCAAACGGCTTGGGGACGGCAAAGAAGAATGCCGCGCTCGGCCTTGGCGCTTCGCCGCGGGCCTCGGCCTGGGCGATGTGCAGGGGCGACGGTTCGGCGGTGCCGACCGGGACGTTCCAGAACAGGTCGCGGCGCCACGACGGCAGTTCCGCGTGGTCGGGGTCGTCGTGGTTGACCCACCACAGCAGCACCGATGGCACCGTTATGCCGGCCGCGATCTTGACGCTGGTGCCGATCGGATTGTCGCGGAAGGCCCGCACCAGCCGGTCATTGCCCTGCAACGAGGCGTTCCAGAACGCGCTGATCATGTTGAGCGAACGCATACTGGCACCGATCCTGGCAAAGTCGATCGTGACCTCACGCGACGCAAAGGCCGCCGCCTGTGCGGCCTCCTTCTCGCTCATGCCGGCGGCCAGATCGCGCGCCCTCACCGCGCGAAATTCGCCGAGCCGGGTCGCCTGTTCCGACAGTTCCGACAGGAGGCGGAGCATGTCGATCGGATGCCGCACGACATTCCAGCCGCGCTCCATCAATCCGGTCGAGGCGTTAAGCGCGCGTAGGCTCTCCTGCAAATAGCGCCGGTCCATCGAAACGAGCGTCGCATTGCCGCCGCCGGCATCGAGCCAGCGCTGGAAGTGCTCGTCCTTGACGATGGCGCTGTAGAGACCCTTCGCGGTGTCTATCGGGGTGAACGCGCCCTTTGTGGTCTGGATGACGGCGCTGAAGAAATCTCGGACCGGGTTGCGCAGCATGAAGTCCGGGTTGAGCGTCGCCCCGGCCCGCAGCGCCCGCGCCGCCGGCGATAGCATCCGCACCAAGAGGTTCATGCTCTCAGTGTCGAGCCCCTTGACCGCATCCGCGACATCGCGGCCGACCTCCCAGGTTTCCGCCTTGCCGTTCCTGAAGATGCGGATCTCGACCGCGGTCGGCGGCACCGACGAGGCGGTAAAGTCAAAAAGTTCGTCGGACAGCCCGTGATCGCGCAACAGGTCGCGGATCGTCTCGGCGACGCTCGCCTCGGTCGTCGTCGGCACCGGCCGCACCGCCGCGGGAACCTCGCCGGGGATTGGGCCGCGCTCGGGGAAAAGGTCGGGCCGCGGCGTGGTGGCTTCCGCGGGACGGGCCGGCGGTGGCACGTCGGAGGGGAAGCGCGACGGGGTTGCCGTGCTGTCCCGCGGCGCTTCACCCGACACGTCGCGGATCGCGCCGCGCGCGTCCCGTCCGGCCCGCAGCAGGTCGACCAGCGTCACCGAGGCCGCGTTGCGCTCGGCCATCGTCAGATAGAGGAACGTGTTGCGCATGATCGATTCAAGCGCCGGCACGGTCGCCCGCTCGGACCCCTTGATGCGCTGGATTGGGTTGCTCGGCTGGAGGCTGCCGCCGCCGCCGATGCTGCCGATCTCCTCGTCGCCGAAAACCCGGTAGAACGGCACGTAGAGGCGGTTGGCTTCCCGCATCGCCTCGTAACCCTCGCGCGACAGCACCCCAGCGTCGCGCAGATATTTGGCAAGGTTGTCCTGATACTGGATCAGCCGCGCCAGCACCGGACCGTACCCATCGACGCCATCGGCCGCAACCCGGCGCGCCGCGCTGACGTTCTTGCCGGTCTCGATACCACGGCGGTCAAGTTCGAGCGTGCGCATCGATGTCGCGAAGATGTCGAATTTTTCCAGATCGCCTTCGACCGGCCCCAATATCTCGCGCATCGACGGGCCGATCCGGTCGCCGGTCGCATAGTCGCGCTGGCCGTACTTGATCCAGCCCTCGGCCTTCCCCGGGCCTCCCGCGAGGAGGCGCGCCAGCTTGTACGGGTGCCGCGCCGCCGGCAGCGCCTCGCCGCCGACCGCTTTAACCGCCTCCTCGATCGGGTGCAGCTTGTCGAATGCGTGGGTGTAGAGCCGCGAGAAGCTCCACCGGCGCTCCCGCTTCGCGTCGAAATCGATCGTCGCGCGGATCGCCTGCTCGGCCGGGGTCAGCTCCGGCCCCTGCCGCCCCAGCCGCAGCGCCCCCGATTCATCTTCGGCGAGACCGCGGAAGAGACCGGGCTGTTCGGGCTCCGGCGCAGCAAACAGGCCGCCCGGTCCCTGTTGCGCGGCCGGCGGCGCGATGCGACCGCGGCCCTCGGCCTCTCGGGCGGCGGCAGCCTGTACCGCCGACGGCTCGGCGCCGGGGATGATCAGCTGCTCGCCCTGCGGGGTGGGTTCGCTTACGGTGCCCCTAGCCTCCCCGCGCATAGTCTCAACCGGAATGTTCGCCTTCTGTGCCGCGGTGATTACACCGCCTGCCTCATCCGCCCGGATTGCCGGGTTACTTTCGTCAATCACGATCGCCTTAATCGCCCTCGCCGGAACCGGCTTGCTAAAGGTCTCCTCGGCTTCGCCGCGCGCGCCAAATATGTCCCGCGGCGTGGATGGATGCCCCACCTCTTCTTTGTCAATAATCAGTCGGTAGGGAGAGTCTGCCCGTTTAGAAAAGTTCCGCGTATCTCTCGTGACAAATACTGCCGGCTCGTTTAATCTACGAGCAACTCTTGGCTCTATGTGCCCTATTTTGAGGATCGACACCAGCCCACTTGCGCTCGTGTCGTGATAAACGGGGGTTCCGCCACCTCTAATAATTGCCCGAGCCGCGCTATATGGATTTGCAGAATTGGTGATTGCCCCCGCGACCTGCGCGCTCGCCGCCGCTTCATCGGCCGGCGCCGCCGCAACAACGGGTTCGGCAGGCGGCTTGGCTACTCCGCCTTCGTCTCCGGCTTCGGCGCCTCGGCCTCGAGCTGCCGGTACTGCTGCGCCCTGGCCCTGAGCTGCCAGAGGGCTTCCTGCTCCGCCATCTGCGCCCCTAACAAGAGTGCCGCTTTGCGACTGTCGCCGGATTTCGGCCACGAAAACGTCGGTCGCGGCGGCAAGGTTGACTCGTCCGTCGGCCACATCTCGGGCAGCACCGGTGAGGGCGTCGCCGGGGGGTCCCCGCCGGTTGGCGAGGGTTTGGAGGATCTGGACGGCCTGCGCGTCGGCGGCTGCCCGGGCGAAGTTTTCATCCTGTGCCAGCCTGTTCCCGAGTAGTTCAATGATAGCACGATTGTCGGCGATGCCCTGAAAAACCGTGCGGTCGCGCCGCAGGGTCTTCAATGCCCGGTCGAGGATGCGGGCGCGACCGGCATAAAGCGACGACATCACCTCCTGGTCGCCGAAGAGGCTCGCCTGCGTCTCGGTGTGGAGACCTGCGTCCATCCCCTGCCGCACGATCGACTCGGCCTGGACCGCGTTGGCCGGCTCGGCCTTGGCGAGAAGGTTGACCAGCGCCCCCTGAAGCTTTGGGTCCGCCGGCGCGAGGCGTCCGACGATCGCGGCATAGTTCGCCGGGACGACATCGTTGACCGCCATCCCGAAGGCTTCGGGTGAGAGGTTGGCGAGGCCCTGCGCCTGGCGCACCAGTTCGCTTCGGGGCGGCAGGCTGTCGGCGAGGTCCGGCCGGTCGCGCAGCACCTTTGCCGCATCCAACGCGGTGCCGGTGCCCTCGGCGATGTTCTTGGCCGCCGCCATGGCCCGCGCGTCGGCGTCGGTCACCCCCTCGGCGGCGCGCAGCACATGGGCGTGAAATCGCGGCGCCTGGGTCGGGTCGGCCTCAGCGATGCGTTGCGCCAGCGCCACCCGCTGATGCCCGTCGACGACATAGGGCACCCCGTCCAGATCCTCGAAGACGATCCCCACCCCGGACCTAATCGGGTCCCATTTTGTGACCCCCTGGAGCCGGTCGGTCACCCCGGCGAGATCGCCGCCCTCCTTGAACTGGAAACGGGCCGCGTCGATCTTGAGATCGGCCGGCAAGAAGCTGCGCAGCCCGGAGGGCTGTTCCGCCGCGATGGTCAGGCGTGTGGCGGGGAGTTCGGGTGTCGCGGCTGTCTCAGGCGCCGGGACCGGCACCGGTGCTGCAGCGGCTTCTGTGGCGGCCTTTGGCGCGTTCTCGTTAATCGCCGCCGGCGCGCCTTCCGGCGTCACCGTGCGCGTCGGCATCGGCGCGCCTTCGGAATAACCCGGCCATGGCTCGCCAAACCTGGCGGTGTCCTCGGCGGTCCAGGGCACCTGGTCGAGATCAATCTCTTCCCGTGTGCGGAGCGGCGTTACGCTGCCCGGCAGCCTGCCGTTCTCGACATAGGCCCTTGGCAACTCCCCGGCGCTCGACGCCAGATCCTGCGCGATCGTCACGTTGGTTGCGGCGTCGTGCGCCATCTCGGCCGGGTGGATGCCGTGCTGATCCCATAGCCGTTCCACCTTGTCAGCGGCATAGGGCGGGGCCGGACCCCCTGTCGTCACATGCGCCGCCTGACCGAACTCGCCGGCCTCGGGCAGTCCGCCAATCGGTTGATCGACGGACTCTCCAGTTGGGCGGCGGCCGACCCGGTTCCATATCCACCCCTTTCCCGGCGCGGCCAAATTGCCCCCGGGAAGCCGACTGACCGGGGCCGTCATCCCGAGCAGCGACGCTCCAAGCATTTCGTCAGCGCTGACCGGCTTTCCCGCCATGACCGCTTCGAGCGAGGCCCCGCCCATCCTGATCTGGTCGACCAGCATGCCGAGCGGCACGCGACCGACGGTCGCGCCCGCCACCTCGGCGCCGGAGGCGTCCTGCAACCGTTCCTTCAGGGTCTCTGCCGGCAACCCCACGCCTTTTGCCAGTCCGGCGATGAAGTCACCACTCGCACCCATCGACGCGCCAGGGAAAGGCCCCGCATCGGCCCGCGCCTTCCCGCTCACGATTGCCGATCCGAGGCTCATCCGGTCGAGAAACGATTGCGGCACCGGCCGCTTCGGGCCGCCGAGATAGGCGTCGATCTCATCGTCATCGAACCCGGCCGCACTCAACGTCGTGCGCTGCCCGGTCGACCACGCCCCAATCTCGTCGTCATCGAACCCGGCCGCTTTGAGTGTGTCGACCGGCGATGCCATGTCAAGGTGCCGGGGCGGAGATCGTCGGCGCGGCCGGGGCCAATGGCGCGCCCATGCCAATGCGGCGCATATAGTCGGCGGCACTCTCGCCGGGCAGTCGCAACGTCACCGACGGGATTGGGAAAAATACGCCGCCGCCAGGGAGGTTCTGCGCCCCCGGTTGCGTGCTTCTCAATGGCCCCGGGGCGGCTGCGGCTGGCGGTTGCACCGGCAGGCCCGGCCATGTCGGGACAGCCGTAAGGGTCTTTGCCGCCTTCCTGGTGGATTCCTGAAACGTGGTCTGGAATTGCGAGATCACCTTTGGGTGTCCCATGAAATCCGAACTTTGGGGGCTCAATAGATCGTTCGGGTTTTTCCCGGCCTTTCGGTATTCTTCAATCTTTTGATCCAGCGCCCACTCGAAATTCCATAGCTGTGCGTCGCCCTCTGAATCGATATCCCCCATCAGCAGATTGCTTTTGGTTATCATCGATGTGGCGCGCTTGATGAATCCCGCCTTTTGTTTGGCGAAACGCTCTCCGCCAGGTGAGCGGATTTCGTCGAATTGCTTGATCACGAACTCGAAGTCCGGCCGGCTAAGCTCCCGCATGGCATCATAAATCTGGCCGCGGTCCGTGATTTTTTGCGGGTCGCCCTCTGGACGCCGGATGCGCTCGACCAGCGCTTGCGCCGCGGCCGCGGAACGCGGCGCCGAGATTCCGCTGCCGGGCGGATTGCTGATAAACCCGATCATGTGCTCGCGCATCTTCGGATCGCTGTCGAAGATCGGATCGTTTGCAATCTCGCGAGCCGTGATCGTCGGATTGTCGCTGTAGGCGTCCCGCTGGATTGCCGCTATCCGCTCATTCATCACGGCTGTTTTCTGCTGGACAGCGATGCGCTCGGCGCGCTGGGCCTCGGCCTCCATCGCCGACAACTCGATGCGCGCCCGGTCGAACGCCGCCACCCGCTCCTTGTCGTCTCGCAGCGCCACGTCGGCTTGAACATTGCGCCATATCTCGGCCATCGTCGGCAGACCGGTGCGATTCGGTTTCCCTGTTGTAGCAACCGGGGAACCGCCCGGCACCACTGCGGCGCGGATCTTCTGCGCCATAGCGGCATAACCTTTGGGGCCTGGATGGACGCCCTCAGCCGCCCCGACATCCTCGGCGGCGACTACAGAAACCCCTTGGCGACCGGCAATCGCCTGCAATTCCGCGTTCTTCTCGGGGAACTTCGGGCCGTACCCAATGGCAATGACGTTGGCGCCGCGGTCTTTCAGGTATTTGATCGTGTCCTCGACGACCGGCATCTGGTCGCCATTCGATCCTGACGGCAGAGCGACCGTCTTGCCCCGCCAGTAATCTTCGGGCTGCCGCTTGATGTTGCCGAAAATTGTCTCCGGTGTGTCGCCGCTATGTACGGTTCCGGCTACCTTGAGTTGGCCTTTGAGTCCAACCCCGAGACTGTCGCCCCACACCTCGACACCGCCGCCTGATGTGCCGCCAATGCGCCCGGCCGTGCGCTCAAATGTGTTCCGCCATTTTGCGACGAAATCCGATGCCGGCGCGGCAGGATCGCCGCCGTTCGCGCTGATGTTCGCCGGCGGCAACAGACTTCCCGCCGGCGCGTTTGGATTGTTCAGCAGCGTTATCGCGCCGCCGACGCCTTGCTGATGCCCAAGATAAACTTCCCATCCCGCCGGTTCTCTCCCCAGCGCCTCTTGCAATTGCTCTTTCGTGCGGACAAGAAATGTTATTCCTCCGGTGACTTGAGAATCGATATCGGCACCCATGCCGCCAACGCTGGCCTTTTCGGGACCGCCAAGCTGGAATATGTTGGCGCGCCGCCCGAGGTTCTGGCCCATTGAGCTTTCGATCTGGGCTATGGTTAACGCATCATTTGAATCGAACCCCTGTCGTTTCGCCTCATCGTCAATCCGCGTCGGTATGGCGCCACCAACCGACAGTCCGCCGCCAACTCCGCCCGATCCGGCGCCTGTTTGTCCCAGCGCCCGCATGGCACCGCCCGCTATCCGCGCCGCCGACCCGCGCCCCTCAAGCCGCTGCACGTAGTCGTTGAACTTGTCGGCTGGCAGGTTTTCCTTGTTCCGCCGCACCCATCCAAGCGCCCGCTCCGGCTGGCCGTTCGCATCAAGCCAATCAGCCGTTCCGGTGATGATCCGATCTGCTGCGTCGCGGTTGCGCTTCGATTCCTGCTCGGCCGGGATCGTACCCGCGGCAACGCCCGCCGCAATCAGGCCGCGGATGCTTTCGGCCGAAGCCTGATGCGCCGCGGGGTCGTCGGTCTGCGATGCTCGGCGCACTTCGTTGGCGAGCTTCTCGTCAAGCCCGCTGGCAAGTGTCCCACGCCAGACATCGATCCCGCGCTGATCGGCCGCCTTTTCCCCCTTGCTGGCGACCGCCAGATGCTTGAGGAGCCATAATTCCCGCGCATCCGGGTCCGATATCCCGAGCGAGCCCCGCTGTATCGTCGTGCGATACTGCCCACGCAACTCGGTGATCTTGGCCGGGTCTCGTTCGTTCGCGAGCTTCAGGTCGAGCTGTTCGAGCTGGTCGGTCACGTCGGCCGCCGCGTAGGCGCTCTCGATCAGGTTTTTCTTGCGCTGCCGCTCCTCCGAATACTCCGCAATCGCCCCTCCGGCCTTGACGACGGCGCCGCCGAGCGCAGCCGCCGCCGTGTTCACCGGGTCGGTCGTCGGGAACTGGACAACCCCGCCGGTGGCGCGCGGGTCGTTCTGCGGCAGCGCCGTGAAGTCGGGAAGGCGCGCCATCAGTTCAATCCTTCCCAATCTCCGGCAGACCGCCGCGAATCACCCACAGCGCCGCCAAGGCCACCCGCGACGTGTTGATTTCCGTCAACCCAGCCTTTGCGTCGTGCTCCAGCAGCCGGCGCTTCGCCCGGGCCAATCGGCGCAACTCCTCGACGGCTTTGTCCTCAAGCGCCATCAGTGGCGTGTCCCGCTGGTGCCGATACCGCCGACATGCTGCGCCGCGAGGTACGTCCGCAACTGGTCAGCGTCCATCTTGTCGAACTCGTCGACGATCTTGTGTTCGTTGCGGTTGATGAACATGCCCAGATGCCGGCCGAGGTCGACCAGCGCGGCGCGCTTATCGGCCAGCTTGAATTTGACGCGCTTCACCTCGCGAGCGTCCTCGCCGCGCCCGTCAACGAAGTCTTCGACGGTCACCTCGACAAGAGCGGCGGCCTGATCACGTGTCAGCGCTGAGAAATCCAATATCGGATCGCCGCTAGGGCCGACCTTCAAGTAATCGGCCATGTTCGCGAAGCCGAGTTTGGCGAGTTCGGTCAGCACGCGGTCGGCGGTGATTTCGGTGCGCTCTGACCGCTTGGCCTGCGCTGCCTGAATAGCGGCGGAAACGCTAGCTTTCGCTAACAGCCGCGCACCCTGCTCGTTGGCCGTCCTCGGGCTGTACCCTGCTCGGCTCGCGGCCTGTGTAGCGTTGAGGTCGACGAGGTATTCCTCGACGAACCGGGCCTGTTTTGGGGTCAATGCCACGTTATGCGAGCCTTGTAGATCTCGGCGGCGCCCATCGGGATCATCACCGCCCCACTCGCGCGCGCTGGCCAGCAGGCGGCGGCAGGGTTTCGGGATAGAACGCGGCGGCCTCCTCGGTGATCATCGCCACTGTCGCCTTGCGGATCAGCTTCTCGGCGAGCCGGAACGCCTCACCGGGGTTCAGGCGGGCGCTCTGATCGCCGATGGCGACCGCGAGGTCATCCGCGACGGTTACCTGCATTGTTCTCTCCGGTGTCACTGACCGAAACGTGGGGCAGCTTTTCGGACATCCAAAGCGGCGTTTGCATGTCCGATTCGGTCCCGATCAAAATTCTTTTGAGTTGGCGCTCGCCTGGCACTGGCAATCCCGTCTCGGCGATTTGACGGAGCGCTCGACGTTCCGCGCTGCCGCTTGCATCACAGGGAGCGGGACGGTAGCGACTGGCCCTCTGGATGATTTCCTGCGCCCGCTCTTCGAGCGACAGGTCACTCCCGATCGTTTGGGCGAGATCGCGTATCGCGCAATCCCGTGCCTCGCGGCGTTCAGTACGCCGCCGGGGCTCGCCACCCTTCCGCCGGACCCTGAACGCTGCGCCGACCCGCTTGTCAGGCGTCGCCAGGACCTGCTCGACGATCGCTGCGAGCTGCGCAGCATCGGGATCGCCAGCCTCCCGCACCCGCGCTATCAGGGCGGCGAGATCGGTCACAACCGGCGCAGCCCCGCGGCGATCAGCTCGCCAGCCAGGCCAATCGCACGCCGCGGCGATAGCTCGACGCTTGCCGCCTTGCCGTCCTCCCCGTAGAGCGCCACCGCAATCGATTCGCCCGGAATGTCGGTGATGATCGCGCGAGCCGCCGGTTCAGCATCGACCGGCACGGCGTCGAGCGCAGTCAACGCGGCATTGATACCCGGAAGCAGCGCAAGGTGGCCGGGCTCGATTCGGTCAGCCGCGGCGAGTTGCCCGAGCACGTCAGCACGAAGGCCGAGCAGCCGGTCGCGAAGGGTAGACGCGTCAGCCATAGGCGCCCACCCGAAGGGCCTCTGGCACGCGGTGGCACGCGTGCCAATACATTATCGCGCGTGAGGGTGAGGGTGAATTGGTGTGTAAGGGAGAGATGGTAGATATAGAGCTGCAATGCTCTGGAACGCGTGCCATCGCGTGCCAAACCTGGTTCACTTCAGCCCCACGCCGTCGTAAAGTCGCAGCCGGCCGCCATCTTCGCGGGGTTGCGTCACCTTCAGCCCGGGCACCGCAGCCCGGAGATCACGCCCGAAGGTCTGGGCGGTGCCGGGGTGATCGCGACCCTGCTGCTTGCCCCATTCGGACCACATCTCGAACAGCCTGTTAGCCTCGACGACACGCCCCGCGGCGACGATGCAGCGCTCGCGAAGGAAGGCGCTGATCGGGCTGCCCAGGTCTTCAAGGTCTTGCACCGCTTCGGCGGCGGATACGGGTTGCACGAAATAGCCGCGCTCGCTGAGCCGCCGCCATCCGACGATGCTCCAGTTGAGGATGCCGGACATCTCGGTCAACAGCTTGTCGGTCAGCCCGCGGTCCTCCTGGCCGAAGAAGCTGCGGGTTAGCATCAGCACGATGAAGCGGGAGGCGAGCGCGCCGCTGGCGTCGGCGAGGCGGGGCAGCTCGTTCGACAGGATCATGAACCGGGTCTGCAAGCGACCGGTCCAGGCCGCGAGGAACTTGCGGTCGATGGTGATAGCGTCCTCTCCGGTGATCGACAGCAGGCGTTCCGCGATGGAGGCCTGGTCGGCCCGTCCGCCGAGGCGCGCGTCGGAGACGATAGCGAGCCGCTTGCCGATTAGCGGCGCCAGACCGAAGTTCATCCCGAGCCCGGCGAGCGTCGGCGCGACAGTGTTGTCGTAGCCGATCATGGCGGTGAGGATGCGGGCGATCGTGCCCTTGCCGGAGCGCTTCGGCCCGACGATCAGGAAGGCTTTCTGGTGTCGGGTGTCGCCAGTGAGGGCGAGGCCGAAGATCTCCTGCAGCGTCTCGACGGCTACGGCGTCGTCCAGCCAAAGCTCGGCTAGGAACGACAGCCACGCCTTGGGCTCGGGCGCGCCGGAGTGATAGGCAAAATCGAGTGCGTTGTGACTGAAGAACGATGGAGTGTGCGGCAGCAGCGATAATGTCGGGAGGTGCAGCAGCCCGTTGCTGCACGCCACGATCTCGTCGGCCGGGATATCGGGGACATGATCAAGCCAGGCCGGCGCGGAGACGGTGTCGTTGAGATGGGCCGCAGCGCGC
>Ga0326597_10010748_pt1 | contig 12172 bp, 10 predicted proteins | sample RVTome_12_FD_203789 | JGI IMG/M metagenome (GOLD analysis project Ga0326597, IMG submission 203789) | Soil microbial communities from uranium-contaminated site in the Upper Colorado River Basin, Wyoming, United States - RVT100D185 | ecosystem: Environmental > Terrestrial > Soil > Contaminated >... | reverse complement strand
GAAACCAAGCGGTTTCGGCTTTGCGTTTGTATGTGAAGAGCATTACGTCAGTGCAGCGAGGGAGGCATCAGGCGCTTTCGGATAAATGCTGCGACTCCACCACTTGGCTGTCCATGCCAATCAAAGTGCGCCACTCTCGTGCAAGTTGCATCGCGGTAGCGTCCCAGGTTCTTCCCGTCATGGTTGCCGAAACATCCGCGCGGACCCATTGTCTATGTAAAACCTCGATCAGAGCACCCTGCAAAGCCTCAGAGTCGCCGTGGGGCACTAGTAGCCCATTTACTCCGTCTTGCACCAATTCGGCATTTCCGCCCACTCGAGTGGTTACAACTGGAATTCCGCAAGATAAAGCTTCCACGAGAACATTAGCCATCCCCTCATTGCTGGTAGCCAGGCAAAAAGCATCCGCAGCCGCGAGCCAAACAGCAATTTCATCATGAGGACGCGCCCCTACCAGCCGGACGTACTGATCCAACCCTAATTCGCGACTCAATCGCCTTAAATCCGGCCCCATGTCGCCTTCAGCTCCGGGTCCACCAACGACAACGAAGAGCAGGTTTGGGTAAGCGGCAATCAGGCGAGGCAGCACTTGCAAAATCCGATGATGTCCCTTTCGTTCGCACAGCGCCCCCACCGAAAGAAGCAGGGTTCGGTCCAGCGGGATTCCAAGCCGTTTCCGCGCCTCAACTTGATTCAAAGGTCGAAAAACGTTGCAGTCTATTCCATTCGGAATAACCCTCGTCTTTACCGCATCGCATCCCAATTGTACTGCAATTTCTTGTAGCGATTGGCTAACGCTAAAAACTCGGGAGGCAGCGCCAAGCGCCCACTGAATCTGTTTGCGACGGAGCAAGAACCTGGCGAGCTTGCCGATCGTCCCCCTCAAGGTAATCGTGATTGGACAGCCAAACCATTTCGCCAGCAAGCACGCGCCAACACCATCCGGATAGACGAAATGGGCGTCGATTAAGTCGAAATGGAATTCGCCATGAAGGCGGCGCAACAGTGGAAGAACAGAAATAAAATAAAACACGCCGTCCAATGATTTGAAGAAACCCGGCACACTGAAAAATCTCGGGTGGTAAATTTGCAGGTTATCGATAACCTCTGATCGAGGTACGCTATGCCGACGGGTGCCTCGAATCAGCGCGCTGAAAGGAAACCATGCGACCGGAGCAACGACGATGACGTTACAATGTTGCGCAACCCGAGCGATCCTTTCTTTAACGAAAACACCAAACAACGGATCGTGTGAGTTTGGAAAGACAGAACTTAGTACTAATACCCGCATCGGCCTAGTCGCTAGTGATCTAATCTAATCGATTGACATGCACGTCAATCCACGGATCGCTAGTTCGATCCTGAATATCTTTTATAATACTTCTGCTGTCTAATATCGGCACTAAGAATTAAAGATGAGGACTGGTTTCAGTTTGCGCGATAGTAATGACTCAAGTCGCAGAGCGTATTTCAGCAAATTCTCAGTTCCAAGTCGTGAACTAAAGCGTCTATTTCTCCCGAACGCCGCGTTATACTAATATTCTACTGCGCTTTGCGTTAAGCGCGTCGTTGTAGAGTTGTAAATATCGCTTGCTCAATATAGCCCAAGAGCGCTCCTCGGCGACAAATCTTCGCCCGGCATCTCCGAGTTTTGCTCGCAAAGCCGGATCTTTGGCTAAACGCACCGATTGGGATACCAAATCGTCGACACTCTCCGCGGAGAAAAGCCAGCCGGTTCTTCCATCATCGATCAACTCTTTGTGGCCGCCCACATCGCTCGCCAATATCGCTTTACCCATCGCCATGCTCTCTAGTGGTTTTAGCGGCGTCACCAGTTCGGTCAGGCGCATACGTAGCCGCGGGCAGACAAAGATATCGACTAACGAGTAATAATCCATGACATCTTGATGCGGAACGCGCCCGGTAAAATGAACACCGCTCTGCTCGCGCGCCAATTCCTTCAAAACTTCCTCTTCCTCGCCTCCACCAACCAGTAGAAGCCGGGCATTAGGAATCTGCGCGCGAATCTTTGGAAAAGACTCGACAAGGAAGCGCAAGCCTTCGTAGCGATAGAATGAACCGACAAAACCGAAGACCGGGCCGCCGTTCAAGCCGAGATTTTCCGCGAGAGTTTTGCAGCGTTCAATTGGTTGGAATTCGTCGATATTGACGCCGTTCGGAACGATGCTGACGTTATCGATCGCGACGCCTCTCTTTTGCAGGTCCTGTCGCATCGCTTCGCAGATCGTTACCGCATGATCCGTGTGTTTGAAAAGAAACGTTTCCAATCCGCGGCTGACTCGATAGCGAAACGAATCTTCAGCGAAAGTCCCATGATCGACGGCCGCGTCCTCCCAAAACGCTCGGGCCTCGTACACCAGCGGTATCTTGAGCCGCGTCGCGACCCAAAGCGCCGGCAAACCATTGAGCAAGGGTGAATGGCTGTGAATCAGATCTATCCTTTCTTGCCGCGCCACCCGCTCGATGCGCCGTGCCATGCGCTGCATTAGCTTCAATTCGCCAACGAAGGGAATTGCGCCGGCCCCGTCCCGGGCCAGCGATCCCGTGCGATGATAACGAATCCCTTCAATATCCTCCATGGAATCGGTGGAAGCACGATGCTTCGGTGAAGTTAACACCACCGGTTTCAATCCCAACGCGCGCTGAGCATGAATGATGCTCCGGCTGCGAAAGCTGTATCCGCTAAATAACGGGACCGAGTGGTCGAGAACGTGAAGAATGTTCATAAATGACGGGAACTATCGGATCGACCCGTAGATGACCCGTAAACCGATTAATAATACCTACTCTTGCTCAACTCCAGGCCTCGATAGCCCAGTTTCGTTGCACTGCAATTCTTCTCAATTTCGGATCAGGATTGACGGCGACGGCATTTCCTACAACCTCTAGGAATGGAACATCTTCGACAGAGTTTCCGTAACCATAGGACTGCTCCCAATCAATTTCACTGGCCGGGTATGTCTCAAGCAACCGTTTACGCTTTTCCTCACCCTTACAGTTGGCGCCGTATAGATTGCCGGTGAAATTTCCTTCTTGATTGAGAAACTTCGTACAGATTAGACAATCAACGCCAAATCGTGACCCTAGGTCAATCAAATATAGATCCGGGGAAGCCGACAAAAACATTATGGTATGATTTTGTTGTTGGTGCCAGCGGAGACGATCCACCGCCGCCGAACGCACTCTTTTGAGGAGTACGCCGTCGACAAAATGTTTCACTAAGCTCGTTAGCGCTGCTTTATCATTGGCCACTAGACATATCCTCAGGCAAGACTTCTTTAATAATCCCGCATCAAGCAAGCCTGTCGGATGCGTCAATGCGTCAAAAGCAAACCGCAAGAGGCAACGCCACGTTATTCCATTCGCCCTCATGGCAAACCAGCAAAACCATTTGAAACTATCACCGTGAACGAAGGTTTTATCGATATCGAAAATTGCTAACCGTATATGTCCCTGGGATGTCATTCTTACTTTGTTAAAAAGCAGCCTTTCAGGGATAACCGCTCGGCTTGATGAATCACAGCCATCGCGAGCGCCGCCAGGCGACAACACCACACGCGACTAGATAGCCTGGTAACAATCGTGAACTTCGCTATTTATAGACTGAATCGTTGGCACTGAATAATCCTTACCGTACTATCCTGTTAGCGCCCAATGTCTACAAACGTTTCGCTATTTCGGCTTACACACCATGTTTCCCCTAAACCGCAGCGGGGATCGTTGCGAGCAACTGCAGCCCGCAGAGGCGTAATTGTCGCTGTGAGAAAAAGACACGATCTAGTCATCCCGTTCTTGGACTGCTTTGCCGACTCACGATACCTACCAAGTATTTTAGAACAAGCGCCACCAGGAACATTTCCACCCAAGGACTAGCAGCCCGTGGTACAAGTCCGTTATTCACATGACGCACGAAATCTGTGCGAGTCGGTAACCTGGGATCGCAAATAGTCTCAGATCGAGTCCTCGGGGCAGCGTGACATCACGCGGTCGCACAGGAATGTCAACGCCGGTTTAAAAGTCCCGAAAGGTTCCGGTTGAAAATTCTAGAGTGCAGTTTTTGGGTCTTGCTGAAAAAAAACATCCATATTTCGTTTCACTACTGTCCCAACGTTGAAGACGGGAGTTTCAGGAAATTGTTAGAAACACAGAGTTTTTTGTTCAAAATGAGATTTATCGATTTGAATTCCGATCTGCTCCAGCGCCATCCTTGCGCATCCTTGCGTAAGGAGATGGCTAATGAATTCCGGCAAGACCGTGTTCTCTCAGCTGATCGATTTTCTGCCGTCATACGAATTTCGCCGCTGCGTCGATCGTTACCAGGGCAACTACAAAGTCAAAAACTTTTCATGCTGGGATCAGTTTCTGTGTCTGGCCTTTGCCCAGCTCACCTACCGCGAAAGTTTGCGCGACATCGAGACCTGTCTGCGAGCCGCCGGGGAAAAACTCTATCACATGGGCATTCGTGCCAAAGTCTCTCGCAACACCCTGGCCCATGCCAACGAGATACGCGACTGGAGAATCTACCACGACTTTGCCCGAGTGCTGATCAAACAGGCCCGAGAACTTCACCAAAACGATCCTCTCAAAGTACAACTCGATCAAACCGCTTATGCTCTGGACTCCACCGTCATCGATCTGTGTCTGTCGCTATTTCCTTGGGCGAAATTTCGAAAACGCAAAGGCGCCGTGAAGCTTCATACGCTACTGGACTTACGTGCCAGCATCCCCACCACTGTGATTGTCACCACCGGAGCCGTCCACGATGTCAACATCATGGACGAGCTGTTTTGGGAACCAGGCTCCATCTACGTGATGGATCGCGGCTACGTGGATTTCTCTCGGCTCTTCCGTATCCATCAAGACTCGGTTTTCTTTGTCACACGAGCCAAGAAAAACTTCCGTTTCCAACGCCTGTACTCCCACCCCGTCGACAAAACCACGGGGCTTCGCTGCGATCAAACCGTTTCGCTCTGCGGCATCCATGTCAAAAAGGATTATCCCGACAAGCTGCGCCGCATCCGTTACTTCGATCAGCCGACCAACCACTCCTTGGTTTTTCTATCCAACAACTTCACTCTACCCGCCTTGACCATCGCCCAACTCTACCGCTGTCGTTGGCAGGTCGAATTGTTCTTCAAGTGGATCAAGCAACACCTTCGCATCAAGGCCTTCTATGGCACCAGCAACAATGCTGTGAAGACTCAAATCTGGATTGCCATCTCGATCTATGTGTTGGTGGCCATCGTCAAAAAGCGCCTCAAACTCGACCTCAGCTTGTACACGATTCTACAGATTTTGAGTGTGACGATTCTGGAGAAAACCCCGCTCTTACAAGTACTTTCGCAGTTCGATCAGTCAGAAAAAACACTCGATGATCGTAAACAACTGAATTTATTCGACTAACATTGGGACAGCAGTGATTTCGTTTATAACGAACGATTTGAGATCAGTTGGGGCTGAGCTATCCTCCCAAAATCGGTTTTTGTAGTCTCTGAGATTCTTGTTGAGCCAAGCAGTTCGGCCATGCTCCAACGGGTTTATCCAGAATGCGCCCGACTCCCAGTATTATTGTCGTAACCTCTTACCGTCGCATTCAGGATAAACCCTGTACATTCACTTAACTAGAACCTTAATGATCAAAACTCAGAGGCGCGACGTTAGGAGTGTCCTGTGGAAATCTTCGTTAGAAGTGAGACAACTCCTCAAAGTCTCGCGGTCCCATAGGGCGAGATGCCTGACGGGAAAACCTTCGATCCAATCATCTAGCATTCTGATCGGTTTGCAGAAACTGAACGGCGGTAATTGAAGATTTAGCAGCCGAAACGAGCCGGTTGGGATCTCCCTATTCTTAGTGCAAGCGGAGTGGGTTGACGTCAGCAGATACCGAATATCACTTTTGATAAAATTGTCGATAACCAACAGGATGTCACGATTAGTTAGGTGAAATAGGCAGTCTCGGCAAAGCCACAAATCTACGGTGGGTAAAATGTCATGAACAATATCAACCTTTATAAACTTTGAACCCGGACTCCCATAAAAGGATTGATTACGCTCAACTAACGTCTGGACTATATCACCGCCAATGTAGGCGACCGGTTTTTCCCATTGCATCATTCTGAACCAATTGTAGTCTCCGCATGGCGCATCGAGGATTGTTTGGACACCCAAATCGTTAAATAATATAGGGATCTCTTTCCGAATATTCGCAGTATATGCGATGGTTGATCCTTGCCCAGAAGCACTTTCGTTGCTCCCCCATTCATTCGTTTCAAAATGGTGCTGAAAGATACGCTCCGCGCTGCCCATTCGTGCGAGCTGCCGATGCCAAAGGTACTGATAACGTGCCCTTAGGATAACCTGCCCCCCGGGGAGAACGATGACAATCTTCCGGAGAACGTCTTTCAGTCTTTTTGTAACTGTTCTTTTCATAACTTCTATTCCTTGCCTTCTCCCAATAGAACAACTGGCACTGCGCCTCGACGAAGTCGTCGAACCCATGCTCGGTCGTCAGCCGATTTAGCTTCTCGTAGAGCGGGTGGCTAACCGACCACCACAGTTCGCTGACCGCCACCCACACCCCCTCCTGTGGTTCGCGTGTCCGTTGACCCATCGCCATACGCAAAACTTTATAACTACCCATCGATTCTGCGGATCCCTCACCACAGCCTGACACCAACCCCTGATCGAATTTTACCTCGGGCCGCTAGGCCAAGACGCGTACTCGGATTAAGGGGCAAGAAATCGGGACGGTGATCGGAAGAATCATTTAAAACTATCACCGTGAACGAAGGTTTTGTCGATATCGAAGATCGCCAATTTAAAGCTCTTTTGTGAAGTCATTTCAGTGTCATGCGATTGCATCGTTTCACTCACGCGACCGGGGCATTTCAGGGGGGATTACCCGCCAACAACGAAGCTCCCTGTCTAGTTTCCTGTCCTGCCAACAACTCCTGTCGGAATAAGAGATCACCCGGTCGACTCCGACGGAGTCCATCCAATTCATCGCTGCGCAACTGTCATGATTGGCAGGGATTACTGTCGCGGGCAAGGCGGGGCGAGAATGGTCAATCCTGAGCACCGGCAATACGCTCGATGACATCGTCGAACAATGCCAGCTTGAGCGAAGCCAAAATTTCTAATTACGACTGGCGTTGGACGACATTTAGGCATTACCGCTCACCAACAGGCAACAACGATCAAGGCCATCTTTCATTTGTGGGACGCATGATACGACTAGACCGAACACACTTTGCCCAATCCCACTCGCTAGAACCCTAAGCGACGTCGATGGGACACAACCACGGCCTTTGAAATCTAATCGTACAGCCATTCCGGATACTTTTCCAGCACCGACTTTTGCTTCGACGCGACTGCAAGGATGTATTCACCGCGGTGCTGGAGCATATCGCCGTGCCCGCGCAAGGACCAAGGAAGAAAAGTCCAATAGGAAATCAACTTGATCTTAAGCGGAATTGGCTCCAGAGAAAAAGTCTCAATGTCGACATCCCCGAATCCGGCCCATTGTAAAAGCCGACGGACCTCGCCCGGCGTATATTCTCGATTGTGGCGATCGCCGTCCGTGCCGGTATACGCCGACCATACTTGCGGGTGAAGCCCGCCGAGCAGCCGATAGAGCGCGGTAACGCTGGTAATGTTCGGCGTGGTTAGAATCAGTCTGCCACCCGGTTTCAGAACGCGATTAATTTCGCGAAGCATATGCGCCGGATCGTACTTGAGATGTTCGATAACCTCAGAGCACACCGCGGTATCGAAGCTCGCGTCAGCGTATGGAAAGGACTCCGCCTCAGCATCGAAATAATCGCAGCGGAAACGTTCAGGTGAAATGAATTCCGCCAGATATTCAGGATCGAGACTGATCGAGCGCCACTTGTTAGCCATGGCGACGAATGAATAGGCTAGATCGTCAAGGTACATCGGTAACAGGTTGCCCGTACCCCCAACGTCCAGCAAAGCGCTGCTGGCTGCAGCAGAACCGACGGAATCGAATAGATGCCTGAATCGAACCAAATGTTCGCGCACGTGACTGCCAATCTCGGCAGCTCTGTCAGGGTGCGCTGCCCTCAAGAGCTTCGCTTCTAACTCTGCATCGGAAAGGTTTTGAAGAAACCGAGATTCTTTTCCCGCCAACGTCATACTCCTTGGGTGCTGTGCTTTGAATCAAATCTAACCATGCAGTCATTTCTCAATTGTCGGCCTCCCTGTTTGCGCAGCCTAAGCGCCAAGACCGAGGGACCGAGCGCGTTCGCCTACCTCTGTGCTATCCGTCGCTTCTTTATGTCTTTCGCGACCGAGCAGTGAGCGGACAAACCAATAGAATTTGATCGCGAGAAAGTAACCCCGGAGCACTCCAAAGCAAAGATTTTCCCGCCAGCCAGGGTCGCTTGGCGCGGGCATACCGTCAGCGGGCACTCGGCCAGTGCTATCTTTTTCACCAGGAACTAGGACTACCGAATAGCGGCGAGATCGGGATGATGTAGCGAGCAGGCGAACGGCGAGTGTTGCGGTGTGATCCACGGCCCAGCCGGCTTCCAGCCAGGATGATGATCCGAAACACTCTTTAAGACTGTGTCGCCCGACTAATACGATCGCTCTCGATTGATTCGTCGTTGAGGAACCGGTTGCAGCGAAACCCTTTGGTGAATTAGGCCCATCTTTTTCATCGACAAACTGCGCATGCCCGCTAAAGCGGCGCTCAAGGTAGGCCGCTATCGCGCCGTTTTGGTCAGATTGACTGCTGACGAGCGGCAACCTGCGATGGCACCATGCGGTCCGACGGCGAAGCATATCCACAGATTTACTTCCTCCGGTCAACTTGATACAGCGTCCGATGATCTGCTCAGCCGTCCGCGCAATCGTAACAAAAAGCGGCAGATTTGTGTTTTTTCGGTATTGCAACTGACTTTGGTCCGCTAGGCGCAGTGGAGAACATGTGGTGTGGCCGTCATCCGTCTGACCCGAATAACCTCGGGCGAGTCGCTCGATCTCCTCGGTAGTCGGCGCCCCGTTCCGGACGAACTGGGCGTACATCTCACGCCAATGAAAGCCTCGACTCGGGCGCCCCGATCCCTCCGCAAACAACGAAAGCCAGCCGCAAACCACCTTGCTCACTAGCTGATCAGGGCTACGCACGGGGAAATGAGCCAGCGCCACGTCTTCCAACGCAGTCATGGACAACTGCCTCAATGCAGTGGTTCTGCGCGCGGTGTGGCTACCGGACGCGATCACAATCGGCATAAATTTCAGTTGGTTTTCAGGAATCGCAACCTTGTAAGACTGTGGCGTTTCCCGCGCTTTTCGATTGATGATTCGCTGGAATGGATTGGCTTGCGCCCAATCGTCGGCGACCGTCGGAATATAAGTTCGCCAGGGCAAAGTCCCGACACATCCCGGAGCCACTTTCTGAAGCGCTTTTTCGAGAGCAGCACGGCTCTCGCAATCAATCGCTTCGTCAGCGTCCACGGGGAAAATCCAGTCGAACTTCATTCTGGAAGCGAGCACGAGCAACAGCTCTGATAGTTTCCTCGACTGCTCCAACCCCGCGGAACCATCCCATTCCAGAGTGACGAGATTCAAGCCCTCGGCCTCCAGTGACAGGAGAATTTCTCGCGTGCCATCGACACTGCCGTCGTCAATCAGGACGAGCACATCAAGCCGCACGAGGTTGTGGCGGACGAAGCTTTCGATAATATCAACTTCGTTCTTGACCGTCCCGATACCTATAAGTCTCATCTTCTTAAAGTTACGAATGCTTTCCGGGCGCCTCTCCCGACGCAGGGCAGTTCCTAATCTGCGAAACTATTGCCGGAAGTTATTGGGGTATCCCGTTGCACAGAGCTAGAATTTTACCGAATCATTTTACACTTTTGACTTCGGGGGCTAAATACGAATTATGCCTGGTCTGAGGGCGCGACTCCTTCGTCGCAGTTGACAATGACTGCAAAATGGAAGTTTGAGGCGACACCTCTGAACACATTGATAAAACTTCGTCGCCGCCGAGAATATCCCTTAGTAGGCGCGCAAGATTGTGCGTATCCGTAAGAATGACTTCCGGCGTCAAGGAGACAAGGTATCTATTCCACCACTGACTTTCCCAAAGGTGAACACAATAGGCTCTCCGAAGTTTTCGATAATGCCAGTCCTTGCCGCGCAGGGCATGAAGCTGAAATCCCCCAGGTTTCATCTTACGAAGCCCAATCACATGGAGTCCTGACTTAACAACGCTTTCAGCTACGGATCGGATCTTTGACATCAACGGAACCGAACCACCAAACAGGTAACAATGGACGGGATCATTGTGAATTGGATAGAAGAACAAATCCTTATTGACGATATGACAAAGTGAAGGGTTCTTTTTTGCCAACCGATAGGGCAATTCCACGGAATGAAAACACCATATCCTACCATCAAAATTCTTGTATTCTCGGAGCCAAATTGACAAGAACGGTGCGCTTGGCTTAGACAATATTACAGCGTTACACAGTCCTGTGTTTTGCTGAATACCCATCACAAATTCATTTTGCAAAAGCGCATCGAATGGGTTGATGCACAAAACATCCAAATCCAGATAAATCCCCCCATATCTCTTGAGCACATTGAGTCGTATTATATCCGCCTGATGGGCATAATGGGTAACGGGATTCCCAAATATTTCTGTTGGAACGTCGATTTTGTTTAGTGCTAGATATGGCATGGCTTTTCTCCACCACTCGCCATTTGGTTCAAACGCGTAATGGAACAGGATTCGATCAGGACGGTTAATTTTCCAAGCCGTATACACTGCTAAAAAATGAATAAATGAAAACGGTTTTCCACCAAAGTCTTCCCGTAGCCCAAAAACAAAATGAATAATTTTCGGTATCATGTTTCGGGGTCTACAAGAAATATTCGGGATTGAACCGACGTGCAAGAGTCTCCAGCTTCACCTACGACCACGCGTCAAGACACTCACGATGGTTGTCGCCGAAACGTACTTCCAATTTAGACCCAAATAAATGGAACACATTTTCGAACCCCAGAACGAATAACGGTTTTCATTTTTTGCAGTCCGCTATGATAGTCCCGGTCATGACGTCCACTCACTCCCGATAGCACCGGCTGCTCGGGGAAACGGGGTAAGATATTCATATGACTTCTAGCGTCCATGACGACATTGTATAAGACGTCTTGGTTTATGCGCGGACCCAACTCTTCGTATCGGCCGGCGAACAAGTTTTGGTAGGCTTTCTGAGTGCACGAGAAAAGCCTCAGGTCCATCCAGTGATTGCCGAAGACCTTCCCTGTACCGACCAAAGGGAAATTGTGCAGATCACATAAGACGTCATAATGAGTTGTGACGGCTGCGGCCATATCCGCGAGATTGAGCACTCTAAGGCGACCGGTAACCTTCCAAAAGTGGTCGTTTTCAGACAACAGGGAAGTATGCTTTAATCCAAAATCCAACAACTTAAACTCACCGTAGGCCTTGCCGTAACTCACCGAATGATCGTTGCCTTGGAAACTAATCAGTTCGACGACTTTATCGGCGACTCGTTGGCGTAGGAATTCTTCAATGGGCGCGATGTCGCTGCCCGAGTTATCGACGAAAAGAATCCGGTCGATAACCTCTGTGGGCAAAGATAGATAAAATTCGAGAGACGCCAGGTAATCTTGCAACCTCACATGGGGATCGTTGCGAGTAACCGCGGCCTGGGGAGGTGCAATCGTCGCCGTGAGGAAGATACATGACCGAGCCAATCCACTCTTAGACGGTTTTGGCGACCGTTGGTGCTCACCAATTTTTTTCAGGACAAAGGCCACTACGGATTTTACCGACGAAGGACTTAACCAGGAAGCCAATTGGCGCCAAACGGTACGCGATATAAATCGCGTTCGGAAGAATCATACGAGAGAGTGATCTTGTTGTGGTCCTGTTGAATGACGTAATCTTGCATGAGGGATCGCCCGCCTTAGTTAAAGCGGACTCTATGAGAATCGCGGCTCGATTACCATTCTGCCAGAATAAATTGTTATTGATTACCGGCTTCGCCGGCATTGTTGAGTGAGACATTCGGAGGGACAGTGGCACAGAGTCGCTGTTGGACGTGTCGGTGCAGAGGAAAGACGAAGATTTGTTTTCTCGTACCGCGTGCTT
>Ga0326597_10010747_pt1 | contig 12172 bp, 7 predicted proteins | sample RVTome_12_FD_203789 | JGI IMG/M metagenome (GOLD analysis project Ga0326597, IMG submission 203789) | Soil microbial communities from uranium-contaminated site in the Upper Colorado River Basin, Wyoming, United States - RVT100D185 | ecosystem: Environmental > Terrestrial > Soil > Contaminated >... | reverse complement strand
CCGCACCAACCCTGCCAGAGAGATAAACGTGCTTTCAGCCGAAAGCGCTACGGATGAGTTCTCCAACCGCCCTTTGATGCCAAAGGGACGAAGTCACCCCACCGCTGCGTTCATTCAACTCCCATTGCCACGCTACAGATCGTCATTTGCCGGTAGTCACCGGCCCCAGATAACGGTCCAGCCAGTCGAGGGTGGGCTTGACCAGAGCGAGCCGTGTCGGGATGTGGCCGCCCTCGAGGAGGACGTGGCTCTTGTCGCCGGCCTTCGGCCCCAGGAGGCGGAACATGGGCTTCTGCGACAGCTCGAGGGGAAAGAAGAAGTCGTCGCGGCCGTTCAGCATCAGGGTCGGGGTCTTCACCCGGGGCGCGAAGTTCATCTCGTCGACCTCGGGCATTCCGTAGTCCTCCGAGTCATAGAGCCCTCCGGCCAGAAGCACGCTCGCTTTGAACCTCTCGTCCAGGGCGGTGACGATGAGTCCCATGGCGGCGCCCCAACTCAAGCCGTAATAGGCGAGCCTCTCTTTGTCGATGTCGGGGCGGGTCTCCAGGTAGTCGACGGAGCGTTCCAGGTCCTGGTACTGCTGGACTGCGAGATCGCGGCGGGCCCGCGAAGGCCACGGCGGCGGCTGTTCAAGCCGTCTCTCGTAGGTGTTCTTGTAGATGGGGTGGAGGACAGCCCTTCCGCTCCGGATCACGAAGTCGAAAAAACCCATCTCCGGCTCCATGAGGCGGGGCAGATCCTGCGCCCCCGCGCCCGGGAAGTAGACCACGGTCTGGTACGGCGGCGCCGCGTTCTTCGGCAGGAAAAGGTAGGCGATGAGCGTCTCGCCCCCGTAGGCGGCGGTCATCGTGATCCTCTCCTTCGTCCAGTATGGGGAGTCGCTCGCCAGCTTCCCTACGACCGGTTCGAGAGGCGTGCGATCGTAGGCATAGAAGTTTTGGAACACGCGGAACGTGGCATCGTCGGCCGGTTTCGCCCGCGCGTAGTCCCGCCAGACCGTCTCGATGGGAGCGAGAAGCTCCGCCGCGGGCGCCTTCTCGTACTTCGCGCAGCGGAAGCCGTAGTTCTCCCGGCGCTCGAAGGGGAGCTGCGCGTTCCGCTGCAGGTACATGTAGACAGGCTCATCCCAGCCGCCGCCGAGAATGTAGCGCTTCTCTCCCGAAGCGTTCCAGCACCACTCCTTGACGTTGCCGGCCATATCGTAAGTCCCGAAGGGTCCGAGCCCCTGATGGCTCCCGGCCGGCGCCGGACCCCCCGCGTCGAAGTTGCTGAGGGTGAGAAGCTCGGTCGGCGGGAACGGATCCGTCGCCGCGAGCCAGTGGTGCATCGTCGGAAGGCTCTTGCCCGCGAACTCGGCGAACGCGGCCGCCTCGTACCAGCTCACGCCGCGCACCGGGTAGTCGTCTTCTCCCGCCGGGTAGCTTCCCACTTCCCAGGTCGCCGGCCCAGGCTGACCCGTCCGGTCAACGAGCCTGTCCATGGCCTCGTCCCAGGAGACCTCGTGACCGTCGCTCACGAAAGGCTCGTTCCAGTACTCGCGCTTCCGGTACCCTCCCGCATTCACGAAGGCCTGGAACTCCCGGTTCGTGACCTCGAACTTGTCGAGCCAGAAGGCCGCCCGATCGACCGTCTTGCCTTCGATCTGTTCCTTCCCGCCCGGGACGAAGACCATGTCCTTCGGCCCGGAGCCTGCGGGCTGCAGCGTAAGATGGAGTCCCCAGAGTGGAGCAACCTCCATGGGCGCGAACCCCGGTTTCTCGACCCGCCACCGGAGGCGCCCTGTGGGAAGCCGAATTGTCTGGATCGGCGTCCGGCCGAGCGGCTCCCACTCGCCTTCGGGATCGCCGTAGTCCTTCCAGGACACGGCCGCGTCTTCCGGGTCGGTGTGCACGTCGTATTCCCAGGTGAGCGATTCCCAGAGCCGCTGGGCCTCCGCATCTCCGGCGAGGAACGGGAGCGCCTGCCGGGCGAGCTTATACGCGGCGGCGTTCTTGTCTTCTGCATCGAGCCGGGCGATTTCAGGGAGAGCGAGCCGGGCCCACCGCACCCGTGCATTCCGCACCCAGAGCCAGGCGCCGGCGGAAAGCACCGCCATGAGAGCAAGGGCTGCGGGAACCGCTACTCGCGGGCGGCGCCACCAAGGCGGCCGGGCCTCGGCCCGCCGGCGAGCCTGCTCGAGATCGACTAGGAGCTCGGTCCCCGAAGCGTATCGTGCCTCCCGTTCTTTCTCGAGACACCGAAAGACGACGCGCTCCAGATCGGGTGGGATCTCCGGGCGCGCGGGCCGGATGGCCGGCGGCGTGCTCGTGAGAACGGCCTTGCGGATGGAGACGTGCGACTCGCCGGAGAAGGGCCGGCGGCCGGTGAGCATCTGGTAGAGCATCGAGCCGAAAGAGAAGACGTCGCTCCGGCAGTCGACAGGCCGGCCCTCCGCCTGCTCGGGGGACATGTAGGACGGTGTCCCCAGGACCGCGCCGTGCTCCGTGCGGAGGCCGGCCGAGAGGGTTGGAGACGCTTCGTCCCCGGACTGCGGTTCGGTCAGCTTGGCCAGGCCGAAGTCCGCGAGCTTGGCCTCGCCCTTCTTCGTAAGCATGACGTTCGCGGGCTTGACGTCCCGGTGGACGATCCCCGCGGCGTGCGCGGCCGCGAGGGCGCTCGCGACCTGCACCGCGTAGCGGAGCGCCTCGTCGATGGGAAGCGGCTCCGTCCCCAGGAGATCGTCGAGGGACCTTCCGTCCACGTACTCCATCACGATGAAGTCGCGCTCCGCTCCATCGGAGGCGTCCCGGTCGATGTCGTGGATGGTGACGATGTGCGGGTGATTGAGGGCGGAGGCGGCCTTCGCTTCCCGGACGAAGCGCTCCCGCCGCTCGCGGTTCGACGCGGCGTCGGGGCGCACGAACTTGATGGCGACCGTCCGGTCGAGGCGCGTGTCCCGCGCGCGGTAGACGACCCCCATTCCGCCCTCGCCCAGAAGCTCGAGGACCTGGTAGTGGGAGATCGTCCGGCCGATCATGTTCGACGTTTCGTCGGAGGGCAACGGCCCCACCCTGCTCGAATGTCCGCGACTCTAGCATAGGGGCCGCTTTTAGAGGAAACGCGTAGAAGCCTTATGATGCAGAACTAGACGAACTCCCCGTGAGGCAACGCATGCTACGATGACTCCGCTCATGAGAGTTCTGTTGTCGCCCTCGTATCAGCTCGAGCTCGATCCGAAGCAGGCGGCGAACCGCGAGCCCTATCCGCCCCTCGGGACTCTCTATGCCGCCTCGCGCCTCCGGAAGGAGGGACACGAGGTCGCGCTCTCCGACTCCATGCTGGCGCGGGGAACCGCGGAGTTCCGCCGGGACCTCGAGCGCTTCCGGCCCGAGCTCGTCGCCATCTACGAGGACGACTTCAACTACCTCTCGAAGATGTGCCTCACCAACATGCGGAAGGCAGCGTTCGAGAAGGCGAGACTCGCGAAAGAGGCGGGAGCCTACGTCGTGGTCCACGGCTCCGATGCGACCGATCGCCTCGAAGACTACCTCCGCGAGCCCATCGACGCCGCGGTCGTGGGCGAGGGCGAGGAGACCCTGTCGGAGCTCGCGCGAGCACGAGGCCGCGATCTCGCGGGGATACCGGGGCTCGCCTTTCTCGATGACGGGCGCCTCGTCCGAACAGCGGCCCGGCCGCTCCTCCGCGATCTCGATTCTCTTCCCTTTCCCGCGTGGGACCTGGTGGACGTGGAACGCTACCGGAGCGCGTGGCTCGAGCGGCACGACTTCTTCTCCGTGAACATGGTGACCACCCGCGGCTGTCCCTACCACTGCAACTGGTGCGCGAAGCCCATCTACGGACAGCGATACCAATCACGTTCTCCCGCGAGCGTCGCCGAGGAGATTTCCTTCGTCCGCCGCGTGGTACGCCCCGATCACGTCTGGTTCGCGGACGACATCTTCGGGCTCAAGTCGGGCTGGGTCGAGACCTTCGCCTCCGAGGTCGAGAGTCGGGGCGCTCGGACGCGGTTCAAGATCCAGGCCCGCGCGGACTTGATCGACGAGCACGTGGCCTCGGCTCTCGCGCGCGCGGGCTGCGAGAACGTATGGATGGGTGCGGAGAGCGGCTCCCAGAAGGTGCTCGACGCCATGGAGAAGGGAATCCAGGTCGAGCAGATCTTTCGCGCCACCCGCCTCTTGCGCGAGCGCGGCATCCGCGTCTCGTTCTTCCTGCAGTTCGGATATCCGGGCGAGGAGTGGAGCGACATCGAGAAGACGCTCGCGATGGTGCGGACCGCGAGACCCGACGACATCGGGATCTCGGTGAGCTATCCCCTCCCGGGAACGCCCTTTCACGAGAGGGTCCAGAAAGATCTTCGCGAGAAGACGAACTGGACCGATAGCGACGATCTCGACCTGATGTTCCGGGGCACGTACCCGCCCGAGTTCTACCGAGCGCTCTACAAGCTGGTGCACAGCGACTTTCGGCTTCGAAGAGAGCTCGCGCGCTTTCCGCACCCGGGAAGCGTCGCTCGGTCGGTGAAGCACCTCGCGGGGTTCGTCTCGGCGCGGATCGCCGTCGAATCCAGGGCCCGAAGGAGAAATCCGGCGCTTCCTTAATTCGTAAGTTTCCTTACGCTCGATGTAACCTCGGAGGCGGCAGGGGTCGAAAAGACCGTGTTCCCGCCGAGCCGGACGGGGCACGTGAATTGCTTTTCCGCATTCCCATGACCGTGGCGGAAGAGAACGGAGCGGGAGGATCCCGGCAAGGCGACCTCCGCCGCGCCCTCTCCGCCGGGGCGGGGAAGCTCTCCTGGGACCTGGGCTCGCGCGTTCTGAGCTTCGCCCTCTCCATCCTGGTGGCGCGACGGCTCGGCGTCGAGGGCTTCGGAACCTACGCGGTGTACTGGTATTCCGCGTGGATGGTCTCCCAGGCGACCGACCTCGGGCTCCACCTCGTGAGCCTTCGGTCGCTCTCGCGCTCGTTCGAGCCCCGCGTGTTCTGGAGCGCGGTCCTGGCGAAGGGCGCTCTCACCGCGGGAGTGCTGGTTCTCACCCTGATCGCGCTCGGGGCGGGAGCCCTCTCCGCGGAGGAGCCCCTCCTCCTTTGGCTCCTCGCCGCTCATCTCCTGGGCTCATGGGTCGAATTTCTCGGAGTCACCCTCAGAAGCCGTGGAGGGATCGCCCGGGAAGGCCTGGTGCTCACCGTCCTTCGATTCGCCTCCCTCGCCGCCGCGGCCTGGGCGCTTTCCCGGGGCACCGATCTCGAGACCCTTGCCGAAGCACTCGCTCTCTCGTGCCTGCCGGCGCTCGCCCTCGCCCTCGCTCTTCTCGCGAGAGTCGATCTTCGGTTGCCCGGGGGAACCGAAGCGAGGCGCCTCTTGCGAGAGGCTCTTCCGCTCGGCCTCGTGAGCGCCATGACCCTCCTCTACTTGAGAGCGGACCTCTTCATCGTGGCCGCCGTCGCGGGGGCTTCGGAAGCCGGATTCTTCCAGAGCGCCTTCCGCCTCTTCGAGGCCACGTTCGTCGTTTCCGGCGGACTCGCGGCGGGAACGTTCCCGCTTCTCGCGGCGCGATTCGGGGAAAAAGGGTTCGATGCGCTGGCGCGGTTCGTTCTCGGCCTTCTCGTGCTCCTCTCGGCCCCGATCGCCCTCGCGTTCACGCTCGTTCCCGGTCCAATCCTGACCGTCTTTTACGGAGAAGGGTTCGAGGGCGCGGCGCGACCGCTCTCTCTTCTAGGCATAGCCCTCGTCGCCGTTTTCGCCAATGCGCTCAGTACCCACCTCCTTGTCGCATCCGGCCGGAACGGAAGGCTTGTGCTGTCAATCGCCGTCCGACTCGTCGTCGGGGTCGCTCTCGATGTCCTCCTCGTCCCTCGATGGGGTGCCTCCGGCGCGGCCCTCGCCGTCGTCGCCGCCGAGTGCAGTCTCTTGCTCGTGAGCCTTAGTTCCTCGGGCGACCTCCTGGGACTCTCGCTCCTCTCGCGCCGCGGCGTTCCCCGCGAGCCCCCCCAGGAAGTATCACCATGCTCCTAGCCTTCGACGCCACCACCATCCGGGGCAACAAGACCGGCGTCGGCTACTACAGCGCGCGGCTCCTCGAGCGGCTCACCGCCGTCGGCGGCGACCACAACCCCATCGACGAGGTCCTCGTCCTCTCGAACCGGGAGCTCGACTTCACCCCGATTCCCCGATGCCGCCTCGTCGACGAAGGCCGCTTCCCGCTTCGCGCGGTGTGGATGCAGGCGGTGCTCCCTTTCGTCCTCGAGCGGCTCCGACCCGACCTCTGCCACTTCACGAATTTCCTCGGTCCCTATTTCACCAGCGCGCCTTACGTGGTGACGTTCCACGACATGACGCTCGAGCTCCTTCCCCAGTGCCATACCTGGAAGAAGCGCCTCCTGACCCGGGCGCTCTCCCCCGAGATCGCGAGAGGAGCGCGGCTCATCATCACTCCTTCGCAATCCGCGAAGCGGGACCTCTCGCGCCTGCTCGCGATTCCCGAGGAGAAGATCCGCGCGATCCCCCACGCCCCTGACAGCCACTTCCGTCCTCGGCGTGACCGGGAAAGCATCGCGCGCATCGAGAAGCGATACGGCATCCGTTCGCCCTACCTTCTCTACGTGGGCACCCTCGAGCCGCGGAAAAACCTGATGCGGGCCATGACCGCTTTCTCCCGCATCTCCTCCTGCTATCCCGACCATCGCTTCTACCTGGCGGGAGACCTCGGGTGGCGGTCGAAGGAGCTTCTCCGGACTCTCGAAGCGATCCCGAGCCGCGACCGCATCGTGCGGCTCGGTTACGTGGCCGAGGAAGACCTGGCGGCGCTCTATTCGAACGCCGAGCTCTTCGTCTACCCCTCGCTCTACGAAGGCTTCGGTTTTCCCGTAGTCGAGGCGATGGCTTGCGGAGCTCCGGTCGTCACCTCCAACACGTCGTCGCTCGCCGAGATCGCGGATGGCGCGGCACTCCTGGTGGACCCCTACGATTCCGAAGCGATCGCGGAAGCGATGGACCGGGCGATGTCCGACGGGGAGGAGCGCGAGCGCCTGCGGCTCGCGGGTCTTTCGAGGGCCCGCTCGTTCTCCTGGGAGCGCAGCACTCGGGAGACCCTCCAGGTCTACGAGGAAGCTCTGGAGCGAACGACGGTGCGAGCCCGCCCCCGCCGCCCTCTTGGGGAGGAGCTCGCCTCCGACCTCCGCGAGGCGCAGGCGGTGGTGGATACCATCGCCTACGGGGCTGTCTTCGAGTACCCCATGACCCTCACCGAGATCCATCGCTCTCTCATGGGAGTTTCCCTCTCGAGGAGCGAAGTGTCGAGACTCCTTCGCCACCATCCTCTGATCCGCGAGAGCGTCGAAGGAGAGCCTCCCTACCACTTCCTGAAAGGACGCAGGAGCTCGATCGAAGCTCGGCGCGAGGCGGCGGGCCGCACCCGCGAGCTCCTCGCGCGCGAGGGATTCGCCATCGACCTCGTGCGCCGCACCCCTTTCGTCCGAATGGTGGCGTTCTCGGGGGCGACGGCCTACGAGAACTCGCGCGACGGCGACGTGGACCTCTTCGTGGTCACGGCCCGCGAGAGGACCTGGGCCGTGGCCTTCCTCCTGTTCGTCGCGATGAAGCTCCTCGGCCGCAGGCGGACCGTCTGCCTCAATTACTTTCTCTCCGAGGACCGGCTCGCGCTCGCGGAGCGCGACGCCTTCACCGCGAGCCAGATCGTTTCGCTCAGGCCCCTGTCCGGGAGCGGGGTCTTCTACCGCCTCGTACGGGCGAACGAATGGGGCGCCTCGTTCTTTCCGAACTTCTGGGAGCGTTACCGTTCGCTCGTTCCCCCGAAAGCGCTGGAGCCTTCGAGCGGCTCCTTCTTCTGGGAGGCGGTTCTTTCGTTCGGCGGAGGGGTTCTCCTGGAGCGATTCGGCCGGCTCGTCCTGGGCTCCTATCTACGGCGGCAGCTCCGCGCCTGCGGACTGGCCGCGTCGGTCAAGCTCGAGCCCGGCATCATCAAGCTTCACTTCAACGATCACGGGGCGGATCTCTCCCGAAGAATCGAGTCCCTACTTCAGCTCCTGCCCAAGGGACCCGTGCAGAATCCCTTAGAGAGCTCGAAAGAGGCGAGTCATGTCACTTCGGTTTGACGCGACCTCCGGGATCGGCACCCTGGAGTCGACTCGAGAGGCGGGCTCCGATCGATTTCGGTTCCGCTGTCCCGAGTGCGGCTCGAAGGCGTTCTCGGCCGGGAGCGATCTGCTCTGTCCCGCGGAGGGGAGGCGCCTCGCCGGAAATGAAGGAGTGCTGCCGCTCATGCGCGCCGAGAGAGTCAAGGCCAAAGCGCCCTTTCTCGACGCCTATCGCAGGATCCGAAGAATCGAGGGGTGGAGCGGCGCCGTCGACTATTACCGCGCCCTTCCCTTCGCGTCCGAGGGTCGCCACCGCTCCGTCTGGAAGATCCGCGCTCGAAGCTATCGTGGAGCGCTCCGGGCCATCGCCCGGCGGTTTCCCGAAGTGAAGCAGGCGGACGAGTGGGACAAGCTCGCGCTTCGCATCCTGGAGGTCGGCGCCGGAAACGGCTGGTTCTCCTGGCGCATGGCGCAGGCGGGGCACTACGTCCTCGCGACCGACATCTCTCTCGACGAGGAAGACGGTCTCGGCGCGGTGTCGCGTTACGCTCGGCCCGGAACCGCTCACGGCGACCGGCTCACCCGCGCCCTCGCCGAGATGGAAGACCTTCCCCTCGAGGACGCGCAGTTCGATCTGGTGGTGGCGAACGGCTCGCTCCATTACGCCGCGCGGATCCGGGACGCGGTCAGAGAAGCTCACCGTGTGCTTCGACCCGGAGGACTCTTCCTCGTCCTCGACAGCCCCGTCTATGACGAGCCCGAGCCCGGGCGAGAAATGGTGCGCCGGCGTCAGGCGCACCACCGCGAGCTCGGCATCCCCGATGCGGCCTCGACCGCGGGGTTTCTGGTGGGGGGAGACTTCGTCGCGCTTTCAGCGGGCGTCGGGTTCCAGGTGGAGGTCCTGTACGCCTTCGAAGGCCTTCCTCGGCGGCTCCGCCGCGCCTACTGCCGATTGCGACGCGCGGCTCCCCCGGCTCGATTTCCGCTGTTCGCCTTGGAGAAACCGTAGTTGCATCCGGTGGTGCCGCTCGCAGCCTTGATGCTGCTCCTTCCGTTCGAGCCTTTGGCTCCTCTCGCGAGGGTCTTCGGGCTCCAATTGAGTCACCTCGAGGTTGCAGCATTCGTCCTCCTCGGAGCCTCAGCCGCAGGAATCGTTTCCCGCCGCCCGAGCCTCCGGATCCCGCTCGCGGCTCCCCTAGTTTTCTTTCTCGTCGCGTTCCTGGTCTCCGCCGGATTCGCCGAGGGCTCTTTGCTTCTCCCTTTGAAGTTCAGCGGCCGGATGGCGGCCGCGGTCGTCGCGTTCCTCGTCGCGTCTTCAGCTCTCTCGCTCGCTCCCCGCTTTTCGCTCCTGTTCTCGTGCCTTTCTCTCGCGGGAGCGCTCACGGCGGCGTTAGCACTTCTCGAGGCGGGTCCCTGGTCTTTTGACGAAACGCTCGTCGCTCCCTTTCGCGAGCACGCGTTCGAGGTCGGAGGACGCACGCGGGCCGCGGCGACGTTCGCCTATCCCAACACCGCCGGCGGATTCCTGGTGCTCGCGCTCGCGCCGACACTCTACTTCGTCCTCCGCGAGCGAAGCCGCGCGATCGCGGCCCTCGCTGCCTGCGGAATCGTCGCGGCGATTCTTCTAACCTACTCCCGGGGCGCCCTCATCGGGGCCGCCGCCTCGAGCGCGACACTCTGGTGGCTCGTTCGATCGCGTCCCCTTCTGTGGCTCGAGGCGGGGCTCGTCGTTATCGTCGCCGCATTTTTCGCCTTCGAACCGAGTTTCCGCTGGCGGGCGTCGAGCGAGGGCGACCGGAGCTGGTACGAAGCCCGCATCGAGCCTCGCTCGACGACGCTCGAGCTCGAGCCGCGGGAGCTTTTGAAGACCGGCGTGCGCGTCTGGAACGTGGGGAAGCTCACGTGGGGGTCGAAGGGCAAGAAACCCTTTCATCTCTCCTACCGGTGGTTCCGGCTCTCGCCGGATTCGGTGGTTCGCCCTCTCGCGCTCGAAGGGGAGCGCACTCAGCTCGACGATCCCCTGAAGCCGGGCGAGACCCTCGACGTCAACGCCACGGTGCGGGCTCCCGAAGAGCCGGGAAGCTACGTCCTCATCTGGGACATGGTTCACGAGCACACGACCTGGTTCTCGGACAAGGTCGGACTCGGCGTCCCGGTGAACGTGGTGGTGGGCGGTGTTGCGGCGGCGATCAGAAACGCCCCAGACGACATCCGCCGCGACATCGCCGAGAGATCCTGGCGGCCGGGAAGGGCGGAACTGTGGGGGATCGCCCTCTCGCTCTTCCGGGCGCATCCTCTCCTCGGGGTCGGCCCCGATAACTTTCGCTGGCTCTACGGACCCGTCTCCGGCCATGCCGTCTGGGACACGCGCGTCTTCTCGAACAGCCTCTACCTGGAGCTCCTCGCGACCGTGGGCCTTGCGGGCTTTGCCGCCTTCGTCCTTCTCATCGTCAAAGCGCTCGCCGGGCTCCGGCGGCGCGCCACGATCGGACCCTTCGCTCTAGAGGCCTCTACGCTCGCCGCGAGCCTCGTCGGTTTTCTGGTCCATGGGCTCTTCGACTACCTCCTCGCCTTCACTCCCATCTACCTCGCGGTCTTCATCCTTCTCGGCGCCTCCTCTGCAGTGATTCGCGGAGGGGCTTCCGCGTGAGCTTCAAGATCCTCGCTATCCGGCTCCAGGCGATGGGGGACGTCGTCATCACCCTTCCCTACCTCAACTCCCTGAAACGTCTCCTTCCGAACGCGGAGCTGGATCTTCTGACCCGGGAAGAGACCGCCGCGATTCCACGGAGCCTCGCGCTTTTCTCGGGAGTCTTCGCGATCGGCGGAGGCAGAAGCTTCAAGAGGCAGTGCTTCTCGACCGCGACCCTCTTGCCGCGGCTTCTCCTGCGCGGCTACGACGCGGTGCTCGATCTGCAGAACAACGAGCTCAGTCGATGGGTGACGCTCGCCCTTCGCCCCAAAAGGCGATGCCTCTTCGACAAATCGAGCCCGCTTCCCGCGGGGGAGCGCACCCGACTCGCCATCGAAGAATCCGGTCTCGGTCCCGTCGGCATCGACACCGATCTTCGCCTGCGAAACGAGACCGCGGCCACGACTCTCCTTCGGAGCTCGGGTCTCCGCCCAGAGGATCGTCTCGTGATCCTGAACCCCGCGGGCGCTTTTCCCTCGCGCAACTGGCCTCTCCCGAGCTACGTCCGATTCGCGCGAGCGTTTCAAGAGCTGGACTCGCGTCCGGTAAAGTTCCTCGTCCTCGGCCTTCCCGGAATGCGCGGGAAGGCGGAGTACCTGCGCGCGGAGCTCGACGAGTGCCTCCTCGATCTCGTGGGGCGCACCACTCCCGACGAGGCTTTCGTTCTGGTGCGAAAGGCCGACCTGGTACTGTCCGAGGACTCCGGGCTCATGCACATGAGCTGGGTCTCGGGAGTTCCGACGCTCGCGCTCTTCGGCTCGAGCCGCGGCGACTGGGCGCGCCCACTCGGCGAGCGCTCGGTCTCTCTCGGCCTCACTCAGCGCGATCCGCGGGAGGTTGCGGAGCTCGCGATTCGGTTGATGAACGGAGGGCCCGTCCCAGCATGATCGAGCGGGCGACCCTTTACGCCATGGCGAACCGACTCTGGGGAAGCGCCTCGGGTCTTCTTACGGCGGTGCTGGTGGCCGCGTTCTTCACTCCCGAGCTCCAGGGCTACTACTTCACGTTCCTGAGCCTCCTCACGCTGCAGACGTTCGCAGAGCTCGGCTTCGGAGAGCTCCTGCAGCAGTTCGTGAGCCACGAGTGGGCGAAGACCACGTCCGCGGATTCGAGCGAGCGGGAGCGGTCGCTCTCCCGTCTTGCGGGTCTGTTTCGATTCTCGCTTCGCTGGTACGTGGGTGTGGCGCTCCTTCTCTGCGCGGCTCTCGGGATCGCCGGAAGCGTTTACTTCCGAACATTCTCCAATGGTTCCGATAGCCGGACGATCTCCTGGGAGCTCGCCTGGTGGATCGCGGTCGCGGTGACGGCGGTTTCGGTTCTGCTCACCCCCTTCTTCTCCCTTCTCGAGGGCGCGAACCGCGTCGAGAGGGTTCACGGGGTGCGCTT
>Ga0326597_10010746_pt1 | contig 12174 bp, 10 predicted proteins | sample RVTome_12_FD_203789 | JGI IMG/M metagenome (GOLD analysis project Ga0326597, IMG submission 203789) | Soil microbial communities from uranium-contaminated site in the Upper Colorado River Basin, Wyoming, United States - RVT100D185 | ecosystem: Environmental > Terrestrial > Soil > Contaminated >... | reverse complement strand
AAGGCGGTACGAAACACTTCGCCGATCGGATAGCAATAATACTCGGCGGCCCGTTCCAGAAAGGACACCAGTGCTTCGTCGAACAGCGGAGCGCGATCCAGCACTTCCCGGATCGGCTTGAGGCCTTCGGCCTCGCCCTCTTCCATTTGCAGCAGATAGCCGACGACGCTGCGACGCCCAAGGGGAACCCGCACCCGTACTCCGATCCGGACCTGATCTCGCAAATCCTCGGGGACCAGATACGAAAGGGTTTTTTCAAGGGGCGCGGCCACGGCCACACGAGCAATCAGCATCGACAAGGGTCTCTATCTCCTGGGCATCAGCATTGATTTGGCGTAAGTCATGAATTGTGCTACATTGCCGGACGAAAGCCGATCAATTCATTCCCGGCTCCGGCAACCTGTTTAACAAACAAAAGCGAAATGGTGAAACAGAACAAACCCCATCCCCCCAAACCCCGACTTTTCACCCGGCGGCGGTTTCTGGCCTCCGGCCTGGCGCTGGGCGGAGCACTGACCCTGGGCGACGCCCTCTGGCGGGAACCGCGATCCTTCGTTGTCGAGGAACTATCCCTGCCCCTGGCCAAAATCCCCCCGGGCCAGGAACTGCGCATCGTTCACCTCTCGGATCTTCACCTGCACACCCTTCCACCCCATTTCGAAGCGGTGGCAAAAACAGTCAATTCGCTGAATCCGGACCTGATTCTATTGACCGGAGATTACCTGGAGCAAGAAAAAAATTTAAGCGGGGTTCTGAAGTTCCTGCGACTCATCAAAGCCTCGCGGGGCATTTTCGCCGTGCAGGGCAACTGGGAATACTGGGCCCGCCTGGAAGGCGAAAACCTCCGCCGGCATTTTGCCCGGGCCAAGGTCGAACTTCTCATCGACCAGCGCCGGGACCTGAGCATCCGCAAGATTCCCCTGTCCATCCTCGGCCTCGATTACCCGTCCGGTTCGGTCAACCTGAACCGGGTCGCCAAAGTCGCCGACCCCAACCGCCTCAACCTGCTCCTCTCCCACGTGCCCGCCTTCAAGCATGAAACGGTCGGCAAGCTGGTCGATCTCATTTTATGCGGCCATACCCACGGCGGCCAGATCCGCCTGCCTTTTTTGCCCCCCCTGTACATGCCGCGCTTCTCGGGTCCATTCGTGTCCGGTCTATACCGGGTCACTCCGCAACAGATCCCCCTGTACCTGAACCGCGGTCTCGGCACCAGCGTCCTGCCGATCCGGTTTCTCTGCCGCCCGGAAATTACCCTGCTGCGCCTCGGCAGCGTCCCGGCGGAGGATCTCGATTAGAGGCGGCTACCGGCTGGGACTCGGGACTGAAAAAAAACACCGGTTGAAAAAATAAAATGGCTGTGCTAACGTCACCGGCTTCGCTTCGCACCAAGAGGAAAATCGTTCCATGACCCAGCGCATCATCGAAATCAACTCGCCGAGTTTCATACCGGAAGAACGACTTGCTTCCCCCGGCGATTTTGTCGCGATCTTCGGCAACGACAACCCTCTGGCCCTGGAGATCGGCTGCGGCCTGGGGGATTTCATCCTGCAGATCGCCCAGCAGAAACCACATCTCAATTTTCTGGCCATCGACATCTACAACAAGGGGTGCCTAAAAACCTGCAAGAAGATCGACCTGGCCGGAATCGCCAACGTCCGGGTCATGCGCATCGAAGCCCGCTACCTGCTGGCCCGCTACCTGAAACGGGAAAGTCTGGCGGAGGTCTACATCAACTGTCCCGATCCCTGGCCGAAAAAACGTCACCGGCAACGCCGACTGGTCAACCGGGATTTTCTCCAGACCGTCCTTCACTACCTGCAGCCCGGCGCCGATCTCTATTTCAGCTCCGATTTTGCCGATTATGCCGAGGAGGTGGGCGACCTACATCCCGCCCTGCCCGGCTTCAGCAATTGCCTTGCGGCACCTTATCAAACCGTACCGGCGGATTATCCCAGGTCCAAATACATGCGCCGGTTCCTGGCGCAGGATCAACCAATCTACTTCATCCATTGCCGGAAGATCGAGGGCCGAAACAACTTGTCGCTGCCGATACCGCCGGTGAGCCCTGGTTTCCGGACTGCCTGGAGCACCGCCGGCCATGACTGAATTCCTGACCAGCCATCACCCCGGAACAGGGGGCGCCATCAAAGAAACCCCGGAAGATTTCCGGGTCGAGGAAATACCTCTCTACCTTCCCTGCGGCGAGGGCGAAAATCTTTACCTGACGGTGGAAAAGCGCGGCCTGACCACCCTGGATCTTGTCGACCGGCTGGCCCGTGCCCTGGGGGCCGACAAAAAGCACATGGGCTACGCCGGGCTCAAAGACGCGCGGGCCACCACCCGGCAGACCATCTCGATACCGGGCGTGCGGCCCGAGGATGCCCTGGCGCTTGACCTGGAGGGCATCCGAATCCTTTCGGCCTCTTTTCACCGCAACAAGCTGCGCACCGGCCATCTGGCCGGCAATCGCTTCGAGATCCGCATCCGTGAGGCCGTTCCCGAAGCTCTTGCCCGGGCGCAGGATATCCTCCACATTCTGCAGATGACCGGGGTGCCGAACTTTTTCGGCGAACAGCGCTACGGCGTCCTGGGCAATTCCCATCTCATCGGCGGGGCCATTCTGCGGCAGGATTACGACGAAGCGGTTCGTCAGATCATCGGTGATCCGAACCGTATCGACAATCCCCGCTGGCGTCGGGCCGCCGAGTTGTTTGCCGGCGGCAGAACAACCGAGGCCCTGGCGGCCCTGCCCGACCAGATGCACACGGAACGGCATCTGTTGCGCGACCTGGTCAAGGGCGCCTCGCCGAAAAATGCGGTACTCAAGATCTCGCACAAACTGCTGCGACTCTACCTGTCGGCTTATCAATCGAACCTGTTTGATCGCCTCCTCGCCATGCGGCTCAACACCCTCGAGGTCCTCTGGCAGGGCGATCTGGCCTACAAACATGACAATGGCGCCTGTTTTGCCGTAACCGACCCGCAAGCCGAGCAGCCTCGGGCCGACCGGTTGGAAATCAGCCCCTCCGGCCCGCTGTACGGTTTCAAGGTCACCCTGGCCGGGGGCCAGGCCGGCATCCTCGAAGAGAGCCTGCTGGAAAAAGAAAAACTCACCCGTGACAGTTTTCGGGTGGGCAAGGCATTGAGCCTCGAAGGCGCGCGGCGGCCCTTGCGGGTGCCCCTCGATGAGGCGCTGGCGGAGCAGGACGGGTCCGATCTGCTGTTGTCTTTCCGGTTGCCCAAGGGCAGTTATGCCACCAGCGTCCTGCGCGAAGTAATGAAACCTTCCCCATCGCCGGACTCCTGAAATCGACAGATCCCCTCTCCGCGGCCAGGAAAAATCCCATTCACAACGGTTGACTTTCATAAAACATAATTTTATATTTCAATAATTCACATCCGGAAAATAGCATATTTCGGGACGTTTCGTCCTTTGTGGCGAAGTCAAAAAAAAACATGCCGGAGCCGCCTCCTTCGCGGCGAATCCAGAAACCGTTCCTCCACCAACAGGAAACTGTAAACCGCTGATTCCCCAGCGGCAATTCATCCGGAAAAAGGACCCCATTCATGGCCAAGAAAGAAAAATCGGAATATATGATTCAAGCGGTGTCCCACGCCCTGGATCTGTTGGAACAGTTTCACAGCGACGAGGTGAACGAACTGGGGGTGACCGAACTGAGCAAACGGCTCAAGCTCCACAAAAACAACGTTTTCCGGCTTCTCGCAACCCTCGAATTCCGTGGCTACATCGAACAGAACAAGATGAGCGAAAACTACCGGCTCGGCTTGAAATCCCTGGAACTCGGCCAAACCTTCATCAAGAAGATGGGGCTTCTCCATCAGGCCAAACCGGTCCTGGACAGCCTGGTGGAAGCATGCAATGAAACCTCCTATGTCGCCATCTTCAAGGACGGATACATCGTTTATCTGGACGTGGTGGAAACTCACCTGACCGTGCGCGTCGTCTCCCGCGTCGGTACCCGGCTTCCCGCTCATTGCACCGCCGCCGGCAAGGTCCACATGGCCTTCATGTCGGAAGAGGAACTTCTCAGCGTCCTCCCGGCGAAGGATCTCCTGCCCCACACCCCGCACAGCATCACCGACCGCGAGGTCTTCAAAAAAGAACTACAGAAGGTTGCCGAACAGGGCTACGCCCTGGATAATGAAGAGCTGGATCTCGGGGTGCGCTGCGTAGCCGCGCCGATTCGAGACTATACCCGGCGCATCGTCGGCGCCCTGAGCCTGTCCGGCCCTTCGACCCGTTTTTCCGACGAACGCCTGAACCAGGAACTGACCCCGCTGGTGGTTCGTGCCTCCGAGGAGTTGTCCACCCGCCTCGGCTTTCACAAGTAAGATGGCGTCGCAAAAAGTCCGCCCTACGGCGTTACGGCGGTTTTTCAGGATCTCGACATACCTGATGTATGCCTTCGTCCCTGAAAAACCACCAAGCCTTGTAGGACGAAATTTTTGCTTAGCCATATCGTAAGAGCGGCCTTTTTATCAACCTCAGTTTTGCGGACACCTGATGACCGGCAACAGCCATTCGTTCAGTATTGAACAGATTATTTCACAGGCCCGCGAACAGGGAGTTTTCCGCGAGGAACACCTGCCCTTTTTGCTGACCCCGGACCGTCCCAACGGCTGTGGCGTGCTTCTGGTGCATGGGTTCACCGCATCTCCGCGAGAATTGCTGCCCCTGGGACGGATACTGGCCGACAAAGGATTTCTGGTCAAAGGGGTTCGTCTGCCCGGACACGGGACGTCTCCCGAAGACTTGGCCGTGCGCTTCCAGGAGGAGTGGCAACAAGCGGTAAAGGAAGGCTATCTATTGCTGCGCCGGCAGGTGGAACGGATTTACGCTGTCGGTCTCAGCACCGGTGCCCTGCTCGTCCTGCACCTGGCCAAGGAACTCCCCTTGGTCGGCCTGGTGCTGCTATCGCCATTTTTGCGGGTCCGTCACCGGCTGGCTCCGGCCGCGGGCCTGCTGAGATTCCTGATCAAGTACCAGAAGCGGCCCCTTGCCGCCAACGAGATCGAGCAGTACTATGAACGGCGGCCCCTGCACGGCATACACCAGCTCAACCGCCTCTGCCGGGAAGTTCGGAAGGATCTGACCCGGATCCGCATCCCCGTCCTGATGATCAACGGCGAAGGAGACCAAACCATCCGGGTGGACAGCAGCCTGGATCTCTTCCGACGGCTGGCCAGTCCGCACAAGGTTTTTCATCTCTACGGCCCGGAAGTCGGTCATGTCCTGACCGGGGAGGAGAATCCCCGCCGTCAGGAAGTTCTCGACCTTATTCAGCACACCCTGGAGTATTGGGAATCCCCTCTCCGGGAGCCCTTTCCAGAAGGGTCAGTAATTCCCTGACCTGCCGCCGGGTTTCCTCCACGGAGCCGGAATTGTCGATGAGATAATCTGCCCGGGCCGCTTTATCACTTTGCGGCATCTGGGCATCCAGGCGGGCCAGGGCCTGCTGACGGCCGATGCCGTCCCGGGAGATGAGCCGCGCGATCTGTTGCGCCCGATCAACGGTGACCACAACTACCTTGTCGACCTGTTTTTCGGCTTTGGCTTCGAACAGCAGGGGCGCATCGTAGACGATAAACCGCGCTCCGGCCTTTTGATGCTTGCGGAATTCGCCGGCCGCCAGCCGGGCGATGGCCGGATGGGTGATCCGGTTCAGGTCGGCCCGGGCCCGGGCATCGGCAAAAATCAGTTCGGCCATTCCCCGTCGATCCAGGTTTCCCGTTTCATCCAGCACCCAATCCCCGAAAAATGCGGCAATCTCGGCCAGGACGACGCTGCCGGGACGCACGATCTCCCTTGCCAGGGCATCCGCACTGACCACCGCCGCGCCCAGTTCCCGGAAAATTCCGGCGACCGTACTCTTGCCGCAGGCTATGCCTCCGGTCAAACCCAGGACCATGTAATAACCTCCCTGCCCCACAAAAAGGTTTATTTTGGGGCAAAATACTGATATTTTTCATTCAATGCACCCCGACCGACCAACCTTAGCACACCAGGCGCCCGAGACAAAAGAAGGGGATAAGGAATCAGCCATTTTCATACTCTCTGGTGTTCGCAACACCCCCTCCCGACCGCCAAGCCAGGTTGAATCGAGGGTCTCCGTCGCAAATCCGACCATTGTGCCGTCATGCGGATCGAGAACCATTGCACGCTTTCCAGGCATCTTTTTTGCAGCAGTATCAACCCTACAAACGCATGAACCAGCAGGACATGAGATGGAATGCAATCGGGTTGCTGCAGCAAGTTTGCCGAACCCATCCGGGGTAGAGTTGCGGCCACAGGAGTCTTTTCGGTGAATGGCAAATACACCACCCAGGAACAATGTACCGCCCTCTTGCCAGCCCTGATCAATCTGGGCAAGCTGTTGAAAACAATCCGGTATTATCCGGCCGCCCACCCCGCTCTCAAAGCGGCCTCCCACGATGCGTTGCTGTTCTTCAACCCCCTGCTGCAGAACGGAAACCTGACTCTGACGGTGCGGAAGGAAGGATTTTTTGTCGGTCCGACTCCCATCGGTCCCGATTTGGCCATCCTCAAAAGCCTGGCCTTCTTTTTCTTCGCCCGCCTGGTCCACCGCATCCTGATTCTGCCGGATATTTCCGCCCAGGACCTCTGCTCCTTCGCTCGGGCGGTCACCCAGGAACCCGATAAAATCCAGAAAGGGGGCGGCTTGCAGGAACTGCTCCTCCAAGCCCACGTCACCGGCATCTGGATCAACGAAATCGACCTGGTGACAATTCAGGCTGTTCGCGAACAACTTGCGGCGCAGGGCACCGGCGAAAAAACGAGCGAGGTAGAAATAGACGGTTATGTTGACGGCGGCAGCCTGGTTGAGGTTCACGAAATGGCCGGGACGAAAATCGCCTCCGGTCCCGATGACCTACTGGAGGACCTTCTCGCCGGAGAACTCGATATCGAACGGCTTCTCGACCAACTGGCCACGGAGGTCTCCGATCATCGCTTCAGCCTGCTGGCCGCAAAACTCCCGCCGAAAGTCCGCGAACAGTTGCATGACCAGGGCCTGCCTTTGGTCCTCAGGGCCATCTCACTACTGGAGAGCCTGACCCTCGATCCTTCCCTCAGCACGGGCCGACGGCGGGACGCCCTCAACACCCTGCAGAAACTGGCGACGGATGACCTCCTGGATTTTCTGACGAACAGCCTCTGCGCCAGGGACCTGGGGCAAAGCCTGCGGAATTCGATCACCGAAACTTTGAGGGTTTTCAAGGAAAAAGCGATCTTTTGCCTGATCGGCAAACTGGCCGCGGAAGAAAAGGCCCAGTCACGGCGTTTTCTCAGCGATGCCCTGATCCAGCAGGGTCCCGACGCCCTGCCGGCTCTCATCGAAGCCTTGGCCGACAACCGCTGGTATGTGACCCGCAACATCATCATCCTGCTGGGAAAAACCCAGGACCCGAGAATAGCCGGTCATCTACGGCCCTATCTCGCTCACAAGGAAATGCGGGTCGCCAGGGAAGCGGTGCGCGCCCTGGCACGAATCGGCGGGCCGACTGCGGTGAAAAGCCTGCTACAGGTCATTGAAACGGAAAATCCGGAACTCCGGCTCCAGGCCTTTCTTGCCCTCGGGGCCATGAAAGATGCGACTGCCGTTCCGGCTCTGATACAATACCTGCAGACCGCGGACCATTTCATGAAACGGGTCGAACTGAAAAAAGCAGCCATCAAGGCCCTGGGCGCCATCGGCTCTCCGGAAGCGGGGCCCGGCCTTCGGCAACTACTGAAAAAACGGCGGTTATTGTGGAAAGCCCGATTCGACACCTTACGCAGTTGCGCGGCCTTTGCCCTGGCCCAGATCGGCGACGAGGATTCGGTCGACGCTCTGAATGCGGCCACCGGGGACCCTTCAAAAAAAGTGGCCCATGCCGCGGCACAGGCCCTTCAACAGGTTCAAAAAGGATGACCCCATGAGGCTGGAATTATACAAACAAATCGTCATGGGCCTTGCAGGCGCGTTTAAAGGGTTACGACTCTATCCCCCGGACCACCCGTCCGTCCGGCGCCAGGTGGAAACCCTGGAGCAGCGTTTCAATACCGCACTCTTCCAGCAGGATATTCTCAGAATGGGCATTCTGCAGGAAACACTTTTCTTGGGGGATCACCTGTTTGTCGGAGACCTGCCGGCCGCCGATGACCTGGGACGGCTGCTGGAGGAACTCGAGGTCGACGCCCTGGAATTTCACCGGGGTCTTACCGAAAAGGAGCTCCATCTCTTTCTGGCCGTTTTGCGCCAGAATGAAATCAAAGGGGCTTCTCTTCAGGGACTATTTGCCGAAAAGGGAATCACCCACATTCGCCTGGCCGGCGGCCAGGACGAGGAAGAACAGTGGGAACAGGAGCCCAGGCAGATTTACGGCCGCGCCCTCACCGTAGTCAACGAAATCTTTCAGGATGTCCGACTGGGCAGGATCCCCTCCTCCCAGAAAGCCAAGAAGGTGGTCAAGGACATGGCCCAGATGACCATTTCCGATCCCCACGCCCTGTATGCCCTGTCAATGCTCAAGAATTACGACAACTACACCTTCACCCATTCGGTAAATGTGGCGGTTATTTCCCTGACCATCGGCCGGGCCTGCGGTCTGACGGAAGAGCAGTTGCGCATGCTGGGGCTGGGCGGTCTCCTGCACGACATCGGCAAGCTGAAAGTCGATCTGTCGATCATCAACAAACCGGGTCGCCTCACGGCAATAGAGTACGACAACATCAAGCGACATCCCTCCCTGGGAGCGAAAATCGTCGGACACATGGAAGGGATCGCTCCCGAGGCGATCGATATCGTGCTCGGCCATCATCTTGGCTTCGACCGCAAGGGCTATCCGTCTGATGCCAGGCCACAGGGATCGCTGGCCATGGTCGACATGGCCACCATCGCCGATACCTACGATGCCATCACCACCCTCCGTCCCTATCAGCGGCCGGTCACGCCGCGGGAAGCCCTTTCCCATATGCGGGAACTGGCCGGAACAACCCTCCATCCCGAATACCTCCAGGCCTTTATCACTTCCCTCGGATCCTACCCGGTCGGGAGCATGGTCAGGCTGGCCAGCAACGAGATCGGCGTGGTCTGCAAGGTGGGGATCGACAATCCGAACGAGATCCAGCTGAAGGTCCTGATCGACAGCCACGGCCGTCATTTGTCCGAGCCCGAGATGCAACACCTGAACAGTCGGGAGAGCCGGCGGATCATTGCCGAGGTGGACCCCTTTCTCAAAGGAATCAACCCCGTCGATCATCTCTGATGGCGTCGCCAAAACTCACCAACTGCTGCGTTGCTGCAATTGGTCTCGTCACTGCGGCGTACCTGAGTACGCCTCATTCCTCGACAATTGCGCGCCTTGCATTTGGCGCTTTTTGCTTAGCCATTCTCTCTTTTTGCTTTCTCGCGAAAGCAACATCTCTGAGGGGACGGAAAAATCGGACTAAACTGCCGAGGAGTCCTCGATGCGCAGCCGCCCGAGAGCAATGGCGGCCTCCAGGCGGATGGCGGGGCGGGGGTCGTTGAGGAGCGGGATCAGATCCGCCTCTGCTTCAGGCGATCCGATCCTGCCCAGGGAACAAACAGCGCTTTTCACCAATTCCGGATCTTCTTCCCTCAGCACCGCAGCCAGGAAGGTTACCAGTCGGTGATCGGGAAAATTGCCAAGAGCTTCGGCGGTATGAACGCAAACGGCGGGGCTGGGATCCTTGAGGTGCCGCACCAGGCTTTTCAGGGTCTGGGGATTCTTCTTTTTGCCCAATACCTGGACGGCGGTACTACGAATATCGGGGTCCCGCACCTTGAGAGCCGCCAGCAGGGGCGGAAAAACACGCGGACTGTCGATAAGATCCAGGGCATAGATAGCCCGAACCTGCTGGTCGCGACTGCCTGATTTCAGAGCCTGAAGGATATCATCGAAGCTCAAGGTGGCTTCAAGTCTCTCCAGGGCCTCCGCGGCCGCCATCCGGACGCTTTCCTCCGGATCTCCAAGGGCATTTGCAAGTGCCTGCTTGCGTAGATTGGACATGGGCAACCGGTCCTCTTTCCCTCCTCCAGATCAACCTGGAGTTCTCCATGGTTTATGCTTTCGCAAAAACTTCTTACGACGGCTAAGCAAAGATTAAGTCGCGAACCCGCCCGGGAGAAGGAACTCCGGGTTATTGCAGAGAGACGGGCACGGGTCGCGAATAGCGGATAATTGCGGGTTGCGGCAGGGGCTTCATGAACGATCCGGAGTAAGCGAAACCTAACAGAAACGCCTGCACAAAGCAAACACTTTGTCGGATTCAGCACGTTTGATCCGACGAACCGACCGCCCCTTGAAACGCCCGGCCGAACCTCCGGTCGCACGCCGAATGCCCGACCTTTCCGACCCGCTTTCCGCACAGGAGCGACCACAAGTAATTAGTTGAATTGATATGCCTTTACTGTTAATATGTGGTGGTTTTTTTATGATTTTCATCATCAAACGAATCCTGATTCGCGGCTTGCCCAGCCAGCTGCGAGGATAATCGCTTGGGGAGCAATCAATGTTCGAAGTTTTGGAAAACGAAACCCTGGCCCCCAATGTCCATCGCCTGGTGGTGCGGGCGCCGCGCGTCGCAAAAGCCCGAAAACCGGGGCAGTTTGTCATCGTCCGCCCCTCCGAGGGCGGGGAGCGCGTTCCTCTGACCATTGGCGACGCCGACCCCAAGGCCGGAACCATCACCCTGTTTGTGCAAGCCGTCGGCGCCACGACGCTGCGGATCGCCGGCACCGCCATCGGTGAAAGTCTGCGCGATATTGCCGGGCCTCTCGGCCTGGCAACCGATATCCGCAACTGGGGACGGGTTGCCTGCGTCGGAGGCGGGCTCGGTACGGCGGTTCTTTTCCCCCTGGCCAAGGCGTTGGCCGAAGCCGGGAACGAGGTCACAACTATCATTGGCGGACGCGCCGAACCCTATGTTATCCTGGCAGAAGAACTGAGAGCCTTTTCCAAGGAACTCCTCATCACTACCGAGGACGGCAGTTTGGGCCGCAAAGGTTTCGTGACCCACGTTCTGCAGGAAATGATCGATGATCCCGACCGGTGCCCCGATGCCATCTACGCCATCGGTCCGGTGCCGATGATGAGAGCGGTGTGCGAGGTTTCCCGTCCCCATCGGATTAAAACCATCGTCAGCCTCAACCCGATCATGATCGACGGCACGGGCATGTGCGGCGGCTGCCGGGTCAAGGTCGGCAATGAAACCAAATTTGCCTGTGTCGATGGTCCCGAGTTTGATGGGCATTTGGTCGATTTCGCCCTGCTGGTCGACCGCCTCAGCATGTATCGGGAAGAGGAATGCCGACTGGTAGCGAGTCTGCCGCCACACTTGAAAGATAAAATCATCAACGTGAAAAAGTGATGGCGTCGCCATCCCATGAGTTTTTGCGAAGGCATCAAAAAGTGATACACATGAAAAAAGAACTGACCCCCAAAGAAAGAATGGCCATCGAACGGGTGAAAATGCCCGAGCAGGACCCGGAGAAACGAAATCGCAATTTCGATGAAGTCAATCTCGGCCTGACCAGGGAACAAGCCTCCCGCGAAGCGCAGCGTTGCCTGCAATGCAAGACCCGGCCCTGTGTTCGCGGTTGTCCGGTGCACGTCCGGATTCCCGAATTCCTGCAAGCCGTGGCCGAAGACAATCTGCCCGAAGCGGCCCGTATCCTGTTGGGGGACAACACCCTGCCGGCGGTTTGCGGCCGGGTCTGCCCCCAGGAAACCCAGTGCGAGATCCAATGCGTCCGCAGCGGCAAAGACGCCCCGGTAGCCGTCGGCTATCTCGAGCGTTTCGTCGCCGACTGGGCCATGGAACATGCTGAAGAAGTGGCTGAGGAACCCCCGGCTCCTGCCACTGGGAAAAAAGCAGCCGTGGTCGGCTCCGGTCCAGCCGGCTTGACCATGGCCGGCGAACTGGCCCGCATGGGACATTCCGTCACCATCTTCGAAGCCCTGCACGAAACCGGCGGCGTGCTGCGCTACGGCATTCCCGAATTTCGCCTGCCCAAACGGGTCGTCGATCTCGAAGTATCCCGCCTGCGCCGGATGGGGGTAGAAATCGAGTGCAACGTGATCGTCGGCAAGACGATAACCTTAGGGGAGCTGCGCGAAGAGTTCGAT
>Ga0326597_10010745_pt1 | contig 12174 bp, 8 predicted proteins | sample RVTome_12_FD_203789 | JGI IMG/M metagenome (GOLD analysis project Ga0326597, IMG submission 203789) | Soil microbial communities from uranium-contaminated site in the Upper Colorado River Basin, Wyoming, United States - RVT100D185 | ecosystem: Environmental > Terrestrial > Soil > Contaminated >... | reverse complement strand
GTCCATGGTCAGGGCCACGAGGATGTGCACGAGGGTGCCGCCCCAGAACGTGCGGTAGCGCAGGGCGAGGACCCCGAGAACCGTGCCCGCCACCACCGCGCCCAGGCATTCCGGGAACGGCTTGTGGAAGTGGATCATCGTGTACGGGACCACCATGACGGGGACGGCGGTCCAGCCCATCCGGCGGGCACAGGTGAACAGGACGTAGCCGCGGAAGAACGCCTCGAGGGCGACGAACTGGGACGCGTAGGCGATCTCCCACACGAGGAGGACGAGGGGACTCGTCCGCGTGCTCGAGACGAACGGATACAGGGCGACGAAGTCCGGGCGAGTCGACGCGAACACGACGAGAGGGAGCGTGAGCGCGTAGAGCAGCAGGTACACCGGCAGGTGGCGGAGCAGCCCGCGCGGACTCGTGCCGATCGTCGAGAGCGGCTCGCCGTGTCCGAGCCGGACGACGAGCGAGGGCACGAGGAGGAAGAAGAGGAGGGTCGAGCCGACCCAGACGAGCCCGGCGGCCAGGTCGGGAGGGGCCGGGATGAGGCGGGGGAGGCCGGTGAGGTGAGCCCGGGAGGGGAGCAGCCAGTACTCCATCACGCTCAGCACGACCGCGGTGTAGAGGAGGGCGAAGGCGATCCGCCCGTCGAAGTCCAGACGCGGGGGGGCGGGGGACTGGGGTGTCGCGATCGGGTCCACGCGGGCCGGATCATGTCACACCCGGCCGTGGGCACCGCCCCGCCGTCCGTCCCGGGCCGGACTCCGACCGCGCTGCCTAGGGCCGTTGAGCGCTCGCTGAGGCCACGATCGGCAGCACGATGTACGACGGGCGGTCGGCCGTGTGGTGGACCGTGCTGTGCGCGATCTCCCAGCGAGATTCGTCGTAGTTGTTGCCGCCGGTGTTCAGGTTGCGATCCCAGCGCGGAAAGTTGGAGCTGGAGACCTCCAGGCGGATCCGATGACCGGGCCCGAAGTAGTTGGCAGTGGCGTGAAGGTCCAGCCGGATCTCGTAGATCTCGCCGGAGCGCATGGGCAGGTTCGTGTCGAAGCCCTCCCGATACCGCATGCGCAGAGCGCCTTCCTGCACGTTGAACGCGCGGCTGTCGGGATAGACGTCCACCAGCTTTGCCGTGAAGTCCGTGTCCCGGGCCGAAGACGAAACGTTCAGGACCACCTTCAGGGGGCCGGTCACCTCGAGGCCCCTTTCCAGCGCCCCGGAGGTGTAGACGAGCACGTCGTCACGCATTTCGATCTTCGACTGGTCGTAGGACCCGGACTCCGTTTCCGTCCCCGTGCAACACGATTGTCCGCCCAGCGACGGTACCGGTGCGGCGGGGTCGTACACGAATCGGTCCGACGCATCGCGGGAGGGCAGCTCGAACGAGAGCGTTCCGTCGCCATTCTGGCGGTTGGCCCCGCCACCGCTGTCGAGGTACAGCTTGGCGAACCGGGTGCCGGGGATCGGCCAGGAATCCGCGCTTTGCCACCGGTTCATGCCCATCAGGTAGTACTGAATCCTGGGCATCCTCGTCACGCCGTTGTCGATGCCCTTCATCCAGTAGTCGAACCAGCGCCGCTGTATGTCGACGACGTCGAGCCGCGCGTCGCCGAGGTCCCGCTCCCCGACGATGGTCCTCTCCGTGGCATCGGCGTACCCGCAGTGCGTGCCCGGAGCGACGATGACGAACTGATTGTCCCTTGCCCTGGCGCTTGGGGATTCCTTCCGCAGGACATTGAAGAGCGAAAGCGTCTCGGCCGGACCGTAGTCGTACCAGGAATCGAAGAAGAGTGCCGGCGCGTCCAGGCGATCTCCAGGACGGACCCACTCCAGGTTGCGAAAGTACTCCCCTTCCGGGTTGCTCGAGGCGAAGTTCTCGTATTCCGTCGGCGGCCGCCCCGCCTTCTTCAAGATGTCGATGATCGGCAGCGTGGCGTAATCCACCCCGCGGCCGTCACCGGAGAACCAGCCCGCCGTCTGCGCCAGCTCGAAGGCGCCGCCGTCGAACGACGCCCAGGGCCGGCCACGGATGTTGTAGCCGGAGGCTGAGGCCTGTGGTATGGCGGTGACGTGGTGCGGGTGCCGTGTCGCCGCCAGCAGGAGCTGCGCTTCGCCGGATAGGGAGCAACCGGCGGTGCCGACCTTCTGGTTGGACCAGGGCTGCGCCGTGAGCCAGGACACCGTGTCGTAGCCATCATTGCGATCGCCGATCGCCGGCTTGAACGTGCCTTCCGACTCGCCTCGCCCACGGGTGTCCTGGGTGGCCACCACGTAACCGCGGCTCACGAGCTCGCGAAAGAGCGGCGTGTTGTCGAAGGCGCCGGTCTTGCCATAGGCCGTGCGCCACAGAATGACCGGTCGCTTCTCCGTCGCGCCCCTGGGAAAGAAGAGGTCGGTCGAGAGCTTCACGCCGTCGCGCATCTTCACCATGATGCCGGTTTCGGCGCGAGCCTCGTACGGGTCGGGTCCCGCATCCCAACCGTCATTCCCGAAGACGGCACCGGGCAGGAACGCTGAGAGGAGCAGGGGTGGGAGCAAGCTCTTCATGTCTGGGTCCCGCAACTATTGGAGAGGGCGCTATCCCCGGGGCGAGCCTAGCGCGCTTCGATAGCGGCGCAAACTCGCCCTTGAGCGGCGAGTCCGAAGAGCCCCTGCGTCGCCGCGGCCACCGGCCAATTCACACCTGTGTGCGATTCATGGATCAAGGACGAACCACCGAAGGCCACCGGCGGCGCTGCGTGATGCGGATCCTATTCCCCACGCGACAAGATCGGGGCGCAACCGGGAAGCGACCGCACCATGCCCCGAACGGTCGCCGGCCGCGATCGTTCGGGTTGCCGTCGGGTTTGAGCCGAGGCAAAGACGCGCTGCCCGATGAGCGTCTCCGCCCGGAGTGGTCGGGAAGAGAGACTCTTCCCTTGACCGCGGTGCGAGCCGAGCGCTAGTGTGGCGCTCAGCCAAATCACCACCAAGCAGAAGGGAAGGATGCAGCGACTCAGCCCTGGGCAATTCCCCGAAGGACGACCTCGGGGTGCTCTTGCGTTCGACCGCGGAAGCAGATCTCGGGACGGTCAGCCCCGCCGGCAGGGTGGGATGAGGGCGGGAAGGTCGACAGTCCTGGCGGCCTGTGTCCTGATGGCCAGAGTCGGCCTCGCGGCGGGGGCCGCGGGCGGCGCGACCGACTCCGGGAACGAGGTTCACCGGCTGCAGCTCGCGTTCTCCCGCGGGGAGCCGACGTGCCTCACCCTGCGTGCCCTGCGCGTGCCCCAGGTCGTGGGCCAGGCCCTGGACGTGCGGCTCGGCGGCAGCAGACCATCGAAGGCGGCGCTGATGGGCGGCGGGCGTGTCCCGTCGGTGGGATGGGTCGACGAGTTCGGCACCGCGGATTTCACCCTGGTCTCGGCGGTCGCAGTCGACGGGAAGAACATCTACGCGTACGGAGACACCACCGGGGAGCTGCCCGATCAGACGAGCGCCGGGGGACTGGACGTATTCCTCCGGAAGTACGACCACAAAGGCCGCCTCCTGTGGACCCGCCAGTTCGGCACCGCCGGCGACGATTCCTCTTTCGGTGCCAACACCCTGGCGGTGGAAGACGGGGCGATCTACGTGGCCGGCTTTGTCTCCGACGCGCTGCCCGGGCAGACCTACGCCGGCGGCGAGGGCGACGCCTTTCTGCGGAAATATGATGCCCACGGCAACGAGGTCTGGACCCGCCAGTTCGGCACCGACACGTTCGACGACATCCACGGGGTCGCGCTCGAAGACGACCATGTGTACGTCGCGGGGTCGACGGGGGCAACCCTCCCCGGCCAGACCTACGCCGGCGGTATCGAGGACGGCTTCCTCCGCAAGTACGATGAGGACGGAAACGAGGTGTGGACGCGCCAGTTCGGGACCGAGGGCGACGATCATCCCATCGTCGCCGCCGCGGAGGACGACGGCGTGTTCGTGGGCGGCCTCACCGACGGGACCTTCCCCGGCCAGACCTCCGCCGGCTTCTATGACGCGTTCATCCGGCGGTACGACGAGAAGGGCCGCCTCAAGTGGACCCGCCAGTTCGGGACCGAAGGCTTCGACGAGATCTGGGGGATCGCGGCCGATGGCCGTGCCGTCTACGTCGCCGGGGATACCGAGGGCACTCTCCCCGGCCAGACCGGCGCGGGAGATCTCGATGTGTTCGTTCGCAAGTACAGCTCGCGTGGCAGAGAGCGGTGGACCCGGCAGTTCGGCAGCCCCGCCTTCGACATCCCGGGCATGCCTGCAGTCGACGAGGGAACGGTTTACATCCCTGGTCTGACGTCAGGTGTTCTTCCCGGCCAGGCCTCGTTCGGCCTGGACGACGCGTTCGTGCGGACGTATGACGCCCGGGGGAACCTGGGTTTCACCGTCCAGTTCGGGTCCGAGGGTTTCGACTCGGCCAACGGCATCGCCCTTGACGACGACGACGTGGCCTTCGTCGGAGGCTACACGGGGGGAAGATTGTTCGGCCGGGACTTCTCCGGCGGTCTCGTGGATGGGTTCGTGCTCCAACTCCGGGTGGACGATGAACACGACGACGATGAACACGACGATCACGACGGGTAGCTGACGCCCGAGGCCACCCGGCGATCCGCCGGCAATCGAATCAGCGATGTGAACTCCAAGGCGGCCTCGTCGGACGGGGCCCCCGACGAGGACGTGTTCGTTCTTCGAAGCCAGGCGCCCGCAGGCGGGGTGGCCGCCGCACCGCCCGGGCCGGGCCGGACGACGGGCGAGGGCACGAGAAGGAAGAAAGGAGAAGAGCCGTGATCCGTGGATACAAGGGGACTCGTCCGACCCTGGGCGCGCGCGTCTACGTCGACGTGTCCGCCCAGGTGGTCGGGGACGTGACGCTGGGCGACGACGCCAGCGTGTGGATGAACTCGGTCATCCGGGGCGACGTCAACCGCATCGTGGTTGGGCCCCGCAGCAACGTCCAGGACAACTGCGTTCTCCATGTCACCGCGGCCGACCCCACGATCCTCGCCGAAGAGGTCACGGTGGGGCACTCCGTCACCCTCCACGGGTGCACGATCGAGCGGCTCTGTCTCATCGGGATCGGGGCGATCGTTCTCAACCGCGCGGTGATCGGCGAGGAGTCGATCGTGGCCGCCGGCGCCCTCGTCCCCGAAGGCATGCAGGTGCCGCCGCGCAGCCTCGTGATGGGCATGCCGGCGAAGGTGAAGCGCTCCATCACCGAGGAGGAGCGCGGGGGCCTGCGTCGCTACGCCGAGAACTACGTCGGGTACAAGGAGACCTACCGCGTCGAAACGGGACAGTCTCGGTCCTGACCGGCCGTCGACGAAGGCGGGGAGGGAAGCCGGCGCGGCGTCGTCCGAGCGCGGTCTGTGTGTAGGCTGGGGCCGCTCCGACTCAGGATCCACGAGAAAGGCGGAGGAGATCATGCCCCATACCGTCCGAAAGGCCCTCGTCTTCGTGCTGGCGCCGCTTGCCTCGGCGGCCGCGTCGGCCCAGCACTACCAGTCCGACTTCCCACCGGAGGAATTCCGGGCTCGTTGGAGCGCCGTCTTCGACCGCATCGGGGACGAGGCGGTCGCGGTGGCCCAGGGCGTGCCCCTCACGAACGGATACCAGTACCCCCGGCAGTCGAACACCTTCTACTACCTGTGCGGGATCGAGACGCCGGGCTCGTTCATCCTGCTCGACGGCCGGACCCGCCGGGTCACCCTGTACCTGCCGCCGCGCAACGAGCGACTCGAGCGGTCGGAAGGCAAGGTCCTCTCTGCCGAGGATGCCGACGTCGTCCGTCGTCTGACGGGAGCCGACGAGGTTGCCTCGACCACGGCCATGGGCGCCGCCTGGCCCGTCGGTGAGGCGCGCCTGGCGATCTTCGCCGAGAGCGCCCCCGCCGAGGGCCACGCGCAGAGCCGGCACGAGCTCCGGGCGGCCGACAGCGCGATCGCCAGCGATCTGTGGGACGGGAGGCTCCCCCGCGAGACGCGCTTCGTCGATCTCCTGCGGCTGCGCAACCCGGACGCCTCAATTCAAGACCTGACCAAGGTCCTCGACGAGCTGCGGGGCGTCAAGAGCCCGCGGGAGATCGCGCTCGTCCGTCGCGCCTCCCAGCTCGCGGGCCTCGGCCTGCTCGAGGCCATGCGGAGCACGCAGGCCGGGGCGTGGGAGTACCAGCTCGACGCCGCGGCGCGCTACGTGTTCCTCGTCCACGGCGCGCGGCTCGACGCCTACCGGTCGATCACCGCCTCCGGAACCGACAACATCCACAACGGGCACTACTACCGCAACGGCTCCGAGCTGCGCGACGGGGACCTCGTGCTGATGGACTACGCCCCCGACTACCGGTACTACGTGAGCGACGTGGCGCGCATGTGGCCGGTGGGCGGGACGTACGCGCCCTGGCAGCGCACGCTGCTGCAGTTCGTGCTCGACTACCGGAACGCCATCCTCTCTCGCATCCGCCCCGGGGCGACGGTGGACGTCATCGTGGCCGAGGCGCGCGCGGCGCTCGAGCCCGTCCTCGCGCGGACGACTTTCGCGAGCCCGGAGCAGGAGACGGGCGCGCGCCAGCTCCTGGAGACGGGGGGCGGGGTCTTCTCCCACACCGTGGGCATGGCCGTCCACGACGTCGGGAGCTACCGGCAGGCGCCACTCGCTCCCGGCCAGGTCTTCTCGATCGACCCCCAGCTCTGGGTGCCGGAGGAGAAGCTCTACATCCGCTACGAGGACACCGTCGTCGTGACCGAGACCGGAGTCGAGAACTTCACCGCCTTCCTCGCCTCCGAGCTCGACGCGATCGAGAAGGTGGTCCGGGAGAAGGGGGTCGTGCAGGCCGTCCCCGCCCTCAACGACGGGGAGCTCGAGCGGCTCCGAGCGGCGGGTCGGTGAGGGCCGCCGCGAGCGGCCGCACGAGTGCGGCCGGGGTCGTGGGCCCCGTCGAGACCTGGGTGTTCCGGCAGGACCGCGCCGACCGTGACGTTCTCCGCGAGTTCGACGAGAAGAACCCCGACTACCGGATCGTGCACGACAACCTCTCCGACATGGAGGAGGTCACCACGAGCGCTGGCACCTACAAGAAGGCTCGTGGACGCTGCACATGCTGCGCGGCGTGGTGGGAGACGAGGCGTTTTGGAGGGGGATCCGCGACTACTACCGCCAGCACCAGAACGAGAACGCCTCGACCGACGACTTCCGCCGGGCGATGGAAGAGGCTTCCGGCCGCGAGCTGGGCTGGTTCTTCGACCAGTGGCTGACCCGCGGCGGCATGCTGAAGGTGCAGTCCCGCTGGGCCTGTGATCCGGCGGCGGGCGAGGTCCGGCTGGACGTCGAGCAGCGGCAGGCAGGACCACCGTACCGCATGCCGATCGAGGTGGAGCTCGAGATCGAGGGACAGGCGGAGCCGCATCTCGAGGGCATCGAGCTCCCGGGGACGCGCGGCATCTTCACGATCCCGCTCGCCCGCGAGCCACGCTCCCTGGTCCTCGACCCGAGGATCTTCGTCCTGATCGACGCGGAGACGACGCGGGTCCAGTCTGCCGTCCCCGCTCGGGCCTCGCCACCGTGGGGTGGGCCGGTGACGCGGGCGCGCCGCGTCTGCTAGACTGCCGGTTTTCGGAGAACCGTCTTGATCCGTGGAGACCAGGAGCTGACGCGCGGCGCCGTCGCGAGCGTGCGGATGACCGACGCCATCCGGGGCGGGCAGGCCCGCCTGGGCACCCCGGTCGCGAGGGGCCGGCAGACGGGCTGCGCCCGGGCCCGGCAGGAGGTCGGTTGAAGATCCGTTCGGTCAAGGGAACCCGCGACATCCTTCCCGACGAGGTCGGGGCCTGGCACCGGATCGAGGCCCGGGGCCGCGAGCTCTTCGCCCGCTACGGATACCGTGAGATCCGCACGCCGGTGTTCGAGGAGACGGAGCTGTTCGCCCGCGGCATCGGGGCCGAGACCGACATCGTGGCGAAGGAGATGTACACGTTCGAGGACCGCGACGGCTCATCGCTCACGCTGCGCCCGGAGGCCACAGCCGGCATCGTTCGCTCTGTGATCGAGCACAATCTGATGAGCTCCGACCCCGCGCTGAAGGTCTACGCGCGGGGGCCGATGTTCCGGCGCGAGCGCCCGCAAAAGGGCCGGTACCGGCAGTTCCACCAGGTCGACGTCGAGGCGTTCGGGTTCACCAGCCCCACCATCGACGTCGAGGTGGTGGAGCTGTCGCTGGCCTTCCTCGACGCCTGCGGCGTGGAGTCGCACGAGCTCGTCCTCAACTCGGTGGGCGACCGCAACTGCCGTCCCGCGTACGTCGACGCCTTGCGGGCCGCCCTGCGCGACCGGGCGAGCGGGCTGTGCGCCGACTGCCAGAGGCGAGCCGACACCAACCCGCTCCGTGTCCTCGACTGCAAGGTCCCGGGGGACCAGGCGGTCATCGACTCCCTGCCGAGGATCGTCGACCACCTGTGCGCCGAGTGCCGGGACCACTTCGCGGAGGTGAAGCGGCAGCTCGAGCTGCTGGGGATCCCCTTTCGGGAGAGCCCCCGGCTCGTCCGCGGACTCGACTACTACGTGCGCACGACGTTCGAGGTCGTGAGCGGGGAGCTCGGAGCCCAGAACTCGATCCTCGGCGGCGGGCGATACGACGGCCTCGTGCGCGACCTCGGGGGACCCGACGTGGCGGGGATCGGCTTCGCGGTGGGCCTCGAGCGCCTGGCGATGCTCCTGCCCCCGCGGGAAGAGGGGGGGCGCTGCGACGTGTTCCTCGCTCCGCTCACCCCGCCCGCCGGCGACCGCGCCCTCCTCCTGCAGCGCAAGCTCCGCGAAGCGGGCGTGCGGGCGATGCTCGACCCCGAGGGACGCAGCTTCAAGAGCCGCATGAAGCAGGCGGACAAGCTCGGCGCTCGCTTCGTGGCGATCCTCGGCGAGGACGAGATGGCCCGCGGCGTGTGGACGGTGCGCGATATGGCGAGCTCCACCCAGGAGGACGTCCCCGATCAAGGGATCCTCGACCACCTCAAGGAGAAGACGAATGGCTGAGCCCCTCGGCGACCTCACCCGGACCCACTACTGCGGCTCGCTGCGCGAGGGCGACGTCGGGAAGACGGTGACCCTCATGGGGTGGACGGCGACCCGGCGCGACCTGGGGGGCGTGGTGTTCCTCGACGTGCGGGATCGGGAGGGCATCTGCCAGGTGGTGGCCCGGCCCGAGGTCTCGGCCCCGGCCCACGATGCCGCGGACAAGGTGCGGTCGGAGTACGTCGTTGCCGTCGTGGGCGAGGTGGCGAAGCGCTCCGCCGACACCGTGAACCCCAACCTCCCGACGGGAACGGTGGAAGTCCTGGCCCGCGAGATTCGCGTCCTCTCCGAGGCGAAGACGCCGGTGTTCCCGATCGAGGACGAGATCGACACCCACGAGGAGATCCGCCTCAAGCACCGCTACCTCGACCTGCGACGCCCGGCCATGCAGAAGAACCTCCGGCTCCGCCACCGCGTGGCCATGGAGGTGCGGCGATACCTGGACGAGGCGGGGTTCCTCGAGATCGAGACCCCCATGCTCACCAAGTCGACCCCGGAGGGCGCCCGGGACTACCTCGTCCCCTCCCGGGTGCACCACGCGCACTTCTACGCGCTGCCCCAGTCGCCGCAGCTCTTCAAGCAGATCCTGATGATCTCCGGCCTCGACCGCTACTTCCAGATCGTGCGCTGCTTCCGCGACGAGGACCTGCGGGCCGACCGGCAGCCCGAGTTCACCCAGGTGGACGTGGAGGTCTCCTTCGCCCGCGAGGAGACGATCTTCGAGCTGATGGAGCCCCTGTTCGAGCGGGTGCTCGCGCTCGAGGGTTCTCCGGTGACGAGGCCGTTCCCCCGCATGAGCTACGCGGAGGCCATCTCCCGCTACGGCTCGGACAAGCCCGACCTGCGCTTCGCGATGCCGATCACCGACGTCAGCGAGGATCTCGCCGCCCTCGGCCTCCAGAACTACCCCGAGGCGCTCGCCGCCGGTGCTCGAGCCCGGGCGATCGTGGTCCCCGCCGCCGCCGGGGTCTCGGGGATGCGCCTGCGCAAGATCAACGAGGAGCTGTGGATCGGCCGCATCGTTCCCGACGCGCGCGGGACGAAGCGGAATCTCCTCACCCTCAAGGCCACCGACGAGACGATCGCCAACCTCGTGAAGAAGGGGGCCTCGGAAGCGGTGGCCCGACGCATGCTCGAGAAGGCGGGGGCGGGCAAGGACGACGTGCTCCTCGTCGGCGTCGACGAGCCCGCCCCGGTCGCGATGGCGATGGGCATCCTCCGCCTCGAGCTCGGGCGTGAGCTCAAGCTCGTCGACGACAAGGCCTTCCGCTTCCTGTGGGTCACCGACTTTCCCCTCCTCGAGTTCGACCGCGACGCGAAGCGGTGGTCGAGCCTCCACCACCCCTTCACCGCCCCGGTCGACGACGACGTCGCGCTCCTCGACTCGGACCCGGGCCGGGTGCGGGCCAAGGCCTACGACCTGGTCTTGAACGGCACCGAGGTCGGGGGCGGGAGCATCAGGATCCACGACTCCGGCCTCCAGGCCCGCGTGTTCCGCCTCCTCTCCCTCTCCGACGAGGAGGCGAGGGAGCGCTTCGGGTTCTTCCTCGAGGCGCTGCAGTACGGCACCCCGCCCCACGGCGGCATCGCCCTCGGCCTCGACCGCATGGTGGCCCTCCTCGCCGGGCAGAGCTCGATCCGGGAGGTGATCGCCTTCCCCAAGACGGCGAGCGCCACCGACCTGATGACCGGGTCCCCGTCCCCGGTTCGCGACGAGCAGCTGGCCGACCTCGGCCTCCTCGCCGTCCGGAAGTAGGGGCCCCCTGTGCTAAGCTTTTCGTCGATGACGAAGGACGCGCACAGACGTAGCGCCATCGTCCGCCTCCCCCGTCGATGACCCGTGTCTCCGTGCCGGAACGGGGGGTGGAGTCTCTCTTCGGGACGCACGACGAGAACCTGCGTCTGCTCGAGGAGGCCTTCAAGGTCAGGATCCGCTCCCACGGCAGCGACTTGACGATCGAGGGGGACGAGCAGGGAGCGGTGCGCGCCGGCCAGGTCCTCGAGCAGCTCTCGGGCCTGATGCGCGAGGGCTACTCGGTCGCGGCCGGTGACGTGCGCCTCGCCGCGCAGCTTCTGGCCGAGGACGGCGCGGTCCGCCTGCGCGACTACCTCCTCAAGTCGGCGGTGCGCAGCGGCAAGAAGGTCGTGGTGCCGCGCAGCCTCAACCAGCGCCGATACCTCGAGCAGATCCAGGCCCACGACATGGTCTTCGGCATCGGTCCCGCGGGGACGGGCAAGACCTACCTCGCGGTGGCCCAGGCCATCGCCTGCCTGCTGAACCGCCAGGTGAACCGCGTGATCCTCGCTCGGCCCGCGGTGGAGGCGGGAGAGAAGCTGGGCTTTCTTCCTGGCGACCTGCAGCAGAAGGTCGACCCGTACCTGCGGCCGCTCTACGACGCGCTGTACGACCTGCTCGACTACGAGAAGGTCGAGAAGCTGTTCGAGCGCAGCCAGATCGAGGTCGCCCCCATCGCCTTCATGCGCGGGCGCACCCTGTCCGAGGCGTTCGTGATCATCGATGAGGCCCAGAACACCACCACCGAGCAGATGAAGATGGTGCTCACCCGCATCGGCGTCGGCTCGAAGGTCGTGGTCACCGGCGACATCACGCAGATCGACCTTCCCCCGGGACGGATCTCGGGTCTGGTGGAGGCGATCTCCGTTCTCTCCGGGGTCGACCAGATCGCCTTCAGCTACTTCGACGACAAGGACGTGGTCCGTCATCGCCTGGTGCAGTCGATCATCAAGGCCTACGAGGCCTGGGGCGGCGAGAAGCCGTCGGGGCGATAGCGGTGCCCTCCCCCCGCTCTCTCGACGTCGTCGTCCTGAACCGGCAGCGCCGCCGGCGCATCGACGCCGTGCGCCTGCGCCGGGTGCTTCGGGGCGCGGCGCGAGCCCTGGGCACCTCGGGCGAGCTGGCCCTCGTGCTCTCCGGAGAGCGCTTCGTGCACCGCCTCAATCGCGAGTACCGGGGCAAGGACCGTCCGACCGACGTCTTGTCGTTCCCCGGGGCGGGAGGCGGCGAAGGCCTCGGCGACGTGGTCATCAGCGTGCCGACCGCGGAGAGAAACGCCCGCCTCCTCGGGCGAACGCTGCCGCAGGAGCTCGACGTCCTCGCC
>Ga0326597_10010744_pt1 | contig 12174 bp, 10 predicted proteins | sample RVTome_12_FD_203789 | JGI IMG/M metagenome (GOLD analysis project Ga0326597, IMG submission 203789) | Soil microbial communities from uranium-contaminated site in the Upper Colorado River Basin, Wyoming, United States - RVT100D185 | ecosystem: Environmental > Terrestrial > Soil > Contaminated >... | reverse complement strand
GCGAGCCCCACCGGCGGCCGCGCGAGGAGGCGGACCGTCTGGCGCTCGAGTGGCGCCACGGTGAGCCGCCGCGGAAACGCCTGGATCCAGGCGAGCGCCGACGGCAGCGTGGAATCCGGGGCGTCGAATGTTCGCAACACGATCGCGCCCGTCGAATCCGTCGTGGGATAGCCGAACAGTGTGGAGATCGTGACTTCGACCGGCTCGGTTCCGGGGTTGTAGAGCAGCACCGAGCCGCTACGCACGCGGTGGTCGATGTAGACGGCGTGCGGCGCGACCATCACGCCTTGGGCCTCGAGCGAGGCCGCGCCGAGCCCGAGGGCCGCAGCCAGCCAGAGGGCGCGCGTCATGGCAGGACCGTCACGGTGAGCGTGAGCACCGCCGTGTAGGCCCCGGCGCGCTGGTTCGGCGCGGGGTTCGCGGTGCCGCCGACGAACACCGAACCGCGGCCGTTGTTGGAGAGCGTGGCGGTGAACGGCTGCTTCGGATCGAAGCCAACCTGACTGCCGATGGCCTGCGACTGCGAGTAACCCGCGTCGCTCGAGCCGAACGCGAGGGGCATCTGCGCGCCTGCCGGCCCGGTCATGGTCAACGGCAGGATGAACGTGAGCAATACCTGGCTCTGGTTCGGCCCCTTGATATCGAATTGACCGCTGTTCGCGGGGTCCGTGCGGGTGACGGCGAGGGGCACGCCCGGGAACACCGCCCCGAACGTGAGACCGCGCACCCCGGTGACCGTGAGCGGCTTGCCCTGCGCCCCGAGGACGGGGGCGAGAGCGGCGCTGAGCAGCGCCCCACCGATCACGAGCCAGGAAAGGAGTTTCATGGGTTTGAAGCCTCTGCTTGCGACAGCGCCGGCAGAGGGACGTTGCACCCTCTGCCGGCGCGTCACCAGCTCGACACCATGGCGCTGCTTAGTAGACCACCGTCATCGTGACGCTGGCGGTGTACGTGCCCTGCGCCTGGTTGGTGGCCGGGACCACGCGCGCGCCGATCCACACGAACAGGCCGCCGGTGGCGCTGAGCGAGGGGCTCGCGCCGGTGACGGGGTTGAAGGCGGTCCCGCCGGTCTGCGAGCCGTTGTCGGCGTGGATGCCGGTGTAGCTGTCGATCGGCATCGTGTTCGCCCCGAAAGACAGCGTCGCGGGCAGCGTGAACGACAGGGTCACGGGCGCGCTGACCTGCCCGGTGACATCGAAACGGCCGGCGAAGGCGAGATCGGTCGCTGGCACAACCTTAATCACGCCGGGGAAGACGTTTTGGAAGTCCAACGCTTGGGCACCCAAGACATTGATCGGCGTCTGCACGTGCGCCGTCGCCGTGATGGTGGCGTTGTTCGTCTGGGCCTGGGCGGCCGACGCGCCGATGACGACGAGCGCGAGGACGGCCAGGGACAGCTTGGAGGTGCGCATTTGGTCTACCCTCATGGTGTCGAGCTGTGAGTCCAACTCGTGGGGGGCCATTCGGCTCCCCTTGTAGCTGTGATCTAACAAAGGCAATACACGTGCCAGCCGCCGGATTCCTGGTCATGTGTCAAATTTCTTTACGAATAGCCCCCGAAAGGGGGAGGCGAAGATAGGGCTAGGGCTTACGAAACGCAATCATGAGATTTCGTCAATATTTTTGACAGTTTACCCGCCATAAAGAGCCGCCAATAAACCATGTAAGATGTTGCAATGATGTGAGTTAGTGCGCTGCGGAGTGCTGGTATGCCGTCTGCCTTACGAGGGCTCGGAAGCAGCGATCACCCTCAGACGGAGCAGGCGAATGCGCGTAGCCGGTCGGCTTTCGTACCTGAAGGCGCTGAAAATAGCGGTTTTGGCGGTTCTAGGGGCGGCTGCCGTGCCGATTGCCGCAGAAGCCCAAGCGCGTGGCAGCCTGCAAGCCACCGCCACCGTGGTCGATACGCGCACCAGCTTCCAGGCGCTCCAGGCAGCCCGCGCCGCTCTTCAGCCGGCAGCTCACAAAACGGTCGCGACAGTTGCCCAAGTGTCAGTCCAACGTCCCCCCAACCGTCCGGGCATCATCGTCCTGACGATCGACTACTCCCGCAACTAGCCTACAAGCCGAGCCGCTGGCGCAGCGCCGGCGGCATGAGCGCAATCGCGTACTTCACCGGCACCGACAGGGCAAACCCCGGCCCCTGCCGCAGTCCCGCGCGGTGCACCGAGATCACCTCGCCGTCGGCATTGAACACCGGGCTCCCCGACGAGCCGCCGGTCGTCATCCCGTCAAACTGAATCAGGTCCGTCGTCACGCGCGAGAGAATCCCGGCCGTCATCGACGTGCGCACCACTGACGCGCGGTCGCGGGCGAACCCCGACCCCGCCGGATAGCCGATGAGCGCCGCCGGCTCCCCTTGCCGCGCCTTCGTGCCCTTCCAGTCGATCGCCGTCAGCGACGGCCCCTGATAGCCGCGAATCTTGATGAGCGCGACGTCGCGTTCATTCGACGTGGCGATCACATCCGCGAAGCGGCCGAGTGACTGGTCGGCCATGGTGACCCAGATCGTATCGGGCTCGGCGTGCGTCGAGTCGGCGACGACGTGCCAGTTGGTCAGCATATAGCCGTCCGAGCTGACGATGAACCCGGTCCCGTCGTAGTAGCTGCCGCCCAAGGCAACCGTGATCAGGCCGACGGCCCCTTGATTCTGCTGCGCGAGGCCGGCGAAGTCGGTCGCGCGAATCGCCCGCATCTTGGCGTCGAGGTTGGCCGTCTGGGTCTCGGCCGCGGCCACCGCGCGCCGCAGGCTGTCGATCAGCCCCTGCGACGGCGCCCGGCGCTCGGCGGCGGCGAGCTGGTCCCGCATCCGCTGCACGTCCCGCTGGGCCTCCTCCCGTCGCGCCTCGCCTACCGCGAGCTGCTCCCCCAGGGCGTGTTGCGCCCGGTCGAGTGCCGCCTGCAACTGCGTGGTCCGGGCCTGGGCCGCCTCGAGTTGCGCGCGGAGCAGATCCACCTGCGCTGCCGGCGCCGCCGCCGCCCGGGCGTCGGCGAGCTCGCGCCGCAGCCGCTCGCTCTCGGCACGCGCGGAATCCTCGGCGGTGCGCACCGCCTGCTCGGTATGCTCGACCTGGAGGGAGAGGAACCAGTAGACGCCATAGACGCCGCCGCCGAGCACCACCACGAGGAGGATGACGAGCGCCGTGAGCCAGCGGATCTTGCGCCCCGCGTCCTTGCCGACCTCCTCGGCCACCGCCCGCATGAACGCCGTCGAGCCGCGACCGCCCTTCTTCTTCTCCTCCCGGGCTTTCGCGAGCGCCTGGCCGATCATCCCCATGACGGTGTGCTGGCCCAGGCCTCCGCCGGGGTGGGCGCCGGGGCGCGGCACCGCCTTCATCGGCGCCGTCCCCATCCCCTCGACCAAGAGCACGGGCCCGCCCTGCCCCAGCATGATCTTGTCGCCCAGCCGCACGGGCATCGCCCGGTTGATGCGCTCTCCGTTCAGGAACGTGCCGTTCTTGCTCTCGGCATCGCGCACGACGAGCCCACCCATCGGCCCCACCGTCAGCTCGGCGTGGACGCGCGAGACGATCGTGTCCCCCCCCCCCGGCTCGACAGGCTGGACTTCGCATTCGCTGCCGCGCCCCAGGCGAATCCGGGTGCCGCGGGCCTCATACCGCTTGCCCGTGGCGGCCGCCAGCAACGTCACACCGTACGCCCGGACTTCCGCGGGCTTCTCCGGGGATGGGACCTCGATCGCCGGGTGCTCGGCGAGCGTCGCGTCGGACCCCTCCGCGACGGCGGCTACTCGCAGCTCGGGGCCCGACTCTCCGAGGCGGATCGCGTCGCCGACTTTGAGGGGCGCCGCCCCGCCGAGCCGGCGACCGTTCAGGTACGTCCCGTTGCGGCTCCCCAGGTCCGCCACGACCCACGCGCCGCCCTCGAAGCGGATTTCCGCGTGGCGGATCGACACCACTTGGGCCGCATCGCCGCTGAACAGGATCGTGGAACCGGGGTCGCGCCCGATGCGTACGGGACCCTGGCGTGCCTCGGTGACACGCTGGCCGGGGGGCTCCACGAGCTTGATGAACGGGGGGTGAGCGCTCACGGCTCCGGCAGGGGGCTGCGCTGGCGGCGATCGGCAAGCCGGCGGCGAGGCTCGGGACGGCGTCGCGCCAGCGTACGGCGCTCGACCCAACGCCGGCGATCGCCGCCACGGCGCCGCTCCATGCGTGGCGGCGCGGCCGACGGGGGGGGGGGGGCCGCCGGCCCCCCCCCCCCCCCCCCTTCCGCGCGGCGCTCCAGGCCACTCCTCCGGTCCACGCCCGAGCGACGATCGTCGAACAGGCGGCGGTCCGCACGCCGGCGGCGGTCCGGGTGAGCGGGAGGCCGGGAAGAGGGCGGCGTCATCGCCAAGAAGGTACGGCTGCTCTGGACGCGCCGCGAGGTCCCCCCACATCCTGTACACCGTGGACAATCTCGCCCATGCCCTCGTCGGGGCGGCGCTCGGCCGCGCCACCGCCGACCCCAAGCTCCCGCGCGCCGCACTACTGGGCGCCGTGGCCGCCAACGCGCCGGACTGGGCAGAGTTGTTCATCGGCCTCCCCGGTGACGGCAGCGACTACCTCGTCCTGCACCGTGGCATCACGCATTCCCTCGCAGGCGCGCTGATCGAGACGATCGCCCTGACCTTGCTCGTGGGACTCGGGGCGCGGTGGTGGGTCCGCCGCCGGGGGAGGCGGGGGGGCGGCGTCGCGCCGCCGTGGGGCTGGCTGGCGGCATGCATTGGCGTCGCGGTCTTGAGCCACCTCTACATGGACTGGCAGGGTTCCTATGGCCTGCGGCCGTTCCTTCCGTGGAACGCAACGTGGTACTTCGGCGATTGGGTCGCGATCGTGGATGCGTTCTTCTGGCTGGTGCCGCTCGTCGCGCTGGCGTGGGGCGCCGAGCGCCACTGGATCCCCCTCGCGGCCGCGCTGGTCGTGGGGGGCGCGATGACTGCGGCAGTGGCCTGGCTGGCCTACCTCCTGGCGCCGTGGGTTCTGGCGGCCTACGTCGCCCTGTGCGTCGTGGCGGCGATCGGATGGGTGCGGTACTGGTTCGGACCGGTGGCGCGGCGCCGGGCCGCCGCGCTCAGCCTGCTCGTCCTCGCGGTGTATGCCGGGGCGCAGGGGATGGTGGCGCAGGCCGAGCAGGCGGCGGTTCGCAGGGCCGCGGCGACCCGCTTCGGGCGCGGGGCGCGGTGGGCCGCGCTCACCCGCGTCGGATGGCCGTTCACCTGGGAGCCGGTCTACTCGAGCACGGACACGGTGGCCGGAGACAATTGGGCGCTGCCGCGCCACCTCGACGCCCCCGTCGTGCGTCGCGCGGTCCGCGAGACGCGGGAGGGGCGGGCGATGGCGCAGTTCGCGCGCTTCCTCACCGCCGAGGTAGACTCGAGCGGCCGCGGAAGCACGGTGACGGTGCTGCTGCGGGATGCGCGCTACGCGCGCGCGGGACGCAACGGCTGGGGGATCGTGGTCGTCACTCTGCCCCGACGTCCGTAAAGCTGATCCCCGAGCCACGCCGATCGGTCCAGCTCCGCCGTGCCACGGGCGAGCGTCGCTCCATGGGCGCTCGGCGGTCGGCGAAGCGGCGGCGCTCCACCTGCACCGGCGCCGTGCGGAGCCGCCGCTCGACGACGCGCCGGTCCAGCCCGGTGCGGCGCTCGGGCCGAAGCCGGCGCTCGACACGGTGGCGCAGATCGGGGCGGCCGGGGTCCATGTGACAAAGTTGTGGCGGCGCCGTGATTCGTGCCAGCCGCGGCGATTGGCTAGATTACGCGCTCGTGCACTCCGAACCCGCCGCCGTTCCCGCTCCCGGCCCTGCCCTGGGCGCCGCCCCGGCTCCCACACCGGCAATCGGCCTGCTGGACGAGGCCATCCGGGCGCTCGAGCCGGGGTTCCGCCTCGACAACCTCGTGGCGCTGTCCCCGGAGCGCGCGTTGTACCAGGCGTGGGACCGCTTCCTGAAGCGTCACGTCGCACTGCGCGTGCATCTCCTCCCGGGTACGCCGGGACGGTCCTGGTTCCTGCGCGAGACGGAGACGCTCGCGGCGCTCGACCATCCCGCGATCCGGCATGTGTACGCCGCCGGCGAGATCGGCACCTTCGCCTATCGCACGGCCAACTGGATCCAGGGCGAGAGCCTGGCCGATGCGTTGCGGCGCGGTCCCCGCCCCATCCCCACGGCGCTCTCGCTCATCCGCGATCTGCTTTCGGCGATCGAGCATGCCCACGCCCGCGGGATCATCATGCGGCGCATCGTGCCCTCGACGCTGATGATCAACACGGCGGGACGGGGCGTGATCACCGACCTGCGGTACTCCAACTGGTGCCTGCCGCACGTGGCGGCGAGCGACACCGCCGCGGCATTCATGGCGCCCGAGGTGCGGGGCGGTGAGCCGGGCGAGCCGGCGAGCGACGTGTACACGGTGACCGCGAACATCTACGCGGCGCTCACCGGTCACGAGCCCGACCCCGACCCCGCCCATCTCGTGCCGCCCCGCCAGATGCGGCCGGCGATCCCGGTGGCGGTGGAGCGCGTGATCCTGCGGGCGCTGTCGCACGCTCCGCGGGAGCGCTACTTCACCGCCACCGAGATGCTCGAGGATTTCGTGAGCGACGCCGGCACGTTTCACATCCCGGCCGCGGCGCCCGAGGTCACCGAGTCGGGGTTCGAGCGCCGCCTGCGCCGCGCCCTGGGGGACGATTACGAGCTGCTCGAGGAGATCGGCGCTGGGGGCTTCGGGCGCGTGTATCGCGCGCGGGACCTCGGCCTCGAGCGCGACGTGGCGATCAAGGTCCTGCATCCCTCGCTCACCACCGATCCGGGGGTGATGGAACGGTTCCGCCGCGAGGCCCAGCTCGCCGCGCGCCTGCGCCATCCGAACATCGTGAGCATCTATGACATCATGGGGCGCGCGGGCCTGCAGTGGTATACGATGGAGCTGGTCCCGGGGGGCAACCTGGCGCAGCTGGTGCAGCGGGCAGGCCCGCTCTCCGTGGACCAGACGCAGCGGCTTCTGATCCAGGCCCTCTCGGCGCTCGAGCACGCGCACGGCCTGGGGCTCGTGCACCGCGATTTGAAACCGGAGAACATGCTGATCGAGCCCGACGGCCGGCTGCGTATCACCGACTTCGGGCTCGCGCTGGCGTTGCGCGGCGAGGGACGCTTCGGCGGCGCGACGTCGCGGAGCGGCACCCCGCAGTTCGCCGCGCCCGAACAGCTGCTCGGCGAGCGCGTCGACCAGCGGGCCGACCTGTACTCGCTCGGCGCCGTCGCCTACTTCGCCCTGCTGGGCCGCGCGCCCTTCACCGGCATCACGCCGGAGCAGATCCTCGCCCGCCAGACGACCGACGACCTCCCTCCCCTGGCCGCGGCGCGCGCCGACGTGTCGCGCGAGCTGGAAGAGGTGCTGCGGCGCGCGGTCCGGAGCGAGCCCGCGGAGCGGTTCCCCACCGCGACGGCGTTCCGCGCGGGGCTGGAAGGGGCGACGGGGGGATTTCTGCGGCGGCTGTGGACCCTACTCCGGCCCGAGGGCTAGCGCCAGCGGAAGATCTTGAGGGCGACGGCGAAGCTCACGACGCCCCACGCCGTCACGATCGCGAGCGGGGCGCCGAGGCCGGTCAGGGCCGTGCCGTCGATCATCACGGCGCGCAATGCGTCGTTCAGCGCGGTGAGCGGCAACGCCTTGACGAACGGGATCATCGCGTCGGGGAAGCGGGCGTAGGAGAAAAAGGTCCCCGAGAGGATCCACATCGGCAGCATCACCAGGTTCATGAGTCCCGACACGCCTTCGATCGTGCGGGCGCGGCTCGCGACGAGCAGGCCCAGCCCGGCGAACGAGAGGGCCCCGAGAATCGCAATCCCGGCGAGCGTCAGCATCGACCCGCGCACGCCGACGCCGAACATCACGCGGCCGAACCCGACCAGCGCGACCACTTCCAGGAAGAGAAACACCAGGCGCGACAGGATGAAACCCAGGAGGTAGTGGCTGCGGCGCATCGGCGTCGCCATGAAGCGCTTGAGCAACTTCTTCTGGCGGGCCTGCACCACCGAGAATCCCACGCCCCAGATACCGCTGCCCAGCAGGTTCATGCCGAGCAGTCCCGGAATCAGAAAGTCGATGTACCGGGAGCCCGGGGCGGCGACGCGCTCGTCGCGCACGGACACGACATCGGGGCGGCCGCTGGCGCGCTGCAGGGCATCGTCCACCTCGAGCCGGGCGAGCCGGCTTTCCGTGCGGGTCGAGTCGTAGCGGTAGACGACGGGATCGCCGGGCACGACGAGCAGCGCGATGCGGCCGGTGCGCAACCGCAACCGGGCTGCCGCGCTGTCCAGCACGACCGCGCCAAGCCGCGGCGATGCGTCGAGCGTGGCGGCAAGAGCGCTGTCGCCCGACCCCGCGGCCACACCGACCTTCAGCTCGCCCGGCCCAGCATTCCGGAACGCGAGGCCGAGCGCGAACGCCAGGACGATGGGGAAACCGAAGACCCAGAAAATGGCCTCGGGCTCGCGGTAGAATTCGCGCATGCGCGCGAGCGTCAGCTGGAACAGCGGATGCTCAGTCATCGCGCAGCTGGCGCCCCGTGAGCGCGACGAACACGTCCTCGAGCGTCGCGTGGTGCGTGGTCAGCAGCGAGAGCTCGACGCCCCGACGCTCGACCAGCCCGAGCAAGGCTGGAACGGCGCGGTGCACTTCCGCGACCGTGAGCGCGATCCGATCCGGCCCTGGACGGACCCGCTTCACCCCGGGCAAGGCCTCGAGCCCTGCGGGCGTCGTCCCGTCGCTGAGCGCGAACTCGACGATCTGGTCCGCGCCCAACGAGGCGATCAGGTCCCGCGGGGTGCCGAGCGCGATCACCTTGCCGTGATCCATGATCGCCACGCGATCGCACAGCCGCTCCGCCTCTTCCATGTAATGCGTGGTGAGGAGCACGGTCCCGCCGGCGTGCTTGAACCGCCGGATGATCTCCCACAGCTGGCGCCGGGACTGCGGGTCGAGCCCGGTGGTCGGCTCGTCGAGGAACAGCAGCTCGGGCTTGCTCACCAGGGCGCACGCGACGGCGAGGCGTTGCTTCTGGCCCCCCGACAGACTGGACACGCGCGCCCCGCGCTTCTCCTCCAGCTCGACCAGGGCGAGCACCTCATCCACGGTGTGCGAGCGGCGGTAGAACGAGCGGAACAAGCTCAGCGTTTCTACGACGGTGAGTTTGTCGGCGAGCTGGGTCTCCTGCAGCTGAATCCCGAGCCGTTCCCGCAACGCGCGGCCCTCCGCGCCGTCGCGCCACGGCGCGCCCAAGACTTGGACCTCGCCGCCGTCGGGCGGCGTCAGGCCTTCCAGGATTTCGATCGTCGTGGTCTTGCCGGCGCCGTTCGGGCCGAGCAGGCCGAAGCATTCGCCGGCGGCGACGGTCAGGTCGAGCCCCGCGACGGCGACGACATCGCCGAACCGTTTCGCGAGACCGATACAGCGGATGGCTGGCGCGGCGGTCAGGAGGGCTTCTGCTCCGGCTCCTGCTTCGGCTTCTCGAGCTGCGACGCAGCCTTGAGCGACTGATCGAGCTGGATCATCAGGCTGTTCACCCCCTCGGCCAGGGCGCGGAGCTTGAAGTTGAGGCCGCTCCCCTGCCGCGCCGCGAGCACGGCGAGGCCGCCCGCGGTGTCGGACAGCGTGCCGACGTTGGCGCTGAGGGCCCGCTGGCGCATCTGCGACAGCTCGCGGGCGATGGCCCCGCAGATGTTGTTGATGATCACCGGCCGCGCGGCACGGTTCCCCTCGAGCTCGCCGACGAGCTTCTTCACGTGATCGACGGTCCGCATGAACTGCTGGATTTCCTCGATATGGCGGACCTGATTCGGCGTCAGCTTTTGGACCACCGCCTAGTTCCTCGGCGCGAGGGCGTCGGTCAGCACACGCCCGTCGATCAGCGAGAGCGGCGTGACGCCGAGCAGCCGGCCCAACGTGGGCGCGATGTCCACCGTGTTGGCGCGGCCGCGGTAGGTCCCGCGCTTCACGCCCCGGCCCCAGAAGATGATGGGCACGTGGGCATCGTCGTCGCTGGGCTGGCCGTGCATCGCGATCGGCAGGTTCTCGATGTCCCACACCGATCCCGGCTGCAGCGTCACGACGAGCACGACCCCGGCGTCCGGCGCCAGATGGTGGAGCCAGCGGCGGGCGACCGGGTCCGACGCCGTGTCGGCGAGAGGAAGGTCCGCGACCCGATCGACGCGCCGCACCCCCGGCACCGCCCGGAGCCGGGCCGCGACGGCGTCGAGGATGCTGTCGGTCTTCACGCCCGTCGCGGCGAAGCGCCCGTTGTCCTGGAGGAACAGCATTCCGATATCGAAGCTCAGCCACTCGCGCGACGTCCCCGCTCCGGCAAGGCGGTCGAGCTCGCGGTTCACCGCCGTCACCAGCGTGTCGACGCTCACCCGGAAGGCCTGCGCGCCCGTCTTGGCGCGGGTCCGCTCCGGGAACGACGTCACGCCGTGGTCGGCGGTGAGCACCACCACGACGTTGTCCCGCCCGACGCGGTCGACGACGCGCTTCAGGAACCAGCCGAGATACCGATCGAGCCGAAGGACCTGGTCGTGGATTTCGCGCGAGTCGGGGCCGAAGGCGTGGCCCACAGCGTCGGTGGACGAGAGGCTCACCGCCAGAATGTCCGTCCCGCGGCGGCCGAGGCGCAGTGCCTCGAGCCCGTCGAGGGCGAAGAGCAGGGTGAGCGAATCGAGGATCGGGGTGCCGGCGACGGCGCTGGCGGCGCGCACGCTGTCGGCCGGCAGCCGGTGGGGAAACAGGACGTCGCGGCCGCCGTTCTCCCACGGTTCGTTGTCGTCTTCCTTGTAGGCGCTGTCGGGCAACAGCAGGGCCCAGGTCACGTTCGCCGCCTTGAACGGCAGGCGGCGCGCGTTGAACGCCTGCACCCACCGCGGCAGTGAGTCGGCGTAGTAGCGGCTGGTCGTGAACAGGCCCGACTGGTACCAGTACACCTGCTCCCTGGCGCGCCCGATGGGCAGGATGGCGCCGCGGTCCTTGCGGCTGACCGAGAGCGCGCGCGCCGTGGGGTCAGCGGCCTTGAGCCAGTCGAACAGCGTCGTGCCGCGGAAGCGCCGCGGTGAGGCGCCCGGCCCCGTGGCGCCGAGCAGGGCCGCCGTGGAATCCTGGACGCCCTGCGAGTTCCGGATGATCCCCGTGTGCGCGGGCCAGAGTCCCGAGAGCACGGTCGAGTGCCCCGGCGCCGTCTCGGTGACGGCGTGGTCCTGGTAGCCGTCGGCGAACACGGCGCCCTCGCTCAGCAGCTGGAACAGGCCGCCGGTGAGCTGGCCCTTCCACCGGTCGAAGTAGTCGGGACGCAACTGGTCCACGGTGATCACGACGACCAGCTTGGGCCGGGCTGGCGCGGGAGGCGCGGCGAGGAGCGCAAGACAGAGGGGCAGGATCATGGTCACAAGGTAGCGGCGGTCACGCCGTCGCCGCCACCGGCTCGGGCGGCGGCTCCCGCCGCTCCCGGAATGCCAGCACGGCGGCCACACTCACGATCGCGGCGGCGAGGAGGAAGGGAACGCCGTGGCCCCACGCCGCGAAGGTTACGGTCGCGCCCACCGGCCCTACGATGCTCATGATTCCCCGGAACGTCTGTTGCGCCCCCATCACGAGACCCAGCTCGTGCCGGTCGGTCCGCTGGCTGACGAGCGATGTAGAGGCCGGAAACAGCAGCGCCGTCCCCACCGGCACCAGGGCGAGGAACACGACGAACAGCACCAGGGCCGGCGCCTGCGGCAGGATCGCGGCGGGGAGCGGCATCAGGGCGAGACCGAGCAGCAGCGCCACGGTGCCGATTTGCATCGTACGCACTTCGCCGAAGCGGGCGTTGAACCACCCCACAAGCGACACCCGCATCAACACCCCCACGATGCCGAAGATCGGGAAGAAGTAGCCGATCGTCTTCTCGGTGATCCCGTAGGTGTCCTTCAAGTACAGGGCGAGGACGCCGATCACGACGTTGAGCGCGAGCATCCCCACGACGTAGATCCAGATCACCCGGTGCGCCGGCGCGGCTGGATGCTCGATGATCTCCCGCAGCGCCTGTTTGATCGAGCGGCCGGGCGGCAGCTGCTGGCCGCTGGGCGTGTGCGTGTGGGTCACGCGCGACTCGGGCAGCCATTTCCACGCGAAGTAGACGTTGA
>Ga0326597_10010743_pt1 | contig 12175 bp, 10 predicted proteins | sample RVTome_12_FD_203789 | JGI IMG/M metagenome (GOLD analysis project Ga0326597, IMG submission 203789) | Soil microbial communities from uranium-contaminated site in the Upper Colorado River Basin, Wyoming, United States - RVT100D185 | ecosystem: Environmental > Terrestrial > Soil > Contaminated >... | reverse complement strand
CGGTGTTCGGGTTATGGTGAGCTCCGGCGGTGTCGAGACGCTGTCCTGCCGCGCTCTCGTCGTCGCCACCGGGGCGGGAATGCCTCTTCTGAAAAAGCTCGGTTTCGACGAGATGCCGGAGACGCTCCTCGGCGTCCAGACCGAGCTCGATTTCGCCGCGGAAAGGGTGGAGGTCCATTTCGGCCGCGAGTGGGCGCCCGAGGGCTTCGCCTGGGTGGTGCCTCTGGGGGACGGCCGGGCCAAGGTCGGTCTTCTATGCGACCGCGACGGTCCGACGACGTTGCGGCGGTTCCTTTGTCGCCCGGACGTCGCCGAACGAATCCAGGGGCCGCACGGAGCGATCCGCTGCAGCGTTCTTCCGCTCGGATTTCTGCCGCGGAGCTACGAGGATCGCATCGTCGTCGTGGGTGAGGCCGCGGGACACATCAAAGCCACCACCTGTGGCGGGATCTACTACGGCATGCTCACCGGGGAGATCGCGGGGGACGTGCTGGATTCGTGTCTCGCCGAGGACAGGCTCGATGCCGCGAGCCTTTCCGCGTACGAGACGCGCTGGCGCGAGCTCCTCGAGGAAGAGATCGCATCGGGACTGAAGCTCCGAAAGAGCGTGAAGCTCGTCGGCGATTGGGGCGTCGAGCGTCTGATGGCCATCGCCCGCGCGAACGACATCGAGAGCTTGATCCGAGAGAAAGCCGATTTCGACTGGCACCGGGATCTTATCCATGAGGTCTTTCGGCATTCAACCCTGGGAAGGTTTCTCCTCCGGCCGAGCTCCCGTCCGTTCGACGCCGATCGCACGCTCCAGGAGTACTCGCCGGTTTGAGGCCCAACCGAGCGGCGGCCCTCGCGGTCTTCCTCGCGGCAGCTTCCGGCGAGGCGCAGACGGACGACCTCATCGAGCGTGAGCTTGTCGGCGTGAGGCGGAGCTTCTTCCGACTCGGCCCCGTGTACGTGACGCCCTCGCTGCAGTTTTCCACCGGGTACGACTCGAACGCCCTTTCGACTCCGGTCGCCGAGAGCGACGTGACCGCGAAGGTGGGACCGGGAATTCGGCTGGCAGTGCCGCTCGGCAGCGCCGGGTTCGCCGACGTCTACCAGGAGGTGGACTACGTCTATTACCGCGAGCAGATCGACCTCCGGCGCTGGTTCGACATCACCCGGGTGGGTGCAGGATTTGGGGGGCGCCGGTTTCTGTTCAAGGTGGCGGACGGGTTTCACGACGAGACGGGACGGCCCACGTCGGAGTTCGACTTCCCGGTGGAGCAGAGGACGAACCAGCTCGAGGGCTCTCTCGCTCTCGCGCTCGGCTGGCGGCAGCTTCTCCGCTTCGGCTACGTACGGTCGCTCTTCGAAATCAAGGAGGGGCTCGACGACCCCACGGTCGCGGCCCGGCTCAACCGAGACCAGGACCGCGCCTTCCTGGATTTCGGGCGAAGGCTCACCGCGAAAACCAGCGCCGTCGCCGAGGGCTTCTTCGAAACCTTCCGATTCGATGACACCTCCCGCGACGCGGATTCCTACGCCGCGCGGTTCGGCTTCGAGTTCAGTCCGGCCGGCGGAGACCCGCTCGTCGCCACCGAGCTCCCTGTCGCGGGCTCGTTTCTCAACGGGAGGTTCCTCCTCGGGTTTCGGAGTCTCCAGCCCATTGACGCCGAGCGCGTCGATTACACTGGGCTCATCGGCTCGGTCGACGTGACGTTCGGTTTCGGCGAGGGACAGCGCCTGCAGGCTCTCTACTCTCGGGACATCGTGCCCTCGATCTTCGACGACAACTGGTTCTTCGTCGAGAACCGCTGGGGGGCGGCGTTCACCTATCAGATCACCGAGCGCTTCTCGGTGACGCCGGGTTTTTCCGTCGGGCAGAACCGCTACCCGCTTCCCACCGAGACCGAGGAAGGCACGGAGGAGATCTTCGACGACCACCGGACGTTCCGTCTCGCGTTCGACGTTCGCATCACCGAGCGCTGGACGGTGGGGGTCGCGTCCGACTACCTCGACCGGGAGTCGAACGTGCGTGCCTTCACCAAGGACCGTCTCCAGGTGGGTTTCACCATGAGCTTCCGGCCCTGAGATCCATTTGGTATCATGAAACAAATGGAAAGTGACAAGCCGCCGGAGTCGAGCGAGAAGACGCCTCCTTCCTCGAAGAAGCCCTATCGCCGTCCCGAGATCCTCTATCGGGAGAAGCTCGAAGCGATGGCCGCTCTCTGCTTTCCGCCCCCGGCGAAAGCCAACCCCGGTGCGTGCCCCGCGGGACCGCTTTCAAGCTAGCGGGAAGGGCTGAGCTGGCTCGGATGTAGTGGGAGGCCCGGAATCGGGCTCCCGGTGAGACCTTCCGCGGTTCCCGGACAAAACATCCCCGGACCTCCACCCGCGAGAGTCCGTTTTACCCGTTCCGACAATCCCCGGACTTCCTCGAGCTTCGCGTTGCCGCTCCAGATGTCCCGGATCGAGCGCTCGTGCAGGTTTCCTACCGGCCGGCGCCATTGGACGCAGGGATAGACGTTGCCGAAGGGATCGACGGCGATTCCCGAGGATCCCGCGCCGCAGTGCTTCTTGGAATCGACGGTGGGAAGCTCCCCGTCTCCCTGACGCACGGCGTCGTCAGTTCTTCCGTAGGAGAAGAGACGCCTCAGACCTTCGGGAGTCGCGGAGATCTCGAGAGGCGAGAAGTCTCCGTTGTCGCGAGGAGTCACGTCGGGGTCCACGGCAAGCGGAGCTCCGAAACGCTCGGCGATCGCGAACATGCCCTCGATCTCGGATTCGTTCCACCGAGTGAGGGTGCTGTTGATCTTGAATCGGAGACCGAGCTCGCGCATCTCCGCGAGGTTCGCCAGGAGTCGTTCGAAGCTCCCCTCGACCCGCGTCTGGCGGTCGTGGGTTGCGGATGAAGCGCCGTGGAGGCTCACCTCGACGATCAGCGGGTCGATCTCCTCCTTGAGGCGCCTCAACATCCGGCCCCGAAGCGAGTGGCCGTTCGACTTGATCCGCAGCACGAACCCCAGGTCCCGGCCCTTCGTCGCGATCTCGAAAAACTGGGGGTGGACGAGGGGCTCGCCTCCGCTGAGCGCGAGGTGAAGGCACGAAAGCGAAGCGAGATCGCGAAAGAACCGTTCGTAATCCTCCAGAGCCAGCGGCTTCCCCCGGAGATCGAGATCGTTGTAGCAAAAAACGCAGTCCAGGTTGCAGCGATAGGTGAGCTCGACCAGGGCGGAGAACAAGATGTTCTCGTTCCAGGCTCGAAGAACCGTTTTCTGGTAGCTCACGCTTCCTCGACGATGCCTGCGTCTCGAAGCTCGCCCAGGAATGTCGAGAGATCGCTCGCGAGCGACTCGTGGTCGATGTCGTACTGCTCCAGGAGAGCCTCGAGGACGTCCCTGACGCTGCGGCGCGCGTCGAGAAGCGAGAGGACGCTCGCTCCCACGTCGTTGAGGGCGATGACCTCGGCGTCCTCCTGGCGTACGATGACCGCCTCGTCTCCCACCACGCGAAACCGCACATCGGATCGCGGCTTGAAGACGGCGGCGTCGCTCAGCATGACTCGATGAGCGGCCAGAAGGTCCCCTGGCGCCGGAAGGTGAGCACGTGTCCGGGCGCTCTTTTCGCGAGCGCAGAGAGGTTCGACCAGAGCCGATGGGCGAGGAAACGCGAGTGGTTCACGAATGGCGCGCAGGCGATGAGGCTTGCGATGGTCTCTCCTTCGCCCATGGGACGGAGGGCGTCTTCATCCCCTTTCTCCAGACGGTAGATCCCGCGCAAGGGATAGGAGCCCTCGCGGCGCGTTCCAATTTCGGAGAAGAACGAGCTGCCTCCGAGTGCGAATCCGGAGGTCACGACGTTCAGGTCGTCGCTAACGACCGAACGCCCCGTGGATTGCGCGGCGTGGGAGATCGTGGATTTGCCCGCGCCCGAGGGTCCAACGAAGAGGTGAGCTCCCCCGGACGACACTACCGCGGCGCTGTGAAGGAGAACGCCCCCCTCGAGAAGCAGCACGTGAGCCGCGAGAACCCGCAGGAAGTTCTCGAAAGCGCCGTGGAAGCCCCCTGGCTCTTCCATCGAGACCCACAGGCCTGCGGATACCGACTCGGCCTTCCATTCGAGGCGGGCCATCCAGTCGATCCCGACCAGGTGGGTATAGCTCGGACCATAGTCGAAATCGAGCGAGTAGTTCCATCCCCGGGGGTCGATCCGGCGGAAGATCGCAGGGTCGACCTGGAACAGGGAGACGTTCACGTTCGACGGTCGGGCACCGGTGACGTCATACACGCGCTCGACCGCCTCCCGCTGGAGTGGGCTCAATCCCTCGATGTGGACCGGGATGCCGGCGACTCCGAAATGCGCATCCCCGCCCCCCCAGGGGATACCCTCCGCGCGAGCGGGGAATGCGGCCGGATCGGCAAGATAGGACGTGCTCATCGTGCTTCTCCAAGGAGTGGCCGGGAGCGGCGCGGCCGAACCGCCAGCGACAAAGCGCCCGACAAGAGCCGGGCCCAGCGGAGCGGATAGCAAAGCGGCCAGGCCCATGCGGGACTCGGTCGGTACCGGAATCGCACGTACGACGGAGAGGGAAACAGAAACGCCTTCAGCAGGGCGGCGCGTCCACGGAAGGAGAGCGTCGCGAGCTCGTTCCATGCGTGCTCGGCGCCTCCCTTGTGATCTGGAATGGCCATCGACACCGCTCGTGCGTACGCGGCAAGGGGAGAGGGGAGCTGAATGCCGAGCCGCGCCTGGACTTCGGCGGCGGTGGCCGCGAGAGCCGCTTCCCATCGGAAGGATCGCGCGGCATCGAAAAGCACCTGCCAGTCCACTTCGGGCCGCTGGGACAAGAGATAAAAATCCGAGAGCCAGATCAAGGGAGCGCGCTCGTCGTAGTGCTGGAGCTTCATGTGCGCCGCGAGATAGAGAAGACTCGCCGTGGCGTCGAGCCTCGAAGCCTTCGATGCCCTTGAATCGACGCACCGCTCGCGAAACCAATCCAGGCTCGGGGCCCTTCGATCGGTGTCGTGCCCCACGAGCGACCAGTGGAGGTCCATGGCGACGTCGTTTTTCGCACCGCCGACGTAAAGCCGCGCGTGGCGGATGGCGCGTGTGAGCCCCGGAGTCATGTCCGGCGCTCCTGGCCGATAGCCGAGGCTCGCGAGAGCGCTTTCGGCAAGCGTCACTTCTTCGGGAGCGACCCATAGATCGAGATCGCTCATCGGGCGAAGCGCCGCGCTCGGGTAGAGGCTCGTCGCAAAATCAGCTCCCTTGAGCACGACGGGACGAACGCCTCGAGAGGCGAGGGCCGAAGTCAGCTCGTCGAGGGCGTCGAGAAGCAGCATGTTTCGCGCCGCGGTCTCGTAGTAGGCCTTTCGCAGCACGGGTGAATCGGTATCGGGAGAGCCAGAGAAGAGCAAAGGCGCGACCCGCTCGGCCGTGGCGGTCTCGGGGTCGAGAGCGAGGCTCTGGAGCGCCGCGAGCAGTCGTTCCATCGGGGCCACGGCCATGGACAAGCTCAGCCGGCTCGTTCCACCGTCTCTTCCGCGTAAGTCCCGTACTCGTAGCTGTGGTAGGTGTAGTAGTAGTTCTGGGCGAAGTCGGCCAGGTTCACGTCGTTCAACACCACGCCCGTAACCTTGCCTCCGACGCGGTCGATGAGGTCCAGGCTCTGCTTCACGGCGTTGCGCGAGGTCTGTCCGCTCCGCACCACGAGCACGTTCGCGTCGCAGTTGACGGTGAGGTAGTGCGAGTCGAAGACCGGCAGGAGCGGCGCGGAGTCGAGCACCACGTAGTCGAAGTGCCGGGCGCACTCCGCGAGAGTCTCTTCCATCTTCTTCGAGCCCAGGAGCTCCGCCGGAGTCGGGCTAGGGGGGCCTGCCATGAGCACGAAGAAATTGGGGATGGGTGTCGAGACGACGCAGCCTTTCTCGAGCGATGTCTGGCCCGAGAGGACGTTGGAGAGACCGACGCGGTTCTTGAACCGAAAAATCTTATGGAGCTGTGGATTCCTCAGGTCGGCGTCGATGAGGAGCACTTTCTTGTCGAGGTCGGTGAGCGACATCGCGAGATTGCAGGCGACGAAGGTCTTTCCCGCGTTCTTGTCGGGACCGGTGACCAGGACGACGCGCGGGGGGCTCCCGGGCTTCGAGAGCAGGAGCGAGCCCCTGAGGAACTTGAACCGCTCGGCGACCATGGAGACGTCGTCTTTCGATCGCGAGGGGACCTTCCGCTGCGCGAGCGCGAGGGCGGTGCGGGTCGTGCCGAGCCTCTTGGTGCTCTTGCGGCGCCGCTCGCCATCCACCTGTTCCGCAGCCAGGCTCTTCAGGCTCAAGCCGCCCCACATCGCGTCCGAGCCGCCTTCGAGCCGCGGAACCATACCCATATAGGGAAGGGGGACGTGCCGCCTCAGGTCGTCGATGGTGTAAATGCTGGTCTCCCAGTAGTCGAGGAAGAACGCGAGCCCGAGCGCGAGCCCCAGGCCCACGATGGTTCCGAGGAAGAGACTCCTCCTCAGGCCCGGTCCGTTCGGTCCTCGGGGCACCAGCGCGGCTTCCACCACGCGCACGTTCACCGGCTGCTGCTCGCCGAGCTCCGCTGTCAGACCCGTCTCCGACTGCTTGCGCAGGAGCTGTTGGAGCATCATCCGCTGGTTGTCGATCTCGGCTTTGATCTGGTTGTAGTCGGTGGTGAGCTTGCTGAGCTCTTGCGCCTCGCCCTTTTCGGCGGTCGCCTCCCGACCGAGGAGCATTTCGCGCTCCCGCGCTTCCCGATAGTCCCTCCCCGCCGCGGCCACGACCTTCTTCGCCACAGCTCGCTGCTCCTTCTCGAGCTTGGCGTTGACGTCCTCGAGAGATTCTTTCGCCCTCTTGAGCTCCGGCCAATCGTCCTTGAACCTGGAGGAAAGCACCGCCACCTCCCGTTGAAGCGACGCCTGCTCCTGGCGCAGGGCCTCGACCGTCGTGTGGCTCTGGACTTCGAGGAGGGCGCCCGGATCGGCGGAGGCTATGGCCCGGTAGCGCGCTTCCGCCGCCGCACGCTCCGCCCTCGCCTGGGTGACTTCGGTATTGAGATGATCGAGCTGCTTCATCACGATCATCTCTTTCTCGTCCACCATGATGAGATCTTCGCGCTGACTGTAATCCTGGAGAAGCTTCTCCTTCTCCTGGATCTCCTGCTGGATCTTCTCCACCTGCTCGCGGATGAATCCCGCGGTGTTGCGCGCCAGGTTCGACTCCCTGTCGCTGTTGAACGTCGTGAACTGCTGGGCGAGGGCGTTCGCGAGCTCCGCGGAGAGCTTGGGCTCGGCGGTGGTGAAGCGAACTTCCATCAACTGCGTATTCCGGATCTGCGAGACCCCGAGCATGCCGAGAACCGCTCCCGAGAGGTTCTCGAGGTTCGCGTCCGTGGGCTCGAGCTTCCCGCCGCCGGTGAAATAGGGATGCTCCCAGAGCCGGAGCTGCTTCACGACTCGCTGCGCCAGATCCCGGCTCTGAAGGACGCGGGCCTGGGTGGGATAGAACTCGGTGTAGCCGCTCCAGTAGTCCGGGATCATGACGTCCTGGACGAGGTTGATCTTGCCGCGATCGATCTGAAGGACCGCCGTCGCCGAGTACATCGGCGTCTGCATCAGGGTGCGGGCCGCGAACCAGCCCAAAACCGCCGTCAGGACCGCGAGGATGAGCCATCGCCTCTTGAGGACGATGTACCAGTAGTCCCGCAGATGGGTCTCGGTCTCCTGCGGATAGTAGTCGAGCCCTTCCGGCTCCACGCGGGACACGACTTCAGGGATCCACGTGCCGTTCGACATAAGAACGCTTCAATGCGAATTAGAGGCCTGAGAACCTATTGTTTTTGTGAGTTTATGGGAACTCGAGGTCCATGTCAAAGCAACATCCGTGCCAGGGGGGGTTGCCGGCTGGAAGTGTCGCATCTCGAGGAAGTTCACTGCTGGGGAGGGTTTTCGCAGCTGTTCCGGGCGGACCATTTCGAAACAGATCACTGGAGTTCCACCTGAATTCGGACCGTTTCTCGTTGACCCTGTGGGCTACTCACCTCGATCAGGATCTCGCCCTCGCGTTCCGCGAGAATCTCGACCTCGATGAGACCTTCGTTCTGGACCTCGGTCGAAAGGATGGACGCGCCAACGCCGGCCACCACGACGAGATGGTCGGAGAGGCCCTGCCCGAAGAGCCCGACCTTCGTCGGACTTCCCGCGACGATGGAAGTGGGAATGACCTGCTTCACCTTGAAGGAGGCTGCGGGTCGAGTCACCTGGAGGACGACGGTCCCGTCCTCGTCCACGCCCTCGAAGGGAGAGGTGCGCACTCCAGGAAGGGTCGTGGGATCCGCCTTGACCGCCGGCTTCGGGCTCCCAATCGACGAAAGCCACATGGTGACGAGCCCGAGGAACAGGACGCCCGTGCCGACGAGGATCCAGATGCCCTTGCCTTCCGAGGACTCGCGCGACGCGGCGATGGGCGCCTCCACTTCGACCTCGCGCTTACCGGGACGGAAGCGCGACCCCTTGGGGGGGACGTATCCGAAGCTCTTCTGCCCTTCGCGCGACGGAGTTCCTGCGACGGATCGACCCGCCGCAGCCCGCTCCCTCGCACTGACGCCCACGGAGACCGCGCGAAGACGCGCCTCTGCGTTTCGCCGATACCACCTCGCCTCGAGAGACTCCTTGTCGAGTGCCAGGAGCCGATTGGCGTTCTCGATGACCGCGGCCGGCTCTCCCTTTCGATGGGCGTCGCGCATCGCCGTGAGGAGCCCTCCTGCTTGCTTGCGCTCGCCCTCGTTCAGCCGCTCGCGGCGGAGCTTCTCCTCGCTCATCGCGAGATAGTGGAGGGACATCGCGTGTACCGGAACCTCGTCGAGCACCTGGCTCATCCTCTCGACGCACTCCGCGAAGTTCCCGGCGTTGAAGGCGGCGACGCCGCGCTGGTAGATCTCTTCCAGCAGATCCGCCTGGGCGGCGACGTGGGACCATTGGGAGACGCGCGGCTCGACCGAAGCCCCGGCGGCATCGGCCGTTTCCCTGCTGATGACGATGTCCTTGTCCGAGAGCGTCGGCGGCTTGAGGACGATACCGGCGGCTTCGGCCGCTCTCTGAAGCGCGGTCCGGAGCTCCGACAAAGACTCGAAGCGCTCCATCTCCGCCTTGGCCAGGGCTCGGAAGACGAGGGCGTCGATGTCCGCGGGGATTCCCGCTGGATCGCCCGCGAGCCGCTCCGGATTGTCCGAGAGGATCTTGAATACCGAAGCGGCGAGCGTCTCCGCTCGAAACGGGTTTCTCCCCGAGAGCATTTCGTAGGCGACGACCCCGAGAGAGAAGATGTCGGCTCTGGGGTTCACGCTCGCGCCCCGCACCTGTTCCGGCGCCATGTACTCCACGGTGCCGAAGACCGTTCCCGCCTTGGTGAGCTCCCCTTCGCCCATCTTGGCGACGCCGAAGTCGAGGACCTTCACCACCCCGCTCTTGAGAACGAAGACGTTCGAGGGCTTCAGGTCGCGGTGGATGATGCGATGCGCGTGGGCCTCCGAGAGCCCGGCGGCGATCTGATCGAGGATGGAGAGCCTTTCTCCCAGGGTCATCTCCTTCTTGCGACGAAGGAGCGTGGAGAGAGAGGCGCCCTCGAGGAGCTCCATCACCAGGTAGGTGGTTCCGCTTTCCTCGAAGAGCTCGTGGACGGTGATGATGTTGGGATGCTGGAGCATTCCCGCGGAGCGGGCCTCGCGGAGGAATCGAAGCTTGAGCTCCGCCTCGTGGGGTGAGCCCGAAAGGGCGGAAAGCGAGAGCGTCTTGATGGCCACGGCCCGCCCGAGGGCGGGGTCGACGGCGTTGTAGACGACACCCATCGCGCCCTTTCCCACGAGGCCGCGGACTTCGTACTTCCCAATTTTCTGCGGAGTTTCGGACATATGGGACCGGCCCCAAAAAGCGAGGAAAGCAGGTTTTTCGTGTACGTCTATGGTCTCATTCGGGAAGGCGGTTTTCCAGCGACTCATACTCCCGTCTTCTGGCCTCGAGCTCGGAGGCGAGGTCCTTCCGCCAGAGCTTCAGCCGCTCCCGCCGGTCGTCGGGCCTGAGGTGCCAAAAAAATATCCGCACCTCGCGAAGGGGCTCGGAGACCGCCTCCGCGTAGATCAGAGAAAAGATCCCGAGCGGCGGCATGAGGCCGAGCAGAAGGAGCCGGCCGCTGAGCAAGACGGCGAGCGCGTAGAAGAGTGGGAAGGTGACGAGCCCGGTGAGGAGCTTGATCGTGGCCCGCTCCACCGGCTCGGTCGCGAGGGAGCGCGCGAGGAGGGCGGGGATCTTGTAGGGCAGGTAGTGGAACAGGGCGCCGGCGACGAAGAGCGGAAGACCGAGGACGGCGAGAAGAAGCCGCGGCCCGAGGTAGCGGAGGATTGCGCCGAGGCGATAGGTCCGGTAAAGCTCTCCGTGCGAAAGCCCGAGGACATGGAGCACCCTTCCGTATTCGAGCACCCGCCTTCGGAGCCTCGCGTACTCGATGGGATGGCGGTCCCGGAAGTCGGCGACGGCTTCGAGGAGCGTGCGATCGACCAGGAGCCGATCGCTCGTCGGAGCCGTCTCTTCCGCGAAGAAGCTGCGCAGTGTCCGAAAGAGCTTCTCGTCTTCCTCGCGGGGAACGTGGAGCGCGAGCTTCCGGAGCGCCCTCTCCAATTCCCGGGTCAGGGCCTTCACCGCGGCCGAAGGATCCGCCCGGTAGGCCTCGAAGTGGGCGGACGGATCGAGGGGCTCACCGAAGAGGACCAGAGCATCGCTCCGGAAGAGCTCGCGACTCGAGAACGTGATCCCCACGGGGACGATGACGGAAGCGAGACCGAAGTCGCGTTTCGCTTCAGCCTCGAGGACGATGCGGGCGCAGCCGGTCTTGAGCGGAAGCTCGGCTTCACGGTCGTGGCTGACACCTTCCGGAAAGATGGCGATGGCGCCGCCCGCCGCGAGGAGGCGGTGGGAGGCCTCGAAGGTCTCGAGGTTCTCCGTCATTCGTCCCGGGCTTTCTTTCCTGCGGTGCACCGGTAAGACGCCTCCGAGCCGAAGGACGCGGCCCAGAATCGGGTTCCGAAAGAGAGTCGCCTTCCCCAGGAAGTGAAGCGTGCGTCTCGTCGATGCCCCGAGGAGCAGGACGTCGAGCATCATGTTTGGATGGTTCGACGCGAGCACCACTGGGCCTTCGGGGGGCACGCGCTCGGAATGCTCGACGACGAGACGGCGATGGAAAATCCGGGCGAGAGGTCTCGCGAAAGGACGCAGCCAGCGATAGAGGAAAGCGTCCGCCACCGGCGCCTCACCGCGCGGCCAGGAAGGCCTGCCGCTTCTCGTCGATCTCCAACAGGACCTCTTCCATCCGCGCGTAGTCGGCGATCGCCTGCGGCCAGGTCAAGAGGAAGACGGCGAGGTTCAGGGCGATGATGACGATGGTCACCCACGGGAGGCGCTGCACCGTCATGCGCTCGTGGCTAAGAGGGAGGATCATGCTTCGGCGCCGGGAATACTTTTAGTATACCGGTCGAAAGCAAAAAGCCCCTCTCCCGGGCGGGGAAAGGGGCCTTTGTAGGAACCGAAAAAGTCTAGCCGCGGCGGCGACGATAGAGGGCGGCGAGTCCCGCGAGCAGGAGCGTGAAACCGGCAGGCTCCGGAACCTGGCCGTTGGCGTCAATCTCGACGCGGATGTTGTCGAGGAAGAACCCGTTGAAACCGTTGGTATCCCCCGGCGACACTTCCCACGTCAGGCTGATCAGGTCTGTAAATATCGTTGGGGGAAGGGCATCCGAGGCATTGAACAGGTCGTAAGCAACAACAATACCGACGGGCGACGGAGCAACGTCCGTGAGGAACGCTGCGGTGAACGCGAAGCCTCCTTGCCGAACCCCATAGACTAGAACCTGTTCGGCTTCCGTAATATTACCCTGGAACTCGAACCCCAACAGCGAGAACGTTCCATTTCCCACCCTCGTCATGACCACATCATCGTGTGTCCCGAGGTTCTGGGAGCCGTTCAGGCCGAAGCCGTCTTCATTGTGGAAATGGAGATCGTTGAGCAAGCTGTCGTCGTTAGGCCCTGGGGTGAAGGTGAATCCGCCAGAATCTTGGCTGACTCCAGGCGGAAGCGCCACCTGGTCATTTGGCGGAATTACGAGATCCTCGAAATCAATCGTAACCAGCGTTGCC
>Ga0326597_10010742_pt1 | contig 12175 bp, 12 predicted proteins | sample RVTome_12_FD_203789 | JGI IMG/M metagenome (GOLD analysis project Ga0326597, IMG submission 203789) | Soil microbial communities from uranium-contaminated site in the Upper Colorado River Basin, Wyoming, United States - RVT100D185 | ecosystem: Environmental > Terrestrial > Soil > Contaminated >... | reverse complement strand
GCGCGCGCCGCCGTCGCGCAGGTCGTCGCGGTCGACGCTGGTGATCACCACGTACTTGAGCTTCAGCGCGGCGATGGTGCGCGCGAGGTTCACGGGTTCCTCGGCATCCGGCGGCAGCGGTCTTCCGTGCGCGACGTCGCAGAACGGGCAGCGGCGCGTGCACAGGTCGCCGAGGATCATGAAGGTCGCGGTGCCCTTGCCGAAGCACTCGCCGATGTTGGGGCAGCTCGCCTCCTCGCACACAGTGTGCAGGCGGTGCTCGCGCAGGATCTTCTTGATTTCGTGGAAGCGCTCGCCGTTGCCCAGACGCACGCGGATCCAGTCGGGCTTCGCGAGCGGGGCCGCCGGCACCACCTTGATCGGGATGCGCGCGGTCTTCAGCCGGCCCTTCTGTTTTTCGCCCACGGCGCTCATCGCAGTATCCGCAGCAGGTGCCGGACGAGGTCCTCGCCCAGGGTCTCCGTCGTGCCGGCGACGCCGAGGTCGCGCGCCTGCGTCACGGCGAGGCCGGAATAGCCGCAGGGGTCGATGACGCGGAAAGGGGAGAGATCCATGTCGACGTTGAAGGCGAGACCGTGATAGCAGCAGCCGTTCCTGACGCGCAGCCCCAGCGCGGCGATCTTGGCGCCGTTGACGTACACGCCCGGCGCCTCGACGCGGCCTTCGGCGGTGACTCCGCGATCGGCGAGCAAGTCTATCACGGCGCGTTCCATCATCCGCACCAGCGCCCGCACGCCCAGGCCGCGGCGGCGCAGGTCGAGCAGGACGTAGAGCACGGCCTGGCCCGGGCCGTGGTAGGTGATCTGGCCGCCGCGATCCACCTTGATGACCGGGATGCCGTTGTCCGCGCGCGGCAGGTGCGCGGCGCGCCCGGCAACGCCCAGCGTGTAGACCGGCGGGTGCTCGGTGAGCCACAGCTCGTCCACTCCGTTCCCGCCGCGCTGCGCGGTGAAATCCCGCATCGCGCGCCAGGCCGGCTCGTATTCGACGCGCCCGAGCCGGCGCACGCGCACGTCGAGCGCATCCTGGCCGGCGCTGGCCGTGGTTTCGGTTGCAGCAAGGGTCATGGTCGTAGATGATAAGAACGGCGGCGAAATGCCGCAACCCGGGAGCGCATGAAAGCGAAGACATTGAATTGGATGCCGGCCGCGGCGCTGGCGCTGGCGTGCGGCGGGGCCGCCGCGGGCGAGCCCTCGGGCGACTACGCGACCGATCTCGCGACGGTGTACGGGGGCTACCAGCGCATGCTCGCGATGAAGGAGGCCTGCGATACGGCGCTGCCTCCCACGCGCCCCGCCAACGAGAAGGCGTTCGCCGCGTGGCAGGAGCGGCACCGCGCGTTGATCCATGACCTGCTGCGCCGCGTGACGGCGATGATCCGCCTCGCCTCGACGGACGAGAAGGACTACGCGCGTAACCTCGGGAAGTACGAAGGGGCGATACTGCAGGAACGGCAGGAGTACCGGGACACCCTCCTCGCCCTGGGGTCGGACGAGTTGCGCACGCAGTGCCAGCGCATGCCGGAGATGCTGAAAGGTCCGGCGGCCGACCTGGGCAAGGTCTACGCGGGCGAGCTGGAAACCATACGCAATCGCAAATGACTAGCCCGCATGTTTCACAGCCGCCACGGTTTCGGGGTCATGCGATCCAACCGCGCGGGGAAGCGCCCGCGGCATGCGGGCTTAACTATTTTTTGGGCAACTCAGCTTCAATCACCCGATTGTTCCTAAGTTTTTCTATCCAAGGATTTTGTCGGGTCAAGGCCCAACAAAATCCTGGCGCGGCCATTTGCGTATACAATTTCTCCACTGACTGATTGATACGGGAGCGAAACAATGGGAAAAGGTGATCAACGCACGCGCCGCGGCAAGATCTTTCGCGGCAGCCACGGCAAATCGCGGCCGGGAAGAATCAAGAAAAAGAAGACCCCGGCGAAACGCTAGCGTTCAGCAATCAGCGTTCGGCGGTCAGCTTGAATCCGCAAGCCTCTTGGGCTGAATGCTGATAGCTGATGGCTGACGGCTGACCGCTGTTCTACAGCACCATGACCACCATCGGGTGGTCGCACAGTTCCTGGTAAAGGCCATCGAGCTGCTCGCGTGAAGTGGCGCGGATCACGCAGGTGACGCTCAGGTACTTGCGGCGCTTGCTCGCCCGCAACTCGATGGTCGCCCCGTCGAAATCCGGCGCGTGGCGCTTGACGACTTCGAGTATCGCCTGCGCGAACCCCGCCTGCGTGTGTCCGAGGATCTTGACCGGGAAGTCGCAGGGATACTCGAGCAGCTGGGGGTCGTCGATCATGCGGCCACCTCAGGCACCGCATCGCAATTCCAGGAGACAGCGTGTCGGTGGCTCGGCGTCCTTCGCGGGTCGCATCCCCGAAGGCGGGGCGGCTGACGAAGTGGAGCAGGGGCCCCAGGTCTCTATTGGGGATGCGACCTGAGTCAGCCGCACTGGAACCGCCGCCCACAACCGCCTTCGAGGTCAGATCCCCGGAAAATCCCGGGGCCCCTCTTCCGCTCTACGGCGGTTCCTGCTCCGCCGCTCATGCCGCTCGCCTTATCACCTTGCGCTTGTATTGCTGGTACTCCTGGTGAACCACCTTGAATACCTCGCCAGGCCGGCCGGAACCGACCGTCCTGCCATCGAGCGTGGTGACCGCCAGTACTTCCTTGGTCGAAGACGTCACCCAGATCTCGTCGGCGCTTCGGACATCCTGCTCCGACACTTGGCGCAGCTCGATGGGGATGCCGCACGCCGTGGCAAGCTCGAGCACGACGTCGTAGGTGATGCCGGGCAGGATCAGATGGTTCTTCGGTGGCGCGAGCAGGCGTCCGTCCCGGATGACGAATACGTTGCTCGCGGAAGCCTCGGTCAGGTAGCCGTCGCGGAACAGGATGACTTCGAGCGCGCCGGCATCGGCCGCGGACTGCCGCAGCAGGCAATTGGCGAGCAGCGACACCGACTTCACGTCGCACTTGAGCCAGCGGTAATCAACCGCCGTGATACAGGGAACGCCGTTGTCGACCAGGTCCTTTGAGGGGGTCACCAGCGGGCCCGTCATTATGAACACGGTGGGCTTGGCGTCCTTCGGGAAGGCGTGATCGCGCTTCGCGACGCCGCGCGTGACCTGCAAGTACACCGACTGGTCGTCGCCCGCGTTGCGCGTGACGATCTCGCCGATCAACTGCGTCCACTCGGCGTTCGCCATGGGGTTGGCGAGCCGTATGGCGTCAAGGCTGTGCTGCAGCCGCGCAAGGTGCCCCGGCAGGCGGAACGGGCGGCGCGAGTAGACCGGGATCACCTCATAGACGCCGTCGCCGAAGATGAAGCCGCGATCAAGCACGGAGATCCGTGCTTGATCAAGAGGCAGAAATTCCCCGTTGAGATAGACGGTTTCATTCATGTACGGCTCGCGGGTAATCGGGCGTTGTTTAAGGGTACGGTTAGTCTACGCCAGATAAAACGCCGCTTGCGAGCGGCGTTTTATCGGAACAGCAGCCGCAGCGTATCCCAGCCGCGGCCCAGGATGCCGGCGACCGGCACGGCCTCCAGCGCCACCACCGGGGCCTCGCGGTAGGGCTTGCCGTCGAGCGTGATCCGGATCGTTCCGATCTTCTGCCCGATGTGGATTGGCGCGAGCAGCGGTTGCAGGCTCTCGATGCTGGCCTGCAACTTGTCCGCGCCGCCCTTGGGCAGGGTGAGATGGAAATCGGCGAGAAACCCGGCCTGGACGTCGTTGGACGAACCCTTGAACACCCGCAGCGTGGCCACGGGTTCCTTGCCGGGATAGAGGCGGACGCCGTCGTAGGCCTGGAAACCGTAGTTGAGCAGCTTCTGGCTCTCGGTCGCGCGCACCGCCTCGCTCGCCGCGCCGAGCACCACGGAGATCAGCCGCCGCTCGCCGCGCTTCGCCGAGGCGATCAGGCAGTAACCCGCGTTCTCGGTGTAGCCGGTCTTCATGCCGTCCACCGAGGGGTCGGTCCACAGCAGGCGGTTGCGGTTGAACTGCGCGATGTTGTTGTAGCGGTATTCCTTTTGCGAGTAAAGCGGGTAGTGCCCGGGAAAATCGCGCATGACCGCCGCTGCCAGCTCGACGAGATCCTGCGCGGTCGAGTAGTGCTGCGGGTGCGACAGGCCGGTCGAATTGACGAAATGCGTGTTCATCAGACCCAGCCGCCGCGCCTCGCGGTTCATCATCTCCACGAACGCCTCTTCGCTGCCGGCGAGGGTATCGGCGAGCGCGATGCACGCGTCGTTGCCGGACTGCACGATCATGCCCCGGATCAGCTCGTCGACCGAGACCGGCTTCCCCGCCTCGATGAACATGCGCGAGCCCTCCGCGCGCCGGGCGTGCTCCGAGACCGTCACCAGCTGGTCGGGACGGACCCGCTTCTGCTTGAGGGCGGCGAACACGAGGTAGGCCGTCATCAGCTTGGTGAGCGATGCCGGCTCCACCCGCTGCCGGGGGTTGTGGGCGACCAGCGACTGGCCGCTGTTGAAATCGAGGAGGAGGTAGACCTTCGCCGCAATCGCCGGCGCGGGCGGCGCCGGGAAGGCGGATTGCTGTGCGGGCAGCGCGAAGGGAAGGGCGGACAGCAGGAAAAGCAGAATCGAGCGCATGATTTTCCAGCCCGGGATTATAGCAAAGTGCGTAAGCGAATCCTGGAGAAACTAGAAGAAAGCCGCGGTGCAGGCGAAGCGCATCACCATACAATAAATCGGCGGCATTGCCGCCGATTTATTGGCAGTACTAATTCGCGCGTCAGAAAGCGGACTTGATACCAAGGTGAAGTGAATAGGTTTGTGAGGTACATTCAAAAAACGGCGAGTCGGGAGACCCGCCGTTTTTTTTGCCGTAGAATAGCCGGCGACCAACGGAATATTGCCCGACCATGGCCCTGACCGGCAACACCGCCGCGGAAAAAGCGAAGATCCTCGCCGAAGCGCTGCCGTACATCCGGCGCTTCCACGGCAAGACCATCGTCATCAAGTACGGCGGCAACGCGATGACGGACGACAAGCTGAAGAACAGCCTGGCGCACGACGTGGTGCTGTTGAAGCTCGTCGGCATCAACCCGGTGGTGGTGCATGGCGGCGGCCCGCAGATCGACGACCTGCTGAAGCAGCTCGGCAAGAAGGGGGAATTCGTCCAGGGCATGCGGGTGACGGACGCCGAGACCATGGAAGTCGTCGAGATGGTGCTCGGCGGCCAGGTCAACGCGGAGATCGTCAACCTCATCAACCAGCATGGCGGCCGCGCAGTCGGGTTGACCGGCAAGGACGGCGGGCTGATCCGGGCGAAGAAGATGCTGGTGCGGGCGAACGGCGACAGCGAAGAGAAGATCGACATCGGCCAGGTGGGGGAAGTCGATACCATAGACCCCGAGATCGTGCATCACCTGCTGACCCATGATTTCATCCCGGTGATCGCGCCGCTGGGGGTGGGCAAGAAAGGCGAGACCTACAACATCAACGCCGACCTGGTCGCGGGCAAGGTGGCAGAGATCCTCAAGGCCGAAAAGCTGATCGTGCTCACCAACACCCCGGGCGTGCTCGACAAGAACGGCAACCTGCTCACCGGGCTGTCCTCGAAGAAAGTCGACGAGTTGTTCGCCAACGGCACCATTTCCGGCGGCATGCTGCCCAAGATCAGCTCGGCGCTCGACGCGGTCAAGAACGGCGTCAACACCTGCCACATCATCGACGGGCGCGTCGACCACGCGCTGCTGCTGGAAGTCCTCACCGACGAAGGCGTCGGCACGCTGATCCGGCGCCGTTAGGAATTTGCCGGCATTCGCCCCGGTAAATTCCTGAACGAGGTAACTCAAAAATGTGGGGGCGCGTTTGGATCTTTGATTTGGACAATACCCTGCACAATGCAGGCCCCCACGTTTTTCCGCATATCAACCGGGCGATGACGGCGTACCTGCAGGCGCACCTCGACCTCGACGAGGCCGCGGCCGGCGAATTGCGGCGGCATTACTGGAAGCGCTACGGGGCGACACTGCTCGGCCTCATGCGCCACCACGGGACCGACCCGCGGCATTTCCTGTGGCACACGCACCAGTTCCCGGCGCTCGACGGGATGCTGGTGCGGGAGCCGCTGCTGCGCGCGACGTTGACGCGTCTGCCGGGCCGGAAGTTCGTGTTTTCCAACGCTCCGGTGCATTACGCGCGCGCGGTGCTGAAGGCGCTCGCGATCGCCGATCTCTTCGACGGCGTGTTCTCGATCGAGAGCGCGCGCTTCCGCCCCAAGCCCGACAGCTACGGTTTCCTGCGCCTGTGCCGGGCCAACCGCCTGAGACCGCAACGCTGTATCATGGTGGAGGATTCCCTCGACAATCTGCGCACCGCGGGCCGGCTCGGCATGAAGACGGTGTGGGTGACCCGGACGCAGAGGGCGCCGGGCTACGTGGACGTGAAAATAGCGAGCCTGATGCAGTTGCCACGCAGGCTGGCGTATTTACAATAGAAGTGTGACAGGCTGCTGGCGAGACCGAGATGACGGCGAAGACGGGCGATCGCAAGGACCAGATCCTGCAAACGCTGGCGCAGATGCTGGAAAACCCCGCGGGCGAGAAAGTGACCACGGCCGCGCTCGCCGCGCGCCTGGGCGTGTCGGAAGCCGCGCTCTACCGCCACTTCAAGGGCAAAGCCGAGATGTTCGAGGGGCTGATCGAGTTCATCGAGCAGGCGCTGTTCGGGCTCATCAACAAGATCACCGGCGAGGAGAAAAGCGGCGTGCGCCAGCTCGAGTCCATCATCGCGGTGCTGCTCGCTTTCGCGCAGAAGAACTGCGGCATGACGCGCGTGCTGATCGGCGACGTGCTGGTCAACGAGGACGGCCGGCTTCAGGCGCGCATCAACCAGCTTCACGACCGCCTGGAGGCCGCGCTGAAGCAGGCGCTGCGGTTCGGCGTGAGCCAGAGGGAGATCGCGCCGGAAGTGGACATCGCCGCCCACGCGAACCTGCTGATGAGCTTCGTCATCGGCCGCTGGCACCTGTTCGCGAAGAGCGGATTCAAGCGCGACCCGGCCGAATTGTGGGCAAAGCAGTGGCGCCTGCTCATGGAAGGCGTTATCGCGTAGCTGACGAGGAGAACAACTCTTTCGTTCGCAACGCGACAACGCCCGGGCAAGGAATGAACGAGGGGAGTGTCCCCTCGTGCTCCCCTACATCAGGGGTGGTTGCGGCGCGGCCGCAACCGCCAATAAGCTGGCAGCAACAAACTAAACGGAGACGTACCCATGGCCAATATCACGACACAACAGCTAGCCGAACTCATCGTCGGCGTGGCTCGCACGCAGCAGGCGATCGTGGACGCAATGGAAAGCCAGAAGGCGGGATTCAAGGGCAGCCATTTCGCGTCGGCGCTCGACAACGCGGCGAAAATTCGCGTCACCAACCGGCCGCTCACGCTGCAGGAGTTGCCGGCGCGCGCGCTGTTGCAATGCATGGGCCGGGCCGGGCCCAATATCGAGCAGTTGACGCGCGACCTCGAGGCGCTGCTGTCCGGCCAGCCGCTCGTTGCCGCGGCGCCCGGGGCGGCGTCCGCTCCGCCCGCTGCTCCTGCTGCTCCCGCCGCCGATGGGGCGTCGCTCGACATGACATGAATTGACCCGCGGCGATTGCGCCGGGTCAGTGATGAGTGTTGAGTTCTAAGTTTTGAGTTCTAAGTGGAACAAAGCGAAGAGCCGCCGTTTTTCACTCAACACTAAGCACTCAAAACTCAACATTCCGCGCGACAGACCGGGCAAGCGGGATCACGCGCGAGCTTGATGGTGCGCACCTGCATGGCGAGCGCATCGAGCAGCAGCAGCCGCCCGGCGAGCGTCTCGCCGGCGCCGGCGATCAATTTCAGCGCCTCCGCCGCCTGGATCGAGCCGACGATGCCCGTCAGCGGCGCGAACACCCCCATCACCGCGCAGCGCACGTCCTCGCTCTCCCCGTTCTCCGGGAACAGGCAGGCGTAGCACGGCGCGCCGGGCACGCGCAGGTCGAACACCGCGACCTGGCCGTCGAACCGCACCGCCGCGCCCGACACCAACGGCTTTCTTGAGCGCACGCACGCCCGGTTAACCGCGTGACGGGTGGCGAAGTTGTCGCTGCCGTCGATCACGACGTCGGCCTCCGCCGTGAGCGCTTCGAGGCGCTTTCCATCCACGCGCTCGGCCAGCGCGGCGACCCGGACTTCCGGATTGATCGCGGCGAGCGTGGCGCGCGCCGACTCGACCTTTTTCCTGCCGATCGAATCGGTGCGGTGCACGATCTGCCGCTGCAGGTTGGTGAGGTCCACATCCTCGTTGTCGCAGAGCGTGATGCTGCCCAGCCCGGCCGAAGCGAGATAGAGCGCGACCGGCGAGCCGAGTCCGCCCGCTCCGATCACCAGCGCGCGCGCGGCCAGCAGCTTTTCCTGTCCCTCGATGCCGATCTGCGGCAGCAGGATGTGGCGGCTGTAGCGCAGTAACTGCTCGTCGTTCATTTGTTCCGTGAGGAGTGAGGAGTGAGGGGTGAGGGGTGAGGGGTGATCAGGAAGACCCGGGAACTGCACCTCACGCCTCACGCCTGACGCCTCACTCGCGCGAGGCGCAGCAACAACCATTGCTGCCGCGTCAGTGTACAGCGAAACGCCCAGCCTTCGCCGGGCGTTCCCGAAATCAATAATTGCGCCGAGCGCGCCTAGTACGCGACCCTGATCCCGTTGCGGCTCTTCAGGAAGGCGATCGCCTGGTTCAGCTCGTAGTCGTTCTTCGAGACAACCTCGCCGGGCTCGGGCCTCAACAGCTTCTCGTCGAGGTCCTTGGGGCGCGGGGCGGGTATGAAGTTGTATTCCTTCACGGCCGTCACCGACGCCTTGGCTTTCTCCGCCTCCTTGTCGCTTTCGGTGAGGTGCTTGGTCAAGTCGGACTCGCGCACCTTCAGGCTCGCCGCCTTGTCGCCAAAACCATCGTCGAGCGGGATGTCGGGCATGATGCCCCGCGCCTGGATCGAGCGGCCGTTGGGCGTGAAGTAGCGCGCCGTGGTGAGCTTGATCGCCGTGTTGTTGCCGAGCGGCAGTATGGTCTGCACCGAGCCCTTGCCGAAGGTCGGCTGTCCCATGATCACCGCGCGCTTGTGGTCCTGCAGTGCGCCCGCGACGATTTCGGATGCCGAAGCCGAGCCCGCGTTCACCAGCACCACCATCGGCACCGTTTTCGCCTCGGGCGGCAGCCGCTTCAGGAAATCCTCCTTCGCGCGGCCGCGCAGGTAGTTCTCGGGGTTGGCGCTCAACTTCATCTTCGAATCCTCGGTGCGGCCGTCGGTGTACACCACCAGCGCGCCCGCGGGAAGGAACGCCGAAGAGACCGCGACCGCGCCGTTGAGCAGCCCGCCGGGGTCGTTGCGCAGGTCGAGCACGATGCCGCGCATCGGCCCGTTGTTTTCCTTGAAGTGCTTTTCGATCGAGCGCGCCAGCGTCTCCCCGGTGTGCTCCTGGAACTGGCTCACGCGGAAATACGCGTAGCCGGGCTCGAGCAGCTTCGATTTGACGCTCTGGATCTTGATGATGGCGCGGGTCAGCGTCACCACGATCGGCTTCGGCTCGCCCTTGCGCACGACGGTAAGCGTGATCTGGGTGTTGACTCGCCCGCGCATGCGCTTCACCGCGTCGTTCAGGGTCATGCCTTTGACGGAGGCGTCGTCGAGCTTCACGATGAGGTCGCCGGACTTCAGCCCCGCGCGCGCGGCCGGCGTATCGTCGATCGGCGACACCACCTTGACGAAGCCGTCTTCCATGCCGACCTCGATGCCGAGCCCGCCGAACTGGCCCTGCGTGCCGACCTGCAGTTCCTTGAAGGCATCCTGGTCGAGGTAGGCGGAATGGGGATCGAGCCCGGTCAGCATGCCGTTGATCGCCTCGGTGATGAGCTTCTTGTCGTCCACCGGCTCGACGTAGTCGCTCTTCACGCGCCCGAACACCTCGGTGAACGCGCGCAACTCCTCGATCGGCAACGGCGCGCTCGTCATTTCCTTCTGCGCCACGGCCGAGTAATTGAGGCTGACCGCGACGCCGATGAGGGCGCCGATCGTCAATAAACCCAGTTGTTGCAGCTTGTTACGCATTGCCAACTCCTAAAAAATCCGTGAGGAGTGAGGAGTGAGGAGTGAGGCGAAAAATCCTGAAAACAGCCGCCGCCTCACACCTAACGCCTGACGCCTCACTTTACGTTGACCCAGTCCAGGGGATCCAGCGGCCGACCCTGATGCCGAAGCTCAAAGTATAGACCTGAATCCGCATTGCCGCCGCTTGCGCCCACTGCGGCGACCGACTCGCCGCCGCGGATGGGGTCGCCGACCCGCTTGTAGAGGGCCTCGTTGTTGCCGTAAAGGCTCATGTAGGCGTCGCCGTGATCGACGATCAGGAGGTTGCCGAATCCGCGCAACCAGTCGGCGAACACTACGCGCCCGTCGGCGACCGCCCGCACTTCCTCGCCCGACCGGGCGGCGATGAACAGCCCCTTCCAGACCACGCCGCCATCAGCACGTGGACTGCCGAAGCGGTTGGCAAGTTCCCCGCGAACCGGGAGGCTCAACTTGCCTTTCAGCTCCAGGAACGGGCTGTCCCCGCTGGGGGCCTGCGGGACGCGCTCGTTTCTCAGCCGCGGCGCAGGCTTCCGCGCGATCAGCCTGGCCAGGCTCGCGACCAGCCGCGCGAGCCGGGTCTCGTCGCGCTTCAGCGTGCCGATTTCGCGCCGCTGGCGCTGGATGTCGCGCGAGATGCGGGCGAACACCTGGTTGCGCGCGCGCTTTTCGCGCTCGAGGCGGCCGCGCTGCGTCTGGCTCTCGGCGGTGACGGCGGCGAGCTCCGCCGCCTTGCGTTGCGCCGCCTGCGAGAGCTCGCGCAATCGCGCAAGCCCCACGCGCAGGTCGGCTATGAGCGCGGCGCGCGCGCGGGAGATATAGCCGAAATAATGCAGGCGCCGCGCGATCTCGTTGGGGTCCTCGCGATTGAGCAGGAGCTTCAGCGGCTCGGTCTGGCCGCCGAGATAATGCTGGTAGAGCAGCCGGGCCAGCTGCATCTGTTGCGATTTCAGCGCTTCCTCGTTGCGCCGCGCCTCGGCGCCGATCCCCGCGAGTTCCCGGTTGATTTTCTTCGACTGGACGCCGAGTTCGCGCAGCGCCCGGTTCGCCTCTGAAATCGCACGCTCCGATTCTCTCAGGGCGTCGGCTGCCTCGCCCTTCGTTTCCTCCGTGCCCGCAAGCTGCTTCTGCAGCGCTTCGATGCGCCCGCGCAGCTCGCGCAACTCCTTTTCCTTCGCGCCGGCCCCGGCCGGCTCCGCGGCCGGGCTCGCCAGCAGCAGGAGGAGGACGCCGGTGGCGACCAGGAGTTTGTCGGACTCGGGTCGGACAAACTCCTTATGCAAAACCGCCCGCATGAAAATGGAAGTAGAATCCGACAGGCTGCTTACGTGAAGGTGATGAGGGATTTCCCGGTCATTTGCGGCGGCTGCGGCAGGCCCATCATGGCGAGCAGGGTGGGCGCGACGTCCTGCAGCGCGCCGCGGTCCGCGGCCTTCGCTTTGCGGCCCACGTAGAGCAGGGGCACTACGTTCAGCGTGTGCGCGGTGTGCGCCTGCTTCGTCGCGGGATCGAGCATGGTCTCGGCGTTGCCGTGGTCGGCCGTGATCAGCACTTCTCCGCCGGCCTCCTGCATCGCCGTGACCGTGCGTCCGATGCATTCGTCGAGCACCTCGATGGCGCGGGTGGCGGCCGCCAGATTGCCGGTGTGGCCGACCATGTCGCCGTTGGCGTAGTTGCAGACGATGGCCTGGTATTTCCGGCTTTGAATCGCCTCCACCAGCCTGTCCGTCACCTCGTACGCGCTCATTTCCGGCTTGAGGTCGTAGGTGGCGACATGCGGCGAGGAAACCATGATGCGGTCTTCGCCGGGGTACGGCGTTTCCACGCCGCCGTTGAAGAAGTAGGTCACGTGGGCGTACTTCTCGGTTTCGGCGATGCGCAATTGTTTCAGTCCTTTCGCGGAAATGTACTCGCCGAACCCGCCTGCGACGCTCTGCGGCGGGAACGCCGCCGGGAGATGCGCGAAGTCCTCGCCGTAGCTCGCGAGCGTGCAGAAGCAGCCGAGCTTCGGCGCGTGAGCGCGGCTGAAGCCGGTGAAGGCGGGGTCGGTCA
>Ga0326597_10010741_pt1 | contig 12176 bp, 8 predicted proteins | sample RVTome_12_FD_203789 | JGI IMG/M metagenome (GOLD analysis project Ga0326597, IMG submission 203789) | Soil microbial communities from uranium-contaminated site in the Upper Colorado River Basin, Wyoming, United States - RVT100D185 | ecosystem: Environmental > Terrestrial > Soil > Contaminated >... | reverse complement strand
GGTGTGCTGCACGATGCGGAAGGCGATGAGCCGTGGCTCTCCTTCGGCGTGATGGGTGGCTCGATGCAGCCGCAGGGCCACGTCCAGGTGCTGCTCGACATTCTGCTGTTCGGGATGGACCTGCAGCAGGCCGCCGATGCGCCGAGGTTCCGGCACATGAACGGGCGGCGGGTCGCGCTCGAGACGCCGATCGGCGATGACGTGCGCAGGGCGCTCGCGGCCATGGGCCACGAGATCGTGGACGAGCGCGATGTCGCTTTCGGCGGGGCCCAGCTGATCATGAAGCTGGCGCGCGGCTGGGCGGCCGCATCGGACCCACGCAAGGACGGCATGGCCGCGGGGCACTAGCGGGAACGACATCCGCCTGCAAACCGCGATGCGCCGGGCGATCCCAACGCCACTCGCCGGGCCTGGCCGGAACCGCTTGTTGCTTGGTGCATCACACTTTCCGGGAGCAGCTACCGATCCTGACGGCGGAGGCGGCATGATCCTGGCGTCCTGGAGCCGTCATGCAGAGAGTCCAAGTGAACGGTCGCAGCGGGAGCGTCGCCAGGCTGCTGGCGCTGCACCGCTGGTACGAGGCGAGGTCGGGCGGCATCAAGCGCCCGCCGGCAGCCTGGGAAGTCCTGGCCGTGCATGCGTTGTATCTGCTGAGTGGGCTGGTCGTGGTGGCCTCGGTGCTCGCGCTGACCAGCTCGGCCGAGCCGATCGACGCTAACGCGTTCCAGGGCGTGCTGGTCATGGCTTCGGTGTGCACGGCGCTGATGGTGTGGGCCGTGTTCCGCCGGACGCCGCCGGCCGAGACGTGGTTCGTATCGCATCTGGTGTGGCTGAGCACGACGTGGGCGATCGTGGCGCTGCTCTTCGCCGGCAGCCTGCTCATCCTGGCGCTGGTCCTGCTCACAGCCGTACTGCTGCCGTTCCTCACACTCCTCGTGTACACGCCCTTCGTTCTCGCCTGGTCGTGCGCCGCGTGGTTCCTGTGGCGCGTCGGGCGGGGCTACCTCGTGTTGCTGCGCCGCGGACCGATCGGTTCGTTCGGGCGGGCCTGATCAGCGCGGCGTGACTCGACGCCGGGGGCTCGCCCGGGGAGTCCGGGAGAGTGTCCGGGTCACCGCGCTCCCAGCCGTCGGAGACGATCAGCACGATGGCGCCGTGATCCACGTCAGCGAGTCAGCCCTGGCCGGCGAACGCATCGCAGACTCCCGCACGATCGCCCGGACTGCACATGCGGGAGGTCCGCCTGCTGCGATGTGTGCGAGTCCCCGGCTCAGCCGGCTCGTCCGAACGCGGCCATCACGGCGCGCCTGCCCGCGATTTTCGCGAGGTGCACACGATAGTCGGCCGGCGCGTGGATGTCGCCGTTGACGCTGACGCCTTTCGTGAGACCGGCGAGCGCTTTGTCGATCGCGGCGGCATCATCGCCCTGCACACCGGCGAGCGCGGCGGTATCCGCCAGGTACGCGTTGTCGCCGACACCCGTCATCGCGAGCGTGGCCGACGCGATCGACTTCCCGCTCGCGGTGACGACCGCGGCCGCGCCGGCAATCGGGTAGCCGGAGGCTTTCTGCTCGAAGCAGGAGTACGCCATGCCGGCCTTCGCGGTTGGCGGCGGCAGCAGGATATCGCAGAGAATCTCGCCATCCTTCATGGCGGTCGTGAACACGCCCTTGAAAAACTGGCGGGCGGGCACGTCGCGTTCCGCGGCCGCCGAGCGGAAGTGAAAGGTGGCGCCGAGCGCGAGCACGACGGCCGCCATGTCACTGGCGGGATCGGCGTGCGCGAGTGCTCCGCCAATGGTCCCGCAGTTGCGGACCTGGAGGTCGCCGATCAGGGCCGTCGCCTCGACGAGCAACGGATATCTCGCGGCGAGCGGGCTCTGCAGGATGTCGCGATAGGTGGTTGCGGCGCCGATGCGGATTCCGCCAGCCCTCTCCTGGATCCCCGTCAGCTCGGCGAGTCCGGAGATGTCCACGAGGCGGGCCGCCCCGGCGAGGCGGAACCTCAGGAGCGGGATGAGGCTGTGTCCGCCGGCGATGAGCTTCGCGTTTCCGCCGGCCAGGGCGGAGAGCGCGTCCGTCACCGACGTCGCGCGAACGTAATCGAATTCGGCCGGGATCATCGCGCACCTCCGTTCGCCTGCTGGATGGCCGCCCAGACGCGCGCCGGCGTCAGGGGCTTGTCGATGTGGGTGATGCCGAGCGGACCGAGCGCATCGACGATGGCGTTGGTCACGCACACGGAGGATGCGATCGTGCCGGCCTCGCCGATCCCCTTCACGCCCAGCGGATTGACCGGCGAAGGCGTGTACGTGAAGTGGGATTCGATCTTCGGCATCTGGCTGGCGCGGGGCACGGCGTAGTCCATCATGGTTCCGGTCAGGAGCTGACCGTTATCGTCATAAACGGCGATTTCCTGGAGCGCCTCGCCGATCCCCTGGATGACACCGCCGTGGACCTGGCCTTCGACGATCATGGGATTGATGTGCGGGCCACAGTCGTCCACGCAGACGTAACGCAGGATGCGGGTTTCGCCCGTCTCGACATCGACCTCGACCGTGCAGATGTGAGTGCCGTAGGGGAACACGAAATTGGAGGGATCGAAGAACGCGCTGGCCTCGAGACCGGGCTCGAGACCGGCGGGCATGTTCCACGCCACGTTCGCCATCAGTGCGAGATCGGCGAACGTCTTCTTCTGGCCGGGCGATCCCTTCACCTGGAAGCCGCCGTCCTTCCACTCGAGATCCTCGTCGCTGACCTCGAGCAGGTGAGCGGCCAGCTTGCGGATCTTCTCCTTGACCCTGACGGCGGCGATCTTGAGCGCACCGCCGCCAACGGCGGTGGTCCGGCTGCCGTACGTGCCCCAGCCCTGCGGCGTCGCCTCGGTGTCGCCGGCGACGATTTCGACATTCTCGATCGGCACGCCGAACTCATCCGCGACGATCTGGGCGAACGTGGTTTCCTCGCCCTGCCCGTGAGGCCGGACACCGATGTAGACGCGGACGACGCCCGTCGGATACACGCGGACGATGGCGGACTCATAGAGGCCGCCGCCGAAGCCGACGGCGCCGGCGACCTGCGATGGGCCGAGGCCGCAGATCTCCGTATAGGATGAGAGGCCGATTCCGAGAAAGCGGCCTTCGGCGCGCGCCTTCTTCTGCTCGGCGCGGAACGCCTTGTAGTCGATCAGACCCAGGGCCTTGTCGAGCGCGCCGTGATAGTTGCCGGAATCGTAGGTGAGTCCGGTCGCGACCGTATACGGCATCTTCGCGGCGGGGATCATGTTCTTTCGCCGGACGTCGGCGGGATCCATGGCGACCTTGCGGGCGAAGGTATCGACGAGTCGCTCGACCAGGAACGTCGCCTCGGGGCGGCCGGCGCCGCGATAGGCGTCCACGGGTGTCGTCGTCGTGTACACGCCGTAGACCGTGCCCTTGATGTTCGGGATCATGTACGACCCGGAGTACATCAACCCGTGCAGGATGGTGGGGATGCCGGGGCCCGCCGTCGATGCGTAGGCGCCGAGGCCGGCGTAGACGCGGGTCCGCAGCCCGGTAATGGTGCCATCCTTCGACCCGCACATCTCGACGTACTCGACGTGATCGCGGCCGTGGATCGTGGCCTTGTAATTCTCCGATCGGTCCTCGGTCCACTTCACGGGCCGGCCGACCGCCATCGCGGCGAAGGCAGTGAGCGCCTCGTCGGCATACGTCGGGATCTTGCTGCCGAAGCCGCCGCCGACATCAGGCGAAATGACGCGGATCCTGTGCTCGGGGATGCCGAGGATCAGCGAACAGAGGAACCGGTGGATGTGCGGGTTCTGACTCGTCGCCCAGAGGGTCAGCTGGCCGGTCGCCTTGTTGAAGCTCGCGACGGCGGCGCGCGGTTCGATCGCGGTCGGCAGCAACCGCTGCTGCACGATCCTGAGCGAGACGCTGACCTCGGCGCCGTCGAACGCCGCATCGGCATCGCCGCCCGCGACCGGCCAGGTGAATCCGATGTTCGACGGAATGCCGTCATGGAGCTGCGGCGCGCCGGGCCGGGTGGCGGCCTCCGGATCGACTACGGCCGCGAGCGGCTCGTAATCGACATCGATGAGGTCGATGGCGTCGCGCGCGATGGCCCGCGATTCCGCGACGACGAGGGCCACGCCGTCGCCGACATAACGCACCGTATCAACGGCGAGGGCGGGGTGGGGAGGCGTTTTGATGTCGCAGCCCGGCGGGTTCCACGCGCACGGCACCGGGTTGACCTTGCCTTCGATGTCCCTGCCCGTGAAGACGGCGATCACGCCGCGGGTCTTCTTCGCGGCGGACGCATCGATGCGCTTGATCTTCGCGTGGGCGTGCGGACTTCGCAGTATCGCCGCATACGTCAGCCCGTACAGCTTGATGTCGTCGACGAAAGAGCCTTCGCCCGTGATCAGACGGGGATCTTCGCGCCGCTTGATGCCGGATCCGAACAGAGTCGCCATCGTTCCCTCCTCAGGCGCCCGCCGCGGCCTTCACGGCCGCGACAATGTTCTGGTAGCCCGTGCAGCGGCAGTAGTTGCCCTCGAGCGCGTGCCGGATCTCGTCCTCGCTCGGCGCCGGATTCGAGGCCAACAGGTCGGCCGCCGTCATGATCATGCCGGGCGTACAGAATCCGCACTGGAGCCCGTGCTTCTCCCAGAAGGCGTTCTGCAGAGCGTGGAGTTTGCCGTTCTTCGCGAGGCCCTCGATCGTCGTGACCCGGCGACCGGCCGCCTGAACGGCGAGGACATTGCAGCTCTTCACGGCGCGGCCATCAATGTGCACCGTGCAGGCGCCACACTGACTCGTGTCGCAGCCGATGTGCGTGCCGGTCAGGTCGAGATCGTCGCGCAACACGTGAACGAGCAGCGCCCGCGGTTCGACGTCAACGGACCTGGCTTCGCCGTTGACGAAGAATTCAATGGTTCGTTTCATCGGATTCTCCCGGGAAAAACGGTCGGGTGCAGCGGTCTCCGAGGGGAAGATCGTGTGACGCCTGGTCCGGCCGCCACGGCTGCCGCGCGAGGTCCTCGCGACTTCACTGTATGGTACCCGCTGTGCTTCCTGCAACAGCCCGACTGGATCAGAACACGGGCCGCGTCCGCGGTCGCAGCAGGAACAGGCCTTCGTTGATGCTGGAGACGAGGACGGTCCCGCTCTCGAGGTACGGGAACGCGGTCCACGCGCCGCCGACCCAGCCGGGCGGGTTGCCATTCCATGGCGTCGTATCGAAGAAACCGACCTCGACGGGGTGCAGCGGATGCGAGATGTCAACGACACGCAGGCCGGCCTGATAGTTGGCGAGGTACATGAGATTGCCGCGGATGTAGAGGTTGTGGTCGGTCGCGGCGTCGGGGCCGAGGTACTGGCCGGCGAGGACCGGATCGTCGAGGTCGGCGACGTCCCAGATGAGCGTCCGCGTGCGTGGCGTCAGGCCGACCAGCTCGTCGGCTTCATCGTTCATGAAGAACCACCGCTGATCCTCGGTGAGCCAGCCCTGGTGCACGTAACCGCGATCCGGATAGCTCGCGACCGAAATGGGCGCCGGCTTCGATCGGTCGGAGATGTCGACGAGGCGGAGCGCGGTTTCGTTCGCGACGAAACAGACATCGCGACCGCGGTACTTCTCGTCCGGCCCGCGGTAGATCACGCATTGCGCGTCGTGGGTCCGACCCTGCCAGATCAGGCCCTCGGTGTCCGTGTAGCAGCCGGCGAAGACGGGGTGAATCGGGTCGCGTACATCCACCATGTGGAGACCGCCGCCGCAGGTGTTGCCGCCGGCGCTCGAGCTCACGGGAATCGCGGTTGCGCTTGCGGTGTCCATCACCAGGTTGTGGGCGCTGGCCATGCCGTCGTAGCGGGCGTCGGGCACAAATCGGGTAGGCGTCTCGCGGACGCTGCGAAGGCGCCGAAGGTCGAAGACGAGGAGACCGTGTTCGCCCGCGCCGTCGCCCACGAAGAACATGTGGTCACGGTAGACCTTGATGTCCCGCGGCCCGCTCGGGTTGCCGGGGACCACACCCAGGTACCGCGGATTCACCGCGTCCGTCACATCCACGATCGCAACGCCGCCTCGGCGGCCGACGAGCGCGTACTCCCGCCGGGTCTCCGGATCCGTCCAGCCCCAGAGATCGCTGACGTGCTCGCCGGGCTCGCCGCCGATTTCCGCGATGGGCATGAACGCGACGAGATCGACGTTCGAGCAGGCGAACCGGCCGGCCTGGCCGCCGGCGCAGCGGACTTCCTCGCCGGCAACCGCCTTCAGCCCATCTCCGGCGTCGAGGTCCGCCGCGACGGACCAGCGGCCGGCCCCGTCGCGCGACCAGACCCGAACCTGGCCGTGGCCGCCGCGGGCGTTGGCCGCGCCGACGGCGGCCAGGCCCGGGCCAAGGGCGACCGCGTTGCCGAGCACCGAGCGCGGCTCGAGCGATGACGCCGCTTCGACCGCGTCGATCGTCCATGGCGCATCGGGACGGTTCCGCCGGAAGCGGTGAACCGCGCCACGGCCTCCATCGGCGAGTGGCGCTCCGATCCACAGCGACTGGCCGTCCGCGGCCAGGGCCGCGCCGAAGCCGGATCCGTCGGCCGCGCCGGGCCGCAGGACCGCGGCGGGCGTGTTGTCGCCCGGGCGAAGGTCGCGATACAGCAGGACGGCGTTGGCGGAAGGCGAACCGACAAGCACGGCGTCACCGTCGAAAGCGAGCGCCGCGCCGAAGCCGGGGTCCGCCGCCGGCTCGAACGGGGGCAACAGAGTCGAGGTCTGCGTCCAGCTTCCCGTGGGAGACCGCGTGTAGACCCAGGCCCGACCGGGCTGGTTCGCGCCGGCGGCGCCGACAATGAGTCGATCGGCCGACAGGGCGAGTCCTGCGATGGTGATGTCGCGGCTGGAATCGGGCCGGATACTGGCCTCCACGCTCCAGTCGGCGGCTGCCGCGGAGGGGCGCACGACGAGGATCCGACCGGCATCGACCTCGGCGACCGCCGCCAGGGAGCCGTCGGCCGTGATGGCGACGCGGCGCTCGGCCGGCTGGGCGAATCGCATCATGGCGGCGAAGTCGGGGGCGGCGGCGGCCGTGGCGGTCGGTCCCGGCTTGAGCGGAATCCGTGACACGGGTGTCCACTCGGAGCCGGTGAAACGGTAGACGTGGGCGCCCCATCGGGTTTCGGCGTCGGCCGCGGCGACGAGCAGGAGGTCGCCGCCAGCGGCGATCGATCCGCCCAGTCCTTCGCCGGGCCGGGCGTCGATCGGCTCGAGCCGGCTCTCGCGTTGCCAGGCCCCGTCGGCGTCGCGCCGGAACACGGTGATGCCGGCCGCGCCCCGCGAGGTACCCGGCTTGACGACGATGATGCGGTCGCCGCGGATGGCGACGGCTTTGCCGAAGAGATCCTGGGCGGAGAGCTTCACCGGCCGGCCCGGAATGGCGATGCTCAACAGGACGGTCAGAGCGGGGAAAGGCGGAAAACGACGCATTGGATTCTCCGGCTTGCGATTCCGCGGAATATGCGGACGATGGCGGGCCGCGGAAACCGGGATCGATGCGTGGTCGCGAGTGTCTTCGGCCGTGCAGGAATGGCGAGTGTGTGGCAAGGCGCCGATCGAATTGCCGCCCGAGCGGTGTCGGTGCTACCTTGGACGGTCCTGCGTGAGCCTTGGAAACGATCGGTAGAATGTCGGCAAGTACAGTATCGGGGCGCGGATACGCGCCCTCGGGCAAAGACTCGGGAATCGTGAAGTCGAAGGGGACGGCCCGTGTGCCGATCCTCGACGGCGAGCCGTTGCCGCTGGGGACGCGGAAGCCGGAATGGCTCAAGGTCCGCTCACCCGGAGGCTCGAACTACCTGCGGCTGAAGAAGCTGATGCGCGGGCAGCGGCTGCACTCGGTGTGCGAGGAAGCGGGCTGTCCGAACATCGGCGAATGCTGGGAAGCCGGCACGGCGACGTTTCTGCTCCTGGGTGACGTTTGTACGCGCGCGTGCAAGTACTGCGCGATCGCGCACGGCATGCCATCGGAGCTGGACCTGGACGAGCCGCGGCGTGTGGCGGAGGCGGTTGCAGAGCTGGACCTCGAGCATGTCGTGATCACGAGTGTGAACCGCGACGAGCTGGCCGATGGCGGCGCGGCGATCTTCGCCGAGACGATCAGGCTTTGCCGGGAACGGCGGCCGGCGATGACGATCGAGGTGCTGATCCCGGACTTCAAGGGCGATGAGGACGCGCTCCGTCTCGTGGTCGAGGCCCGGCCGGACATCCTGAACCACAACCTCGAGACGGTCGAACGACTGCATCCGTGGGCGAGGCCGGGCGGCCGGTACTGGCGGAGCATCTCGCTGCTGGGCGCGGCGAAGCGGATGGACCCTGGGATGCTGACCAAGTCCGGCGTGATCCTGGGTCTCGGCGAGATGGGCGACGAGATCCGGCAGGCGCTCGTGGATTTGCGGAAGGCCGCTGTCGACATCATCACGGTGGGACAGTACCTGCGGCCGTCGGAGCACCACGCGCCGGTCGCACGGTGGGTGACGCCATCGGAGTTCGCGGCCTGGAAGCGAATCGGCGAGAGCGAGCTGGGCTTCGAGCATGTCGAGTCGGGTCCGCTCGTTCGTTCGAGCTATCACGCCGAGAGGCAGGCACGGACGGTCCGGGCCGGCGGGCCGGGAGAGATCGTCGAGATCGTCGAGGCCGACGTTCCGGCGCCCGCGGAAATCCGTGCGGCCCCGGGGTCGCCGGTTCTGGTCCAGATCCAGGCGGGGCAGCGGGCGGGCTGAAGCCGGGACGGGAAGGCCGTGGGCAGCGCGGGCGGGCGAGGCCAGGTCGACGAACCGGCGCAGCTGGCGGCGTTCCTTCGCGGTCCGGTCACTTCCTCGTTCCGATCTTGTCGTCTCGACCCTGCGAACACTCAAGGGAGACATTCATGGCACGAACGGAAACCGCGGGTTCGAAGCCGGGATCCGGGACCCGGAACGGTCGAAAATCGAGCCTGGACGGACTGGATCGAGAGCAGCTCCACGCGTTGCTCTCGCAGATGCTGCTGGGCCGCCGCTTCGAGGAAAAGACGGCGGAAGCCTACGCGATCGGCAAGATCGGCGGATTCTGCCACCTGTACATCGGGCAGGAAGCCGTGGCCGTCGGCACGGTCGCCGCGCTGCGGCCCGATGACTACATGATCACCGCGTACCGCGAGCACGTGCAGGCGCTGGTCAAGGGAATGGCGCCGCGGTCGGTCATGGCGGAACTGTACGGCCGCGCGACGGGCAGCTCCCACGGCAAGGGCGGCTCGATGCACATCTACAGTGCCGAGCACAACTTTCTGGGTGGCTGGGGCATCGTCGGCGGCCAGATCCCGATCGCCGCGGGCGTCGGTTTCGCGATGCGTTACCGCAACGAGGACCGCGTCTGCGTCTGTTTCATGGGCGAGGCCGCAGTCAACCAGGGCGCGTTCCACGAATCGCTGAACATGGCCGCGCTCTGGAAGCTGCCGGTCATCTTCGTCGTCGAAAACAACGGGTATGGCATGGGCACGGCGTGGGAGCGCGCGGCGTCCCTCATCGACATTGCCGCCAAGGCGGATTCTTACGGCATGCCGTCGGCCGTGCTGGATGGGATGGACGTCCTGAAGGTGCGCGCGGGCATCGCCGAAGCGGTCGCGCGGGCGAGGAGCGAGGGAACGCCCACGCTGATCGAAGCGCAGTGCTACCGTTTCATGGGGCACTCGATGTCGGACCCGGTGAGTGGCGTGTACCGGTCGAAAGAGGATGTCGAAGCGCAGAAGGCGAGAGATCCGATCCGTCGTTTCATCGACGAGCTGGAAGAGGCCGGGCTGCTGACGGATGAGGAGCTTCACGCGATCGACGAGAAGGTGCACGCGGTCGTGAACGACGCGGCCGAATTCGCCGACCAGTCGGCGGATCCCGGTGAGGAGATGGTCCGCCAGCACGTGTACTCGGAGATGAACGCGTACGGTCGTTTGTTCTTCGATCACGAAGCCATCCGCGGCACGGGCGGCGAGGGCTGAGGAGGCGAGGCGATGGCGACGATGATGTATCGCGAGGCGCTGAACGCGGCGCTGGCCGAAGAAATGACGCGCGACGACAGTGTCTTCGTGATGGGTGAGGAAGTCGGTCAGTACAACGGCGCATACAAGGTCACGAAAGGGCTGCTCGATCGCTTCGGCGACCGTCGTGTGGTGGATACACCGATCACGGAGCTGGGCTTCGCGGGCCTCGGTGTGGGCGCCGCGATGATCGGGCTGCGGCCGGTGATCGAGTTCATGACCTTCAACTTCTCGATGCTGGCGATCGACCAGGTGTTCAACAGCGCCGCGAAAGTCCACTACATGTCGGCGGGGCAGTTCAAGTGCCCGATCGTGTTCCGCGGCCCGACCGGCGCGGCACTGCAACTTTCCGCTCAGCACTCGCAGGCGATGGAGGCGACGTACGCGCACTATCCGGGACTGAAGATCTGCACGCCCGCGACGCCGGCGGATGCGAAAGGCCTGCTGAAGGCGGCGATCCGCGATGATGATCCGGTCGTCGTCATGGAGAGCGAGCTGCTGTACGCGATGAAGGGCGAGGTCCCGGACGACGAGGACTACATCGTTCCTCTGGGTGTCGCCGATGTGAAGCGGGAGGGCACGGACGTCAGCGTGATCACGCACGGCAAGATGGTGCTGACCGCGCTGCAGGCGGCGAAGCAGATGGAGAAGAACGGGATCTCGGCGGAGGTCATCGACCTGCGCTCGCTGCGGCCGCTCGATGTCGAGGCGATTCTGCGCTCGGTGCACAAGACGAATCGCGCGGTCTGTGTCGAGGAAGGCTGGCCGTTCGCGGGCATCGGCGCACAGATCTCTGACCTGATCATGGACGAGGCGTTCGACTACCTGGACGCGCCGGTCCGGCGGGTGACGCAGCTCGACGTGCCGATGCCGTACAACCGGAATCTGGAGAAGAAGGTGAAGCCCTCGGCCGAGCGCATCATCGAAGCGTGCAACGCGGTGCTCTACCGGACGGCCTGAGCCCGATCGGCAGGGCGCCCGTCGGGCCTCGACCCGGCCAGCAGGACACGCCGCGGTATTCGGACTCTGAACCGACGGAGACGTGAATGGCGACGAAAGTCCACATGGAGGCGCTCTCTCCCACGATGGAAGAGGGGCAGCTCGTCCGTTGGTTGAAGCACGAAGGCGATGAGATCGGCGAGGGCGACATCCTCGCGGAGATCGAGACGGACAAGGCAACAATGGAGCTGGTGGCCCGCGGATCCGGTGTGCTGCGCAAGATCGGGCTGGCCGAGGGCGGGACCGCGAAGGTCGGCCAGATCATCGCCGTGATCGCCGCAACCGATGAGGACATCGCGTCGCTGATCGGCGAGATGGGCGGCGCCAGCTCGGGAAACGGGAAGCCGGCTGCGGCCGCAGCGGCTGCGCCACCGCCTGCACAGGCTGGTTCGGCCGCTCCCGCGGTGTCGGTGCGAGCCGCGGCGGAGGAGGCGCCGGCGACGGTGATTGTCGGTTCGGCAGAGGCGGGCGCGGTAACGGATCTGGGAGATGGCCGGGTGAAGGCATCGCCCCTGGCCAGGCGGCTCGCGGCGGAGGCCGGCGTTGCGCTGGCCGGAGTCGCGGGCTCCGGCCCGGGCGGCAGGATCGTCAAGCGGGATGTGGAAGCGGCGGCGAAAGCGCCGGTCCGGGCGGGGCCGATGCCGGACGTATCGGCTGCGACCCCGCGTGCGCCGGCCGGGCCCGACGCCGAGGCTTTTGCCGTCTCGCAGATGCGGAAGACGATCGCGAAGCGGCTGGTCTCCTCGATCGGACCGGTGCCGACGTTCTACCTGACGGTCAACCTCGACATGACGCGGCTGCTCGCGGCCCGGCAGGAAGTGAACCGGCGTGTCGAGGCGAAAGGCGTGAAGACGTCGATCAACGACTTCATCGTGAAGGCGCTGGCGATGGCGCTGGCGAATCATCCGGAAGTCAACGCGTCGTGGGGCGAGACGGTGATCACTCGCCACCATCGCGTACACATCGGCGTGGCCGTCGCGATCGAGGATGGGCTGATCACGCCGGTCGTACGCGATGCGGACGTGAAGGGTGTCGCGGAGATCGCGGCCGAGGTTCGCGAGCTGGCGGGCCGGGCGAGGGAGAAGAAACTGAAGCCCGAGGAGTACACGGGCGCGACG
>Ga0326597_10010740_pt1 | contig 12176 bp, 11 predicted proteins | sample RVTome_12_FD_203789 | JGI IMG/M metagenome (GOLD analysis project Ga0326597, IMG submission 203789) | Soil microbial communities from uranium-contaminated site in the Upper Colorado River Basin, Wyoming, United States - RVT100D185 | ecosystem: Environmental > Terrestrial > Soil > Contaminated >... | reverse complement strand
TCGTTACCTCCATCGCCGCTCCGATTGCTACCGGCTGGAGCGAGAGTTGCCGGGTGGGTATTCTCCCACTGAGAACACGCGCCTTGTCACGGCGCACTTCAACACGCTGTTAGATGTCGGTGCGGCGTGTGTCAGACGTGATGTGGGCGGTTACGGCGCCTACAACAGAGTAGTGCGGGGAATCCCATGGCCAGTAGAACGAGAACCGCCGGCTCTGGAACCACCGCTGCGGAAGAAGCATCGGCCCCAAAAGTGCCGACCACGCCGAATTGCGTTGAACCAGGCAAGTCAACCAATCGAATTGGATCGTTGGGGACAAGAAACCGGCCGGGGCCCTCGATCAAGGCACCGAGGCTCCGGTCAGCCAGTGAGTCGAGCGCCGCGGTCTGCATGGCTTCCTTTAAGCGAGTACTCTCACTGAAACTCGCGAACAAATTCGGCTGGTTCGCGGCCTCGAACAAGGGCGCGGTCAGCAGTCCCAACACGTCGGCGAACACGTTTCCGCGAAGGTGAATCGGGCCGACATCCAGGTCGCGGTCCGCCGTGTCGTCGACAAACCGCCCCGCCCGTGTGACCTCCTGCCGAGACGAGTAAGTGAACGTGAAGTCATAAAAACCGAATTGATTCACGGATAGATCGGCGTCGAGCAGGATCGAGCCGTTCAGCCGAGCGGTCTGCGATCCTGAATCAACATCCAAGAGGTAAGAAAGTGGCGTGGCGGCCGGGTCGCCGCTGAGCGCGGTTTGGAATGAAATATCAAGCGTCCGCAGAGCCCGGCCGCCGGTCGAGATGTCGACCGACACCGGCCCGAAAAGTGACAGGCTCCCCGGCCCGAAATCTAGCGGACTGCCGTCGAAATTAACGCTTCCGAGAAAGTCGAGGCCGCCGCTCAGAAGGTTCTCGCGCCCCTGAATGTTAATGTTCTCGCGGCCGAGGAAGTTGAAACCGGCGTAGTCCAGCGCGATGGCGATGTCGTTGAAAACGTCAGCGCGCGCGGAGGTCGTGGTACCGGCGACCGGTACTACCAGCATCGCCAAGGCGTTCAGATAGGTCATACGATGCAAGCTACATCTCCGCGCCGCGGGCCGCCCGGGCCAACGGCACCCGACACGATGCCGAAGCCCCCGTACTCTACACGCCGGTGCCGGTCGAGAGCAAGCCGGACGAGGCAATCGCCGCGGGCGTATCCCTGTACTTTATCGGCAAGAGCGCTGCTTATTTCGGCGCAATGTGGGTCTTGTGGCTTCGATCGCCGCATCCGGCACAAGCGCGCCCCGCTGGCCTCCCGGACGTGGTGTGTTATAGGACTGGGCTCGTACAAACGTCCAAACCGGTTCGCGGTTTTCATTGCAGGTCCACCGCGATGTTGTGCATGAAGTGCGCAGAGGTCTTCATTCCAGCCACGAAGTTCGCGATTTCAAAGAACTCGTCAGGGCCGTGGGCGTTGCAGTTTGGGTGGCAGAGTCCGATTAAGATCGAGTCAGCCCCCAGGACTTCCTTGAAGAGCGGAAGGATGGGAAGCGTTCCACCCTCGCGAGTGAACACCGGGGCATTTCCGAACCCCGCCTCAATCGCCATCGAAGCAGCCTTGATCCCCGGCGAGTCGAGCGGACAAAGGTACGCGGCGCACGACGCGTGGTTCTTGATCTCGATCTTCACGCCGGGCGGTGCCGCATTTTGAACTGCGTCGTCGAATGCGGCCGAAATGCGTCTGAAGTCCTGATCGGGAACAAGGCGCATGGATACCTTCGCCATAGCCTTGGCGGGGATAATCGTGGACGCGCCTTCGCCGGTGAAGCCGCTGAGCAGGCCGTTGACGTCCAGCGTCGGCCGGCACCAACGGCGCTCCGTCACGTTGAAGCCCGTCTCTCCGTCCAAGATGTCAACACCGACCACGGCGCGGAAGTCCGCCTCGTCGAACGGCAACTGACTCATGCGCGAACGTTCCTCGGCAGTCGGCTCGCGCACCGCGTCGTAAAACCCGGGGATCGTTACGCGGCGCTCGGCGTCGCGCAATGACGCGATGATGACCGCAAGAGCGTTGCCGGGGTTAGTTACGGTCCCTCCATATTGCCCGCTGTGCAGGTCCTGCTTGGGGCCGTAAACGATGATCTCTTTGTAAACCAACCCCTTCGTGCCGTATGTGATTGCCGGAGTTTCCGCATCGAACTTCGGCGTGTCGGAAAGAACGACGTAGTCACACGCGAGCCGCTCCGCACAATCTCGTACAACGCTCTCGATATTCGGAGAGCCGATCTCCTCCTCGCCCTCGATCAGGAACTTGCACCTGACGGGCAACCCGCCCGCCGTTTCGAGCCAGCTTTGGGCCGCAAACAGGTGGGCGAGAATCTGCCCTTTGTCGTCGGCCGCGCCGCGTGCAAAAATCGTGCCGTCACGCACCGCGGGCTCGAACGGCGGCGAGGACCACAGCGACTCGTCTCCCGCCGGCTGCACGTCGTAATGCCCGTAAACTAGCAGTGTGGGCGCGCCGTTCACCGGTCCGCTGTCGGCGATGACCGCGGGATGTCCGCGCGTCTCGACAATCTCGCTGTTTATGCCGCATTCCATGAAATGCTGATGGACCCACTCCACGCCGCGGCGCATGTCGGCGCGGCGATCCGGGTCGGTCGAAATACTTGGAATCCGAAGCAAATCCATGAGCCGCCCGAGAAACCGTTCCCGTTGCGACTCGATATGCGCGATTGTCTTTTCGATCACTGAATGCTCTCCGCGAAGCGCCGATCACAAGGTCGAAACGGGGCCGAGCGTTCGGATGCAGACCACGCTCGACTCTGGCTGACACCGGGTGCTTATGATAACGCAGCGCCCGCCCACCGCCATAGCCGGACTCCGCGGATCACCCGAAAACCACGCGGACGGCGGCGCTGACAGCCTCTTGTATCGAAGGTATAAGTAGGAACGAGCAAACTCTGGCTCGCGGCAGAACGATGTCTATTCTACGGATTACATGAACGATACCGGGATCAACGCACTCGAAGAGATCGTGATCGGAGGCGGTGGTTCACTCGTGCAGAGAACGGAAGCTCTCCGCAGAGAGGCAGCGCAGCGATTGAACCCTGGGCATCGTGTTCAGATGGGACAGTTTCTGACACCCCGCCCCGTCGCTGCGTTTATGGCCGGAATGTTCAACTGCACGAAGCCCTTCGTCCGGATTCTCGACCCCGGCGCTGGAACCGGCGCCCTTTCCGCGGCGTTGGTGCTTGCCATGTGCCAGAGATCGCGACGTCCTTCCACGATTGCCCTCACTGCTTACGAGATCGATCCCGTATTGATCGGTTATTTGCGCGAGACATTAAACCACTGCCGGTCCGCATGTGAGCAAAAGGGCGTTTCCTTTCATGGAAACCTTGTAGCACAAGACTTCCTGGAGGCGGGCGCAAACGCATTCGCCGGGGGACTCTTCGCCACGGGCGCAACGGAGCACTACGACTGCGCCATTCTCAACCCACCCTACCGCAAGATTCGCACGGAGTCTAGGGAGCGAAGGCTGCTGCGGTCGATCGGACTCGAGACAACCAACATGTACTCGGGCTTTGTCGCCGTCTCCGCGCGGCTGCTCGCACCGCAAGGGGAACTGGTGGCGATTACTCCGAGGAGTTTTTGCAACGGTCCCTACTTCGAGCCGTTCCGGAGATACTTTCTGCGCGAGATGCGTTTTCGCCGAGTCCACGTGTTCGACACCCGCAACAGCACATTCGCCGACGACAAAGTGCTGCAAGAAAACGTCGTTTTCCACGCGGTGAAAACCGTAGAAACACGCCGTGTCGTCGTGTCCGCGAGCCTGCGGCCGGGCGAGCCTGGCGTGCGCAGGCGAACGATCAAGCATGAAGAACTCGTGCGGCCACACGACCGCCATGCGTTCATCCACATCGTCCCCGATCGGGATGGGGAGTATGTTCGACGGCGCGTCGGATGCCTCGGGGCAACTCTGTCCGACCTCGGACTGAATGTCTCTACGGGACGGGTAGTGGACTTCCGCGCAAAAGAATGGCTTCGCGCCAACCCAGGACCGCGAACCGTACCCCTCGTCCATCCCTGCCACCTGCGCGCGGGGTTTGTCGAATGGCCCAACGGCAAAAGACGCAAACCCAACGCTCTGGCCATTTGCCCGGGCGCCGAAGCATTACTTGTTCCGCAAGGTTACTACGTCCTTACCAAGAGATTCTCAGCAAAAGAGGAGCGGCGACGTGTCGTGGCCGCGGTCTACGATCCCACACGGCTGGTTGCGACTCAGGTTGGCTTCGAGAACCATCTCAATTACTATCACGCCCAGCGTTCCGGATTGCCCGTGACCATCGCGAAGGGCCTCGCCGCGTATCTGAATTCGACACTTGTTGATGCGTATTTCCGCCAGTTCAGTGGGCACACTCAAGTGAACGCCTGCGACCTGCGGTCTATGCATTACCCTCTACGGTCCAAACTCGTCGCCCTCGGGAGGCGGATTGGGAACAGCTTCCCGCCCCAACGTGTACTCGATAACCTCGTTGAACGGGTTCTCTTCGGTGCTTAGGCGAGCGCGCCAGAGACGAACTTCCGCGGCGAAGCGCGTCGACGAAGCGTTCGACTTGCTCGCTGCATTGAATGTGCCCAAGGAACAGCAAAACGAGCGCTCCGCGCTCACTTTACTGGCGCTGCTTGGCATGACGCCGCGGAGTAACTGGCGCGAGGCGGATGCGCCAATGCTCGGCATAACCGAGATGATGGGTGTATTCCGCGACAAATTCGGCAAGAAATACGCACCTAACACCCGTGAGACGGTGAGGCGATTCACTGTGCACCAGTTTGTTCAGATGGGGCTGGTCGTAGCGAATCCCGTTGACCCTTGTCGCCCCGTGAATAGTCCGAACAATTGCTACCAGGCGGCACCCACGCTTCTTAAGCTCGCGCGTACGTACGGCTCGACCTCGTGGAAGTCTGCGTTGACGGCCTTCCGCAAAACTGCCGAGGCCCTGGGTAGACTCCAGCCGAAAGAACGAGAGATACCTCTGCTGCCGGTGACGCTTCCGAGCGGAAAAAAGGTATCCCTGACGCCCGGCCGCCAGAATGAACTCGTCAAGAAAATCATCGAGGAGTTCTGCCCCCGCTTCACGCCAGGTGGAACCATCGCAAACTTGGGAGATACCGGGCGGAAGCAAAGGCACGTTGAAGCCGGCTATCTTGAATCGCTCGGCGTCGAGATTGACGAGCACGGGAAGATGCCTGACGTAGTTGTTCATCTCGCAAACAAACGCTGGCTCGTCTTGATTGAAGCCGTCGCGAGCCACGGACCCATTGGGCTAAAGCGACACAACGAATTGAAGGCTCTTTTTGGCGCGGCTCGGGCGGGCTTGGTATTCGTGACTGCGTTTCAGACACGTCGAACCATGATGAAGTACCTTTGCGACATAGCTTGGGAAACAGAGGTGTGGATCGCCGACGCACCCTCTCACATTATCCATTTCAACGGCGAACGGTTCCTTGGCCCGTATGAATGACGGCGTAATGCAACGTAGGGCTGATCAGAGTTATATCCGGTGTCACTCATGCAGCATGATTCTCTCGATACGGGCGGCGAACCTGCGGCCCTCGTAACCACCGCGGCATTTCCACCGCGGCTTTCCAGACGCAAGAAGATGCTGTTTGCGCTGGTTATCCTGCTGGCCGTCACGAGCATTGCGGAACTTCTGTGCCGAATCCTCGGCCTGGGACCGGCTGACGCGGTGGCGCACTACGTATCAGACTGGCACGGCACGCCGGACGGCCGGGCCTTCTGGGTCGTGCGCGGCAAGGGTTACAACTCCGACGGAATGCGCGACCGCGAACACGCGCTCGAGCCGGAGGAGGGCATCGTGCGGCTGGTGTGCCTGGGCGACAGCGTAACCGCGGGCCACGGTCTGCCCCGCTCGCAAAGTTATCCGTACATTTTCGAATCCTACCTGCGGCAACTGGGTCTCGACGTCGAAGTGTTCAACATAGCCGCTTCGGGCTGGTCGACCCTTCAGGAAGCGACTGCGTATGAGGTCATCGCCAGGCCCTATCGTCCGCGCCACGTCTTCCTGGGGTTTTGTCTCAACGACGTGGCGGAGATGCACAACAACCTGACCAAACCGCCGCCGGCCGTCGTCAGTTTTCTCGTGCGCCATTTCGCGCTGGTGCGCTGGCTTATCGACGCGGAAGGGCGGCAAATCCGAAGCGTCAACGATCTGTTCACCAGGTCCGAAGCCCCCGCCGTAGCGAGCGGCTGGCAGCGCGTGTTTACAGAATTGGAGCGCCTCAAGACGAGCACGCGCGCGAACGGCTGCGACCTTTCGGTCGTGATCTTCCCGTTCCGATTTCAGCTCGAACCCGGCGCGCCGCCGCCCGTCGCTCAGAAGAAACTCTTTGAGTTCTGCCTGGCGAACGGAATACCGTGCCTCGACCTTCTCGGGCCGCTGTCGAAGCTCGGCACGGCGGCGTTCATAGATGAAAGCCATTTGAGTTTGGCCGGAGCGCAAGCCGTCGCCGAGGAGCTGGTCCGCTGGGGCCAATCGGGATGCGTCATGTGTGCGTACGACCTGAGCGATGTCACCGCCGACTCATGTCCGTGCTGCGGATACCCGGTGAACACAACCGATTCCGAGCCGTGACCGTGAGCGAGCCTGTAGGGTGGGCACCGCCCACCGATGGCTTGCGAACAGCCCGTAGGGTGGGCACCGCCCACCAATGACTTGTGCGAACAGCCCGTAGGGTGAGCACTGCCCACCAACGGCCGGGTGGCCCACCTCGTTTCGAGGCCGGGTGGCCCACCTCGTTTCGAGGTGGAGCGCCGGGTGGCCCACCTCGTTTCGAGGTGGGGGAGACGATGATCGGGGTGATATTCCGTATCGGTATGGCATTGCGCGGTGTGCGCGCGATCATCCAGCCCCCACCTTCGGAGAAGATGGGGCACCCGCCAGCCGCGCGATGAGGGAACGTCAAGGAGGGTGATGATTGTACTCTCAGACCTCCCCCAACCCCTCCTTGTCAAGGAGGGGGGCAAAGAAGGTCGCTAAACACGAACTGCGCCACGACGCACAAGTACTGGGCACAGGGCGATTCATTGCCCTGCCGCAATGGGCCACAGGCCGTCGACAACCAACAGCTTCACGCCCGCCAACGTCAGCGCAACGCGATATGCGAGCAGAAACTGCCGCTCGCTGACGTGCTTGAGCATTCGCCTTCCGATCAGCGTGCCCGGAACGGCCATGCATATCATCAGCACCGCAAGCCCGCTGAGCCGCGCAACGTCGAGGTCACGCACCAGCAGGAACGCCGGGATCTTCAGAACGTGGGTGGCGAGTTGGCAGATCGCTTTGGTGGCGATGAGGCGCTCCTTGGTAAAGCCCAGGCGGGGGAAGACCGGCGCGATAAGCGGTCCTACGGCGCCCACGGTAAGAGCGGCCGTGCCCGCGATGAGTCCAACCAGCGTGAAGTTGAACCACTTGGGTGCGGGGCGATCGCCGTGCGGCCGCTGCGGTGCAAAGGTCACTGCGAGGATGAACGCGCCGATGAGCAGTTTCAGGTACGGCTCACTGCGTTCCAGTTCGCCCAAGAGCCACAGGAGCGTCATCCCGATCGCGCTTCCGGGCACGACGCCGATAATGAATTTCGCCAACGACGTGCGGTCCACGTTTTTGATGAACACCATGACGCGGGTGCCGTTGCTGGCGATCTGCACGGCGGCGTGGGTGGGAATCGCGTCGGAATGCGGCATGAAGCAGAACATCGCCGCGAGCAGCATGATTCCGCCGCCCATGCCCAAAATCGCGGAGATGATAGAGGTAACGAGCGCGGCGGCGGCGAGAATTACGGCCGCGGTCACGTTCGGCTTCGCCCTTCACTACGGACATCGGCGACGTGGCCGTGAAGGCGACCGATGAGGGAGCCTGAACCCCGTAGGGCGAGCCTGCGAGCCCGAAGGGTCGCGCGCCCGTCCAGCACGCGCCAGCGAACGTCCGAACTGACGCAGGTTACCGCGGCGACGTGTTCATCGTGAAAAAAGTGTTGCACCATCCATTCGCGGTGATTATGAATCAGCCTGACCGTCTCTTGATCCGGCACTTCCACCAGCCGGCATTTGGAGAAGTCCTCTATGCCCTTGCCGTTCGCTTTCAGCGTGGCCTCTTTGGCGGTCCACAGCCGAAAGAACGCGTGCCACGACCGTTCTCCAAGCGTCGTCCATTCATCTTCGCCGGCCAGGGCTTCGAACATGGCCTCGTTGCGGGGCACGATTTGCTCGATGTCGATTCCCACGGGCCGTTCGGCCACCACCGCCGCAACCCAACGACGCTTGTGCGAGATAGACCAGTGGTATCCGGCCCTGGGCTGCGGCACGTCGTTTTCGTCCTTTTCCCAGCCGTCCGCCGGGGCGCCGCAGCGTTGCGCACATTCACGAAGTGCCTCTCGGGCCAGGGCGCGCTGCACGCTCACGCGATCCGGCGTGCGCGCGGCAGCACCTGTAGAAACGGCCATCAGTATCGGTTCGAGCGGTCTCATGATTCAACGGGCCAGACGCCGGCAAGCGTGTGCTTGACGATGTCGTTGTCGAAGTAGTTGGTGCCCATGCCGCAGTCGACCACGACGCCCTGGGCATTGATCCCGCACGAGCGCTCGCTGAGGAGGAAGACCGCGGCGTCGGCGACCTCACCCGTGGTGAGGGCCCGCTTGCGAAGCGTGGCCCGCTCGGCGTACATGTAGTGGTCGACGTAGCCCGGTATCCCGGCCGACGCACTGGTCTTGAGCAGGCCGGCCCTCACCGCGTTGAAGCGTATCTCCGAGAACCGGCTGAACGACTTCGCCAGGAATGCCAGCGACGAGTCGAGCGCCGCCTTGGCCGGAGCCATGTAGCCGTAGCTTTCCACGGCCATGCGCGTCGTCGAGATCGAGATCGTCACCACGCTAGCCCGCGAATCGAACGAGTCTTTGAAGGCGTTGGCTATGGCGATGAGCGAGTAACAGCTCGCGGAGACGCAGCGCAGGAAGTCGTCCCGGCGCACTTCGTGAAAGTTGCCGGAGAAGGACTCGTAGTCCGCGAACGCGATCGAGTGAATCAGGCCGTGTATCCGCGGGTGTTTCGCCCGTATCTCTTTGGCGAGTGCGGAAATCTCCGCGTCCTTTTCCACGTCGCACACGTGTACGTCGCGCCCGGGAAAAAGCTTGCGGACACCGGCCTGGCGGGCGGGCGAGCGGACGCTTAACACCGCCGTGGCCCCTTCGTTCTCGAGCGTGGATGCGATGCGATACGCGACGCTGCGCCTGTTGGCCACGCCGAACACCACAAACACTTTGCCGCCGAGGTTCAGGAAGCTCATGGCGACCCTTCCGCGCGCCGCGCTTGCATGCACACGAAGGTGACTCTGAGCACCTTCCGCCCCACGACGGTGATCCGCCCGGTAAGGAAGTACGCGTCGTCTACGATGTCGTCCAGGACCGTTTCGACGTCCAGCGTATCTCCCGGGCGAACTACGCGCCGAAAGCGCGCGTCGCGTATCCGCGTAACCACCGGAATGCCGTCGGAAGCGGCGCCAGGTCCGATGAGCCCCGCTATCAGCAGGGCCCCGGCCTGAAAACAACACTCGCAGAGCAACACGCCGGGCATGACCGGTTCATCTGGATAGTGCCCGCGAAAGAAATCGGCGTCCGGATCGGCGTACTTCCGCGTGACGATGCGCCGCTGAGAAACCTCCACAATCTCATCGACGAAGAGAAAAGGCGCCCGGTGCGGAATGGATTCCAGCGTGACGGCCTTGCTCATCGTACCGCGCCCTCTTCGATGGGGGCCCTTGCGCAATGGAGGCTCTCGACCTCGTTCGCGACTATCACACCGTAGTTTATCGCCCCGAGCCAGCCCGACATGATTATACCCACGGACCCCGCGTGGAAGAGCCCGTCGATCTGCCTGGGCAGGTCCATGCTGACCTTGAGCCCCTCGAACTTGGTTCCGAACGTCGCGCCCGCCTGGTGCCGCGTGTAGTGATAGAACGTGCGCGGCGTAGACGCCTCGACGTGGTCCAGCTTTCCGCGTATGTCGGGGATGTACTTCTCCAGCGCGTCGATCGTCGTCTCGATGAGGTGCCGTTTGCTGCGCTGATACTCTTCCTCCGTAAGGTGCGCCCAGTCATCCCAATTGGCGTTGGTGGACGAGGCGATCGCGTAGCGGTCCGACCCCGGGCGGATGTCCGGATAGTACATCGAAAACGTCCGGCTGGTCACGTTCTTGGCGCAGAGCCGCTCCGAGTCGAACTCGGGATCGACCGACGTGAACAGCAAGTCGCCGATGTAATCGATCGACTCCCCGCGGCGCAATCCCAAGTAGACCTGGCAACTGCTGTTGTTGAGCCTGACCCGTTCGGCCTCCTCCACGAAATCATCGCTGAAGTGCTCGCAGCCGACCATTTTCTCGATGGTCGTCTTGAGATTCGCGTTGGAGACGACGGTGTCACAGGCAACGTACCTGCCGTTGGCGATTACGCCGCTCACCCGGCCGCCCTCTACGCAGATGCGCTGCACCTCCACTTGGGCGCGGAGGTCCACTCCGTTGGCGCGCAGCTCCTTTCGCATCAACTGGATGAGCGTGTCCGTGCCGCCGCAGAAGATGTAGACGCCCTTGCTCATGAAGTTCGAAAAAACGATGCCGTAGCTGAGCGCGGGGTCGTCCAGCGTCGAACCGTTGGCGTATGCGATCGGCTCCATGAGCAGCCGGACCACGTCGCTGCGCCCCGGGAAAAACTGCTCGAACAGCTCGCGCGTCGTCATTGTCTGGTCGTCATAGAAATCCATGCCGCGGACCGTTTCGAAGAACCGTTCGATCACCGGTTCTTCAATGCCGAACTTCTCGTTGAGAATCGTTGTGAAATCGGTCCGGTCGAACGTAGTCTCGAGCTGAAACTGCGGATTGTCGAAGCGGATGCGCTTGAGCTGGACGATGGAGTCGGCGATCTCCTGCGTCCAATACTTTCGGCAGCTCTTGATCATTCCGATCGGAAAGCCGTGGAGCGATATGTCGAAGATGTGGCCGCCCTTGCGCCGAAACCAGGTCGCCAGCCCGCCGTAGTTGTAGTGCTGCTCGAGCAGCAGGACGGACCGTCCGCACTTGGCCAGGCGGTTCGCGGCCGTAAGCCCCGCCAGCCCCGCCCCCACGACGATCGTGTCGTAATGGTCCGCAACGTCGCGTAATCGGTCCCGCGCCATGGGTCGGATTGTACGGGCACACCACGCCTCGATCCAGAACCGCACCGCGGGCCGGGCGGAATTCGGCGTTTGCAGCGATTTCCAGGAACGCCCGCGGTGGCAGGGCGGCAGCGCAAGCCGCACCGGCTAAATGTCCACGATCACAGTGGCCTCTACACCACCGGGCACGGAGCGGATTTCGAGCTCATGGTACGTGATCGCCTTGACCTCGCGGAGAAACACGCTGCGCTTCACGTCGACCCTGAAGGCGTCGGCGTCGGCGGCGAGTCTGGCTGCGTCGAAAGTCGAGACTAGTGGCGTGCGGATAACCACGCCCTCGTGCTCAAAAAGAAACAGCAGCTCGGCCAGGTAATCTCTAAGCAGAAGCGCCGCGTCCGAGCCGCTCAGGTCAAACGAAACACGGCGGGAGCGTGCGCCGATGGCCGTCTCGCCGATTACCGCGTAGAGCCCCTCCGCGGCGGGCTCGAGTAGCTCCGCCAGCGTCGGTGCGAAGATCCGTATCCCCGCATCCGCGGTATGGTCGAAGATTTCGTAGCGCGGCTTGAGCATGTTGCACATTCTCCCCCCTGCGGTACGGTAAGCAACGCCGTGGCTGCACGGCAAACGGGCTTACAACCCGGAGATTCGAAATGCGAAAGCCGGTGATCGGCGTCATGGGCGGGGCCGACGTGGATAAAGACGTCGAGGCGCTGGCCGAGCGGCTGGGAATTCTGATCGCCCGGCGCGGGTGGATACTGCTCAACGGCGGGCGGAGTCAGGGCGTGATGGCGGCCTCCGCGCGCGGGGCGAAGCAGGCCGGCGGTTTGGTGATCGGCATTCTCCCCGACCGCACCACGGAGCGCGCCTCGCCGCACCTGGACGTGGCCGTGGTCACCTCGATGGGCCAGGCCCGCAACCTGATCAATGTCCTGTCCAGCGACGTCGTGATCGCATGTCCGGGCAAGCTCGGCACCATGTCGGAGATCGTC
>Ga0326597_10010739_pt1 | contig 12176 bp, 7 predicted proteins | sample RVTome_12_FD_203789 | JGI IMG/M metagenome (GOLD analysis project Ga0326597, IMG submission 203789) | Soil microbial communities from uranium-contaminated site in the Upper Colorado River Basin, Wyoming, United States - RVT100D185 | ecosystem: Environmental > Terrestrial > Soil > Contaminated >... | reverse complement strand
GGCGCTGATCCAGCCGATTGCGATGGAAGAGGGGCTGCGCTTCGCGATCCGCGAGGGCGGCCGCACCGTGGGCGCCGGCGTCGTCGCAAAGGTTATCGAATAGAGAAGGCACACGACCCGTGACCGGCGGCACACGAACCCGCCGCTCACTAGTCACCGAGTTAACAGGCCAGTAGCTCAATTGGCAGAGCGTCGGTCTCCAAAACCGAAGGTTGGGGGTTCGAGACCCTCCTGGCCTGCCAGGTGCTGGCGGGAATGGAAGGATTGAGGGCGACGTCGATCCCGGTTGAATGGGGTCACGGCGATCGAGAGACGATGGACAAGATCAAGATTGCGGTCGCAGCGCTGCTTTTCGCCGCGGGCATCGCCGGTTTTTATTACTTCAGCGACAGCCCGGCGATCCTTCGCGTCGCATCGGTGCTGGGCGGTCTTGTCGCCGGCTTTGTCGTGTTCTCAATGAGCGTGCCAGGCAAGGAGTTCTACGCATTCGCGCAGGAGTCGGTCGTGGAGACCAAGAAGGTCGTCTGGCCGACGCGCAAGGAAACGCTGCAGACGACCGGTATCGTGTTCCTTTTCGTCCTCGTGATGGCGCTATTTTTATGGGCGGTCGATGCGAGCCTGTTTTGGATCGTGCGCAAGCTGATTGGGCGGGACGGGTGATGAGCAAGAAATGGTACGTGGTGCACGCCTATTCGGGCTTCGAGAAGAGCGTGCAGCGCACGCTGCAGGATCGCATTCTGCGCTCCGGCATGCAGGAAAAGTTCGGCCAGATCCTGGTGCCAGTCGAGGAAGTCGTCGAGATGAAGAGCGGGCAGAAGAATATCAGCGAGCGCAAGTTCTTCCCCGGCTACGTGCTGGTCGAAATGGAAATGGACGACCAGACCTGGCATCTCGTGAAGAACACGTCCAAGGTGACGGGCTTTGTGGGCGGCACCGCGACCAAGCCGACGCCGATCTCGGAGAAGGAGGTGCAGAACATCCTGCAGCAGATCCAGGAAGGCGTGGAGAAGCCGCGTCCGAAGGTGCTGTTCGAGGTGGGTGAGGCAGTGCGGGTAAAGGACGGCCCGTTTGCGGACTTTCACGGCAACGTGGAGGACGTGAATTACGACAAGAGCAAGCTTCGGGTGTCGGTGACGATCTTTGGGCGCTCGACGCCGGTGGAGTTGGATTTTGGGCAAGTGGAAAAGGCCTGAGACGCAGGGTTGAGGATCGAGGATTCGGGATTTAGCAAGCACCGCGGCGCAGCCGCGGGTTTTTGAAATTGACGGGGAGGGCGCACGGTGCGCCCGCTGGACCCGATAGGAGAGCCATCATGGCAAAGAAGATCGTTGGCTTGATCAAACTGCAAGTGCCGGCGGGCAAGGCGAACCCGAGCCCGCCCATCGGCCCCGCGCTAGGCCAGCGCGGACTGAATATCATGGAGTTCTGCAAGGCCTTCAACGCGCAGACGCAGAAAATGGAGCCGGGTCTGCCGGTGCCGGTGGTGATCACCGCGTACCAGGACAAGAGCTTCACGTTCATCATGAAAACGCCGCCCGCGACGGTGCTCATAATGAAGGCGGCGAAACTCGAGAAGGGCAGTCCGCGACCGCACAGCGATAAGGTCGGAAAGATCACCCGCGCCCAAGCGGAAGAGATCGCCAAGCAGAAGATGCCCGATCTCACCGCGGCGGATCTCGAGGCGGGGGTGCGCACCATTGCTGGCAGCGCCCGCAGCATGGGCGTCGAAGTGGAGGGCCTGTAAATGCCCACTTCCAAACGCTACAGAGCCATTAGCACCAAAGTCGACCGCTCGCGGCTCTACCCGGTGCAGGAAGCGCTTAAGCTCATCAAGGAAAACGCGACCGCCAGGTTCAACGAGTCGATCGACGTTTCGATCAATCTCGGCATCGACGCCAAGAAGTCGGACCAGAGCGTGCGCGGCTCGATCGTGCTGCCGCAGGGCACGGGCAAGGCGGTGCGCGTCGCCGTGTTCGCTCAGGGCGAGAAGGCGAGCCAAGCGAAGCAGGCCGGCGCGGACATCGTCGGATTCGACGACCTCGCCAACGAGGTGAAAGGCGGCAAGATCGAATTCGACGTGGTGATCGCGACGCCCGATTCCATGCGAGTGGTCGGCCAACTCGGCCAGATACTTGGCCCGCGCGGGCTCATGCCGAACCCCAAGGTGGGGACGGTGACGCAGGATATCGTGACCGCGGTGAAGAATGCCAAGGCGGGTCAGATTCAATACCGCACCGACAAGGCGGGCATTGTGCAATGCTCGATCGGGCGTGCGTCGTTCACGGCCGAGGCGCTCACCGAGAACCTCAAGGCGCTGGTCGATGCGATCAACAAGTCCAAGCCCGCGGCCGTCAAGGGTGTGTTCCTCAAGAAATTGAGCGTCTCGAGCACGATGGGCGTGGGCATCCGCGTCGACCAGGCGAGTTTGCAGCAGTAAGGAATATGGACTCCGGCATTTGCCGGGGCAGAGCTTTGGGCTGCCGGGGTTTTTCCCGGCAGGTTGTCAAAGACCGTAGGCACCGAGAGGTTTAATTTGCGGGAACGGATTTGAGCACCCCTGGTCCGAAACTGTCTCAAAACCGTTTCCGATCCCGTGGTCTTCAGCCCCCGATCCCGGATCCTACGCAGACGGTGCACCCGAAACCGGTCATGCAGCGATGCCTGACTCGTGGATCAAAGGTCGCCGTATTTGGGAAAGGAGAAAGACCTTGGGTCTAAATCTGGAACAGAAACAGGCGGTGATGGCCGAGGTGAGCGCCGAGCTCGCCAAAGCCCAGGCTGTTGTGCTGGCCGAGTACCGTAGTTTGCAGGTGAGCGAGATGACCGAGCTGCGTAAGAAGGCGCGCACTTCGGGCGTCTACCTGCGGGTACTCAAGAACACGCTGGTGCGCCGCGCCGTTGCCGAAACGCCGTTCAAGGGGCTGGCTGACAAGATGGTCGGACCCCTCGCATACGGCATATCGAGCGATCCGGTTGCGGTGGCCAAGGTGTTGCACGAGTACGCCAAGGCGAATGGCAAGCTTGTCATCAAGGGCGGCGCCATGCCGGACGTAGTGATGTCCCCCGGGGAAGTGGGTGACCTTGCCAAGATGCCAAGCCGTCAGGAGCTGCTGGCCGCCCTGATGGCGACCATCCAGGCGCCGGTCGCGAAGTTTGTCCGCACGCTGAATGAGGTACCGGGCAAGTTTGCGCGCACCATGGCCGCGTTGCGCGATCAGCGGGAAAAGCAATCGGCGTAAGTACGCGACAGCTATTGTCTAAACGCAAAAATCCTTTGAATCGATCAGGAGTTGAAAAATGGCATTAGCCAGAGTTGAAATCCTCGAGGCAATCTCCAACATGACTGTTCTGGAGCTGTCGCAGCTCATCAAGGACATGGAAGAGAAATTCGGCGTGTCGGCCGCCGCTGCGACGGTGGCGATCGCCGCCCCGACGGGCGGTGGCGCTGCCGCAGCCGCGGAGGAACAGACCGAGTTCACCGTTATGCTGACCGGCGCCGGCGCCAACAAAGTGAACACCATCAAAGTGGTGCGCGCGGTGACGAGCCTCGGCCTCAAGGAGGCCAAGGACCTGGTGGACGGTGCACCCAAGGCGGTCAAGGAAGGCATTTCCAAGGCTGACGCGGACGTGATCCTAAAGCAGCTCACCGAAGCCGGCGCAACGGCGGAAATCAAGTAGCACGCGACGTGAGGGAATGGCTGGCGGGCAATTGCCAGCCATTCCCATTTTTTAAGGAGGTCACAGACTTCAGGCTGTCCGTGCGCAAATCACGCGCGGGCGCGCTGTAGTGTCTGACTTTCCGTTTTCTGACCCTCTTCCGGAGTTGACATGGCTTACTCTTTTACCGAAAAGAAACGAATCCGCAAGAGCTTTGCCAAGCGCGACAGCGTGCTGCCGGTGCCGTTCCTGCTAGCGACCCAGCTCGATTCCTACGCGGCGTTCCGGCAGGAGCGCACTGCGCCCGAGAGCCGGAAGACCGAAGGCTTGCAGGCCGCGTTCAAGAGCATCTTCCCGATCGAGAGCCATTCGAAGAATGCGCGGCTCGAGTTCGTGAGCTACGCGCTGGGCGAGCCGCCGTTCGACGTGAAGGAGTGCCAGCAGCGGGGCCTCACCTACGCCGCGCCGCTTCGCGCCAAGGTGCGCCTCACCATCATGGACAAGGAAGCGGCGAAGCCGACAGTGAAGGAGGTCAAGGAACAGGAGGTGTACATGGGCGAGATTCCGCTCATGACTCCGACCGGCTCGTTCGTCATCAACGGCACCGAGCGGGTGATCGTGTCGCAGCTGCATCGCTCGCCCGGCGTGTTCTTCGAGCACGATCGCGGCAAGACGCACAGCTCCGGCAAGCTGCTGTTCTCGGCGCGGGTCATTCCGTACCGCGGCTCGTGGCTCGACTTCGAGTACGATCCCAAAGATTACCTATACTTCCGCGTCGACCGGCGCCGCAAGATGCCGGTGACGATCTTGCTCAAGGCGCTCGGCCTCTCGCCGGAGCAGATTCTCAAGGAATTCTTCGCGTTCGACACATTCCACTTGGTTAAGGACGCGGTGGAGTTCGAACTGGTGCCGGAACGCATGCGCGGTGAGATTGCGCGCTTCGACATCATGTTGAAGGGCGGCAAAACGATCGTCGCCAGGGACAAGCGCATCACCGTCAAGCACGTGCGCGAGATGGAGCAGGCGGATCTGCACCGGATGCCGGTCCCGGAGGACTTCCTCATCGGCCGCACGCTGGCGCATAACGTAGTGGACAAGAACACGGGCGAGGTGCTGGCGAGCGCGAATGACGAGATCACTGAGGAGCTGTTCGCCAAGTTGAAGGAGGCGGGCGTCGCCAGGATTCAGACGATCTATACCAACGACCTCGACCAGGGTCCGTACATCTCGCAGACGCTGCGCGTCGACGAGACGATGGACCAGACCGCGGCGCAGGTTGCGATCTACCGCATGATGCGGCCGGGCGAGCCGCCGACCGAAGAGGCGGTGAAGACGCTGTTCAACAGCCTCTTCTTCTCCGAGGACCGCTACGACCTGTCGGCCGTCGGCCGCATGAAATTTAACCGCCGCGTCGGGCGCAACGAGCTTGAAGGCCCGGGCACGCTGTCGCCCGAAGACATCGTCGCGGTGATCAAGATCCTGGTCGAACTGCGCAACGGCAAGGGCGAGATCGACGACATCGACCATCTCGGCAACCGCCGCGTGCGCTCGGTGGGCGAGCTGGCGGAGAACCAGTTCCGGGCCGGCCTCGTGCGCGTGGAGCGCGCAGTCAAGGAGCGCCTCTCGCAGGCCGAATCCGAAAACCTGATGCCGCACGACCTCATCAACGCCAAGCCGGTGTCGGCCGCGATCCGCGAGTTCTTCGGATCGAGCCAGCTCTCGCAGTTCATGGACCAGACCAACCCGCTGTCCGAGATCACCCACAAGCGGCGCGTCTCCGCCCTGGGACCGGGGGGGCTCACCCGCGAGCGCGCGGGATTCGAGGTGCGCGACGTGCATCCAACGCATTACGGGCGGGTGTGCCCGATCGAGACGCCGGAAGGTCCGAATATCGGCCTCATCAACTCGCTCGCGCTCTACGCGCGCACCAATCAGTACGGTTTCCTCGAGACACCGTACCGCAAGGTGAAGGACGGCAAGGTCACCGACGAGATCCACTATCTCTCGGCAATCGAGGAGGGCCAGTACGTGATCGCCCAGGCAAACGCGACGCTCGACAGGCACAATAAGTTCAGCGACGAGCTGGTGTCGTGCCGGCACAGTAACGAGTTCATGCTGGCCGGCCCGGATCGCATCGACTACATGGACGTTGCTCCGGCCCAGGCTGTGTCGGTCGCAGCCTCGCTCATCCCGTTCCTCGAACACGATGACGCCAACCGCGCGCTGATGGGATCCAACATGCAGCGGCAGGCTGTGCCGTGCCTGCGTGCGGAAAAACCGCTGGTCGGCACCGGACTGGAGCGCACCGTGGCCGTCGACTCCGGCACGGCGGTGCAGGCGCGCCGCGGCGGCGTCGTCGATTACGTCGATGCCGGGCGCATCGTCGTGCGCGTGAACGACGAGGAAACCTCGGCCGGTGAAGTTGGCGTCGACATCCACAACCTGGTCAAATACCAACGCTCGAACCAGAACACCAACATTAACCAGCGCCCGCTGGTGAAAGTGGGTGACAAGATCGCGCGCGGAGACGTGGTGGCGGACGGCGCCTCGACCGACATGGGCGAGCTCGCGCTCGGCCAGAACATGCTGGTCGCCTTCATGCCTTGGAATGGCTACAACTTCGAGGATTCGATACTGATCTCGGAGCGGGTTGTAGGGGACGAGCGCTTCACCTCGATCCATATCGAGGAACTGTCGGTGGTGGCGCGGGATACCAAGCTCGGGCCCGAGGAAATCACCCGCGACATCTCGAACCTGTCGGAGTCGCAGCTCGCGAACCTTGACGAGTCCGGCATCATCTATATCGGTGCCGAGGTGGAGGCTGGCGACGTCCTGGTCGGAAAGGTTACGCCCAAGGGCGAGACCCAGTTGACGCCGGAAGAGAAGCTGTTGCGTGCAATTTTCGGCGAGAAGGCTTCGGATGTGAAAGACACCTCACTGCGCGTGCCCTCGGGCATGTCCGGCACAGTGATCGATGTGCAGGTCTTCACTCGCGAGGGGATTGAGCGCGACAAGCGCGCACAGCAGATAATCGACGACGAGTTGAAGCGCTACAAGAAAGACCTTGCGGACCAACTGCGCATTGTGGAAAACGACGCGTTCGAGCGCCTCGAGCGGCTCCTTACCGGCAAGACCGCCAATGGCGGCCCGAAGAAGCTTGCTAAGGGCGCGAAGATCACCAAGGCGTACCTGACCGAGGTCGAGCGCCACAGCTGGTTTGACATCCGCATCGCCAACGACAAGATCGCAGCGCAGATGGAGCAGTTGAAGGATAGCCTCGCTCAGACCAGGCTGCTGTTCGACAAGGCGTACGAGGAGAAGAAAAAGAAGCTTACCAGCGGTGACGAACTGCCCCCGGGCGTGCAAAAGATGGTGAAGGTCTACCTCGCGGTCAAGCGCCGCCTGCAGCCTGGCGATAAGATGGCGGGGCGGCACGGGAACAAAGGTGTCATTTCGAAGATCACACCGGTAGAGGACATGCCGCATATGGCCGACGGTACCCCGGTGGACATCGTTCTCAACCCGCTGGGCGTGCCCTCGCGAATGAATGTGGGCCAGATCCTGGAGACGCATCTGGGCTGGGCGGCGAAGGGCCTGGGGCTGAAGATCGGCGAGATGTTGAATGCGCAGGCCAAGGTGGCCGAGGTGCGCAATTTACTGAGCAAGATATACAACAGCAATGGCCGCTCGGAGAACGTGGATTCGCTGACCGATGAGGAAGCGATGGACTTGGCGCGCAACCTCCAGGGCGGCGTGCCGTTTGCGACGCCGGTGTTTGATGGCGCCAACGAGCACGAGATCAAGGAAATGCTCGAGCTCGCCGGGTTGCCGCGCACGGGACAGGTCACGCTGTATGACGGGCGCACGGGAGATCCTTTCGAGCGCTCAGTAACCGTGGGGTACATGCACATGCTGAAGCTGCACCACTTGGTCGATGACAAGATGCACGCTCGCTCGACCGGCCCGTACAGCCTGGTGACGCAGCAGCCGCTCGGCGGCAAGGCGCAGTTCGGCGGTCAGCGTTTCGGCGAGATGGAGGTGTGGGCGCTGGAAGCGTACGGCGCCGCCTACACGCTGCAGGAAATGCTCACGGTCAAGTCGGACGACACCGAGGGCCGGCGCAAGGTCTACGAATCGATCGTCAAAGGCGACCACCGGATCGAAGCCGGAATGCCCGAATCGTTCAACGTGCTGGTGAAGGAAATCCGCTCGCTCGCGATCGACATCGATCTCGACCAAAACCGCTATTAGAGCGACCACGCGCAAAGTTTGCTTGAGATACCCCTGATCTCAGACGGGAGTTACAGATGAAAGCACTGCTTGATTTGTTCAAACAGGTAACGCAGGAAGAGGAGTTCGACGCGATCAAGATCGGGCTCGCTTCTCCCGAGAAGATCCGCTCGTGGTCGTACGGCGAGGTGAAGAAGCCGGAGACCATCAACTACCGGACCTTCAAACCCGAGCGTGACGGGCTGTTCTGCGCCAAGATCTTCGGGCCAGTGAAGGACTACGAGTGCCTGTGCGGAAAGTACAAGCGGCTCAAGCACCGCGGCGTGATCTGCGAGAAGTGCGGCGTCGAGGTGACGCTGTCCAAGGTCCGGCGCGAGCGGATGGGCCACATCGAACTCGCGAGCCCGGTCGCGCACATCTGGTTTCTGAAGTCGCTGCCGTCCCGTCTGGGCATGGTGCTCGACATGACGCTGCGCGACATCGAGCGCGTGCTCTATTTCGAAGCCTATGTCGTGATGGACCCCGGCATGACGCCGCTCAAGCGCTGCCAGTTGCTGACGGAGGATGATTACCTCGCGAAGGTCGAGGAGTTTGGTGACGACTTCTCGGCCGCCATGGGCGCCGAGGGCGTGCGCGAGCTGCTGCGAAACCTCGATCACAAGAACGAAATGGAGACACTGCGTGCGGAGCTCGCCGCGACGAATTCCGACACCAAGATCAAGAAGATCGCCAAGCGCTTGAAAGTGCTCGAGGCGTTTCACAAGTCCGGCATCAAGCCCGACTGGATGATCATGGAGGTGCTGCCGGTACTGCCTCCCGAGCTACGGCCCCTGGTCCCGCTCGACGGCGGGCGCTTCGCGACCTCGGATCTGAACGATCTCTACCGCCGGGTGATCAACCGCAACAACCGCTTGAAGCGCCTGCTTGAACTGAAGGCGCCCGAGATTATCGTGCGCAACGAGAAGCGCATGCTGCAGGAGGCGGTCGATTCCCTGCTCGACAATGGCCGTCGCGGCAAGGCCATGACCGGCGCCAACAAGCGCCCGCTGAAATCGCTCGCCGACATGATCAAGGGCAAGAGCGGCCGCTTCCGCCAGAACCTGCTCGGCAAGCGCGTCGACTACTCGGGCCGTTCGGTCATCGTCGTCGGCCCGCAACTCAAGCTGCACCAGTGCGGGCTGCCGAAGAAGATGGCGCTCGAGCTCTTCAAGCCGTTCATTTTCAACAAGCTCGAGGTGATGGGGCTCGCCACCACGATCAAGGCGGCGAAGCGCATGGTCGAGTCTGAGGAGCCAATCGTGTGGGACATCCTCGAGGAGGTAATCCGCGAGCATCCCGTAATGCTGAACCGCGCGCCGACCCTGCACCGCCTCGGCATCCAGGCTTTCGAGCCGGTGCTGATCGAGGGCAAGGCGATCCAGCTGCATCCGCTGGTGTGCGCGGCGTTCAATGCTGACTTCGACGGTGACCAGATGGCGGTGCACGTGCCGCTCTCGCTCGAGGCGCAGATGGAAGCGCGCACGCTGATGCTGTCCTCGAACAACATCCTGTCGCCTGCCAACGGCGAGCCGATCATCGTGCCGTCACAGGACATCGTGCTCGGTCTGTACTACACCACGCGCGAGAAGGCCGGCGCACGCGGCGAGGGCTCCGCCTTCATCAACGTGTCGGAGGTGTCGCGCGCGTATGATACCGGGCAGGTGGAGGTGAGCGCGCGCATCCACGTGCGCATCAAGGAGTACGCGTTTGACGAGGCGGGCGAGAAGCGCGAAAAGGTGACGCGCTACGAGACCACGGTCGGTCGTGCGCTGCTGTCCGAAATCCTGCCCGCCGGGCTGCCCTTCGATTTGATCAACAAGGCTTTGAAAAAGAAAGAGATTTCCAGGCTGATTAACGCGAGCTTCCGCCGCTGTGGGCTGCGCGAAACGGTGATTTTCGCCGACAAACTAATGTACGCCGGTTTCTCGATGGCGACCCGCGCCGGTCTGTCGATCGCGGTCGACGACATGCTCGTGCCGGAACAGAAAAACCACATCATTGCCGAGGCCGAGAAAGAGGTCCAGGAAATCGAGAAGCAGTACACCTCTGGTCTGGTCACTCAGGGCGAGCGTTACAACAAGGTGGTCGACATCTGGGGCCGCGCCGGAGACCTCGTCGCCAAGGCGATGATGGACCAACTCGGAGTCGAGCCAATCATGGAATGGGACGTCCAGAAGGGCGAGTGGGTCGAGCGCAAGGACAAGAAGGGCCACACCGTGATGCAGGAGTCCTTCAATTCGATCTACATGATGGCCGACTCGGGCGCGCGCGGGTCCGCTGCCCAGATCCGGCAACTGGCTGGAATGCGCGGGCTGATGGCCAAACCCGACGGCTCGATTATCGAGACGCCGATTACCGCGAACTTCCGCGAGGGCCTGAACGTCCTGCAGTACTTCATTTCTACTCACGGTGCGCGAAAGGGTCTAGCCGACACCGCGCTGAAGACCGCGAACTCTGGTTACCTCACGCGCCGGTTGGTCGACGTCACACAGGATCTCGTCGTGACCGGGGACGACTGCAACACCAGCAATGGGGTGTCGATGAAGGCGCTGGTCGAGGGCGGGGAGGTGGTCGAGTCGCTGCGCGAGCGCATTCTCGGCCGCGTGTGCGCGACCGAGATAGTCAACCCGGAGAGCGGCAAGGTGGTCTTTCCCGCGAACACGCTGCTCGACGAGGAGGCGGTGGATTCGATTGAGGCGGCGGGCATCGACGAGGTAAAGGTGCGCACGCCGCTCTCCTGCGAGACGCGCTACGGCCTGTGCGCCAAGTGCTACGGCCGTGACCTCGGACGCGGCACTCCGGTGAACGTCGGTGAGGCGGTCGGCGTCATCGCCGCGCAGTCCATCGGCGAACCCGGAACCCAACTCACCATGCGTACCTTCCACATCGGTGGCGCGGCTTCCCGCACCGCCGTGGTGAGCCAGGTCGAGGGCAAGTCGGCCGGTGTGGTCCGCTATTCCGCAGGCATGCGCTACGTGACCAACTCGCGCAACGAGCTGGTGGCCATCTCGCGTAACGGCGAGGTGGTGATCCAGGATGATAACGGACGCGAGCGCGAGCGCCACAAGGTGCCATACGGCGCGACGCTGATGGCGCGTGACGGCGAGGCGGTCAAGGCGGGTCACATGCTGGCGACGTGGGACCCGCACACCCGGCCGATCGTCACCGAGTATGCGGGGCGCATCAAGTTCGAGAACGTCGAGGAAGGCGCGACCGTCGCCAAGCAGGTGGACGAGGTAACCGGACTCTCGACGCTGGTTGTAGTCGACCCGAAGCGCCGCGGCGGCGCACAGGCAAAAGGCCTGCGTCCGCAGGTGAAGCTGCTCGACGCGGGCGGTCACGAGATCAAGGTGGCGGGCTCGGACCAGCCGGTCAATATCACGTTCCAGATCGGCTCGATCATCACCGTGCGCGACGGGCAGGAAGTCGGCGTTGGCGAGGTGCTCGCGCGGATTCCGCAGGAGACATCCAAGACCCGCGACATCACTGGTGGCCTGCCGCGCGTGGCTGAGTTGTTTGAGGCCCGCTCGCCGAAGGACGCCGGCGTGCTGGCTGAGGTAACCGGCACCGTTTCATTCGGCAAGGACACGAAGGGCAAGCAGCGCCTCGTAATCACCGACCTCGACGGTGTCGCCCATGAGTATCTGATCCCAAAGGACAAGCATGTAATGGCGCACGACGGGCAGGTGGTGAATCGCGGCGAGAGTATCGTCGACGGCCCGGCCGATCCCCACGACATCCTGCGGCTGCTGGGGGTGGAAGAGTTGGCGCGTTACATCTGTAACGAGGTGCAGGACGTCTATCGCCTGCAGGGTGTGAAGATCAACGACAAGCACATCGAGGTGATCGTGCGCCAGATGCTACGCCGGGTGCAGATCGCCGATCCCGGGGACACGCGCTTCATCACCGGCGAGCAGCTCGAGCGCGCCGAAGTGCTGGAGGAGAACGAGCGCGTCGAGACCGAGGGCAAGAAGGCGGCGATCTACGACTACATGCTGCTCGGGATCACCAAGGCATCGCTGTCGACTGATTCGTTCATCTCCGCGGCGTCGTTCCAGGAAACCACGCGCGTGCTTACCGAGGCTGCGATCATGGGCAAGCGCGACGAACTGCGCGGGCTGAAGGAGAATGTGATCGTTGGTCGCCTGATTCCGGCCGGAACCGGTCTCGCCTATCACCGGATCCGCCGCGCGGACGGTACGGCGGCGGAGCTTGCCGAGGAAGCGCCAGCGACGGACGAAGCCGCCGTC
>Ga0326597_10010738_pt1 | contig 12177 bp, 8 predicted proteins | sample RVTome_12_FD_203789 | JGI IMG/M metagenome (GOLD analysis project Ga0326597, IMG submission 203789) | Soil microbial communities from uranium-contaminated site in the Upper Colorado River Basin, Wyoming, United States - RVT100D185 | ecosystem: Environmental > Terrestrial > Soil > Contaminated >... | reverse complement strand
TTTGTTCGATTGTTCAAACAGAATTCGCGGCGCTATGCCAAACGCCAGCTTACGTGGTTCAGGGCGGACAAGCGTATTCGATGGATCGAGATGAGCGAACCTCGTCAGCCAATGGATGTTGCGAAAGAGATTGTCCAACTTCTGAAGCAGACCACGCATTGATTATCAGAGGTTTTTGCGGTACCTTATCGCCGTTATTCATCGGGGCGTAGCGCAGCCCGGCTAGCGCGCTTGGTTCGGGACCAAGAGGTCGCGGGTTCGAATCCCGCCGCCCCGACATGTATGCAGTGTACATTCTAAGAAGCCGAACGACTCTCCGCTACTACTGTGGTCATACCGAGGACTTAGAAAACAGGATACGCGAGCATAATTCTGGCGAGAGCAAATCGACGCGCCATGGAATACCTTGGGAATGTATTTTCGTTGAAGAGTTTGAATTGCGGGGAGACGCCACGCGGAAAGAGAAGATAATCAAGTTGCGAGGGATGGGGCGTTTTCTTAGTGACGTCAGTTCAATTCCAGCCGGCTAGCGCGTGGCGCCTTTGGCGCCAAGGTCGCGGGTTCGAATCCCGCCGCCCCGACACGCAAAGCCTCTCGTGTTTTTCCTGTCTATCAAACTCCTTCCCCTAAAATGGCGCCGCCCTCCTCCCGAAAAATGCCGTTATATTCCCAACTAAACAGTCAAGTTCCGACTGACTTTATGCTTGACAAGACCAGCATCTGTTGTTACATTAAAAAGTGCATTCCAGCAGTTGTTCCAATATGCCATGAGTAATAGGGGAGCAGACAGGTCACCTGTTTCCACCAGCGACAAGCTCTGGTATACGTAGGCAATCTTCGACGGTCGAAATTCATCACTTCAGTTTCAGCAGCATCTAACAAGCGTGAGACAAACATGTTTCGTTTTCTCCGATCGCGTGCAAGGTTTCTGTCCGCACCGTTTTTTTTGACGGTGCTTGGGCTCTCGTGTCAACAGTATGAATACTTCTCTCCGAGTCCAGGTATTCTAGAAATACGATTCCATTCAGAAAATTCCAGGGCATCAACAATTCTTCCGTTCAGCAACGGTAGTGCGTTCCTGATGAAACTTACAAGTCTTCAAGCACGCCAGCCGGGTGGTATCACGCTACCAGTATTTGTCGACCTAACCGCTGTTCAACGAAACAAATCCGGCGATTTCTACAACTCCATGTCCGTTGAGGCCAGGGACTCGTCGATTGTGTTGGGGAGGGTGTACGCTCCGCCGGGCTCCTACAACGGTGTCGACTTTGCTATTAGCCCTTCTGGTGACTTGTTTGGCGGCATCGGTGTGACTGTTGTTCGGAACGGTTTTCAAGGGTTTATTCCAGTGTTCATTCCTCCTCAGACGGAGGCAAGTCAATTGCTACCAAAAACTGGACAACCTCCCTTTAGCATAGTTGTCGAAACAGACCGAAAAACAGTTGTCACTGTTACCATGAACCTTGATTCCTCGTTGGTTCGCCGGACTGAGGATTTTGTGTATCGACCCTATTTTTATGTTTCCTCATCAAGGACATTTTAGAAACCTGAGGCAGGAATTCACACATGAAGAAGACGTTCATTAGTTACTCGCGTATTCTCTTTTCTGCCACACTGCTTGTGTTCAGCATGGTGATGTGGAATTGCGAGAATCCTGGAGGTTCACAAAAACCAAACTCACCTCCGAATACCCGTATTTCAAATGTTCCTCCAGATGATTCTATTGCACAATATATTGGACGCGGTGCCATTCCAGAGTTCACAATCAATTGGTTGGGAGATGACGAAGATGGGTTTGTGATCGCATATCATTACCGGTGGACGGATCAAAGTCGATTTGGAACCTCGACCAAGGAGTATAGCACGGTTCTAAACATCTCTCAGATCGCTGGCATACCTCTCCTGAGCCCAATCCTGGTGCAGGGAAGCCCGCGATCACTTTCCGAACTGTACAGGTTTCTCGTCACATTGACCTTTGGCGATCCTGCCGACACTTCTGCCATCAGGTTCATTAATGATTCTCTCGGAACCCGTAGGCCATTTGCGGTACCGTATGAGAAGGGTCCGATTCCAGGCGATTCGATCAAAGGAAGTGATCCCATTGTGAATCAATCCCCGACGCGTGGAACCTTCATCTTTAGTTCACTCGCAGATAGCAATCTGCATACGTTCGAAGTGTCTGCAGTTGATGACTATGATAGCGTTGATCCGACTCCGGCGATAGTCCGTTTCTGGACGTTGCCTGCGCCAGCGCCGAGGGCAATAATTACATCAGGACCACCGAACAATCGATTCGCTTTGCGGTGCATTACAGACACATGGCCTGGCCTGGCTGTCACGTTTAGCTCCCTTGATCCCAGCACCTTCGAGCAGGAGTACTCATGGGCGGTCGATGACACCACTGCATCCAATTGGTCTCCTTGGAACTCGACACCTGGCGCAATTATTACTGCATCAGATTTCCGGTCACCAGGGGAATCGCACACTATGCACCTTCGGGCCCGGAACAGATGGGGAGTGGTTAGTAGAGATACTACAAAACCACCATTCTTGTCGATTGTTCCACCATTTACGGAACCAAACTTTCCAGGGAGAATTCTGATTATTAATAACAGTCCGAAGCTCCTTAATGCGAGTCACCCACTTGTGCCGGATTCCAATACTGTAAATGCATTCTATCGCGAAATTATGGATTCGCTCGGTCTAAATGGTAAATATGATTTGTACACAACCCCTTATAGTTCGGGTGTGTGGCCAGACCGGAGACAGATAATAAATTACTCGACCGTGGTTCTCCTTACCGAGCAACGACTCGATTACCTGGGATTTGGAGCCAGTCGATTTTGGGTGAGTAATTCTAAGCAACTGATATTACGTGAATTTCTTAGCGTTGGGGGGAGACTGATCACGGTGGTTTCTCCTAACACTTACAGCAACTTCTTTTTTGGGGCGTTAGCTAAGACACAGTTCGATGTATTGGCAAGCGAAATATTCCATGCTGCTGCCACAGTAGAAAACAATGATTCAGACTTTGTGGGGGCTCGTGGGGTGCTGGGTTATCCGGATTTCGTTCTCGACCAGAACAAGATTTATCCCGATAGTCTTGGTTCCCAATTGCCCGGTATAATTCGGGGAATTTCTGTGAACTTCCCCCGCGGATTTGGAGAGACCATCTCTCTTTTTGATTCGCGTACCAACAAACCGGGATTTGAAAACGCTCCCCTTGGAATTCGGTTTCTGGCACCCCCCCCTGTAGCTCCAGGTTGCCAGACGTATTCCGTTGTTTACTTTGGTCTACCTCTGTTCTATTGTGAGAAATCAGTTGCGATCCAGGCAATGCGAAAAGCGTTCCAAGATTTGAACGAACTATAATTCTGGAGCTGCAATGTTGAACAAAGCTGTCATGTCCTGTCTTTTGGTGAGTACTTTCTCAATTACAGATTCATTCTCCGGGACTACCGGGAATCTCACCGGAAAAATTACCGATGTAAAAACAAAAGAGACTCTTCCTCTTGTTAACATCCTTGTCGTTGGAAGCGGAAGGGGGACGGTATCTAACGAAAAAGGGGAGTATTCGCTTATTGGTATCACCCCTGGAATTTACACTATTCGTTATTCGCTGCTTGGGTACAGAAACATCGAGATTAAGAAAGTCTCGATCGAGGCTGATGAGACAAGGGTTTATGATGTAAAGATGGCGAGTGAGGATATAGAGATGGAGGGGATGACCGTGGAAGGTCAGCCACCACTGGTGGATACGAGGAAAGTTGCGGGTGACCAGACTTTCAACAGAGACAAAATTGAATCGATCCCCAACGTAAAAGGTGTGGAGGATGTTCTTCGTTTGCAGGCTGGTGTCGTTCAATTTGGCGGCCAGCTATTTCTGCGTGGTGGGCGGGCTAATGAAACTCAGATTATTATTGACGGTGTTGTTGTGAATGATGTGAGCGGTGCCGCCGCAGCGAACGAGGAGTTGCAGCAACTGTATGCCGGAACCAGCACATCGGGCGGCGGCGGTGCTCTTGGTGTTTCTGCGAACGCAATTCAATCAGTCAGCGTTGCTAGTAGCGGACTCGACGCAGAGTACGGGAACGCGCAATCGGGTGTAGTGAACATTACAACAAAGTCTGGTGGCGACAGCTATTCAGGTTCGATGCAATATAGGACTGATGGTATCACCTCGAATGGCTTCAATGAACGGTATTATGCCGGGAACATTGGCGGACCCGAGCCCATTACCGCATACCTTCTGCCCTCTCTTGGCATTAGTGTTCCAGGCAGGCTCTCTTTTTTCATGAGTGCAAATTTTGAACAATCTGACGGAGCCTATGCATTCAACACAAATCAGTTTTATCACCCTGTTCAACGACGAATCAAGCTCACTGGGATCCTGGGCTTCCTCGGGGACGTCGGAATTCTCTATTCGGACAAGCAGGTCAACAACTTCTCCTTCAATACGAAGCTCAATTATTCGATCGGAGAGGCGAATCAGTTTGCGTACAGCTATCGTGCAAATGGCGGAACATCCCATCAGTTGGCAGCTTCGTTCACGAACCGCGGAAGGTACGATTCCACTAATTCTGTTGAGAATATTCAGGGGCAGAATGTTTTGCAGTGGACTCATGTTTTTGGGACGAACACTCTTCTCAGGGGGTATGTGAGCAGAATCGAATCACACCGAACCTCGTCGCTGGATGGTTTAACCCCTGCCCAGTATTCAACCTTCTATGGCGATATTAATGGTGATGGGTTTAGTGACTTCGGTACCTCACAAAGTTGGAGCAACTCTCGCAATGTCATTTGGAACACCAAATTTGACTACAGCACCCAGATTCACCCAATTCATTTCCTCAAAGCGGGTTTGGAATATTACTACGAGGATATTTCCTCGACCTCGATCTCGTTTCCGAATGATCCTGACCGGAGGATTGACTCCATCCCTCGTGGGGAGTTTCCGGAATACGGTTTTGCTCGTTGGGTCTCGCATAACTTCCCGAGCAGAGGATCTTTTTATCTCCAGGATAATATCGAGTTCACTGGACTTAATATACGGGTCGGGTTGCGCTACGATTATCTTTACCTTGGTAAGCATGTATTTGATCCCGGGTTTGTGGAAAGGTGGGAGGCTGTATCAAAACTCGAAGCCGACTGGCTGGACAACAAATCATTCTTTTCTCAGTTTACGAGCGGAAGATTCAGTCCCCGTCTGGCCATTGGATATCCCGTGTCAGAGCGGACAGTATTCTATTTCAACTACGGGCATTTTCTTCAGTACCCGGACAGAGATCAATATTTTCACGATCCCATATCGACAACACTGGATGGAAACTACATAGGAAATCCGGGGCTCAAACCCCAAAAGACAATCCAGTATGAGGCTGGGTTTGATCAGTTGTTGACAGACGATCTTTCGCTCGGCATCAGGGGTTATTATAAGGATATTTTTGACTACGCTTCGTTTAGACGACTCTCTGTCGCGGCCGTCGATCTCTATGTGAATCTCGATTATGCAAGCACGAGGGGGTTTGAAGTGATCCTCACGAAGGGTGGTGGTGATAATCTGACTGGAAGCATTGGATACACATTCCAGCTTGCGAAAGGGCGTTCTTCTCATCCGAAGGCAGCGCAGGATTCTCCAGAGCTTTTTGGTCTTCCTCGTGAGGTTCGGCTCGATTTTGACCAAACACATACGCTAAACTTCTTTGTCTCATACCGCATCAAACCGAACGATGACTTCCCGGTTTTTGGCTTGAACATTGACAACTGGGGTGTTTCCGTTGCATGGACTTACGGTAGCGGATTTCCTTACACACCATTTACAACCAACACGTCGCAGGCCGCACAATACCTGAACAACTTGTACTTGAAGAATTCAGCCGACGGACCATTTACTTCAGAGGTTAACATCTCATTCTTCAAGGGTTTCCGAATCGTCGACAAGCTCAACCTCGTTTTGACTCTTGATGTTACAAATCTCCTAAACCGAAGGAACGTTGACTTGAACGGCGGTGGATTCAATAGTCTTGAGGGAAGGGTGATACGCTACGGAGATTATGCTCCGGACGATTTTACGATCTACCCTTGGCAGGCGGGCGGTGGAAGTGCGTTTGGTCGACGAGTTCCTCCTTTTGCGTTCCGTCCACCGCGTCAAATCGCCCTGGGTGTGAAAGTCAATTGGGATTAATATTCACTATGGCATCGATACCAATGAAGAAAATCAACATCGCTTTCATTTTCTTACTCATTTCACTGGTCCTCAAAAGTGCTTATGGTGAAGTGAAGGAGAAAGACACTGCTGCAAAAGAACCTCTTTCGACCACGAATTCCGTTCTTGTTCCAAACACAAAGAGCGTGAAGCAGGGATTCTCCATGAGAATGTGGGTGGATAATCGGAGTGTCTTTGGTAGGCAGGGATACCCGGGTGGAGATAATGCGTTGCCAACAGGTGGACTCGGGCTGGAATACCCACTTGGGCAGCCGATCGAGCATATTTTTGGTGGCGGAATTTGGGTTGGCGGGCTTCTTGACACCTCAACCGGACCGACACCTCAGCCACCTGTTCGTGCAGTTACAACAGGTTATGAAGGTTGGGCAGGTCCGTTTTATGAATTCTTTCCGGGATCCACGCCAGCAGATAGTTTTTGGAGAGCGTCAAAGAATAATCTGGTTGAACCTCCTGGCTGGTCTTCGTATTGGGGAAATGCCCTCCCTTTCAATCCGATATCAGACAATGATGTGTACTGTACATACGCTGATTACTTCGAGCCAGTCTCTCAACACGTGCCACTAAAACTGAGAGTAATTCAAAGTTGTTACGCGTGGGACGATCCGTATGCCGACGCCATTATCATAATAGAATATAAAATCATCAATGAAGGGGTTAAGCAAATTGATAGCGCCTATATCGCTTGGTTTTTTGAAGCGGACGTAGGCCCGATCTCCGCCCCCGTCTATTATCAACGAAACTTCACTGGATACTATCCCAGCTCACGCACTGCGTATATTCATAATCCCGCAGATAGAGGATCAACCCCCGTCGGCGGGACTCTGCTTCAGACTCCAATCCCTCTTGATTCATTGCGGTATTCTTTCCGGTGGTATCCAGGTCCGCAAACCCCCACACCGGATGCGGTACGCTACAACGTGATCAGCTCTGGGATAATCCAACCGGACGAGTATCCTGCATTGTCGGATACACGATTTCTATTTGCGTTTGGTCCATTTACCGTTCACCCCCGGCCTACTCAGGTGGGTGATTCTCCTCAGGATACCTTGAAGATAGCCATGGCTATAGTGTCAGGCTTTTCGCAAACCAGGGATCCACGGCTTATCATGCAAAGAAACGCCGCGAGGGCATTGGATATTTATCTCAACCAAGGTATACAACTTCCGCCTACTCCTCCATCTCCTCCTCTGCGGGCAAACGTCGGATTTCGACGCGTCGAACTTGATTGGAAGTGGCAACCCGGGGATGATGTTCTCTATGGGAGGCCGGACCCTGAAACGAATTGGGATTCGACGAATCAGCTTGCAAATAGGGACCCATCGAGAAGAACAAATCCGCCTCCCGGATATGATTCAACACGCGGGGGAAGAAATTTTGAGTCCTACAAGCTGTGGCGAAGTGAGACACCTCCCCTTCCGTTGTCGGGAGTTCCTGCTGAGAGCTTCACTCTTATTCGGCAAACTGACATGATTGAGTTCATTGACACTCTTCGATTTGGTTACGACACCGGTCTTGAATATGGTTACGTGGATTCAAATCTTGTCCGTGGGAAGGTGTATACGTATGCGGTCACTTCTGAGTCGATTCCGAATCTGGCCGAAGTTCGGCAACCTGATGGTACCTCGACGTTCGAAGAAGTCGAACCGCTGGAATCTGCAAAAGGGACCAATTCCTTTACGATCGATCTTCCTTTCGCGGTCTCAGAGGAGGTAGGAAAAGTGAGTGTTGTGCCGAACCCATACCGAACAGATCGAAGCTATACAGTTGAAAATGGTGGCTATGAAGGTTTATCAAATAACTGGGATGAAACAAAGAGACTGATTAAATTCATTAATCTCCCTACAAAGTGTACTATTCGAATTTTCAGCCTTGCAGGCGACCTTATTCGAACCATCGTCCATGACGGGACAAGTGGGAGTTTTCCTGACGGGGATGAAAATGTACGGCTTGTCAGTGAAAGCAACCGTGCGTTGGCGAGTGGCATCTACGTCTATACGGTTGAATCTGATTTCGGTACGCAAACCGGGAAGTTTGTCATCATCCGCTAGAATCAAGAGAACCCTATGAAAAGATTTCTATTCATCGCGTTTGTTCTCACCGTGTGCGGTTTCGCCGAGGCGGGAAATCGCTCGGGGAGTGTCACCGGCCAGTTCCTCAAGCTGCCGACCAATGCGAGGGTAACAGCGATCGGGAATGCGCAAGTTTCCCTTGCTGAGGGCGCCTCATCGATAGGATTCAATCCGGCCGGTATCCTCAGTATTTCGACTTTTTCATTCTCGGGGACGTACAATCAATGGTGGGCGGATATTCAACACGGCTTTGTCGGGGCAGCGATCAATATTCCGGATATCGGAACAGTCGGAGCCGGCGTTGTGGCTCTCGCAACAGATGACATGGCAGTAACAACGCCAGGCTTTCCGGAAGGAACTGGTGAAATGTTCAGGGCGTCAGAATTCGCATTCACTTTGTCCTATGCGCGGCAAATCAGTGAGTTCTTCGGACTCGGTCTGAGCATCAAATACATCAACTCAAATCTGTTCAATACGGACATCAATTCGAATGTCCTCGCTTTTGATTTTGGTACGTTATATGACATACGAGTCCTGCGCACCCGACTTGGAATCTCTGTCAATAATCTGGGCAAAGATTTGCGGTATCTAAATGAGACGTATTCCCTTCCAACGGCGCTACGCTTTGGGGCGAGGACAACGGTTTACGAAGAGGGTTTGCACAAAGTTTATGGCGTTGTGCAGGTTGGGCGGCCAAACGATGCTGATGAACAGTGGAACGTTGGTGGCGAATACGTTTATCACGAAATATTCGCCGTGCGAGGAGGTTACCGTTTCAATTACGATACGGAGGACTGGAGTGCCGGCATCGGCGTTTTCTTGACCAGCCTTGGAATCAACGGCTCCGCTGACTACGCCTTCACCCACTACAAGTTCCTTCCGGGAACACACATGTTTACTATTGAAACAGGTTTCTAACACATGAAAATCACTGTTCCCTGGTATATAACAATATTCTTTATTGCATGCACGTTACTCATCGGATGTGATCTTGAGACGATCCCACGAGACCCTCCAAAATTTAGTCCTGCGAATAACATGGTGATTAACGAGGTCTTTACCCTTCCATTCACAAGCCCCAATTTTCACTCTTGGGTTGAGTTATTTAATCCAACTGGTGGCACGATTGATCTCCGAGGATGGACTCTTAGTTTTGCGGCACCCCGTTTTTTCCTAACGTCAATTCTTCCTAAAGACACTGTCTCGGATTCGTTGGGGGTGAGACGGGTTTTTTATTTAGATCCGATCCAGACGGGTTTTCTTATCGATTCCTCCTTTACCTCAGCTGATGTTCCTCTGGCAACCGTGAGGACGGAGATCAGAGGTGGAGAACTTTTTACACTTATTTCCGATGAGAACCTCCTTCGGGTATTCACTGCCGTAGGCCCTGGCCCTGGTCCAAGACCAGTGTATCGACAGATTATCGAAGGGCCCGTGGACACATCGAAAGTTCCAGTTGATTCGACGTACAGTAATTTGGATATTCCTGACACAATCCGATTTACCAATTATGTCTTTATCTTATCTCCCACCGCACAGTTGGTTCTCAAAGATCCAAGCGGAACCGTTGTCGATGTTGTGCGTTATGGAAATTATTCTTGGCCGGGACCTGGTGCAGATCCTTATCCTGGTAACCAGTCGATGGGATTCATCCCGGAGTATTATTCAATAGCCCGGTATGCGGGAGCGTATTGGACGGGGAACACTGCAAACGACTTCTATTACACTAATTCTATACTAAGACCACTTCCGCATTATTACAGTGAAGCATTCAAGCCATAAATTCTGGCCGAGGGCTTTGTCTAGTTAAAAGAGGGAGATTCCCTCTCGCTGTTAGTATCCTATCACCTCTAAATCTCCTGACCCTTCTCTTAAGACGATGGGATCTTCTCCCGTCAAATCAAGGACTGTGGAGGGTTCTGTTGTCTTTGCTCCCCCATCAATGATGATGTCTACCTGGTTTCCAAATAGGGATGAAATCTCTTCGACATCATTGAGAATTTCTCCATCGGCGGTTGTAACGCTTGTGCTTAAGATCGGACCGCCAAGACCGCGAACGAGAGCTAAGGTAATTGGGTTATCGGGGACGCGGATGCCGACGGTTTTTCTCTTTGATACAAGGAGCTTTGGAAGCTGTTTCATTCGCGCTGCGGGGAGAATGAACGTGTAAGGCCCTGGAATCAGCCGCTTCATGATCTTGAAGGCGAAATTGCTGACGTGAGCGTATTCGCTAATGTTCTTTAAATCAGCACAAACGAAACTGAACGGACTCTTGTTTCTTTGCCTCTTGATCAGATACACTCTTTCGATGGCAGACTTGTCCTTAATGCTGCAACCAATTCCATATACTGTATCCGTAGGATAAATGATGACCCCCCCAGCCACGAGACGGTCAACGGCTTTCCCTATTAATCTCTGGTCAGGTGTTATCGGATGTACCTTGAGGATCATCTCGGCGAGAGTACAACGTTATTTCATTAATACCATCTTCTTTAACAACCTCCCCGTTGGGGTCTCCAAGGCGTAAAAGTAAATACCGCTGGAGAATCCGGAGGCATTCCATGCTATGGTATGTGCTCCCACCGGAAGGTCTCTGTTCAAAAGGTCATCTACACTTCGTCCTAAAACGTCATAAATTGTCAACTTCACGGTCTCTTCCTTCGAAAGGGAAAAGCGAATTGTCGTTTTGGGATTGAAAGGATTGGGATAATTCTGCTCAAGGGCGAACTCGATAGGTGTATTTGGAGCATCGGCTGGAGTTGATGTGATTCCTGTTAAATCCAATAGATGAGCGGACCTACCATGCGTTGATGCAAGCAAAATTCTGTTAGGTACATGGAGCGTGAGATCGTGTACAGGAACAAGTGGATGATCTGTGCCGAGTATATTCCAGCTGTTTCCAACATCAGTTGAGTAGATAACTCCGGCGTCCGACGCGACATAGAGGTTTGGGCGTGATTCAGGGTCCACCAAGACGTCGTTCAAAGGGATGTCGGGAAGTGTGCTCCCAATGTTGACCCACGTCTTGCCGTAATCGTCCGACCGGTGGATGTGAGCGCTGAACGCATCCTCCAGATACCCGGAGTGTGTCACGTAGACTACGTTCGCGGAATCGGGATCGACGCTTACACGTGTTACCCAGCGTTGAGGGAGAGACCCGGTAACATCAACCCACGTGGTTCCTCCATCTACGGTGACCGAAACCTTACCGTCGTCAGTTCCTACATAGACCACGTTTGGATCCGTTTTGGCGACGTCAATCGTAGTTATGGTTCCAATACGGCCATTCTGTCCGCGTGTAAGGTCACCGCTGATAGCAGACCATGAAGCCATTCCATTTGTTGTTTGATACATCCGATGAGTGCCGGTGTAAAGCGTAAGTGTGTTTGACAAGTCCATTGCAATTGGGGTGTTCCAGTTCTTCCGATCAGATGAACTGATGCCAGTTCGTCCGTTCTGAAATGAACCTCCTCCGTTTGTGGAGTATCCCAACCCTCCGTTCTGCGATTCTGCGTAGATCCTGTTTGGATTTGTTGGATCAACGAGGACATAAAAGCCATCACCCCCGTAAATACCCGACCAGTCATTAACAGAACCCGTTAGGGTGCGGGCCGTGCCGTTATCCTGCATCCCGCCATAATACCGCTGGGGGTTTGAGAAGTCTATTGTTCCCGCGTAAAACTGGGAGACAGGGAGATTCAACGACTTCGTCCAGGATGCGCCGACGTTTGTCGATAGAAATACACCGCCATCGTTTCCGACAACGACCCGGCTCGGGTTTGATGAAGAAAAAAGAATGGCATGGTGATCAACGTGCATAGAGCCATTGGCGTTTGACCAACTGACACCACCATTGGTTGAGCGGTACATGCTTGTCATTCC
>Ga0326597_10010737_pt1 | contig 12178 bp, 11 predicted proteins | sample RVTome_12_FD_203789 | JGI IMG/M metagenome (GOLD analysis project Ga0326597, IMG submission 203789) | Soil microbial communities from uranium-contaminated site in the Upper Colorado River Basin, Wyoming, United States - RVT100D185 | ecosystem: Environmental > Terrestrial > Soil > Contaminated >... | reverse complement strand
GTGTGGCGGCCGTTCACGAGCAATCTGGGCAGGAGCGCTGGCCGGTGCGTTCATCTTCCGTGGTCGAACTCCTTCCGCCCTGGATTGAGGTGCCCGAAAACCAGGCCTTCGGCTGGGGCGACCCCGAGGGGATGCTCGATGGCGATGCCGAAGAGGAGTGAGCCGCAGGGCTCTCTGACAAAACTTCGCCTTTCTCTCTTGACAATACATCGGAACCCGATATATTTGGAACAGGTCGGTTCGGCCATGCGAACGGATGGGCCGGACGGCCGCGTCACCCGCTCCCTCGGCGACGCCGGTTGCGGCGTTGGGGCGTCGCGGCGGCATGGCGGTGCGGCGGCATCTCGGCACCGCGATCTCGCGGCGTCTGGGCGTCCGAGCGTCGCGTCGCGGCTGCGTCCGTCGCCCGCGTGTGACTCATCCCCGCCTCACGCAACGTGCGGCGGCCAACTTGGAGATCGGCAGTGCCTTCGCCCGTCAAACCCCAACGCGAATCGCTTGAACTCGTCGTGCTCGGCGTCCTCGCCGAGGAGCCGCTCTACGGCTACTCGATCATCAAGCGCGTCGCCAACCGGAGCGATGACGCGATCCGCCTCACGGCCGGGGTGCTCTACCCGCTGCTGCACGAACTCGAAGCCGCCCGCCTCATCCAATCGACCTGGGAGACGGTGCGCAGCGATCGCGCCGGCGAATCCAGCGCCGGCCGCAAACGCAAGTGGTATCACCTCACCGCCAAGGGTCGCCGGCGCCTGCATCAGCGCATCACCGCCCACCGCGCCTTTCAGTCGATGATCGAGGCGTTCTTTCCGCCTCCCGCCGACGAGGAGGCCGCGACATGAGCACCGCCCTCATCGAACGCGATCCGCCCGCCGCCCCCGCCGCCGACGAAGCGCCCGACTCGATCGACACCTGGCTTGCCGTGCTCATGCGCCTGCTGCACGTTTCGAGCAGTCAGCGCGAAGCGATCCGCGACGAGATCGAGACGCACCTGCGCGAGCGGGTGCGGGATCTGATGATCGGCGGCGCTGCCGAGCACGACGCGATCCGCACCGCCATCAGCGAACTGGGCGAAGTCGCCGACCTCGCCCGCCGTTTCAGCCACGCTTCCAAACTCAGAATCAGGAGAACCATCATGAACATCGCCGTTCTCGGAGTGGGCGCCGTCAGCATCGCCACGGCCACGATCATGTTCAACGGCCAACAGCAGCCGCCGTCGCGCCTCGCCGTCTTCGAGTCGCAACCGGCCGGGACCGAGGGCCGCGCCCCCGCCGTCCTCGACGACAAGACCGTTCCCGCCGCATTTGCCGGTCATGAACTCGGCCTGGTTCTCCAGTACCTCGCCGAAGCGGCCGGTGTTGACCTCGTCATCGATCACCGCGCGCTCGACGCGGTCGGCGTTTCGCTCGAGGAGAAGATCACACTCAATCTGAGGAACCCCCGCCCTGTGGCGCAGGTGCTCGACCTCGTCGCTGCCGGACTTGAGCACCCCTTCGCATGGCGCGCCGCCGACGGCATGCTCGAAGTGTCGACGGGCGACGTCTTTGATCGTCGCGAGATTGTCCTCGCCTCCTTCGACGTGCAGAACGTGCTCGATCTGATATGGGCGACCAGCGGCGACGATGAAAGCGCCACCGAGCGCCTCGAATCGCTCATCATTGAATACGTCGAGCCCAGCGCCTGGCAGGTCAACGGCGGGGACCTCGCGAACGTGAGCGTCGTCGGCGGCAAGATGTTCGTCAAGTCGCCGTCCCGTTTCCACGAGCCGATCCAGTGGATCCTCTCGCAACTCGAAGAGAGCGCCGCCGCTGCGGCCGCGCGCCCGCCCGGCGCGGCGAGCGCGTTCTGGCGGCGCGGCGTTCCCGACGGCGGTGCGTCGGGCCGCGGCGGATACTCTTCCTCATCGCTCTTCAGCGGCGGCGCGGCGCCTGCGCCATCATCCGGGGCGTACAGCGGAGGACGCAGCAACGCCGGATGGACTCCCCTCGGCGACCCGACTCGCCCGCCCTCGGCGTTCGACCCCCGCACAGCGCCCGGTGGCTTCTTCTCCACCGGCGGCGGCGGCGCCGCGACACCGGCTCCGCCCGCAGTGGAGCCGGGCGCCGAGCCGGGCAGTTCCCTTCTCCCTGGACGCAGCCCCGCCAGCGACCCTCTCAGCAAACCGGCAACGGACTCCCCCGGCAAACCCGCAAGCAAACCCGCGGCCGATCCCGCGAATCCCGCCGGCGGCGGAGGGAGCGGCGGGAAGTAATCCGCCCCTTTCTCTCGATTCAAGCGGCCTTGTCCCTTTACCTTTGCAGCGCGGCGGGTTAATCTCGAAAGAGACACACCCGCCGCGCTGTATTTCGAGGAGAGGAAAATCGTCGGGTGCCGTGGTCCGAAGGGAGGCTCTGCGACCGGAGGGCCACGTTATTGCGCCGCCCGTGGATCGAACCGATTCGATCATCATTCGCGCGCTCGCGTGGCCCGCGCTCCCAAAGCCTCGCTTGACCACGGCACCCCGGTGCAAGACCCGAAGGAAAGGGAAAACGCCATGCGAATCACCAGCCAGTCGTTCAGGCACAACCAGCCCATTCCCGATGAGTTCGCCTTCTGCGTACACGATGCGAAGTCGCACGTCGCGCTGGGCCGCAACCGCAATCCGCAACTTTCCTGGACCGATGTGCCCGCCGGCGCGGAGTCGCTCGCGCTCATCTGCGTGGATGACGATGTGCCCACCGTCGGCACGGATGTGAACGTGGAGGGCCGCACCGTCAAGGCCTCGCTGCCGCGCTGCGACTTCTACCACTGGGTGATGATCGACATTCCGCCGACGTGTGCGGGGCTGAAGGCAGGCGAGTGCAGCGACGGCGTCACGCCGCGCGGCAGGCGGAACCCTCCGGGGCCGAAAGGCTCGCGCCAGGGGAAGACGAACTACACCGACTGGTTCGCCGGCGACAAGGACATGGGCGGCGTCTACTGCGGCTACGACGGCCCCGCCCCGCCGTGGAACGACAAGCGGCTTCATCACTACCACTTCGGCCTCTTCGCCCTCGACGTGCCGCGACTCGACGTACCCGACGACTTCGGCGGCCCGGAGGTCATCATGGCGATGAAGGGTCACGTTCTCGCCGAGGCGGAGATTGTCGGGACGTATACGCTCAACCCCGCGCTGCGGTCGTGCGGGGTGTAGTCTGAGTTCATGGCTTCTTCACCCCCAAGAGCATCGGGCTGCGGCGCGAGATGTTCATCAGTCCGCGGCGATGCGGCGAGAGGGAGGCCTTCGGCCTGAAATCCGACAAGCGGGGTCGGCGCGACATGCCACAATCTCGGACTACACCGCTGCCGGCCGTGTGTCATGCCCGCGTCGATCCCCACGCGTACCATCGATCATGTCGCGACACCGCCGCCGGCTCATCGCGGTCGAGCTGCCGCGCGACTTGGAGTTGGAATGACGGCCGTCTGGCGGAGATTGGAGCACGGTGTGATCGTCGGTCGTTCAACCCTGCGGGATGCGCACCCAGGGCGTCGCTTGTTCCACCCTAAATGCTTGCTGAATTCCAATGTCTGCTGCCCCCAACAGCGATTGCCATCATGTTTCCACGTCAACGAGATCACATATGATCGCGCAACTCGAAAGTGATTTGGATCGGCGAGCGATCAGCGTACTGTGCGACGATGATGCCGTAACGATAGAATGGCATGTGCCTCTTTCTGTGCGGCTCGTGTTCGCGATAGTAACTACGCTTGCATCTACCGTCTGCGCCGCGATGATCGGCGCCGGTGCTTGTCTTGCCTTTCAAAGTGTGTTTTCGGAAGAGCATGACTCCCGCGTTGTTGGTTTACTCGTTGCGATTGTGTTCCTTCTGGTGGGCGTGATGCTATCGTGGTGGGGCATAGGACAGATAATCGGTAGAGCCGTGGTCCTGAGGGTAATAGTCAACACCGCTGAAGCGGAGACTGTATCAGTGCGCTTCCAAACAGCAGGAGGCATCACGATCTGGTGGCGCAAACTGGCACGGCCGCTTGTTCTCGTGGCTACGCCCGTGTACTTGAGGGGCAACTGGGGTACGCGTCTCTGTTTGCGGGGAAAGTGCCAACGGAAAGCAGATCTTATTTATCCCATCATGCTCAGCGCGACGCGGAGTGGCGCAAGACGGCTGGTAGAGAGGGTTGGTGTCGACCTGGCCCAAATGATTGGCGCAGACTTTGACGTCAATCGCTGGCAATAGCAGGCCACCAAGCAAGTAGCATGGATTCTGGTAACGTGGGGATAAGCGATGCTCTGGGAGCGCATCCCGCCGATTCAGGAGTCCGATTGGTCGGGCACCACGATTCGAGTAAGCACGATGCAGCCGGCGACATGACCGAGCAGGGCCTGCCTGCGGCGGCCACGAGATTCTGCACCCACGACGCATGGAACCGCCTGACTTCCGTCAACATCGAGACGGCCGCGCTCGGCGAATTCGAGTGCAATGCCCTGCACTGGCGCGCGGTGAGGCGGTTGCGCGCCCCCCGACGCCGGCAGCGTTGACGAGATGCGCCTCATGTACTACTCCGCCAACGGGCAACTTCTGGAGCATGGGCGTCCCGCCCGTCATCCTTTGCGGCCTTCCTGCTCGTGGACCTCGGGCTTCGCCGATGATGAGCGCGCCCGGACCTTCTGGGTCCAGGGCTTTTTCGACGACGCCGCGGGGCGACGCACCGATCGCGCTCACAGCCCATCCGTGATGACGTAGCCCTTCTTCCGCGCCAGCGGCGCCCAGAGCATCATGTCGTCGAGGCTTTCGAGGGTACGCATCTCGCTGTGTGCGTCCATGAAGGTTACGCAGGTGCGCTTGTTCCAGCGCTCCGCGACGTAACCGACCTGCACGGCGGAGTGGCGCGAGTCGAGATCCCACTCGCGCTGCGTGAAGTACGGCGAGCGGATCTCGAAGAAGCCTTCGCCATGCACCGGGTCGAAGGGCTGGCCCTGGCCCGCATAGACCGAGTCGGCGAAGACGATCATCCGATCGGGTGTGCGGACATCTTCGATTTTGCGTGCATAGAAAGGCCCCCAGCCCGCCGGGGCGTTGGGGTCGAAGGCGTAGAAGCGCGAGTCGCCGCCGAGGAAGCGCCCGTTGAGGCCGAAGCGCGGGAAGATGCTGCGCTCGTAGGTGTCGGTGTCGGGTTCGCGGTCGTAGTAGAGGGCCTTCCAGTTCCAGTCCACGTACTTGATGAGGCGCCATGGGTAGCGATTGGAGACGGGCGGACCGAGGCGGCGACCCTCGCGGTCGAAGACGTTGAGGTTGTCGGCGTAACCGATGAGCAGGCGGCCGTGATGGTCGTCGGCGTAGAAGCCGTAGGCGAGTTGGAGTTGGCGGACGGCGGAGATGCCCGTCGCGGCCCTGGCGGCGGTGCGGGCGTGCGAGATGGCCGGCAGCAGCAGGCTGATGAGCAGCGCGATGATGCTGATCACCACGAGCAGTTCGATGAGGGTAAAGGCCCTCACAGAATGGTGGTGCGGGCTTTCAGCCTGCCGATCCGCACAGGCCGAAAGCCTGTACCACCAATGCCGGCGGGTCATGCCGTGAGCGGTTCCAAAGGCCAGCGAGGCGGAGCGCGATCGGCCCCGCGCTGGGGCGGGCGTGCGAGCATCGAGTGAGACGTTCACGGCTGGCTCCTCGCGCCGCATCGGGCGCTTCGGTAATTGAGACGGAATCCTATGGATCGGCGGCCGATTGGCAACGGGGTAGAATGCTCGATGTCGCTCTCCTGAATGGCCGAGGTCGGTAACTATTTGATAACACTTGAGTTACGCAAACAAAACAGGGCCGTTTCCCTGATTTGACGCGGGACGGTTGACTGATGAGATTGAGTCTCAATGATGCATCACTTGTCGCATCAGACCCGGCGCAGCCATGTCTCGCCGGACCCGAATCGTGCGGTTGCCCAGCCCGACCAGCCAGTGCCCCGATCGCGACAAGGCGGAGGTGCGGGCGGCGCGAGGCTTCGGGATCGAATCTTGGAGGATGGTGCTATGAACAGATCACTCTTGCTCGCTTCGTCACTTCTCTTGCTCGCGTCCGCGTCCACGGTCGCGCGCGCTCAATTCGACGTCGGCCATCCGGACGATGATGTCTGGGCGTACGTCCACTCGGGCAATCCGGGCGGCGATCCAGTGATCCGCCTCTGGGGCGACGGGGTGAACGACCTCAACCCGACGGGGTATCCAGGCACCTTCGAGACACAGCCCTTCTACTCCTACGGGTTTCTCTCCTGGGATCTTCGCGATGTGCCGCGCAACTGGCAGTGGCGGGGCGCGACGATCACCCTCACCGTGACCCCCGACACCAACTACGACCCGCAGCGCTACGACGTCTATCTGCGCCTGCTCTCCGACTCGTTTGACGAGTTTACATGGATTTACGGCGTCGGCCCGTATCCGATTCCGGGCATGAACAACCGCGTCCGGGGCGATGACAGCCGCGCCGCCAACGGTCCCGGCTCGACGATCACCTTCCGCATTCCCCGCAACGTGCCGACGAACATCCTTCAGTCGTGGGCGCGCACCGGGCGCATGAACCTGGCCATCACCAGCAACGCCGAGTTCGCCAGTGAGAGGCAGATTCTCCGCGTGGCTTCGGAAGAGAACGCGATCTACGACGGGCCGCGACTCGTGCTCGATTGAGCCGCGCGAGCGGCCTGGGGTGACCTCCAAGCGCCGGCGGCGGAGAGGGTCGAACCCATCGACCGCCGCCGGCTTCCCCTACACGCACCGGAGGAAATCGGGTGAACTCCTCGAAGTGGGTGACGCGATTGGCCGCCGCCGGGTTTCTATTCTTCCTCGTCAAGGGGCTGGTTTGGCTCGCGCTCGCGGGAGCGGCGATCTACGGACTGGCCCGTGCATCAGGCTGACGCCGCTGGCGGCCGAACTCCGGGTCGTCGCCGTCACGAAGAGGAGGAAGAAGCAATGACCAGCGCCACCGCAGGCATCATGGCGCGACTCCGTCACGAGACCGCCGAACTCCACCGGCAGGCCGAGTCGCGCCCCCTCCAGAAGCACCTCGGCGCCGGCACGTTGCCGCGCGAGACCTACGCCGCCTGGATGAGCCAACTGCTCCTTGTACACCAAACGCTGGAGCGACTTCTCGATGAGCAGATCCGGCGCGCTTCACACCCCGGTTTTGCACAGGCCTGGCAGTCGCTGGCCCGCCACTCCGACAACCTTCGATCCGACCTCGCTCACTTCGGCCTCGACGGAGACTCCATCGAAGCGCTCGATGCCACGGCGACGCTCCTCGCCGACCTGCAACAGTGGGGGGAGCAAGGGGATCCGGCGCTGCTCGGCGCGCTCTATGTGCTTGAAGGCTCCATGAACGGCAATCGATTCATCCGCAAAGCGCTGGAACGCGGCTGCGCCTCGCCGGACGGTGCCGGCCTGACTTATCTCGATCCCTATGGCGATGCGCAGCGCCCGATCTGGCGGGCCTTTCGCGAGCGCATGGACGCGGCGGGATTCGACGAGAGCGAGTGCGAAGCCATCCTCGCCGGCGCCAACCGCATGTTCCGCGGCATCGGCGAGATCAGCGATGAGCAGTTCGAGGCCATGCCCGTCTGAACTATGATGGCGCGCCGTGCGCTCACATGATCATCCACCGCGCCGCCGCACGACCCGGGCTGAGAGCGGCAAGGGGCTGCGCCTCTTCGTCGCGATCTATCCGCCGCGCGAGGTGGCGGAGCAGATGCTTCATGCTGCGCGGCTGTACTTGCACGAGCATGCTGCCCGCTACGAGGGCGCAGCCGCCCAGTTCGTCGCGCCCGAACAGGTCCACCTCACGCTCCACTTCCTCGGCAATGTCTCCGCCCGCGACCTGCCCGAGACGATCGAGAGCATCGACCGCGCCAAGAAGGGATTGCACGCCTTCGCGCTCGCGCCCGGCGAGATCATTGCTCTGCCGCAATCGGCGCGGCGGCAGCGCCCGCGTCTCATCGCGATCGAAACCGATGCCCCCGCCGACCTGCTCGAACTCCAGCGCCGCCTGGCGCAGCGCTTCGCCCGGCCAGCGCGAGAGAAACCCGGCGACCGCTTCCTGCCGCACATCACGCTGGCGCGCTTCAGGTGGAGCGGGGGAGGCGAGCCGCTTGAACATCCCGCGTGGAAGGGTCCGATCGAGCGGCCGCCAACGCCCTCGCCCTTCGACGTGTCCGAGTTTCACCTTGTCAAGAGCGTCCTGGGATTCGACGGCGCTGTGCATCAGACCATTGCCAAGTGGCCGCTTGTGGTGAAGTAGAGCGCATCCCTGCGCTGCCTCCTTTCGCCATCCCTATCATTCCCGTTCACCTCCGCACTCAAACAAGCAAGACCATGGCCTCATCAAAAACCGAATCCGAAAAGATTATCTACTCGATGATCGGCGTCTCCAAGTCCTACGACCGCAAGACCGTCCTCAAGGACATCTACCTCTCCTACTTCTACGGCGCCAAGATCGGCGTGCTGGGCCTGAATGGCTCGGGCAAGAGTTCGCTGCTGCGCATCCTCGCCGGCGTGGACACCAACATTGAGGGTCGCGTCTCCGCCGCGCCGGGCTACACCATCGGCTATCTCGAGCAGGAGCCGCTCGTCGATGAGACCCGCACCGTCATCGAAGTCGTGCGCGAAGGGGCGAAAGAGAGCCTCGACCTCCTTGCCGAGTTCGAGCGCCTCAGCGAGCGCCTCGGCGATGACCTCAGCCCCGACGAGATGGACAAACTGCTCACCAAGCAGGGCGAGATTCAGGAGCGCATCGACCACCTCCATGCCTGGGACATCGACAAGCAACTCGACATGGCGATGGATGCGCTGCGCTGCCCGCCGCCCGAGTCGCCCGTCAGCATCCTCTCCGGCGGGGAAAAGCGCCGAGTGGCCCTCGTGCGGCTCCTGCTGCGCAAGCCCGATATCCTCCTGCTCGATGAGCCGACGAATCATCTCGACGCCGAGAGCGTCGGCTGGCTCGAACAGCACCTTCAGCGCTACGAGGGCACCGTTATCGCCGTGACGCACGATCGCTACTTCCTCGACAACGTCGCGGGGTGGATTCTCGAACTCGATCGCGGCTCGGGCATTCCCTGGAAGGGCAACTACACCTCCTGGCTGGAGCAGAAGCAGGCCCGCCTCGCCGTCGAGGAGAAGCAGGAAAGCAATCGCCAGAAGGCCCTCAAGCGCGAACTCGAATGGGTGCGCAAGAGTCCGCAGGGACGCCAGGCGCGGAGCAAGGCCCGCGTGAGCCGTTACGAGTCGATGGTTAACGAAGACGTGCGCGAGAAGGCGAGCCAGATCGAGATCTTCATCCCGCCCGGCCCGCGGCTGGGCAACCTCGTCATCGAGGCCGACCGCGTGACCAAGGCGTACGGCGACCGGCTGCTCATTGATGATCTTTCCTTCTCCCTTCCGCCCGGCGGAATCGTCGGCATCATCGGCCCCAACGGCGCCGGCAAGACCACCCTTTTTCGCATGATCACCGGGCAGGAGCAGCCCGACGAGGGAGCGATCCGCATCGGGCCGAGCGTCAAACTCACCTACGTTCAGCAGAGCCGCGACTCGCTGCCCGCCGGCAAGAGCGTCTGGGAGGCGATCAGCGAGGGCGATGAGGAACTCAAACTCGGCCCGTTGACGGTCAACTCGCGAGCCTACGTCGCGCGCTTCGGCTTCACCGGCGCTGACCAGCAGAAGCGCGTCGAGAATCTTTCAGGCGGCGAGCGCAACCGCGTGCATCTGGCGCGCATGCTCAAGAGCGGGGCGAACGTGATCCTCCTCGACGAGCCGACGAACGACCTTGATGTGAACACACTGCGGGCGCTGGAGGAAGCCCTCGAATCCTTCGCCGGCTGCGCCGTGGTCATCACCCACGACCGGTGGTTTCTCGATCGCATCGCCACGCACATTCTGGCCTTCGAGGGCGACAGCGAGGTGCGCTGGTTCGACGGCAACTACTCGGCCTACGAGGAGGACCACCGCCGCAGGCTCGGCGCCGAAGCCGACCAGCCGCACCGGATCAAGTACCGCAGATTAACGCGCGCCACGTGAGGCGACGGAAGAGGAAGCAAAGCCGAGACAACGCGTTGTCTGGCTTTCGAGTCGATTCTCCTTGCGTTTTGAGCGATCGTCGTTTATGATTGTGGATGTCGCCATCTCGCTTTGTACACCTCACCCCCGGCGATGCAACGGAGAGAGACCCCATGCGCCTGTGCCACCTGCTGTTCATCGTTCTCTTTGCCTCATTGCTGACCGGCAAGGCGCGCTCGCAGACGCCTGCACCCGACGCCTCGTCTCCCGTGCAGTGGATCTTTTTCACCGACAAGGGCATCGACTCGCAGGTGGAACTTGATGCAGCGCTGGCCCGCGTGGCGGCGGCGGCCGATCCGCACACCATTGCCCGGCGAACTGCCCGCCGCACCTTGCCGGGGCTCTTCGATGAGCGCGACCTGCCGGTTGTGGATGCGTATGTCGAGGCGGTGAAGTCCACCGGAGCGCAGGTTCGCGTTGCCTCGAAGTGGGTCAATGCCGTGAGCGTCTCCGCGACGGCCGAGCAACTCGCCGCGATTGAGCGCCTGCCCTTCGTGGAGTCCACTCAACCCGTGGCGCGTTCGCGGCGCATCGAGCCGCGCATCGCGCCCGTGCCCTTTGCCGCGCCCGAGCTGCGGCCCGCGGGCTTCTACGGCCGCGCAGAGGGTCAACTCGCGCAGATCAACCTCATCGAACTGCACAGCGCCGGCTACACCGGCCGCGACGTGCGCATCGGCATCCTCGACACCGGCTTTCTCCGCACCCACGACGCCTTCAACGATCCGAATCATCCGCTCGATGTCATCGCCGAGTGGGACTTCGTCTTCGGGGACGGCAACACCGCCAACGAGGGTAACGACCACCCCGACCAGCACAATCACGGCACGATCATCCTCGGCACCCTCGGCGCCTACCTCCCCGGCGAGTACGTCGGCGGCGCCTACGACGCCTCCTTCATCCTCTGCAAGACCGAGGACATCCGCAGCGAGACGCCCGTCGAGGAGGACTATTACGTCGCCGGCCTTGAGTTCATCGAGGCCAACGGCGGAGACATGGCGACGGCGTCGCTCATCTACATCGACTGGTACACCCAGGAGCAACTCGACGGCCGCACCGCGGTCTGCACCATCGGTGTTAACGTCGCCACCGCCAACGGCGTTCACTGCTGCAACGCCGCGGGCAACTCCGGACACGATCAGGATCCCAATACCTCGCATCTCGGCGCGCCGGCGGACGCCTTCCAGGTCATCACCTGCGGCGCCGTCGAGCCGACGGGCGAGATCGCCGGCTTCTCTTCCGACGGGCCGACCGCCGACGGCCGCGTCAAGCCCGAGGTGCTGGCGCGCGGGACGCAGGCGTGGAGCGTGGCGCCGTGGGACAACCACGGCTGGGCCGAAGCCGCGGGCACCTCCATGTCCACCCCGCAGGTCGCCGCCGTCGTCGCCTGCCTCATCGATGCCCGGCCCAACTGGTCCGTCGATCAACTTCGCGAATCGCTCTTCACCACCGCCGACTATTATGTTCTCAACGGCACCTTCGATCCGCTGCACGTCCACGGCTACGGCGTCGTTAACGCCTATGACGCGCTCGGCCTCCTGCGACTCGATCCACCCGCTCCCGGCACTGCCGGCGTGAGCAACACGCTCACGGCGCACGACGCCGAGCCGGGCAGCCGCATCTACTTCATCTATTCATTCAGCGCCGGCTCGACTGGAGTTCCGAGCTGCCCCGGCGTGGAAGTGGAACTGCGCCGACCGATCATCGCCGGCTCGGCGGTGGCGGACGGCAATGGCGTGGCGCAACTGGTCCGATTCGTTCCCAACGCCGCGTCGGGACGGACGGTGCATATTCAGTGCGTCGATCCCGCATCGTGCCGCACATCGAATCACGTGGTGCATCAGTTCCCCTGAGTTCCGAAGTGGCCCCATGACACAAGCACAAAGCCCCGGCGAAGTTCTGCCTCGGCTTTCGTGTTGTTTTTGTGGACGGCAGATCAAGACATTCAGCCTCGCGCAACGTCACTCTGGCACCCGGGCCACGTTGCTCGTCTGACAGGGTCCATCCACCACGATGATCTGTACATAGCCGATGCAGAACGGCGCCCACGCGAATCCAACGAGGCGGCCCTGCCCGTCGGCGCCGGCATTGAACGAACGCACAAGCCTCAGATTTCGGCTG
>Ga0326597_10010735_pt1 | contig 12179 bp, 9 predicted proteins | sample RVTome_12_FD_203789 | JGI IMG/M metagenome (GOLD analysis project Ga0326597, IMG submission 203789) | Soil microbial communities from uranium-contaminated site in the Upper Colorado River Basin, Wyoming, United States - RVT100D185 | ecosystem: Environmental > Terrestrial > Soil > Contaminated >... | reverse complement strand
GCATCTCGTCGTTCGGCTCGTGGTAGAGTGTGAAACTGAAGCCGTTCTGCCATACCGGCCCAGGGTTCGAGAGGCTGCCGCCCCAGGCGAGCTTCAACTCATCCGCCGCCTTCTGCAGGTCGAACGGATACAACGGCACACCGGGATCATTCGCCCACATCGGCGCCGGTATCGGGGAATTGGTCCGCACCGCGAGGTTCTGGTACGCGGACTGCAGGTACTGGTCGTAGGGCATCGCGTAGTTCATCGCGCGCCGGACGTGGATGTCGCTGAAGAACGTCGCGTTGATCCCCGAGGTGCAGCACGGTACGCGGGCCATGTTCACGTTCACCGACATACCCGTGAAGTGGATGAACGCCGTCCGGCCGCCGGAAATGATCCGGATCCCGTTGACGCCTTCGATCTGCGATTTGAACTGCGGCGTGACATCGGCCTGGTCCGCGTCCCCCGCCTTCAGGAGCGCGATGCGCGTGCTCGCCTCCGGGGCGATCACAAAGACGACCGTGTCGAAGCTCGCCGGAGGGCCGCGCCAGTAATACGGGTTCGCCTGGAAGATCAGGCGTTGGCTCGGATCCCACCGGACGAGGTGGTACGGGCCCGTGCCCATCGTGTGCCGCTCCATCCACAAGTCGGCCCGCCCGGTCCAGTTGACGCTCGTGTCCGTGGGGTCCCAGCCGCCATTCGCGATCACGTATGCCTTCGAAAGGATGTACGTCGGGTTGAGGCCCGCGAGCACCTGGAGGAACGGAGCGTACGTGTACCGCAGGTGGAAGATCACGTCCTGGCCCTGGACTTCGATTGCGTTCGCAATCGTGGTCGGGTCCGAGCTGCCGCCGGACAGCGGGTCCACGAGGAACGGTGCCTCCCCGAACGCCCCGGGCGGGTTCATCGTGAGGAGCCGCTCGAACGTGTACTCCACATCCCCGGGCGTCAGGGTTGTGCCGTCCGCGAAGCGCACGCCCTGCCGGATTGGGAAGCGGTACGTGAGCCCGTCCGCCGAGATCTGGCCGTTGTCGACCGACGGGATCTCCGTGGCGAGGGAGGGCACCAGGGTGTTCGGGTCGCCGGGGGCCCATGTGATTAGCTTGTTGTACGTGTTCATCAAGACCTCGCCGGCCACGTAATCGAAGATCTTAATCGGATCGATGAACGCGGGCTCCCAGACGACCGCCTTGAAGTACGTGCCGGGGTTGGGGACGCTCCCTTCATACGGCACCAGGGTGGGCAAGACCTGGACCGTGTTGTACACGCGCGCCGTCTGGCCGTTCTGCGCGGTCACACGAAGCGTGACGGGATAGTTCCCCGGCGAGGACCACGAATGGCTCGTCGTCGCCGTCGTGGCCGTCGTGTTGTCACCCAGGTCCCACTGGTGCGCCGTAATCCGCGATCGATTCTGGTCCCACATCGTGCCGTCGTAGGAGAAAGCCCACGAGGACGATCCGTCGAAGCTGACGGATTGGTTCACTCGCACGACGGTCCGGTTCGCGATGATGAGCGCTGTGGGCGGGCTGTTCTCGTCCGGGGTGAGGCCCGGCTGGAGGACGCGCACGAGGAGGAGGGTATCGAGCCCTTCGACCGTGGCGCCGACGTTGTCGGCGACGGTCAGAACGAGGATGTAGCTCCCGGGGAGGGCGTACGAGACGTTCACCCGGACCCCGCTCGAGGATTGCCCGTTGCCCAGGGTCCAGTCGTAGTCGACGATCGTCCCGTCGGAATCCGTCGATGTGGACGCGTCCAGTTCGACGTTCTGCCCGACGTCGATCAGTTCCTTGCTCGCGAGTGCCCGCGGCACGGGGGGCGCGTTCTCCCGCCCGCTTGGTCCGAGGGTGAGGTAGTAGTACCCGACGCCCGCGATCACGACCACGACGATGACCACGGCGGCGATCCACCGCACCATTGATTTCTTCGGCGCACTCGTACTCCCCTCGGGTGTCTCCTGCAAGGCCCCCAACGTCCCGGGCATGCGATGGACCGGCGGGGGGAAATCCCTAACGCCGTCATTGGCCGGCTATCGGCGGAGCTTCGGATCGAGGAGATCCCGGATCGAATCGCCGAGGAGATTCCAGCCTAGGACGAACGAGAAGATCGCAAGGCCCGGGAAGGCGACGGTCCACCAGCGGCCGTCCAGGATCCAGTTCCGGCCGTCGCTGATCATCAGGCCCCACTCCGCCGTACCGGGCTGCGCGCCGAGGCCGATGAAGCTCAACGCAGAGGCCACGAGGACCGTCGTCCCGAGATCCATCGTCGCGATGACGAGCAACGGGCCGATCGCGTTCGGTACGATGTGCCGGAAGACGATCGCGCGGGGCCGCACGCCGAGGGCGCGCGCAGCTTCGACGAACCCCTCGTGCTTCACCCGCAGGGTCTCCCCCCGCATGATCCGCGCGTAGGAGGGCCACCAGACGAGCGCGAGGGCCAGGATCAGGTTCTCGATCGATCGGCCGAGGACCGCGGCGACCGCCATCGCGAGGACGAGCCCGGGGAGGGACATGAAGAGGTCCGTGACCCGCATGAGGACCGACTCGATGCGGCCTCCGAGGTAGCCGGACACGCCGCCGACCACGAGGCCCACGAGGAACGAGAGCGCGACGAGCGTGAAGGCGATGCGGATCGAGATCCGCGTGCCCCACACGACCCCGTAGTAGATGTCCGTCCCGAACGGGCCCGTGCCGAAGACGAATTCGGAGCTCGGCGGCTGCGGGTCCGTGATGAACGTCTTCGGGATCAGGTACGGATCGATGGGGTTCGCCGGAGCGAGCAAGGGCGCAAGGAGCGCGATCCCGATGAAGGCGACGACGATCACGAGTCCCGCGAGGCCCAGGGGGCTCCGGCGGAACAGGTGGGCGTAGTACCGCACCTCCTCGAGACGGCGGCCCACCGCACGGCGGAGGACGTCCTGGCGGGTGAGCCTCACGGTCACGCCGGGTTCCGCGCCCATCTCACGCCCTCCCGATCCGAATCCGCGGGTCCAGGTAGGCATAGGCGATGTCCACGACGAGATTCGACACGATGTAGACCATCCCGACGACGAGGGCGAATCCGAGGATCGCCGCGTGGTCAAGCGTGAGGGCCGCGCGCGCACCCCAGCGTCCGAGCCCGGGCCAGAGGAACACGAGCTCGACCATCACCGCGTAGCCGATCAGCCCGCCGAAATACACTCCGGCGACCGTGGTCACGGGGACCAGCGCGTTCCGCCGCGCGTGCCTCCGGATGACGATCGATTCCTCGAGGCCCTTCGCCCGCGCGGTCCGCACGTATTCCCGACCGAGGACGTCGAGCATGCTCGACCGCATCACGCGGGTCACGAGGGCCATGCTCCCCGCCGCGAGCGTGATCGCCGGAAGGACCAGGTGGACCGCCGCATCCACGAACACGCGGCCGTTCCCGTTCAGGACGGAGTCCAGGAGGAGGAACCCCGTGTACTCCTGGAAGCCACCGCCCGGAGGGAACTCGGCGAGCACGACCACGTCGCTCAGGCGCCCAGGCCCGACCCATCGCAGCTGCGTGTAGAAGACATACAGGAGGAGGAGTCCCAGGAAGAATCCGGGGAGCGCATATCCGCCGAGGGCGAACAAGCGGGTCGCATGGTCGATCGGGCGGTCCCGCTTCACGGCGGACACCGTGCCGAGGGCGATCCCGCCGAAGAAGGACAGGAGGAAGGCCGCGACCGCGAGCTCGATCGTCGCAGGAAGGAACGAGACGATTGCCGCGAGGACCGGGATCCCCTGGCTGCGGGAGTACCCCCAGTCCCCGCGCAGGAGCCCGAGCATGTAGTGATAGTACTGGGTGGGGATTGGGTCGTTGAAATGGTAGATCTCCTTGATACGGGCGATCTCGGCCGGCCCCATCTGCGGGGTGACGTAGGCGCTCGCCGGGTCGCCGATGAGCCGCGTCAGGAAGAAGATGATCACCGTGAGCGCCAGGAGGATCGGGATCGTCCCGAGGATGCGGCGAACGACGTACCGGACGAGGGCGTTCACGGCGGTCCCTTCACCCCATGTTCCCCCTCGGGCACTACTTCTTTCCGATTCTCAGGCTCGGATGGACGATATTCCCATCCCGGACGACGAGCTCGTCGTCCAGGTACATCGACTGGCGCATCACGACGATGTCCACGTGGGACTTCGCCAGCGTCTTCCCGCCGAGGCCGCGGAAGAGGTTGCCGCCGAACGCGATGTTGATCCCGCCTTCCAGGCTCTCGACCTCCTGCGGCAGCTCGATCGAAGCCCTCGGGTCGCCGCCGAACCCTGTGTGCGCGATCACGTAAGAGTTCGGATCCTGGAAGGAGGCAAGCCAGCGCTCCAGCCTGAGTCCTTGGTCGCCGCCGTCGATCTTCACGAGCCGGCCTCTTTCCACCGTGAGCCGGATTCGCTCCCGGAGGTGCATCGGCTCGGGCGTCGTCCAGACGAAGTCCCCGGCCTCGAGGACCATCGTCCCGTTCATCGCGTCTTCGAGCGGGGCGACTGCGTAGATGGCGGTCGCGGCGCTGTCCCAGTCACCCGGCTTCCGGACGGCTCCGTCCTGGCCCCACCCCGGTCGGCCGTGGCAGTCCGCGGTGACGTTTGTTCCCGCTGCCGATTCAATCCGGACCTCTTTGGCACTGTGGAACATGCGCGCGGCTGCCTCGGCCCTCGCGACGAGCTCCTTCGTCGGTACCATGCGGGCCAGACTCGCTTCCTCCGCGAGGACCTGCAGGACCCGGCTCCCGGCATCGAGGACCGCGTTGAGGCCCTTCGTGTACAGCCACGGATCCGTCGCGCAGTCGACGACCATCGTGCTCTTCTTCATCAGCTCCAGCGCGGAGAGGCTCGGCTCCTGGAGCATGACCCTCCGTTGAGGGAAAACGGCCAAGATCGGGTCGACCCCGAGGGAGAGCGCCGAGGCATAGAAGCTCTGGACGATCCCGGGAGCTTTCCCAGTGTCTGCGTACACGATGACCTCGTCTCCTTGCTTCAGCTCGCACTGCTTTAGGATCTCAGTTGTGCTCCGTACCAAATCCATACCCTGAACGCCGATCATCGGCCCACCTCACAAGATGTACAACTCGGTCCGGAGCTCCTCCGGATCCGTCAGTACGACCCCACCGTCTGGCGTCACCATGACCAAGTCCTCGACATGGTAAGCGTCACGCGGACCCGTCCGCATGAACGGCTCCACGTAGAAGATCATCCCTTCCTCCACGGATGCGTCGTTGAAGGGCTGGATCATCGGGTCCTCGTGAAGACCAATGCCAATCGAATGGCCGATGTGCGGCGCGGTGAACTCATAGCCGTGGGACCGGACCGTCTTAGCGGCTAGACTCCACAGCTCGCGAGCGGGCGTGCCGGGCTTCATCGCCTCGATTACGTTCTGCTGCGCCTCGAAGATGGCCTGGTAGCGGCGCCGCTGTGCCGTCGTGGGTTTGCCGAGGACCCCTGTCCGGGCGACATCCGTCTGGTAGTGGTCATATAGGCCGCCCACATCGCACCGAATCAGGTCCCCCTTGCGGAGCTTCCGCGACCCGGGCGTCGGGTGCGCGTCCCCGCAGTGGGATCCCGCGCCCATGCACAGGAACGAGACGATGTCGAGGCCTCCCTCGAGCATTCCGTTCGCCATGTCGAGGGCGACCATCCGTTCCGTGTGGCCGATCCGGGCGTTGCTCCACGAATCGATAATCGCGCGCTCCGTTGCCTCCGCGCCCCGGGTCAGAGCCTCCACTTCGAAGCGCGCCTTGATCGCCCGTATCCGCCCGAGCAGGTCGTCGACAGGCCGCCACGTGACCCCGGGTGCGATCCGGTCCAGCCGGTGCCGGTATGCGGCGGTCAGATGCCGGGCCTCGATCCCAATCGTGGCGCGGTCGAGGTCCTTTTCCTTCAGGACCTTGCCGAGCAGATCAGCCGGGTTCTCCGCGAACTCGACGTACGACCGGATGTCCTCGATCGGAGATTCCTTTCGCACGAGGCTCTCCTCGATCACGCAGACGAGGAACGTGGGCTCGCTGTCTCTCGGGATGAGGGCCAGGGCCAGCCGATCCGGGATGGCTCGGATCGTCATGATGTAGCTCCCCGAGAAGTAGTATGTGTTCTCCAGGGAGGTCGCGACGACCGCGTCGAGGTCTCCCATCATTTCACGCAGTTTCCGAATTCGTTGGCGCACAATCTGGCTTCGCATTCTCATGCCTCCTTGTCCAGTTCCTTGAAGCGGAAGGTCCCATGTTCGAGGACCTTCGTATTCCCAACATAGAAGTCGGCGCCGAGGACAGTGCAGTCTGCGTGGCTCGCCGCCTTGTTCGTGCCGCCGACCGTCCCCTTTCCTCGTCGGAACTCGATGTCGATCGTGTTCGCGCCGAAGGCCACGATGACCCCGCCGTGCATCGCCTCCCAGGCGACCCAGTCTTTCTCGTCGACCACCTTGGGTGGCGGGCCAGAGCGTTCGTCGAACCCGAACCCGATATGGGCGACGACCCCGAGGTTTGGGTCCCCGTAGGACTCGAGCCAGCCGCGGAACCGTTCTGCTTCGACGCCGCCTTTCACTTCGGCGATCTTGCCGTCTCGTAACGCCACGACGACGGGCTGTGAGACGATGAAGGTCGGTCCCCCCGCGAGGTAGAACGTGGAGTTCAGCACGACTTCCCCTTCTGCCGAGCCCTCGATGGGACAGACGTTCACGAAGGCCGTTCCGAGGCTGTCCCACTCGCCGGATTCGCGCACGACGCCGTCCTGGGCCGCGGGCGCCCGGCCCTCGAACGACGCGCGGAGCTCGCTCCCGTTGGACGAGACGATGCGGACGGTGGACTCGCCTGCGAAGAGGGACTCGGAGAATTCAGCCCTTCGCGTGATCTCGGGCCGCGGACGTTTCTTGAGGATGTTCTCGCTCGGCATCAGGACCTGGAGCATGCGCGCACCCGACCGGAGGATCTTCGTGGTCGCAGGCGTGTAGAGCCACGACTCCGTCGCGAGATCGATCACCACATCGGCTCGCATCATCGCGTCCACGGCAACCCTGGGAGGCTCCAGAAGCGGCTTCCGGGCGGGGACTCGAAGGGCGGTCGGATCGAGACCGCCGAGCTGCGCCGCGGCCAGGAAGGCCTCGACGACATCCGGCTCTCGCCCCGTGTCCGCGTAAATCGTCAATTGCTCCCCGGCCCGGACCGCGCACGCGTCGTAGATGTCGTGGGCGGCTTGAACGTAGTCGGGCCAGCGCCTCACGCGGCATCCGTCCTTTTGCAGACCGCGGCTGTGCCTCGGGACCGAAGATACATGGGGCTCAGCTCTGGAGTCCGGGAAACACGAAGCTGCCGTCCTTGATGATCAACTCGTCGTCGAGATAGAAATCGCCGCCAAGCGTGGTGAGGTCCGCATGGGCCTTCGCATCGTTCACGCCCCCGATGCCACCTGGGAGGCCGACGTTCGATCCGAGGGCGAAGATCGCGTTCCCGTTCATCGCTTCCCAGCCCGCGATATCGTTGGGAATCGGAGGCGGCCCGGCACGCGGGTCGAGCCCGAAGCCGATATGGCTGCTGACGAACATCTTCTCGTCGTTGAAGGATCGGAGCCAGCGCTCCAGGATTCTCGCATCCGATCCGCCTTCGACCTTCGTGACTCGGCCGTCCTTGTACGTCAGCGTGGTGGGCTCGTTGCAGATGAACTGGTACCCTGGAATCAGGAACATCGTCCCGTTCACGACGACCTGGCCCTCGACGGAGTCCTCCTTCGGAAAGACGTTGCACATCCCCAGGGTGAGACTGTCCCAGTCTCCCGGATGGACGACAGCTCCGAATTGCGGCATCGGTTTACGGCCCGTGAAATCCGCGGTGAGGCCCTTGCCCTGGGTGACAAGCTTCAAGGTCTTCGCGCGGTTGAACAGCTTCTCTGCGAGCTCGACCCGCTCTCGCACGGACCGCGTCGGCGGACGAGCCAAGATCGCGTCCTCGGACGCGAGGACCTGCAGCATCCGGGTACCGGAGGATAGGACGTCATGCGTGGCTTGTGAGTACAGCCACGGAACGGAGGCCAGATCGAAGACGATGTCCGCGCGCTTCATCGCTTCCACGGCGGCGGGCGACGGGTTCTCGAGCACCCCGCGCGTTCGGGAGACGACCAAGTTGGCGTCCGCCCCCGTGGACATCGCCTGCCCGAAGAAGGCTTCCACGGTCGCCCGTGCCTTGTTCGTGTCGGTGTAGACGACGACGGTCTCCTCCGGCTTCACGAGGCACGCTTCCATCGTCAGGCGAGCGCTTCGCATCAAATCCGAACGCCGCTGCTCCATGGGATCCCCCGAACGGAACAATCGTCCAATGCGGTAAATGGGTTGTGGCGCCATTGGGCGGGCGTCCGCGCCGATTCGGGTCGGCCTTCTGAATAAGCCTTATGACGGCATGCGGCGTTAGGACGGCCGCTCCAAGAACGGTTCCGCCGGGCACTGATTGGAGGGGGAATTCACGCGTACCGAATGCGCTGCGCAATCCGCCACGACGGTTGCTGGGCGACGAACCTAGGGAAGGTCCCATCCGTCTATGAACTCAAGTTCTGGGCCGGCGTGCGGCTTGACCGCACGAGGATCATGGGGACGTTCATCGCCAAGTCCCACGAACCGATCGACGTGCTGAAGTATAACGAGTACCCCGTGGAATACGTCGAGGTTCTGGAGGAGCAGCCAGCGCCGCAGGAGTACCAGTACTCCGTGGAATACGTCGTTACGGACAAGCACAAGGACACGACGATCAACCTCGTGTTCGAATCAGGCTGCGTGTTCGAGCCTCCTGCGACCGTGGAGGGGAACTTCGAGTTGCACAACCTCCTCGCCCCGAAGAAGGAGAACTTCGTGCGATTGAAATCCCTCTTGCAGAAGCACAAGCGGGACTTCCGGGTCCGGAGCGTCCGGGAAATCCGGACGCTCGACCAGAACGACCCCAAAGTGAGCTGGAAGAAGGAACTGACGCCGAGGCAGCTCGAGGCGATCCAACTCGCCTATCGGAAGGGCTTCTACTACTATCCGCGGAAGGTGCACATTGCCGAACTGGCTGGAGAGGCCCGCCTAAGCCGGTCAACGTATCAGGAGCATCTCCGGCTGGCGGAAATCAAGCTCATTCGGTCCCTACTGAGCGCCGATGAGTGAACGTCGGCATAGGCTGGCATTCAGGTTATAAGTGACCCGGGCATGTTGTCCGCACAGGGGAAGAGGAGCGGGGAGCCGCTGGCCGCGTCAGGTCTCATTGGCGAGGTATCTCCCGAGCCGATGCTCCGAGTCGAAGGACTCCAGGTGCACTTCGAGACATACAAAGGAACCGTCCGGGCCCTGGAAGGGGTCACCTTCGCGATCCGGAGGGGAGAGATTCTCGGACTTGTTGGGGAGACGGGCTGCGGCAAGTCCGTGACCGCGCTGAGCATGCTGCGGCTCCTGAGCTCCCCTCCCGCCCGCATCCTCGGCGGGCACGCGTGGTTCGACGGCAAGGACCTTCTGCGGCTGCCCGAGAAAAGGATGAACGAGATTCGCGGGAACCGGATTTCGATCGTCTTCCAGGAAGCGATGAGCAGCCTCAACCCCGTCATGCCGGTCGGCTTGCAGGTGGCGGAAAGCATCCTGCTCCATCAGCGTGAATCCACATGCGATGCGGTCCAGGCCGAGTTTAAGTCCGCCGAGCCGACCCTGAATCCGCTTCGGAGGCTTCGTGGGCGGGTCCTTCGCTCCCTCATCTACAGGTACCGGGAGCGGCCGAGGTCTCTTCTCTTCCGCATCATGGAGCGGCTCCCCTTGCTTCGGCGCTGGCGAAGCGTCCTCGAGCGAGAGGCCCTCCGGCGGACGGAGGAGGTGTTCGCGAAGGTCCGCCTCCCGGAGCCGGTGGCCGTCCTCGAGATGTATCCTCACGAGCTCAGCGGGGGGATGCAGCAGCGCGTCGCGATCGCGATGGCCCTCGCGTGCAATCCCGCGCTCGTCATCCTCGACGAACCGACTACGGCGCTGGACGTCACAATTGAGGCCCAGATCCTCGAACTGGTGAAGGAGCTGCGACGGGATTTTGGCATGAGCGTCCTCCTGATCACGCACGACCTGGGCATCATCGCGCAGACATGCGACCGGGTCGCGGTCATGTACGCGGGACGCATCGTCGAAAGTGCTCAAGTCCTCGACCTGTTCACCAAACCCCTGCATCCTTACACCCACGCGCTCCTGCGAGCGATCGTGAGCCCGCATCAATCGGGCGACCTAGAAGTGATCAAGGGGACCGTGCCCGACTTGATCCGTCCGCCCCAGGGATGTCGCTTCCATCCGCGCTGCCCGCATGCGATGGACGTGTGTCGTCAGGAGAAACCGCCCATCACGACACCGACGCCGGGCCATGACGTGGCGTGCTTCCTCTTCCCAGAAGGTGAGGCGAATTAGCGAAGTGCTGCTCGCTGCGGTCGGCCTGACGCAAACCTTCGAAGGGCGGGAACACCTGTTCGCCCCTCCGGAGCCGCCGGTCCACGCATTCGACGACATCAACCTGGACGTCCTAGCAGGCGAGACACTGGGCTTGGTAGGCGAAAGCGGCTGCGGCAAGACGACCTTGGGGAAGTGCCTGATCCAGCTCATCCAAGCAACGGCGGGTGACGTCTTCTATCAGATTCCGGAGCGGGAGTTGCGCGAGGCCCGCGCGCTCTTTCACTCGGGGACAAACGGGGGGCGCTTCGAAGAGATTCGCGAGACATACTCCCTTCATGCCCGCTCGCGCGACGCGATGCGCCGGCTACGAAAGGACCTGCAGATCGTCCTCCAGGATCCGTTTTCCTCCCTGAACCCGCGCATGCTGATCCGTGACATCCTCACGGAGCCGATGAAGACGCACGGAGTGCCTCAGACCGAATGGATGGAGCGCGCGGTCCAGCTACTCACCCAGGTAGGTCTGCACGAGGACCATTTGTGGCGCTATCCCCACGAGTTCAGCGGCGGTCAGAGGCAACGGGTCTGCATCGCTCGCGCGCTCGCCCTCAATCCGAAATTCGTCGTCCTCGACGAGCCAACATCGGCGTTGGACGTGTCGGTCCAGGCGCAAATCCTGAACCTCCTCCGGACCCTGAAACGCGTGCACAACGCCACATACCTCTTCATCAGCCACGATCTGCGCGTCGTCCGCTACATGGCCGATCGCATCGCGGTGATGTACCTTGGCAAGATTGTGGAGGTCGGCACGAAGGAACAGCTCGAGAACTCTCCGAACCGACATCCGTACACAGAGGCCCTTCTGCGCGCCGTTCCGGAGCCGGATCCGAGGATGCGGGAGATTCGGATGCTCCTGCCCGGTGAGCTGCCGAGCGCTCGGAATCCGCCCTCCGGCTGCCGATTCCGGACCCGCTGCCCGCTCGCAGAGCCTCTCTGTGCGGAGAAGGAGCCGCCATTGGTCTTGCGAGAACCGGGCCACCTCGTCGCGTGCCACTTCCGATGAGCCGGCAAAGGTTGGGTTCGTGTTCTTTAGCCGTCGACCGTTTCCCATCCGCGAGGGGGAAGGATTTGTCCAAGGAGACAGTCGATCCCGCGATGGATTACGTTGACGCGAAAGGAGAAGAGCACAGGAGCCGACTCCTGCGCCTTCTGAAGCAAGCGAGCGTGAGTCCGACGGGCGAGGGCATTCGCGACTGTGCGGAGCTCCTCGCGCGCATGTTCGATGAAATCGGATGCGAGGAAACAGAAATCGTGGAGACTCCGGGGAACCCGGTCGTGTACGGGCAGATCCCCAGTGCGGGCCCGAAGACGATGCTGGTCTACCTCATGTATGACACGCAGCCGTACGACGACGCGGAGCTCTGGCACTATCCGCCCCTCGGCGGGACCGTCGACACAATGGACCTGCCTGGCGGTCGCATCAAGGCCCTGTTCAGCCGCGGAGCGATGAACTCGAAGGGGCCGCTGGTCATGTTCCTAAACGCGATCGAGTCGATGGTGAAGACGGAGGACCAGCTTCCTCTCACCGTCAAGATCGTCGCGGAGGGCGAGGAGGAGCTCGGGAGCAAACACCTTCCGGACTTCGTCAAATCAAATCGCGAGCGGCTCGCGGGTGCGGAGGCGTCGTTCTTCCCCTATTTGATCCAAAACGCGGCGGGGAAAGCACAGATGTGGCTGGGCTGCAAGGGAATCGTCTACGTCGAGCTCGAAGTCAGCGGCAAAGCTTGGGGACACGGGCCAACGGAGTTCGATATCCACGGGAGTTACAAAGCGATCGT
>Ga0326597_10010734_pt1 | contig 12179 bp, 10 predicted proteins | sample RVTome_12_FD_203789 | JGI IMG/M metagenome (GOLD analysis project Ga0326597, IMG submission 203789) | Soil microbial communities from uranium-contaminated site in the Upper Colorado River Basin, Wyoming, United States - RVT100D185 | ecosystem: Environmental > Terrestrial > Soil > Contaminated >... | reverse complement strand
AGGGGCCAACCCACCCGCGTACGATACGTCGCGTGACTGACCCCCGAGGCGGTTCCGCACGGGCCATCGACCTCGGCGATCCAGCCGCTCTCACCCTCGTCGAGGCCGTCGCGCAATCGATCGGCGACGCGACGGCCGTCACGAACAGCGATTCCGTCGTGCTCGTCTGGAACGCCGAGGCGGAGCGGCTGTACGGCATCGCCGCGAGCGACGCCGTAGGCCGGACGATCTACGAGCTGTTCGACTCGACGATCGTCGGTCAGCCGCTTCGCCAGGAAGCGCCGCGGCGGATCACGATCGAGACGGGCGTCTGGCGCGGCCGTACGATCGACGTTCCGCGGATCGGCGCGAGGATCGGCCGGGAGATCGCCGTCGAGGCCGTGCTCAGCCGGCTCAGCGCACCGGATGGCAGCTTCAGCGGCATCATCAGCATCAAGCGCGACATCACGGCGACGGTCCGGCTCGAGCGCGAGCTCGCCGCACTCGGGACGCTCGCCACGGCGACGGGGCAGGCGCGCTCCGTCGAGGAACTGGCCCAGCAGGCGGTGATCGCCCTGTGCGCGGCGACCGGGGCGAGCAGCGCCCTGATCGTCGGCCACACGGACGACGACGCGCACGTTCTCGGGTCGCACCAAGTCGATCCGCGTTTGATCCACAGCGTCGAGTCCACGGGCGTGTCCAGCTCGCCGATCGTTGCCGCGGTCGCCCAGCCGGGCACCGTTTTGTCACGCACGATCGACAGCTTCCCGATGCGGGACACGTCACGCGCGGTGCTCAACTCGATCGGGGTCAAGGCGCTGGCAGCGGTCGGCCTGCACCGCGACGACGTCCTCGTCGGCTTGCTCGTGCTCGGCTGGACTCACCCCGATCAGGCCCAGCCGTCGTCGGCCGTGCTCCTCCAGGTCGCGGCGCAGCTCGAGCGAGGGCTCGCCAACGCAGCCCTCGTCGAGGAGCGCTTGGCGCGCGCCGCGGCAGAGCGCGCTTTGGCCCGGCGGCTCGAGTCCCTCAACCAGCTGACCGGTGTCGGGCTGTCCGTCGAGACGATCGAGATCCTCGCGGAGCGTTCCGCGAGCCTCGTCAACCAGGCACTCGAGGCGGACGGCACGGCCTACGGGATCTTCACCCCGGACCGGACGGGTTACGCGGTCAGCGCGGCCGTCGCGCTGCCGGAACCGATCCGCGAGTGGCTCGTGTCCCACCCGCCGACCGATCGGGGCGCGGTCGCGCACTGGCTCGCCGGCGGCGGGAGCATCCTCGCCGGCTTCACCCAGGCGGAAGCGTCGGCCGAGACGATCGAGGTCGCCCGCCGCTCCGGCGTGTCGGCCTACGCGGCGATCCCGTTGCGCGTCGACGACGAGCTGGTCGGCGGCATCGTCGTCTACTTCAGCCGCCCGCCGGACGCCCTGCCGATCCAGCCGGCGGACCTCGATGCGGTCGGCCAGATCGCGTCGATCGCGCTCGCCAACCTCCAGCTCCGGCGCCGGCTCCTCGTGTCGGAACAGCGCTATCGGACCCTGTTCGACCGGTCACCGGTTCCGTTCGTCCTCGAGACGGACGACGGGCGCGTGGCCGACGTCAACGCTGCCGCCGAGGAGCTCTTCCGCACCAATCGACACTGGCTCGTCGGCCGTTCCGTCGACGACATCAGCGCGTGGCCGGAGGGCGAACTTGCTCGCCGCCGCGCCGCGATGGCCGAGTCCGGCCGCGGCACGTTCGAAGGAATCGGCGTCCGAGCCGACGGTTCGCGTTTTCCGCAGCGGGTCGAGGCGTCCGCCGTCGAGGTCGATGGCGAGACGCGCGTGCTCGTCCGGGTCGAGGACCTGACCGAGCACGATCGGCTCCAGTCGGAGCTCATCCACGCCCAGAAGATGGAGGCGATCGGCCAGCTCGTCGCCGGGGTCGCCCACGAACTGAACAACCCACTCGCGTCGATCGTCGCGTTCAGCCAGCTCATGCGGCGCGACCCGCGCCTCCCGGCCGACCTCCAGGACGATGCCGACCTGCTCGTCGCCGAAGCGGACCGAACCCGGCGAATCGTCCAGAACCTGCTCGACTTCGCCCGCCAGCGCCGGCCGGAGCGCCATCCGACCCACCTTCGCCGGCTCGTCGAGAGCGTGCTCGACCTGCAGTCGTACAGCATCGCCGCGGGGCGGATCGAGGTGACGGTCGAGATCGCCGACTCCGTTCCGCTCGTCGCGGTCGATCGCGCGCAGCTCCAGCAGGTGCTGCTCAACCTGACCCTCAACGCGATCCAGGCCATCCGCTCGACCGGCGAGCCGGGCTCGATCAGGATCAGCGCATCAGAAGAGGCCGGCGCGGAGGGGGCGACGGCCGTCCGACTCGAGGTGGCCGACAGCGGGCCGGGCGTGCCGCCGGAAAACCGGGACCGACTGTTCGTGCCGTTCTTCACGACGAAGGAGCCGGGCGAGGGCACGGGGCTGGGGTTGCCGGTGTCGTTCGGGATCGTCGCCTCGCACGGCGGAACGCTGTCGTTCGAGCCGGGGCCCAGCGGGCGCGGCGCGACCTTCGTCGTGACGCTCCCGGTCGAGGACGCCACGGGCGAACAGGCGGCGGCCGATGCTGGAATGCGGGCGGCCGACGCCGGAGCGGGGGCGGCCGATGCGGGAATGCGGGCGGCCGATGCCGAGCCGCCGCTCGTTCCTGCCGCGCCTCCGGCGGCCGTCCTCGTCCTCGACGACGAGCCATCGATCCGGGCGTTCCTCGGCAAGGCGCTCCAATCGGCCGGCTTCGACCCGATCGTCGTTGCCACCGGTGTCGATGCGATCGCGGCCGTTCGCGACCGCCCGTCGATCGCGGCGGTCCTGTGCGACTACCGGATGGCCGGCATGAACGGGACCGAGGTGCATGAGCGACTCGTTGCGATCCGGCCGGACCTGCGCGACCGGTTCGTCTTCATGAGCGGCGACGTGCTCAATGCGGAGCTCGCGTCGTTCGCCGCGGCCAACGGGGCGTCGCTGCTGGCCAAGCCGTTCGACCTCGAGACCGTCCAGCAGACGGTCCGTGCGGTCGTGGAGGGGACTCAGCGCGGGTAGGTGTGAAACCCGCGCCCGGTCTTCTGGCCGAGGTGCCCGGCCGCGACGAGTTCCTCGAGGATGCGCGGCGGCCGGAACTGCTCCCCGCCGAGTCCGTCGTGGAGGACCCGCAGGATCCCGAGGCAGACGTCGAGACCGATGAAATCGGCCAATTCGAGCGGGCCCATCGGATGGTTGAGGCCCACCTTCGCCCCGGTGTCGATGTCGTCGGCCGTCCCGAGCCCCTCCTCGTACGCGCGCATCGCCTCGGCGAGCAACGGCATGAGGACGCGGTTGACGATGAAGCCCGGTCGGTCGGCGGACACGATGACCTGCTTGCCCATCTCGGCCGCGAGGGCGCGGATGGCCGCCTCGGTCTCGTCGTCCGTCCCGGAGCTGCGGATCAGCTCGATGAGCGGCATGACCGGCACCGGGCTGAAGAAGTGCATGCCGACGAACCGGGCCCGACGGGCCGATGAGACGGCCTCGGCGAGGAGGTCGATCGAGATCGACGACGTGTTCGTGGCGAAGATCGCGTCGCCGGGCGCGTGCCGGTCGAGGTCCGCCCAGAGCCGACGTTTGACGTCCACGTCCTCGAAGACGGCCTCGACGACGAGATCCGCGTCCGCCGCCCGGGTGACGTCGTCGGTCGCCTCGATCCGCTCGAGTGTGGCCGCCCGCTCGCCGTCGGTCAGTCGGCCCTTCGCGACCGCACGGTCGAGGTTGCCCGCGATCCGTGCCCGGCCGGCGTCGGCCCGGGCCAGTTCCGGCTCGTAAAGCGTCACGCGCCGGCCGATCGCCGCGTGGACCTGGGCGATCCCATGACCCATCAGCCCGGCCCCCGCCACGAACACGCGCTCGATCGACATGGCCGGCAGCCTACCGCGCGATCGCCGGTTGTGACTCGACGAGCGCTCCGCGCCGCGCCACGAGCAGGCCGCTGGCGAGGATCGCGAGGGCGGCCGAGATGAGGAACGTCGGCCCGTATCCCGTCGACCGCGCGATGAGGCCGATCACGACCGGCGCGACTCCGAACGCGAGGTCCAGGAACACCGTGGCCGTGCCGACGACCGTGCCGCGCTCCGTCTCCGGGACGCGCGACACGGCGAGGGAGAGCAGCGCCGGCATCGTGAACGCCACCCCGGCGGCGAAGACCGCGGTCCCGACGAACACGCCGACCGGCGAGGCGAACAGCCCGAGCACCGCGAGCCCCACCGCCGACACAGCGAGCGCGGCCCCGGACAGCCGGGCGGCCCCGAACCGGTCCGGCCATCGCCTTCCGACAACGCGCAACCCCACGACGATGAACGCGTATAGGGCGAGCGCCGTGCCGGACCCGTCGAGCCCCGTCTCCGGCGCGTAGACCGGGAGGAACGTGAGGTACCCGGCCATGCCCCACAGCCCGAGCAGGATGATGAGGCCGGGAAACAGCCCGGCCGGATGGATGAGCGGACCACGCACCCGTGGACCTCCCGCGAGCACGGCCGGAGCCGTTTCCGGCACGAGCCAGGTGAGCGCCGCTGCCCCGGCCGCGACGGCGGCGGCGGCGAGCCAGACCGTATCGAACGAACCCGTCTGCAGAACGGCCTCGCCGATCGGCGGCCCGATCGCGATCCCGAGGTAGAGCGACAACGACAGGAAGCTGAGCGCCTCCCCGCGGCGGGCCGGCGGCGCGAGATCGCTGCCCGCGGACAGCGCCGCGACGAAGAAGAACCCCTCGCCCGCGCCGAGCAGCGCCCGGGCGGCGATGAACAGGACGAGGTCGTTCGCCACGACGTGAAGCAGGAGGGCGGCCACGGTCACGATCGACCCGCCGATCAGGAGCGGCCGACGCCCGAACCGGTCCGACGACCAGCCGACGATCGGCCGCAGGAGGAGCGACGCGATCGCGAACGACGCGATCGACAGGCCGACCCCGGCGGCATCGGCCCCGAGCTCGTCCTGCGCGAACTGCGGCGCGACGGGCAAAACGATCCCACCCGCGACGAAGAAGATGAGCGTCGCCGTCGCGAGGGCGAGGAACGACCGGCCGATCAGCCGCTCGGATGGGACCGGGCCGACCGTCACGGGCGGCCGATTCCGAGCGTGGCGAGCAGCCGATCGGCCGCCGCGTACGGGTCCAGTGTGTGGTCGGCCACGCGAGCGATCGCCTCCGCGGTTGCCGCCTCGCGCGCCGGATCGTCGAGCAGCGTCCGCAGCCGGTCGGCGAGGATCGAGCGGACGAGCGCCTCCGCCCGGGCCCGGCGCGCCCGATCCCGACCGCCATCGGATGCGTCGCGGTGTCGGTCGAGAGCGGCCAAAAGGTCTGGCACGCCGTCGCCGGTCGACGCCGTCGTGACGAGCACCTCCGGTTGCTTCGGGCGCGGCGCGTCCGGTGAGGCCGACGCGACCGATGAGGCCGACCCGCCGCCAACGCCGTCGGACGCCCCCCGAGCCCCCGCCCGCGGCACCGCGACGAGCATCGCGCGCAGCTGCGCGGCGGTCCGCTGGGCACCGGGCTTGTCGCCCTTGTTGACGACGACGATGTCGGCCACCTCGAGCAGCCCGGCCTTGATCGCCTGGACCTCGTCGCCCATCTCGGGCGCCTCGAGGACGACCGTCGTGTCGGCCGCCGCGGCCACTTCGACCTCGCTCTGGCCCGTGCCGACGGTCTCGAGCAGGACGAGGTCGAAGCCCGCCGCGTCGAGTACCGCGGCCGCGGCGCCGGACGTGGAGGCCAGACCCCCGGCGTGGCCGCGCGCCGCCATCGACCGGATGAACACGTCGCGATCGCCCGCGTAGGCCTGCATCCGGACCCGATCACCGAGCAGCGCGCCCCCGGTGATCGGCGACGACGGATCGACGGCCACGACCGCGACGGACCGGCCGCCACGCCGGAGCTCGCCGATTAACGCTGCGACGAGCGTCGACTTACCGGCCCCCGGCGGCCCGGTGATCCCGACCAGGTGCGCCCGACCGGCCAGCGGATAGAGACGCCGGAGGGCGGCCTCGGCGACGGCTCCGCGGTTCTCGACCGCGGTGAGCAGCCGGGCCAGCGCGCGTCGGTCGCCGGCGAGGGCCGCGGCGGCCAGCTCGTCCGCGCGCGCCACGGGATCGGCCGAAGCCTGCCGCGCCGGCTCCCCCACCCTAGTGTCGCGGTCGTGCGTTCGCCCGGAGGAACTCGGCGACCTGGCCGATGGTCGTGCCAGGGCCGAAGACCGCGGCCACGCCGGCCTCGCGGAGGGCCGGCACGTCGTCGTCCGGGATGATGCCGCCGGCCGTCACGAGCACGTCGTCGAGCCCCGCCTCGCGGAGCAGCCGGGTGATCTTCGGCAGGAGCGTGTTGTGCGCCCCGGACAGGATCGACAGGCCGACGACGTCGACGTCCTCCTGGAGGGCCGCGCTGACCACCATCTGCGGCGTCTGGCGGAGACCCGTGTAGACGACTTCGAACCCCTCGTCCCGCAGGCCGCGGGCGAGGACCTTCGCGCCGCGGTCGTGGCCGTCGAGGCCGGGCTTGGCGATGAGGACCTTGATCGGGCGGTCGGTCATGGCGGGGATTGTACGGGTCGGCGCACGAGCGGCGACGATCCGCGCGTCAGACGCCTGGGTGCCGCCGAGCTGCGCGTCAGCTCTGTGCGCCGCCGGTCAGCGAGATTGTTTCGCCAGTCACGTACGTGTTCGCCGCCGATCCGAGCCAGACGACGAGCCCGGCGAGGTCCTCAGGCGTCGCGACGCGCCGGAGCGGGATCGATCGCCCGAGGCTCTCGCGCCGCTCGTCGGGGAGCGACGGGACCCCGTCGCGGAACGTGAGGATTTGCGTCGGGGCGACCGCGTTGACGAGGATGCCCTTCGGCCCCAGCTCCTTGGCGAGCGACGCGGTGAGCCCGACGATCCCGGCCTTCGCCGCGGCATAGTGGGCGGAGCGCGCCACTCCCGCGAGCCCGGACCGCGCCGTGACGTTGACGATCCGCCCGAACGCGGCCGACTCCATCCCGGGCACGACCGCGCGCGAAACCCGGAACGTCGCCCCGAGCAGGTCGTCGACGACCGATGCCCAGGCCTTGTCGTCGATCTCCGTGAACGGCTCCGAGCGGTACGCGGACGTCGCGTTGACGAGCACGCCGATGGGCCCGAGCTCGCGCTCGACCGTCGCGACCATCGCCCCGATCTCCACCGTCGCGTCGAGGTCCGCGCGGACCGCGATCGCCCGCCCGCCGGCGGATCCGATCGCGTCGGCGGCCTCCTCCGCGCGCCCGGCGGACGAGCGGTAGTGGATGGCTACGGCCGCCCCCTCGGCCGCGAAGGCCGTCGCGATGGTCGGTCCGGCACCGCCGCCACCCCCGGTCACGAGCACGACGCGACCGCCGAGGCCGAGGTCCACTGGGGAGGCCTACGCGCCGGGCGCCGGTCGGTCGAGGTGAGCGAAGAACTCCGCCCGCGTCTTGTCGCGCGACCGAAAGATCCCGAGTACGGCCGACGTGGTCATGACCGTCCCGGGCTTGCGGACGCCGCGCATGACCGCGCACAGATGGGTCGCCTCGATGACGACGCCGACGCCCTGCGGCGCGAGCCGGTCCTGGAGGAAATCCGCGATCTGCTGGGTCAGCCGCTCCTGGACCTGGAGCCGCCGGGCGTACATCTCGACGATCCGCGGAATCTTCGACAGGCCGATCACCCGTCCGCGCGGGATGTAGGCGACCCCCGCGGTCCCGAAGAACGGCAGCAGGTGGTGCTCGCACAGCGAGTAGAACGGGATGTCCTTGACGACGACCATCTCCGAGTAGTCGACTTCGAAGATCGCCCGGTTGACGAGCCGCTCCGGGTCCACGTGGTAGCCCGCCGTGAGCTCCGTGTACATCCGGTGCACCCGCTCCGGCGTGCCGATGAGGCCCTGGCGATCCGGATCCTCGCCGATCTCGGTGAGGATCTGGCGCACGGCGGCCTCGACCTTGCCGTTCGCGCCGTCGTGCCGGCCGGTAGCACCCTCGATCACCGCCTCGTGGTCCGGACTCTCGCCGATCTCCGTCTCGATCTCGGCGACGAGCTGGCGGACGTGCTCGGGGAGGTCGATCCGGGGGTTCGCTCTGGTCATGGTCGGACGATGGTACGCTGGATCGCCGGTCGGCCGGTTCGGCGGATCAGACGGCCGATCCGCCCGGGGCGAAGCCGGCGGCCGGCAGCGGGTCGAACGGCCGCCCCTCCGCGCCGCGCAGCCACGCCCGCGCGTTCTCGCCGAGGGTCGGCCGATGGTAGCCACCCTCCTGGAGGATCACGAGCCGGCGCCCCAGCGCCGCAACGCGACGGCCGACCTCGTGATAGACGGGCGTCGTGAGCGCGAAGTCGCCGATCGGGTCGAGGGCGTACGTGTCGAAGCCGAGCGAGACGACGACGACCGAACCGCCGAAGTCCCCGATCGCCTCGAGCCCGCGATCGAGGGCCGACAGGTACGCGGCGTCGTCCGTGCCGGCCGGCAGCGGCAGGTTGAGGTTCGCGCCCGCGCCGTCGCCCTCGCCGCGCTCGCCCGCGCGCCCGAGGAAGAACGGATACTGGCGATCCGGGTCGGCGTGGAGTGAGACGTACAGGACGTCGCCGCGGCGCCAGAAGATCTGCTGGGTCCCGTTGCCGTGGTGGAAGTCGACGTCGAGGATCGCGACGAGCTCGCCGCTCGCACGGGCGATCGCCTCCGCCGCGATCGCCGCGTTGTTGTAGAAGCAGTAGCCGCCGGCCATCGAGCGCGCCGCGTGGTGACCGGGGGGCCGGCACAGGCCGTAGGCGGCGCGCTCGCCGCCGAGCACGAGGTCGACCGTCGTGAGCGCGACGTCGACCGCGGCCCGGGCGGCTCGTGCCGTGCCCGGCAGGATCGGGTTCGCGGTGTCGAGGCCCCACCAGCCGGCGCGCCCACCGATCGCCTCCGGCTCGGAAATCGCGGCGACCGCGTCCGCGCTCATGCCCTCGAACATCCGGAACGTGGGGTACGTGTCCGCGGTGAGGTAGCTGCGGGCAATCGCTTGGCGGCGATGTTCGCCCCATGCCTCGTCGAGAAACCGGACGAGGCCCGGCTCGTGAACGGCGAGGATCGGATCGCTGCCGTGCTCGGTTGGTGGCGCGATCTCGAAGCCGCCGTCCGCCTCGAGGGTCGTCCGGATCCGCTCCGCCCGTTCGGCGACCTCGTTGGCAGGGACCGCCTCGCCCATGTACGTCTCGACGACGACGTCGTGGCCGAGGTGGGCGGGGGTATAGACGGCCTTCACGGCGCGGATCGTAGCGCGAGGACCGCGGCCGCGACCTCGCGTGGCCGATAGCGCAACAGGTTGTGGCCGTCGGTGGGGAAGCGGGCGAGGCGGATCGGCCCGCGGCCGGCGGCTTCGAGTGCTACCTGGGCGGCCTCGAGGGCGCGATCGGCCGTGCCGTCCTCGTCGTCCGTGGCGGCAAGCGCGGCAATCGGCGCCTTGATGCTCGGCAGGACGACGGTCGGCCGAAAGGCGAACATCGCCTCGACGCTCCGGGCGAGCACGTGGGGGCGCGTGGTCGGTACGACATGGCCGGCGTGGGTTTCGACGACCGTGGCACGCGCGGCCCGCTCCTGGTCAGCGTCCCACGACCCGGGATCGAAGGCGCGTCGATCGGCCAGGAACGCGGTCATCGAGCGGAGGATCTCCGGCGGCTCGTCGAGGGCCCGGGCGAACTCGTCCGGGTCCTGGCCGGTGGTTGCGGCGAGGTCGGTCCAGCCGCCGTCGACGAGGACGAGGCCGGCGCATCGCTCGCCGAGCAGCGCGGCCGCCCAGGACGCGACGATCGCACCGAACCCATGGCCGGCGAGCACGATCCGGTCGTCCGGGGTCGTCATAAGGCCGCTGCCCTCGGCCACGGCGAGGACGTCCTCGGCAAGCGTCTCGGGTTCGTAGCCGGACGTCGGCGCGTCGGACAGGCCGTGGCCGCGGAGATCCATGGCCACGGTCCGTCGGGCGCGACGGAGGCGCCGTGCGACGGCGATCCACGACCACGCAGTCTGCGCGAGGCCGTGGACGAGGAGGACGCCGGAGTCGCGGTCCCGTTCGGTCGGCCCGCTGGGTTCGGGGTCCCGTTCGGTGGACCCGCCCCAGTCGAGGAAGTGGATCCGATCGTTCGGCTCGAGGACGACGACGAACCCCTCCGGCTCGGCGTCCGGGTCCGGTGGCGGTGCCGCGCTGACTTCCAGCCATGCCCGCTCGCCCTCAGCGCCCCGCATCGGGCGATTGTGTCACCCGCCGGGGAGCGGGACCGACCCGGGAACCCGAGCGCTCGGAGTGAAGGATCGTCGCGAGGCCGATCAGTGCGGTCGACCAGATGGGATCGTCCGGGCCACCCGATCGGGCAGGGAGATGTCGGACACGGAGCCGACCCGGCCGTCGAGACGTTCGGACAGTGGGGTGAGCGGGCAGACGCCCCGGGTGATCACGAAGGCCGCCGTCTCGGCACCGACCGCCGCGGCGGCCAGCGCCACGGTCCGGTCGCGCATTCCGGCAAGGCCGGTCACGACGAGCCACGGGATCGCCCTCAGTTCGCCGATGAAGATCAGCGTGTGAACCGTGCGCACGATGGCCGCCGCCCGTGGATATCCGACTCGGCCGGCGGGTTGGGTGTCGTGCCTGGTCGCGTTGGTCGCGAACCGGATCTGCTGGAGAAAGCGTCGACGGCAGGGGCTCCTTGGCACAGGTGGGTGCCGCGTTGTCGTACGAGTCGTCGCGGCTCCCGACCGAGCTGACGGCCTCGGCCTCGGCGAGCCGCTCGGTGTTGCGACGACTGGTTTAGCCCGCCCTGGACGCCCCGGTTAGAGTGGTGAACCAGGTCGGCGAGACCCGGACCGCGTGCCCAGATCGCCAATCTCGAGGGCGGTTCGGCGCGGATGCCTTGAAGACCCGCTCGACGAGGTCGGCCGGGCGCTGCTCGACGACCGCCGGCCGGGTCGTCCGGATCCGCCTCGTGCGGGTCGCGCCTTGGAGGCCGACGAGGCGCATGACCGGGCGACCTGGTCGCGGCCGGCCTCGATGCCTAGACGCCCGAGGCCTTCCACACCTTGCGGATCCCGCACACCCCGAAGTTCGCCCGGTGAACGCGCCCGATGACGTCGGCGAAGCGCAGCGTCACTCGCCGAGCGGGCCGGCGAGGGCCTCGCCTTGGCCGCCTAGCACGACGACGGGGCGACCTGCAGCCAACGAGATCCTCAAGGGCGCGGCGACTTTCTTCGGGGCGGAGCTCGACCGCCGAGCACCATGAACCGCGGCACTAGGAAGAGGCGGGGGGACTGCCCTTCATCTACAGGCCGCTGAGTTCATCGAGGGTAACGGTCAGGCCTGCGGCGTTACTGAATGAAGCCCCCGTCTTTACGAAGACTCCCTGTTCGAGGCCGACCGGCGAGACGACGTCGGTGTCGACGATGTCCTTGCCGCGCCAATCGTCTCGCTGGAGGAACACGATGTAGGTTTCCGACCCAGTCAGGGCGCCGCCGTTCTCATAGATGATTTGAGTCGCGCCGACCTTCCCCCCGATTGTCCGCACGGCGATAGTGTCGCCGGCTCTGGCACCTCGCCAAGCGCGAAGGACCGTTACGGGCTGGTCTGTGAGGATCATGGGCTGCAGGCCAGAATCCTCGTCCGCCTCCCAAGGCTGATTGTCGCTGCTGTTCCAATGAGAATGGGAACCGGGTACGGGGCTCACGAGGGCGACGATGACGGCGCGATCGGAAAGATCCGATAGGCTGAGTTCTGGGCCGATCGCCGCAATCAAGCGGGACTGCGTAACCTCGTGGCCTGCAGGCACCATCAGGCCTCCAGGCACTATCAGGATGGCAGTTCCGGCGAGCAGAATCGAAATCGTAGCAACGGCCGGCATGGCGCCGTGACGCATTACACCTGCCCTCATTGTGCTGGATACGGGTACATGGCCCTGATGCTGGCGACGTCGTGACTGGTCAGATTTCGCTTTACTTCTCCAAGATTCTGGTACGGCCACATACGATCGCACGTACACTGAGTCGTGTGGTTAAGGTGCTGGAAGCCAGCGACATCGGGACTACTGTTCACGTTGAGGGCACAGTTGCTAATTGACGGTAAATTGCAGGTAACGAACGCCCAATTCTCGTTGAATGGAGCCCAGAGATCGTCCCACTTGACGATAATTGATTTC
>Ga0326597_10010733_pt1 | contig 12180 bp, 11 predicted proteins | sample RVTome_12_FD_203789 | JGI IMG/M metagenome (GOLD analysis project Ga0326597, IMG submission 203789) | Soil microbial communities from uranium-contaminated site in the Upper Colorado River Basin, Wyoming, United States - RVT100D185 | ecosystem: Environmental > Terrestrial > Soil > Contaminated >... | reverse complement strand
CCGAGCTCACCGGACTCGATGAGCTGCTTCATCCGGACGAAGTGGGGCTCGAACCGATGGTTGTAGGCGGTGTAGCACGCCACCCCCCGCGCGCGGGCCAGCTCGCCCAGGCGCGTGATGGTCACGTCGGTGACCGTGAGCAGCGGCTTCTCGACGAGCACATGCTTGCCGTGCTCGAGGAGGTACGTCAACACCTCGGCCTTGATCTCGTCCGGGGTGCAGACCAGCGCCGCATCGTAGGCGCCCAGTGGCACGTCGCTGACACACTTGTAGTCGGCGTCGCTCTGCACGGGATCGACGGTGGCAACTATCGCCGGCCCGGCACAGGCCTGTCGCTTCCGGCCCTGGACACCCAGCCCCACGACGATCGCCCGCATGCCCCCCCCGTTACCGATACTGGACCAGGCGCTCCACCCGGTCGATCTTGCTAAGCACATCCTGGGGGGTCACGGAGACATTGCCGTCGCGCTCGCACTCGATGGCCGCCGCGAACGAACCCAGGATGCCGGCGACGACGTCATTCCGGGTGGCGACCATGGCGAGCGTGGCATAGGCGAGAAGCGCGTCGCCGGCCCCCACCGGGTCCACCGCCCGCTCCGCAAAGCTGTCGATGGTGAAGAAGCTGCGGGCATCGTTAGCCGGTCGGTCGCGAAATGTGATCATGCCGCGGTCACCCAGCTTGAGCATGAGCGTCTTGCACTCGGCCCGCTGGAACAGCTCGACGCCCAGCGGCCGGACCACCGAATCCTGGTCCCCGAGGGCAAAGCGGGCTTCGCGCTCGTTGGGCGTGATCAGGTCGAAGCCCTTGAACTCGAGGATGTTTCCCCACCGGCTGGCCACCTGGCTGTCCGCAACGCGGTAGACGTCGGCGGGGATGGCCGCGACGAGCTCCGGGATGGTGTCCCGATTGAAGATGCCGTGCCGGAAGTCGCTGTACACGACCGCTTCGGCCGGGGTCGCGGCCACTTGCTGGGCGAGCTGCCGGGCGATCTTTTCGGAGATCGAGCGGTTGTCGAGGGTGTCGATCTTCAACAGCCGATGCTCACCCACGACGATGGCGTTCTTGTTCGTCGTCGGCCGCGTGGCGTCGATGATCGCCAGGCAGCGAACGCCCTGCGCGGACAGATCGGCCTGCACCTGGTCCTTCAGGGCGTCGTCCCCCAGTACCGTGGAGAAGACGACCTCGCCGCCCGCCGCCCGCACGTGCTTGGCCACAACGGCCGCGCCACCCGTGAAATCCTGCGTGCTCTCGAAGCGCACGCTCATGGTGGGCGTCTTGCTCGTGCTGCCGATCATGGCGCACTGGGTATAGCTGTCGACGATGGTGTCGCCGACCACGTGCACCCGGATGCCGGCCAGCTTATGCACGGCGTGGCGCAGATCGCCCCAGACCAGACCTTCTCCGTCCATCAGCACCATCAGCTTGTCGCAGGCGATGTTGGGGGACGAAGTTTCGATGAGGTGCGATGACGAGTACAGGATGTCGCCGGGAGTGAAGATGATCTCGCCCCCATAGCTCTCCAGCACCGCGACTTCTTCCTGGGTCTTGGGATGCGGACCGCGCGCCACGTACTCGTAGCCCTTGGCGAAGTAGTCCGGCTGGATGCGCCGGAGGTTGCTGAGTGGGGTGGGGTCGCGGTCGATGATGACGTAGTCCACCATCTCGTACGCGGCCAGGTTGAGGGCGCGCAGGTCCTCGGGAACGTACGGCCGGACATTGGCCTTGCCGATGTGCTGGTCGGCCGTGACACTCACGACTAGGATCTCGCCCTTGGTCTTGGCGTAGAGGAGATGCCGCACGTGGCCCGGATGGACGATGTCGAACACGCCGTGGCACATGATGACCTTGCGCGCGCGGGGGCGGGGCCCGACAAGCTGGCACAGCTCCTCGACCGTCTTCACCTTGCGGCGGTACTGGAACATGCTCTCAACGTTGTCCATCATTTCACCCCGGGGGACAGCAAGTCGAACCAGTCCTTGGTGGCCCGCGCGATCGAGTCCGGGTCCCAGAGCGGCGCATCCCGCCAGTAATCGATCTCGGCGAGAATCCGGCGCACGCCTTCCTCGAAGGACACGCGGGGGCGCCAGCCGAGATCCCGGGTGATCTTCGTGATATCGGCCCACGTGCAATCCGGCTCCCCGGGACGCTTGGGCAAATGCACCACCGCCCCGCCCAGCAACTCCACCAGACGGTTCACCGACTGCGGGTTGCCTGCTCCAAGATTCCACACCTCGCCGGGCCGGCCCGTCTCGGCAGCCCGCAGGAAGGCGGCAGCCACATCGGTCACATAGAGGAAGTCCCGCCGCTGGGTTCCGTTGCCGACCACGGTGAAGGGCCTGCCCGCCAGCTTCTGGCGGAGGAACACCCCGAACACCGCCCCGTAGGCCCCGGAGGTACGCGATCGGGGACCATAGGCATTGAAGATGCGGATGGAGTTGACGGGCATCCGATAGACCCGGTGCCAGTGGAGGGCGGCCGTCTCGCCCAGGTACTTGCTGAGGGCGTACGGATACTCGGGGCGCATCGGATGATCCTCGCCTGTCGGCACTGCGGCCAGGCCGTAGCACGAGGAGGAAGCCGCGTAGACCAGCTTCTCCACCCCCGCCGGCCGGACCGCTTCCAGCACGTGCACCGTGCCCTGCACGTTGGCGGCCATGTACTCCGCCGGGCGCTCGATGGAGGGGACGATGTCGCCGATGCCGGCGAAGTGGAACACATAGCGGGCGCCGGTGAAGAGCCGGTCCCCCGGGGCGAGGGCGCGGATATCCCGCTCATCGAGGATGACGTCGGGGTTCGCGCGGTGCCGACCCAGATTCGCCGCCCGCCCTCCAACCAGGCTGTCGATCACGTGTACGCGGAAGCCGCGATCAACGAGCAGGTCCACCATGTGGCTCCCGATAAAGCCGGCTCCCCCGGTGACGACGGCGAGGGGACGCCCCGACATCAGGCCACCCGACGCCGCTTCAGCGCCTTGACGTTGGAATACCGCTCGTCGGTCATGCTCCCGGGCAGCTTGCCGGCCTTGAACGCCTGGCAGAGATCGCGCACGGCGTCCTCGATGCCGCGCTTGGGCCGGAAGCCCAGCCGGGCCGCGATCTTCTCTGAGTTGATGTGGTACGAGCGGATGTCGTCGGTGGGCGTGGTGACGATGTCGATCTCGCCCCTGTCGGGGAACTCTTCCTGGACCACCCTGCGCACGATCTTGGCGATGTCGATGATCGAGTGATTCTGGTAGCCAGCGTTGAAGGTTTGCCCGGCAATTCTCTCGTCCGGGAGATCGAGCAGGAGCTCGTAGAGATCGCACATGTCCTGGATGTGGAGGTTGGGCCGCAGCTGGGTCCCGCCGAAAACCGTGATCTTCCCGGTGTTGACGGCGTGGTTGGTCAGGATGTTGACCGATAGGTCCAGCCGCATGCGCGGGCTGTAGCCGCACACGGTGGCCGGCCGGATGGTCACGCAGACGAACTCCTCGGACTGGTGCTTGAACAGCAGCGGCTCGCACAGGCCCTTGTATTTGTTGTAGAGGGTCAGCGGCACAAGGGGATGGTCCTCGGTGACTTCGGGCACCGCGGAAACCCCGTAGACGGAGCTGCTCGAGGCGTAGATGAAGCGCCGGACGCCGGCTTGCTTCGCCGCCATAACCAGGGGCTCGAAGCAGTCGAAATTGATGGTTCGGCTCAGTTCCTCGTTGAGCTCGAAGCTCGGGTCATTGGAGATGCAAGCGAGGTGGATGACCGCCTCCACGCCCCGGCAAGCCTCTCGGAAGCGGGCGGTGTCTCGGATGTCGCCCTCGATGATCCGGAGCCGCGGCTGGGGGCTGAGCTCGCAGCCGTAGTACATGAGGTCATAGACGGCAACGGTGTGGCCTGCAGTTAAGAGCTGGGGCGTGAGGAGGGTGCCAACGTAGCCAGCTCCGCCGGTAACCAAGACGTTCGTCACGATGCGCTCTCCTTGGAGCGAACGGGTGCAGTCGGGCTCAGGCGCGAGCGGCTGGTGGCGTGGGCTGCGGGAGTGACGGTATACCCGGCAGCCACGGCGTCGCGATGGAACATCTCGACCGTCTCCAGCGAGTAGTCGTCGTGGCTCCGGCCCAGCAGCGGCAGCTTGGCCAACAGATCACCAGTCACGGTGATGATGTGGCAGCCGATCTCGTTCGCCTGCACGATGTTCAGCAGTTCCCGCGGGCTCGCCCAGAGGAGCTCGGCGCGCGGCCTCGCCTCCATGATCCTCAGCGACTCCCTCATCACCGGCACTGGGTCCACGCCGGTGTCGGCGATGCGGCCGGCGAAGATGGAGATGATGGCCGGCGTGTCATCGGCCAGCTGCGTGGTGATCGCCTTGACCTGATCGAGGGTGAAAACCGCCGTCACATTGACGGCCACGCCCTCCCGTGCCAGCCGGTTGATCAACGGGCCCGCGAATTGGCGCCGGGTGTTGGTCACCGGGATTTTCACGTTAACGTTGGCGCCCCATGACGCAATCTCGCGCGCCTGCCGTTCCATTTCGTCGAAGTCGTCCGCGAACACCTCGAATGAGACCGGTCGGTTGCGGGCGATCTCGAGGACTTCATGCGCGAAGCGTCGATAGTCGCCGACGCCGGCCTTTCGCATCAACGTCGGATTGGTGGTGAAGCCCCTGATCCAGGGCTGGGCGGACATGGCCCTGATCCCGTCCACGTCGGCGCCGTCGGCGAAGATCTTCACGGTGAAATCCATGATCTGCATCGACGTCACGGGGTCGGGGCTGGAGCCGGGCGCTCCCACCTGGTCGCCACCGTCTGCAGGGCGGGATGGGACACGAGGCAATGCCACACGACGGCGTGGAAGGTTTCGGTGTGCGGCGTGACACGCTCGGCGTTGACGGTCGGGATCACCAGCACCGTGTCCCCGAGCTGCTTCGTGTAGCCGCCCTGCCGGCCCACCACGCCGTAGATGGTCAACCCTCGCCGTTTCGCCTCGTCGACGGCGCGGACGAGATTCACACTCACGTTGTTCTCCGCATCCCCGCCGCCCACGGACATCACGAAAATCGCGTCGCGCTCGTTGGCTCGACTGACCGCCAGCCATGCGGCGAAGACCGTGTCCCACCCGTCGTCGTTCGTCCGGGCGGTGAGCTCGGAAACGTTGTCGGTCGGGGTGTAGGCTTCGATGCCGCACAGCTTGCGGAAGTCGTTGACGGCGTGACTGCAGTTGGCCGCACTCCCGCCCACGCCCAGCAGGAACAGCCGCCCGCCCCTCGCTCGTAGCCCTGCCAGACCTTCCGCGATGCGCTCGATCGCTTCGTGATCGATACGCCGGGCGATCTCACACGCTTCCGCGAGGTATTCCTCCGCATGCGACATGGGCTCGGACCTCATCGCGCAGGGCCGGCCCGACCGGCCAGGATTCAGAGCACCTCGTCCCGCGGCCTGAATCTACCTCTATGCCACCTCCAGCCGCTCGGCCGATGATACCACAGGGCCGCGCCGGTCACGGCAAGTCGGCGATCTGCTGGTCAGGGCCTGATCGCCCGGCACCTCCCAACCTCGTCGAGGAACCGCGGCATCTGCTCCGCCGTCTGACGCCAACTGAACCCTTCCACCCGCCGCGAGCCGCGGCCCCAAAGCTCCTCCCGGATGGCCGACTCCGCCATCACCCGAGGCATGGCGCCACCCATGCTGACCACACGACCGCTCGCACGTGCCGCGTCGGCGCTTCGCTTGATCTTTATGGTATGATTTCGGCCCTCAGCGGCACATGTAGTCGTTGGCTCGCTCACCCAGCCCCCGTTGAAGATCCGGCGGAGGACACGGGCATTCGGTTGATCAGCTTCGAGGGCTTTAATGTTTGACGACTTTTATCACGGCAAGCGAGTTCTCGTCACGGGCCACACGGGCTTCAAGGGTTCATGGCTCAGCGAGTGGCTCCTGAAGCTGGGTGCGACCGTGGCCGGATATTCTCTAGGCGTCCCAACGAAGCCCAGCCATTTCGAGGTGCTTCATTTGAGTGGCCGCCTGAAACACTTCGCTGGCGATATCAGACGGCTTGACTCTCTGAAAGACGCTTTCAACGCCTTTCGGCCCGACGTCGTGTTCCACCTCGCCGCCCAAGCGATCACACGGCTCTCGTATGAAGAACCGAAACTCACTCTTGACACCAACCTGGGCGGGACCGTCAACATCCTCGAAGCCATTCGAACCACTCCATCGGTGCAAGTCGGAGTGCTGATCACGAGCGACAAATGTTACGAGAACGCTGAATGGGAATACGGCTATCGCGAGTCGGATCGGCTGGGCGGGAAGGATCCGTACAGCGCCTCAAAGGCCTGCGCTGAGATCGCCTTCAGCGCTTACGCGCGATCATTCTTCAACGCGACAGGCTCGCCAGCCGTTGCCACAGCCCGCGCTGGGAACGTGATCGGCGGGGGAGACTGGGCACGAGACCGGATTGTGCCCGATTGCGTTCGAGCTTGGGCGGACAACAAACCGGCGTTGATCCGATATCCCCGTGCTGTGCGGCCGTGGCAGCACGTGCTCGAGCCGTTGAGCGGTTATCTATGGCTCGGCGCCAGCCTCCAACAGCGGCGGCAGAGCCTGGCCGGCGAGTCGTTCAACTTCGGACCTTCGAACGGGATCGGGCATTCCGTCCTCAATCTCGTGAACGAAATGCGGAAGACTTGGCCGAGCGGAGAATGGTGCCAGGAGCCATCACTGGACGTCAGCAAGCACGAAGCGTCCCTCTTGAGACTCAACTGTGACAAGGCCTTATCTCGGCTGCAGTGGCGTGCCACTCTCACGTTTTCAGAAGCAGCCAAGATCACCGCAGAGTGGTACAAGATCTTTTACGAGTCTCAAACGGAAGCCGCTGCCTGTACCGCGCGACACATTGAATACTTCACAGACCTGGCCCGCGACCGCAATCAGTCCTGATCCGGTTAGGGGGCGGGACGGCGGGCATCAGGCCCTAGCAAGGGCATACACCCGAACAGAAGAGGCACGTCTTGATAGTAGCTTCCGTGCCACGGCCCGAAATCCCGTGCTCTCTCCGGGCTCACGCGAGGCCATGAGGAGACTCTCCGAGCCGTTTCTCCCACCACTCGATAGTTCGTGTCAGACCTCGCTCCAGGGTAATTGGGGGTCGCCATGGTGTCTGGGTTTGAAGGTAGCGATTGCCCGCGCAGATGAAAGCTGGCCCAGCGGCTTCATCAGACGCGTCCTCAGCATCGATGAGATGTGCTCGGCCCAGGGCGCTCCCGATCTTTCGGGCTAGCTCAAGAACTGAGATCGGCATTCCGGATCCGACATTCACAGGTCCGCGGACATCACTCTCCATCAGTAGTCGCAGCGCCTCCGCTACCTCCTCCACCGGAAGATAATCCCGAACCTGCCTCCCGCCTAGCGGTCGAAACCGTTCGTTCCTCAGGAGTGACAGGATCACTAAGGGTACGAGGCGGCGCTCGTCTTCAAACGGTCCAAACTCCTGAAAGAGTCTGGCCCAGACAACCCGGAGCCCTGTCACAGTCGCCCAGTGCGTCATAGCCATGCCAAGGGCGAGCTTCGTCGCTGCATAGAGGCTCTGAGGCTTGCTCGGTGTCGACTCCGACAAGTAGCCAAACTCGGTGTCGTATTCGAGGCAGGTCCCAGTCCCGACCAAGACTTCGCATCCGGCATTAGTCAGGTATCTCGCTAGCCGGATGCCTGCCTCGAGCATCTCGAGATTCCCTCGCGCCATCAGGTACTTGCCAGGGACCGCCGGATACCAGGCGAGGTGAAAGCATCCCCTCGGTCGGATCTCATTGAGGAACGGAACCAGCCCCTCAAGTGACCCAAGATCGCCACGAACGATCTGGATTGACGGCACCACATCTGCTATTCGCCACAGGTCGGCTGTTGGACGTACCAGTGCATACACTTCGTAACCGTGCTGCACAAGCAAGCGAGTGAGGTGCGAGCCTATGAATCCCGTTGCGCCAGTGATAAAGACTCTCATACCTCACATCTACTGGTGCTTAATTGCCCACTCGTAAGGGATGTGGTTCTTGAACGGATCCATCCGATCGCTCCGCGAGGGATCGTGCGGGTGGGTCGCGCAGTTGGCAACCATTGCGTAGGGCGCACTCATACCCTTGAAGCCGTTCCATACATCGGGCGGAATGACTACGAGCGAGTAATTGTCCTCCCCGAGGAAGACCTCAAGGAGGTTTCCACACGTGGGAGAGCCCTCGCGCTCGTCGTAAAGCACAAGCTTGATACGCCCGTAGATACATGCGTAGTTCAAAGTCATCTCTCGGTGCCGGTGCCAGCCTTTGACGACCCCAGGGTATACCGAGGCGAAATAAATCTCCCCGAACTCCTTGAAGTGAGGATCCGTCCGCTTGAGCATGTGAAGGACCGTTCCCCGCTCGTCTGGAAATCGGCGAAGAGGAATCACCTGGACGCCTTCGATCCCCGAGCCGGCCACGTCACACGATCCTTGGGTTCGGGATGGGGATGATGAACTTCCCGCCGTCTCGGCGATATTCCACCTGTTGTGCCATGATCTCCTCAGCCCAGTTCCAGGTGAGCAGAAGGACGTAGTCCGGGCGCGCCTCCAGCAGTGTAGCGGGTGGCACGATGGGCACATGCACGCCAGGCATGTAGCGCCCCTGCTTGTGGGGACTGCGGTCGGCGACGAACTCGAGGATCTCGCGACCGACACCGGTGTAGTTGAGCAATGTGCTTCCCTTGGCCGCAGCTCCGTAGGCGGCGATGGTCTTCCCGGCTCGCTTGAGTTCAACGAGCAACCTCGTAAGACTGTCCTTGATCTGCGCTACGCGCTCTGCGAAGTCAATCAGTGGCTCTTCACTGTCCACCCCCCAGGCGGCCTCCTCCGCCAAGAGCCGATGGACGGCTCCACTCGACGTGCCCGCACGGGATACGTAGAGGCGCACCGAGCCACCGTGGACCGGGATGCGCTCTACGTGCCGGACGACAAGCTCATGCCGGCGGAACAGACGGTCGAGCGTTGTGACGGAGAAATAGCACAGGTGCTCGTGATAGATTGTGTCGAACTCGCAGTGCCCCACCAAGTCTCTGAGGTACGGGACCTCGATCACTGCGATGCCGTCGGGATGGAGCAGGGTCCGCACACCCCGGACGACGCCGGTCAAGTCCGCCACGTGAGCGAGAACGTTGTGAGCATGGATGACAGTCGCCAATCCGAAACGCGTGGCAAGCTCCTGAGCGAGCGCCTCATCGAAAAACTCGCAGATCGTGCGCACACCACGCTCCTCTGCCACACGCGCTACCGTGCGGGCGGGTTCCACGCCAAGCACCGGGATGCCCGCCGCCACGTAGTGGTGGAGAAGATACCCATCGTTGCTTGCGATCTCGACCACCAGACTCTGCGGCCCGAGTTGTCGTTCGTGGATGAGGCGCAGCGTCAGGTCGCTGACGTGACGCATCATGGTGTCGGAGTATGAGGAGAAGTACAGATAATCTCTGAAGAGAATCTCAGGAGGCACAGTCTCGGTGATCTGAACCAGACCGCACGCTGTACAGCGAGCGAGATCCAGCGGGAATCGAGGCTCCGGAACACCTAGCTGCTCGCTGGTCAGCAGCGCGTTGGCGAGTGGCGTCTTCCCCAGGGACAAGACCATCCGGAGGGACGACTCCCCGCATGCTCGGCAACCCTGCTCGGGTCCCACCCTCTGGAAGTTCATCGCTGCCACAACCTCGACGCCGCGCGCCCGCTCTGCCAGAGGCTTTCTCTTTGCGTCAAAGGCTTATCCCCTTGCAGACTCTCCGCGGAGGAATCGCCAACACCGGACGAGGCGGATCCGTCCGATCACGGTGCCCCTCACCTCCGCAGCAACAACGACAAGGGACTTTTTGCCTCCGTGACGCCTTCCGGCCCGTGCTTCCACCCCGCCGACGAAGGTCTCGTCCACCTCGACCTTTCCCGTCGGTCGATCACGGCCAAAGCGCACCATGGCCCGGCGCAGCTTATGAAGCCACGTCAACGCCGTCTCATGGCTGCCCCGCCCCAGGATGCGTTGAAGCCCCACGGCGCCGGCTCCATTCTCCTGGCTCGCGACCCACCCCATCACCTGGAACCACAGCCGCAGCGGCTTACAGGTCCTGTAAAAGATCGTGCCGGACGTGATCGAAGCCTGGTGTCCGAATTTCCGACAGTGCATCGGCCCGCGCTTGGTCCGCCAAGCCTCAGCGGATCTATATCCCGGACACCAGAACCCGGTCGGCCGGCGCAGCCGCAGCAGACAATCTCGACACTGCCCCTACGTCGCGAACCGGCGATCGAACTCACCCAGGGTCGCGGGTACTCCCCCTCAAACACAGCGCAATGCTATAGCCGGATATCACTGGAGGCAAGGGGATAAGCCTTTGAAACTTCGTCGGTCACCCAGAGATCTCCGCTCCGGTCCTCTTCCAGCTAAACGCGTAAGCTTCCCCGTCAAGTAGACTCTTCGAAAGTAGCCTTTGCGGGGGAGACGTCAGATCTGCGGCAGGTTCGCCGAGTCCACGAATTGGTTTATGACTCTCCTCTCGTGATCGTCAGGATGGTCGCGACGGCCTCCCGCAGATCGGCCGCGCGGTGGTCCGGCCGTGCCGGTCCCTCTTCGGGCCCCGCGACGAGGATGGTCACGCACCCTGCCGCCCGTCCGGCATCCACGTCCCGGTACCGGTCCCCTACCATGAAGGAACCCGCGACGTCCACTCCCCACTCTCGGGCCGCCTGGAGCAGGAGCCCCGGGCTGGGCTTGCGGCAGGTGCAGCCGTCGGCCCCGCTGTGCGGACAGACGTACACGGCGTCCACGCCGACCTCGCGCCGTAGCCGCTCGTGCATGGCGTCGAGGACGGCCGGTGACAACTCGCCCGTCGAGAGCTCCGGCTGGTTCGTGACAACGAGGGTCAGAAACCCAGCCGCCCGCAGCCGCGCCACGCTATCGACGGCCCACGGATAGAACTGGAAGGTGTCCATACTCAGCGGCGCCCGCCAGCGGCCGCAGCGCTCCACCATGGAGTTGAGCACCCCGTCCCGGTCGAGGAACACGGCTCGCTTCATTGCCTCGCCAGGCCGGCGCCGCCGGCGATGCGCTCGCCCAGGCAGAACGCGATCAGGTGATGCAGCACCATGTCGAATCCCTCCGCGTGGGACGTCGTATCATACGGCACCACGACGCACACGTAGCAGACCTCGCGCGTGGCGCCACCGTCGAAGCCGTCGAGTCCGATGGCGGTGCCGACGCGCTCCTTGACGTACGCGATGGCCTTCATAAGGTTCTGCGACCATGACCGGCTCCCCATTTTGCGCGCAGGGGGAACTTCAGTCCACGGCGGTGGAGGGTACCCGAGCGCTGTACGACCGGCCGCGGTCGCTCCCAGCTGCGGAAGCCGGGACTGGAGCGGCTGCAATAGATCCGCACATCCCTCGCCTTCTCCGTGCTCCCCCCCGACCAGCATACGAGGACGGTGCCGTCGGGAAGCGCGGCGAGCGCCGGCGCCTGAGTCGAAAACAGGATGCCTGGCGCCATCGTCCACTGCCACTCGTACAGCGGCTCGACTCCGGCGGGGCCCAGCCAGCCAGCCCAAGCCCCGGCGCGCCGGCAGGCAGAAGCGCTCACGCACGGTCGTGCAGAGGCAAGCCGGGACAGCGCGCCACGCTCCGGCCGAAAGTCCCGTCGAGCACCCGGGACACCTCGAGCGCAGTGCGCCTCCAGCTGAAAGCCGAGACACGCCGCAGGCCCCGCTGGCGGAGATCCTCCCGAAGGCCGCTATCGGTCAGCGTCCGGTACATGGCGTCGGCCAGGCCGAGGGCATCGTAGGGGTCGATCATCAGCGCAGCGTCTCCCGCGACCTCCGGCAGTGATGACGCGCTGGCCGTGATGACCGGTGTGCCACAGGCCATCGCTTCGAGTACGGGGAGGCCGAACCCCTCGCCGAGCGAAGGGAACACGAGGCACGCCGCGTCCGTGTAGATCTGGCGAAGACTGTCCTCGCCCGTGTAGCCCCCGAATGCGACGGCATCGCGAAGTCCGAGGCTCTCGATCCGTTCCCGCAGGAGTCGCGCATGGGCCGGGCGGCCCTCCCCGCGGATGATCAGCCTGCACGGAAGACGCCGGCGAAGCAGCGCAAAGGCATCGAGAAGGCGCGGGAGGTTCTTATGCGGCAGCAGATTGCCGACGTAATCACGAACCGCTTG
>Ga0326597_10010732_pt1 | contig 12180 bp, 8 predicted proteins | sample RVTome_12_FD_203789 | JGI IMG/M metagenome (GOLD analysis project Ga0326597, IMG submission 203789) | Soil microbial communities from uranium-contaminated site in the Upper Colorado River Basin, Wyoming, United States - RVT100D185 | ecosystem: Environmental > Terrestrial > Soil > Contaminated >... | reverse complement strand
CTGCTTGGTCAGGTTTTCCTGAATCTGCAAGCGCCGTGCGTACATATCAACGATGCGGGCGATCTTAGACAGCCCTATAACCCGCCCCGACGGGATGTAAGCCACATGCGCCTTGCCAATAAACGGCAACAGATGGTGCTCACAAAGGGAGTAGAGCTCAATATTCTTAACCAGCACCATCTCTGAGTTGTCAGACTCAAAAAGGGCGCCATTAATCACCTCTTCCAGCGTCTGCTTGTAACCCCGGGTCAAATACGCGAACGCCTTAGCGGCCCGTTCCGGCGTATCAACCAGCCCTTCGCGACCAGGATCTTCACCGCAGGCAGAAATAATTTCACGAAAAGCCAACTGCATAACCCATTCCTGTAGCACGTTGCGATAATTGGCGATCGCCAATAAACAGGCGTACACAACCCCACCTGCCGGGGCGTAGCCGCATACAAACCACACTCGCCCAAGCTACCACGCAATCCGCCCGCCCACCTTAGCTGATAGCGACATCGGCTTACCCTGAAAGGCGACCACCCCTGGCCGAACCTCCCCACTTCCAAACCGGGCAGCCGGGCACAGCAGACTCGGCTCTGGTTAGCTCTGAATCGCCTCGACGGAAACAACCTCTCCCGCCCGGTCAGGCGCGTAACCGGGAAGAGCGAGTATCTGCTTCTTCAGCTCAGGGCGGGATAACGAAGCGACAAATCGGCGTAACCCCTCCAGCTTGAGGGCACTACTGCGACAGACAAACAGGTAGTACTCCGAGGTCAGCGGAATAAAATCGAGCCCAAACTGGCGCGCAGCAGCCTCGACGCCAAAGCCGACATCGGCCATCCCCGCGGCCACGTAGGCGGCGATGGCCGAGTGGGTATACTCCTCGTTTTCGTAACCCACAACATCCGCCGAGCGTAGCCGCTCCCGACGCAACAGCTCATCCAGCAACGCCCGCGTGCCCGAATCGGACTGGCGGTTGATAAAGCGGACCTTGGACCGCACCAGGTCCCGCACCCCGCCGATCCCCAACGGATTACCCAGCTTAACCATCAATCCCTGGCGCCGGGTAACAAAACGAATGATGCGATGCCCTCTCGGCTTAAGGTGACGCCGATAACCTTGCCGCATCGCCTCGCTGACCGGCTCGGTCGGCATGTGAAACCCCGCCAGGTCACACTGCCCCCGGTTCAGAGCCGCCAACGCCTGCTCCGCACTGGTGTACTGCAGATCCAACTGAAAATCAGCCTGTTGATCAGCCAGCAACGCCACCGCATAGCCGTGGCTCGCGTACAGGCGTACGACCGGATGGCTCTGGGTCAGGCTTTTCTGCAGCTCCAAATTAAGCTCGGATGCAAGGTTCTTGAGCTGCGGTTCAAGCCGCGCCACCACCCGCTGCTCCGCCCACAGCAACTTCTCACCCAACACGGTCAACGACGCCCCTTTTCCCTGACGCAACTCAACCAGCTCAGTACCGAAAAATGCGCCCCAGTTGTTTAAAAGGTTCCAACCATGTCGGTATGAGACATCCGCCTGCTGCGCCGCCTTAGTAAGCTTGCCGTGCTCATGAATGGCCTGCAGCAACCGAAACAACCGCGGATCGAGTTGATTGCCCGCTTCGTCACGAAACGACCAGGTGGGAATAATATCGATTCGTCTCATTCGAAACCTATGCACAATTTTTCATATTTGTGTTTATTTTGACCAATGCTATCGTTGCTACAGCTTAAAAACAACTATTAGACCAACATATGAAACATCGTTCATATTTGGAGCTACACGGCACAGAGGGATAGCTATGAGTCACGTATCTGACCAGGATCTCGATTCGATCCAAGGAATCATCGAGCAACACAAGATGCGGCCCGGCGCCCTCTTGCCGATTCTGCATAAGATCCAGGGTTGCTTGGGCTACATCCCGCTACAGGCAATACCGCTGATGGCCATCGGCCTGCAACAATCCCGTGCGGAGATTCGCGGCGTCATCAGCTTCTACCACCATTTTCGCACCACCCCGCCAGGCCGCCACCAGCTGCAGATCTGCCGGGCGGAAGCGTGCCAGGCCCGCGGCGCACGCGAGCTGGAGCAGCATGCACAATCCAAGCTCGGCATCAGCTACCACCAAACGTCCGCCGATCAAGCCTTCAGCCTCGATGCCGCCTACTGCCTGGGCAACTGCGCCTGCGGACCCACCGTACGCATCGATAACGATATCGTTGGCCGTGTCGACCCTGCGCGATTTGATCAGCTGATTGACCAACTGGCCGCCCTCCATGCCGAACCAACGCAGGAACTCAATTGATGGTTAAGCTCTACATCCCCCGCGATACCTCTGCCATCGCCTTAGGCGCGGATCAGGTCGCACAGCGGCTTGCTCGCGAAACTGAGCAGCACGGCGAGGCCCTGGAGATTGTCCGTAACGGCTCCCGCGGACTGTGCTGGCTGGAGCCGCTGGTCGAGGTGGAAACCGCACAGGGCCGCGTTGCCTATGGGCCGGTTGCCAGTGCCGACATCCCCGCCCTGCTCGATGAGGGATTATTGCGCGGCGACCGCACCCACCCTCTGTGCCTGGGGCTCACCGCAGAGATTCCTTACCTCAAAAACCAGCAGCGATTGACCTTCGCTCGCGCCGGCATCACGGACCCGCTGTCCATTGACGACTATCTAGCCCATGACGGCTTTAAGGGATTGCGCAAAGCGCTACAACTGAGCGCCCAGGCGATCGTCGACGAAGTCAAAGCCTCCGGTCTGCGTGGCCGCGGTGGCGCCGCCTTTCCCGCCGGCATCAAATGGCAGACGGTGCTGGATGCGCGCAGCACTGCTGCCGAGCCGCAGAAATATATCGTTTGCAATGCCGACGAGGGCGACTCCGGCACCTTCGCCGACCGCCTGGTGATGGAAGCGGACCCCTATATGCTGATCGAAGGGATGTGCATCGCCGGTCTGGCGGTGGGTGCCACCCAGGGCTATATCTACCTGCGCTCGGAATACCCCCTCGCCGAGCGGATCCTGAATGAGGCGATCGAGCGTGCCACCCAGGCGGGCTATCTCGGCGACGACATTCTTGGCAGCGGCCGCCGCTTCCACCTGGAGGTGCGGGTGGGGGCCGGTGCCTATATCTGCGGCGAGGAAACCTCGCTGCTGGAAAGTTTGGAGGGCAAGCGCGGCCTGGTGCGCGCCAAGCCGCCGCTGCCGGCGATTGTCGGCCTGTTCGGGCAGCCCACGGTGGTCAACAACGTGCTCACCCTGGCAGCCATTCCCTTTATCCTCGCCGAAGGGGGGCAGGCCTACGCCGACTACGGCATGGGCCGTTCGCGCGGCACCCTCGCCTTCCAACTGGCGGGCAACCTCCAGCGCGGCGGTTTGGTGGAGCTGGCGTTCGGCGCCAGCTTGAGCGAGCTATTGAACGAATTCGGCGGCGGCTCCGCCAGTGGCCGTCCGCTGCGGGCGGTACAGGTGGGGGGGCCGCTGGGTGCCTATATGCCGCAAAGCCAGTGGGACACGCCGCTGGATTACGAAGCGTTCAGCGCGGTGGGGGCGGTGCTCGGTCACGGCGGCATCGTCGCCTTTGACGAGCGGGTGGATATGCTCCAGCAGGCGCGCTTCGCGATGGCGTTCTGCGTCGCCGAGTCCTGCGGCAAGTGCACGCCGTGCCGCATCGGCTCTACCCGCGGGGTGGAGGTGATCGACCGGATCATCGCCGCCACGGACGAGACCAGTCAGCGCAACAATCTGATCCTACTGAACGACCTCTGCGACACCATGGAACAGGGCTCCCTGTGCGCCATGGGGGGGATGACCCCCAACCCGGTGCGCAGCGCGCTACGCCACTTTTCCGATGATTTCCACCGCCAGTCCAACCTGAGCGCGTCACCCGCCGCCGGGGAGAAAGAATATGCTTGAGCTTTACGATCCCAGCCAGGACCCACACAATCGTGACCTGGGTACGCCCGCCAAAGTCTCAGAAACCCAGGTTGCCCTGGAGATCGACGGCGTCACCGTCACCGTGCCGGAAGGCACCTCGGTGATGCGGGCCGCCGCCCTGGCCGGTATCCAGATTCCCAAACTGTGCGCCACCGACAGCCTGGAGGCGTTCGGCTCCTGCCGCCTATGCGCGGTGCAGATCGACGGACGGCGCGGCCTGCCCGCCTCCTGCACGACCCCGGCCGAAGCGGGCATGAAGGTCACCACCCAGACTCAACAGCTGGCCACGCTGCGCCGCAATATCATGGAGCTGTATATCTCCGATCACCCCCTCGATTGCCTGACCTGCCCCAGCAACGGCAACTGCGAGCTGCAGGATACGGCGGGTCAGGTGGGGCTACGCGAGGTGCGCTACGGCTTCGCCGGCAACAACCACCTGGATGAAGAGAAGGACGTCTCCAACCCCTACTTCACTTTCGATTCCAGCAAGTGCATCGTCTGCTCCCGCTGCGTGCGCGCCTGCGAAGAGGTCCAGGGCACCTTCGCGCTCACCCTCGAAGGGCGCGGCTTCGACTCCCGCATCGCCACCGCGGCGGACAACTTTATGGATTCCGACTGCGTCTCCTGCGGCGCCTGCGTCGAGGCCTGCCCCACCGCCACCCTGGCGGAGAACAGCCTGATCGCCCTGGGCCAGCCCGAGCGCAGCGTCATCACCACCTGCGCCTACTGTGGGGTCGGCTGCTCCTTCAAGGCGGAGCTCAAGGGCGAACAGCTGGTGCGGATGGTGCCCTACAAGGGCGGCGCGGCGAATCGGGGCCATGCCTGCGTCAAAGGCCGCTTTGCCTTCGGTTACGCGACCCACCAGGATCGCGTCACGGCGCCGATGATCCGCGACAGCATCGACCAGCCCTGGCGTGAGGTGAGCTGGGAGGAGGCGTTCGACTACACCGCCCGGCGGTTCAAGGCGATCCAGGCCCGGCACGGGCGCAACAGTATCGGCGGCATCACCTCCTCACGCTGCACCAACGAGGAGAGCTACCTGGTGCAGAAGCTGATCCGGGCCGCCTTCGGCAACAACAACACCGACACCTGCGCCCGGGTGTGCCACAGCCCGACCGGTTATGGCCTGAAGCAGACCCTGGGCGAGTCCGCCGGCACCCAGACCTTCGATTCGATCCAGGACGCCGACGTGATCCTGGTGATCGGCGCCAATCCCACCGACGCCCACCCGGTGGTGGGCTCGCAGATCCGCCGTCGCCTGCGCCAAGGTGCCAAGCTGATCGTGGCCGACCCCCGCCATATCGATCTGCTCGACACCCCGCACCTGCAGGAGGGGCTGCACCTGCCGCTGCTGCCGGGCACCAACGTGGCCCTGATCAACGCCCTGGCCCATGTGGTGGTGACCGAGGGCCTGGAAGACCAGGCGTTTATCGAACAGCGCTGCGACAGCGCTGCCTACGGCGAGTGGCGTGAGTTTATCCGCGACCCGCAACAGTCACCGGAGGCGATGGCCGAACTGATCGGCGTACCCGCCGACTCCCTGCGCCAGGCGGCGCGCACCTTCGCCCAGGCCGGCAACGGCGCGATCTTCTATGGTCTCGGTGTGACCGAACACAGCCAGGGTTCGACCATGGTGATGGGCATCGCCAACCTGGCCATGGCCACCGGCAATATCGGCCGCTCCGGCGTGGGGGTCAATCCGCTGCGCGGCCAGAACAACGTCCAGGGCTCCTGCGACATGGGCTCCTTCCCCCACGAGCTGCCGGGCTACCAGCCGGTGACCGACGACAGCGTACGCCAACGTTTCGAACAGGCCTGGGGCGTCAGTCTGGACAACGAGCCGGGGCTGCGCATCCCCAACATGTTCGACGCCGCCCTCGCCGGCAGCTACAAGGCGATGTACGTGCAGGGCGAGGATATCGCCCAATCGGACCCCAACACTCAGCATGTGGAAGCGGCGTTGCGCGCGCTGGAGTTCCTGGTGGTGCAGGATCTCTTCCTCAACGAAACCGCCAAGTTCGCCCACGTGCTGCTGCCGGGCTCCAGCTTCCTGGAGAAGGACGGCACCTTCACCAACGCCGAGCGCCGCATCAACCGGGTGCGTCAGGTGATGCGTCCGCTGGCGGGTAAGGCCGACTGGGAGGTCACCATGGCGCTCTCCAACGCCCTCGGCTACCCGATGCAGTACAACCACCCGGCCGAGATCATGGACGAGATCGCCGGCCTGACCCCGTCATTCGCCGGCGTCAGTTACGCCAAGCTGGACCAGTTGGGCAGCCTGCAGTGGCCCTGTAACGAGCAGCACCCGCAAGGGATGGCGATCATGCACGAGGAGACCTTCCCCATCGGCCAGGGACGCTTCGCCATCACCGAGTACGTCCCCACCAGCGAGAAAGCCAGCCGACGCTTCCCGCTGATTCTGACCACCGGCCGGATTCTCAGTCAGTACAACGTCGGCGCCCAGACCCGACGTACCGACAATCAGGCCTGGCACGCCGAGGACCGCCTGGAGATCCACCCCCATGATGCCGAAGAGCGGGGCATCGGCGACGGCGACTGGTTGGGAATCTCCAGCCGTGCCGGCCAGACCGTGCTCAGGGCGACCATCAGCGAGCGAATGCAGCCCGGCGTGGTCTACACCACCTTCCACCATCCGGAGAGCGGCGCCAACGTGATCACCACCGACAACTCCGACTGGGCCACCAACTGCCCGGAGTACAAAGTAACCGCGGTGCAGGTGGAAAAGGTCAGCCAGCCGTCCCAGTGGCAGCAGAACTTCAACGTCTTCAAGGCGCGCCAACGTGAACTGCTGAATTCTCGGCACGCCGCCGACAGCCAACCGCAAGCCTAGGAGGAGTCGATGATGGCACTCGCCTGTCCCACCCCCAGCGCACTGCCGATTCCTCCCACCCGGGAAGAGACCGTCAGTCGCTGGCGGGAGCGAGCCAGTGAGATCACCCAAGATCTCCTGGCCGAAGAGGTACCGGTAGCGCTCTGCTACAACGGCGTCTGCCACGCAGTGATGATGGCCTCTCCCTGCGACCTGGAGGAGTTCGCGTTGGGCTTTAGCCTGAGCGAGGCGATCCTGGAACACCCGGATGAGCTGTACGGGCTGGAGGTGCGCCAGCTGGACGATGGCATCGAGGTGCTGATGACCATCGCGGCTCGTCGGGCGATGGCACTGAAGCAGCGCAAGCGCAATCTGGCCGGCCGCACCGGCTGCGGCCTGTGCGGCAGTGACTCGCTACAAAATGCGATTCGGCCGATCAGCAGCGTCTGCAACGCGCCCTCGATCGGCGATGCCAGTATCCAGCGCGCGCTGGAGCAACTGCACGGCCATCAACCCCTGCAGCAGCTGACCGGCGCCATGCACGGGGCCGCCTGGTGCTCCCTGGAGGGCGAGATTCTCCAGCTGCGCGAAGATGTCGGCCGTCACAACGCACTGGACAAGCTGATCGGCGCCCTGGTGCAGCAGGGAGTCGACCGTTCGGCGGGCTTTCTGCTGATATCCAGTCGCGCCAGCTACGAGATTGTGCACAAAGCGGCAGCAGCCGGTATCGGCGCACTGGTCGCGCTATCGGCGCCAACGGCAATGGCGGTGCAACTGGCCAAAAAAGCGGGGGTCAAGGTGGTCGGTTTCGCCCGAACCGGTAGCCATGTGCGCTATGCCGAAGCGGAAATCCTGTGATAATCCCCCGCGAATGAAACGCCCAACCATGACCCAGCCTGAAGAGTAACCACCGATGCCCAACCCGTTGCACCACTTGTTGAACAGCCGCCCCCATCTGCTGGCCGACGGCGCCCTGGGGACGAACCTGTTCGCCATGGGACTGGCGACGGGCGAGGCGCCGGAGCTGTGGAACATTGATCATCCGCAACGGATTGCGGAACTCGCTCAACAGTTTATTGATGCCGGCTCGGAGATCCTGCTGACCAACAGTTTTGGCGGCACCCGCTACCGGCTTAAGCTGCACCAGGCTGAACACCGCGTCCACGAGTTGAACCGGGCCGCCGCTCAGATCCTGAGGCAACAAGTGGCCGCCAGCGGACGAGAGATCGTTGTCGCCGGTTCCATGGGACCCACCGGTGAGCTGTTCGCCCCCAGCGGCACCCTGACCCGTGCCCCGGCCTACGCCGCGTTCCAAGCACAGGCCAACGCCTTAAAAGAGGGGGGGGTCGACGTACTGTGGGTGGAGACCATGTCCTCCTGCGAAGAGACCGAAGTGGCTTGCGAAGCCGCCGCCAGCACCGGCCTGCCGGTGGTCTACACCATGAGCCTCGATACCAATGGCCGCACCATGATGGGCGTCACCCCCGCCGAGCTGGTGCAGTTGGGCACGCAGCTGGAACACCCACCCGGCGCCTGTGGTACCAACTGCGGGGTCGGCGCCTCGGAAGTGGTCGCGGCGATCATCAATATGAAAAATGCCGCCGACCAGCAGCGGATACAAACGGTGCTGGTCGCCAAAGCCAACTGTGGGATTCCCGAATACATCGACGGCAAGATCGTTTACAACGGCACCCCGGACCTGATGGCCCGCTATGCCCAACTGGCGGCGGATGCGGGCGCACGTATTATCGGCGGCTGCTGCGGCACCACCCCCGCGCATATCGCGGCGATGCGTGAAGCGCTCGACGGTTATCAGGCAGGGGATAAGCCCGACCTGGCGACCATCGAGCAGGAGTTGGGCGAGATCAGCCGCGGCGCCAGGGCGTTGCTCGCTGGAGAATCCGGCGGCGGCACTGCAGGCAACCGGTCGCGGCGCCCCTCGCGGCGTGGGGTAAGGGAAGTCTGATCGAAGCGTTCCAGGTAGCGTGCAATAACGCCGCGTTGTGCGGCGCCAATGCGCCCGCGGTGCGTTACGCCTTTGGCTAACGCACCCTACGCTGGATAGGTACACCCCACCGAGCCCTCAACCGTCGTAGTTCAAGGCGTCTGCGCCGGGATGCTCCCAGTATCACCGCGGCCAGATACCTCGCGCCCCCCGTGCTCGACGAGCGACGGATTGCGATTCGGGTTCAGGGAGCGTTGTCGAAAGGCGCTGTATGCGTTAGATGTTGCTTCGAACTTTGCCGTGGATGGGCGAGAGCAGAGCCAGGGATGTGGTTCCAAGCGCCGCTTACGGCTGTGCGGACACCCCCGCGCCAATTTTCGATTGATTCTCCGTAGGTTGGGCTGCAAAGCCCAACAGCCGGTCGCGCGGTAGTCGTTGGGTTTCGCTATGCTCAACGCCAACCTCTACGCTGTCTCCTGCCGGTTGGTCCGCTTCGCGCCAATTCCCGCCCGACGGCACCGGCAAATGCCAGCAACAGCTAACGCGTACATGGCCTTTTTTATCCGCGCAGTATTCCTGCTTACCCCGCTATTGACTAGTCGATCTCCATTGCCCCCCGACACGCTGGCGCAACGCACCAGCGGGCAACCTGACGCGGGCTGGGCGGACTGAACGACACCACTGCCACACCCATGAACCCGCCGGGCTGATTAACGGGACAGGGCCATTGACGAATACTAGACGACCGGTCTAATATCCTATCCTTTCGGTCAACTTATCGCTTTCGGCACCCCCATACGATCATGAGCCATCCACTCGAATCGAGCAGCACCCGTGAGCGCATCCTGGAGGCGGGCTATGAACTGCTTATGCGCCAGGGCTACCACGGCACCGGGCTGAAGCAGATCCTCGATGCGGCCAAGGTACCCAAGGGGTCCTTCTACCACTATTTCGACTCCAAGGAGCACCTGGCCGTTGAGCTGATCGAGCACTATCAGGCACAGGAACTGCGGCGCTGGGAACATGAATTCATCACCCCCCACGGCAATCGTTTGAGCGAGATCCGCCACGGTCTCAACACCGTGATCGCCGAATACAACCACAACCCAGACACCCAGTTCGGTTGCCTGCTGGCAACACTCAGCGGCGAGCTGGCATTTACCACGCCGTTTATCCGCAGCGCCATCGACCGCGCCAACAATACGATCTGCGCGGCGATCACGCGGGATATCGAATTAGCCCAGCGCCAGGGCGATATCCGTGCGGATTATGCCGCCCAGGAATTGGCCGAGCTGTTCTGGAGCGCCTGGCAAGGCGCTATCCAGCAGGTCAAGGCCAGCCGTTCAACCCGCCCACTGGAGCGGGTCGTGGCGTTACTGATCAATCAGTTTTATTGCGTCGCGAGCCAACCGCCGCTCGACGCCTAACCCCGGCCCATCACGAATTCGTCAGTTAAAGGTCATCGCATGAAAAAGCGCCCCCACCTCCCCTTCTTGAGCCTGCTGATCTGGGCCGCCGCCTCCACCGTCGCCGTCGCCGCGGATGAGGCACCCAAGGGCCTCCCCGCCGAAGTGATCAAGGTCGCAGCGGAGCCGATCGATATCACGCTGGAAGCGGTGGGCACCCTGCGTGCCAACGAGGCGGTAATGATCCGTCCCGAGCGCACCGGACGGGTGTTGTCCATCCACTTCAAGGAGGGCCAGCCGGTCACCCAGGGCCAAAAACTGTTCACCCTGGCCGCGTCCACCGAGCAGGCCTCGCTGCACCAGGTGGAAGCCAGCCGCGACCTGAGCAAAGTGGAGTACGAGCAGGCCCAGCAACTGCTGGAAAAAAAGCTCGGCTCGCGCCACGAGCGCGACAAGGCGATGGCCCAACTCAATATCGACGAGGCACGGGTCAAGCTGGCGCGTACCGCGCTGGATAAGATGACCCTCTTCGCCCCCTTCTCCGGCCGCGCCGGGTTGCGCCTGATCAGCGAAGGGGATTATGTCACCGACGGCCAGGATCTGGTGGCCCTGGTGGATCTGGAGACGCTCAAATTGGATTTCAAGCTGCCGGAGAAAAGCCTGGCGCGCTTGCATATCGGCCAGCAGGTCAGCGTCTCCACCGAGGCGCTGCCGGAGGAGACCTTTAACGGCGAGATCTACGCCATCTCGCCACTGATCGATGAGCAGAGCCGCAGCATCGCGCTGCGTGCACGGATCCACAACGCCAAGCAACGCTTGCTGCCCGGTCTGTTTACCCGGGTCGAGCTGCGTATCGACCGTCTGCCGCAGGCACTGATGATTCCTGAACAGGCGATCATCCCCAGCGCCAATGGCTTTTCCGTTTACCGCGTCACCGACGGCACGATCGAGAGCGCCAAGGTGACCCTCGGCGTGCGCCGCAGCGGTACCGTGCAGATCACCGACGGCCTGAAAGAGGGCGATGTGATCGTCACCGCCGGCCAGCTCAAGCTGCGCCCCGGCTCGCCGGTCACCCCGGTATTCCCCCCGGACCTGGCTAACGCGGCGGAGCCTCACTGATGATCCTCTCCGATATCAGCATCAAACGGCCGGTCTTCGCGACGGTCATCAACCTCATGGTGGTACTGGTGGGCGTCATCGCCTACGACCGCCTCAGCGTGCGCGAATACCCCAATATCGACCTGCCGGTGGTCACCGTCGAGACCCGCTACCCCGGTGCCAACGCCTCGATCATCGAGACCCAGATCACCGACATCCTGGAAGAGTCCCTGTCCGGCATCGAGGGGGTCGACTTCATGACCTCCAGCAGCCGCTCCGAGCTGAGCCAGATCACCATCACCTTCAAGCTCGATCGTGATGCCGACGCCGCCGCCAGCGACGTGCGCGACCGGGTCGGCCGTGTGCGCGGCGGGCTGCCGGACGCCACCGACGAGCCGGTGGTGGCCAAGGTGGAAGCCGATGCCCAGCCGATCATCTGGCTGGCGTTCTCCAGCGATCGCCACGACGCACTGGAGGTGACCGACTTTGCCGACCGCCGGGTCAAGGACCCGCTGCAGGTGGTACCGGGGGTCGCCAACGTGCGCATCTTCGGCGAACGGCGCTACTCCATGCGGATCTGGCTCGACCGCCTGCGCATGGCGGCGCACGACGTCACTGTGCAGGAGGTGGAGGCGGCCCTGCGCGCACAAAATCTGGAAGTGCCTGCGGGACGGATCGAGAGTGTCGAGCGCGAATTCAGCATCCTGTCGGAAAGCGACCTGCGCACCCCGCAGCAGTTCGCCGATGTGATCCTGCGTAACCGGAACGGCTACTCGGTCCGCCTAGGCGACGTGGCACGGGTCGAGATCGGCCCGGAAGATGAGCGCCGCATCACCCGCTTCAAGGGGCGCAACGCGGTGGCCCTCGGGGTGGTCAAGCAGTCCACCGCCAATCCGCTGGACGTATCCGCCGGCATCCGCGCCGAACTGCCCAAGATCCGCGCGCTGCTGCCGGAGGGGATGGATGTGGCCGTCGCCTACGATTCGTCGGTGTTT
>Ga0326597_10010731_pt1 | contig 12181 bp, 7 predicted proteins | sample RVTome_12_FD_203789 | JGI IMG/M metagenome (GOLD analysis project Ga0326597, IMG submission 203789) | Soil microbial communities from uranium-contaminated site in the Upper Colorado River Basin, Wyoming, United States - RVT100D185 | ecosystem: Environmental > Terrestrial > Soil > Contaminated >... | reverse complement strand
CCCGGCGGACCGCGAGCCTCGCGGAAGCGGTGCGTGACAGCGTCCTGGTGGTGGGCACTTCCGGCCGCATCCGGGAGGGAGAGGTGTTCAGGCCGCGCCGCCTCGCCGAAAGCGGAGCCCTCCGCGCCCACGGCGGCCGCACCAGCATCGTCTTCGGGCCGGAGGCGAGCGGGCTCTCGCGAAGCGAGCTCGAGACCTGCCATGCGACCCTCCAGATCCCGACGCATCCCGACCAGCCCTCGCTCAACCTGGCCCAGGCGGTGCTCGTCGTCGCTTATGAGCTGCGCATGGCCGCGCTGGCTGAGGGAAACACGGCCACCCGCAGCGCCGCGGACCGTCCGGGGACCGAGGAAGAGGACGAGGGGAGGGCGACCGCGGGGGAGCTCCAAGAGGCGGTGGGCGAGTTCGGGTCGGCCGCCGCCGGCATCGGGTACCTGAATCCCCAGGACCCGGGCCATCTGCTCGCCGAGTGGCGCCGCCTGTTCGCCCGCGCGGCCCCGTCTCGCCGCGAGGTCACCCTGCTGCGGGGGCTGGCGCGGCAAATGGCCTTCGCGGCCGCGGAGATTGCGCGCATGCCGAAGCGCGCCCGATAATCTCCCTCGGGGGGTGCCGCCATGCCGCTCGACAGATCGAAGGGACGGCAACGGCACGGCAGCCGGCGAGCGGGCCGGCCCACGGCGCGACCGATCCTGAGGAGCCGGAAACCCCCTCCCGTCCCCCTCGTGGCCTTCGAGCCCGAGCCCTCGCTCCCTCTCGAGCCGTTGACCCCCGCCTTCCTGCTGAAGAACCTGGGCGACCTCCGGGTCCCCACCATCGCCCTGCCCGCGGAGGTGCTGACCGTCGACGGGCGCAGCGTCGCCGGACGCATCTTCGTGCCCGCCGCCGCCCACACCCACGACGGGGCCATGCGCGCGGAGGAGTGGATGAACGAGCCGGGGGAGTTCTTCCCTTTCCTGCCGGACGACTCCGGGGAGCCCGTGCTGCTGAACCGGCAGGAGATCCTCGTGCTCACCGTTCCTGCTCACGCCGACGCGGGCGGGGTGCTGGAGGGGGCGCCGATGCCCGAGCGGAGTGTCGTGATCGAGTGCGGCGGTCGTCGGCTCGGCGGCACCCTGCTCATCGACATGCCCGAGGAGCACAGCCGGGTGCTCGACTATCTGAACCGGCCCGGCCGTTTCGTCACCTTGCGCGACGGCGTGCGCCATCACCTCGTCCAGAAGAACCGGATCACGCGGGTCCAGGAGACCCGGAAGGAGTAGGCCTTGTCCCTCGAACGGCTCCTGCAGCAGGCGGCGAAAGCCGGCGGCACCGAGGTCCGCCTCTACCCCGGTCGCCGAATCGTGCTCATGACGTCGGCGGGGGAGCGCGAGGTCCAGGGCCCCGCCCTGACCGGACAGACCATCGACCAGTACCTGGCCGCCGTGATGACCGACGACGCGCGAACGAGCCTCATCAGCGGACGCGCCGAGTGGGCGTGGAAGGTCGACGGCCTCGGGGACATTCGCGGGCTGGCGGAGCAGCGCCCGGAGGGCACGCGGGCGACCTTCACCTTCGGGGCCGTGCCGGCCCCGGCGGCCGCCCCCGCCGCTCCGGCGGCGGTCGAGGCGCCCGCGGCCCCGCGTCGCAAGCTCAGCGGTCCCACCGCGGAGATCGACGAGCTGTTCACGATCATCTACGAGATGAAGGCTTCCGACCTCCACATGTCCGTGGGGTCGCCCCCCATGCTGCGGCTCGACGGCGAGATCAAGCCCCTGCCCGGCCGGGAGGTGCTGCAACCCGCCGACACCGAGCGCATGCTGTTCCCGATCGCGCCCCAGAGGAACAAGGACGAGTTCGCGAAGCGCAACGACACCGACTTCGCCTACGAGCTCACGGGCGTGGGTCGCTTCCGCTGCAACTTCTTCCGCGACCGCAAGGGTGTGGGGGGCGCGTTCCGCCTCATCCCGAGCAAGATCATGACCGCGGAGGAAATGGGGCTCGCGAAAGAGCTCCTGCAGCTCTGCCATCTCCCCAAGGGCCTGGTGCTCGTCACCGGGCCCACCGGGTCCGGCAAGTCAACGACCCTGTGCGCGCTCATCGACTACATCAACCGCAACCGCACGGACCACATCATCACCATCGAGGACCCCATCGAGTTCGTGCACGAGAACAAGAAGTGCCTCATCAACCAGCGGCAGGTCCACGCCCACACCGACTCCTTCAAGGACGCGCTGCGGGCCGCCCTGCGCGAAGACCCCGACATCGTGCTGGTGGGCGAGATGCGCGACCTCGAGACGGTGGCCATCGCCATCGAGACCGCGGAGACGGGGCACCTCGTGTTCGGGACCCTCCACACCTCCTCGGCCCCCTCCACCGTCGACCGCGTCATCGACCAGTTCCCGGCGGATCGACAGGGTCAGATCCGCGTGATGCTCGCGGAGAGCCTGAAGGCCGTGATCAGCCAGTTGCTCTGCAAGAAGATCGGGGGCGGCCGGGTCCCGGTCATGGAGATCCTGATCTCCACCCCCTCCGTCTCGAACCTGATCCGGGAAGCCAAGATCTTCCAGATCCCGTCCATCATGCAGACGGGCAAGAAGTACGGCATGTGCCAGATGAACGAGAGCATCACCGAGGTGGTGCGCAAGAAGATCGTGGACCCCCAGGAGGCCTACGCGAAGGCCATGGACAAGGCCGGCCTCGTCAACATGTTCAAGAAGCACAACATCGACACTTCGTGGGCCCCCGCCGACAAGGACGCGCCGCCGGGAATGTGAGCTTGGCCCCTCGGGGCGGCGACCCGGGGCCGTGAGGCTCGGATGCGTCTGCTACAATTGACGGCGAGGATGCCGAGCCGCCCGCGCGTGAAGCGCTCCCTGATCATTTCGTGAGCGCGCCGCAGGAACGGGCCCTGCTCGTCGGCATCGCGGCGGGGGGGGCCGCGCGCTCCCGCACCGAGGCTTCCCTCGAGGAGCTGGGCCTCCTGGCCCAGGCGGCGGGCGCCAGCGTCGTGGGCTCGCTCATCCAGGAGCGGCCCCGGCGCGATCCCGCGACCCTGATCGGACGCGGCAAGGTCGGCGACGTCACTCGCCTCAGCGAGGAACGCGACGCCAACCTGCTGCTCTTCGACGAGGACCTGTCCCCCGCCCAGCAGCGCAACCTCGAGGACGCGGTCGGGCGCAAGACCCTCGACCGCACCCAGCTCATCCTCGACATCTTCGCGAAGCGCGCGCGCACCCGCGAGGGCCGGCTCCAGGTGGAGCTCGCCCAGCTGGGCTACCTGCTGCCGCGCCTCACCGGCCGGGGAGCGCTCTTGTCGCGCCTCGGCGGCGGCATCGGGACCCGCGGGCCCGGCGAAACCAAGCTCGAAACCGACCGCCGGCGCATCCGCCAGCGCATCCAGGCCGTTCGGCGCGAGATCGAGAAGGTCCGGCGCGAGCGACGGACGCGCCGGGTGGGGCGGCAGCGGATGGCCACCCCTGTGGTCGCCCTCGTGGGCTACACGAACGCGGGCAAGTCCACGCTGTTTTCCGCCCTCACCGGGGCGGCGGTGCTTTCCTCGGACCAGCTCTTCATGACCCTCGACCCCCTGGTGCGCCGGGCCCGTCTCGGTCCCGCGCGCGACATCCTGGTCGTCGACACCGTGGGCTTCATCCAGAAGCTGCCCCACGGCCTCGTGGACGCCTTCCGCGCGACCCTCGAGGAAGTGGTGGAGGCCGATCTCCTGCTTCACGTGGCCGACGGCTCCGCGGAGGACGTGGAAGAGCGCGAGCAGGCGGTGGAAGCGGTGCTGCGGGAGATCGGGGCGGGGGACAAGGCGCGCCTGCTGGTCTTCAACAAGTGCGACCGAACTCCCTCCGCGCGTGTCGTGAGCCTCGAGGCCTCGCGACCGGGATCGCTCTTCGTGTCGGCCCGCACCGGCCAGGGACTCGACGGTCTCCGCAGCGAGCTCCTGTCCCGACTCGAGCTCGTGCCGCGCACGGTCGCGTTGCGTTTCCACGCGGCGGACACGCGGACGATCGCGTCGGTCTACACGGCAGGCCGGGTCCTGGCGCACGAGGTGGCGGGAGACGAGGTGCGCCTCGAGGCGGAGATCCCGGAACGGCTGGTCGAGCGGTACCGGGAGCACCTGCTTTGAGACGGCCGGGCCGTCTCGTCCTGGCCCTCGTGGGGGCCGGGCTGGTGGTTTCGTGTGCCCGGCCACCGGTGACGAAGCCTCCCGAGACCCCGGACTACGTGTTCCCCCTGGCCGTGCCGGGGGAGCTGTCTCCGGAGGAGGCGCGGCTGCTCGACAAGGCCTGGCGCGACCTGATGGCGGGCGACGTGCCGGATGCCGAGAAGACGTTCCAGAAGCTGGCCGGTCGCCGGCCGGACCTCGTGCCCGCCCTGACCGGCCTCGGCTACGCCCGCCTCAAGATCGGCCGGTTGCCGGAGGCGGCGGCAACCTTTGCCCGAGCCCTGGCCCTCCGCCCGGACTACCTGCCCGCCCTTGTGGGGGCGGGTGTCCTCGCCCAAAAACAACAGGACACGACGGCTGCCCTCGGCTATTTCCGACGGGCGCTCGCCGTGCGTGCGGGTGACCCGGCGCTGCTGCGGCGCGTGGCCGAGCTCAAGCTGCAGATCACGGAACGCCGGGTCGCGGAAGCGCACGCCGCCCTCGCGACGGGGGACGCGGCCACCGCCGAGACCCGCTACCGCCAGGCCCTCGAGGCCGCTCCCGAGGTGGCGGGAGTGCGACTCGAGCTCGCGGACCTGCTGGAGGGCGGCGGGGACCCGAGTGCTTCGGCGGATGTCCTCGAGGCCGACCCCTCCGAGGACCGCCAGGTTCTCTCCCGGCTGGGCACCCTGCTCATGGGCCTCCAGCAGTACGAGCGCGCGCTCGACGCCTGGCGGCGGATCCTGGCCCGGGACCCGAAGGACGTGGAGGCGCTGCGCCGGTCGCGGGAGGCGATCTCGGCCATCGAGTTCGCCAAGATGCCGGAGGAGTACCAGCGCATCCCGGGGGCGCCGCGCATCAGCCGGGCCGACCTCGCGGCGCTCTTCTCGGTGAAGATCCCCCAGCTCGCGAAGGTGGAGACCCGCGCCCCCAAGGTGGCCATCGACATCTCGGGCTCCTGGGCGCGGGAGCACATCGTCTCGGTCCTGGCCCTCGACGTGATGGACGTCTATCCCAACCACTCCTTCCAGCCGGGGGCGGTGGTGCGCCGGGGCGATCTCGCGCGGGCGGCCGCGCGGGTGCTGGACCTCTTCCGCGTGCGCTCGGGCAACGGTCCCGTGCCCGTGGACATGGCCCGCACGAACCTCTTCTACGAGGCTTCGGTGCGGGTGGTGGGCGCCGGCCTCATGGGCCTCACCCCGGAGGGGGCCTTCGAGCCGTGGCGGCCGGTCTCCGGGCAGGAAGCGGTCGAGGTCATCTCGGGCGTGGCCCGCCTCACCGGTTCCTGATCTGGTACCATCGCGGCGGAGGCCAGCGCGAGATGGATGAGCGAGAGCTCCTGAAGTCCGTCCCGATCTTTGCGGAGCTCGGTGACCACGACGTCACGAGCCTGGCCCGAGTGGCCACGAAGCGGCGCTATCCCAAGGACACCGTGGTCTTCTTCGAGAACGAGGAAGGCGACTTCTTCTTCATGATCCTGGAGGGCCGCATCAAGGTCACGATCCTGGGCGACGATGGCCGGGAGATCATCCTCTCCATGCTCGGCCCGGGAGACTTCTTCGGGGAGATGGCCCTGCTCGACAACGAGCCCCGCTCCGCGACCGCGATCGCAGTCGAGGACAGCGAGCTCCTCTCCCTCCATCGCAGCGATTTCCAGGGTGTCATCTCCGACAACCGTGCGATCCAGGGGGCCCTCGTGAAGGTCCTCACCGCGCGGCTGCGGCGGGCGAACCACCAGATCTCGACCCTCGCCCTCCTCGACGTGTACGGGAGGGTGGCCCGCGTGATCCTCGACATGGCGAAGGAGGAGGGACGGAGGCTGAAGGACGGTCGAATCGCCTTTCGGCGGGCCACCCACCAAGAGATCGCCAACCGCATCGGCACCACCCGGGAAACCGTGACCCGGATGCTCAAGGACCTCGAGCGGCAGGCCCTGATCAAGGTCGAGGGCCGGGAGATCGTGCTGCAGCCGGATTTTGAAAAGAGCTTCGACTAGTTTCTGTCACGGTCATCCGGAAGCTCCGCGACAGAACTAGGCTCGAGTTCATCGCGATCGGGGGCGATGACCTCGCCGAGATCCTGGCCGCGCCCTCACGCTGCTGAGCGTCTGCCTGTCGGCGATCAAGGTGCCGACACCCGAATCTCGTCGAAGAACACCTCTCGGGTCGGGTAGTTGCCATGGCTCGACACTTGCAGGTAAAGGTGGGCCCCTTCGAATGGGAGGACGGCGCGCGCGGCCCGGCAGGCCAGGCGATCGTTCTCCCATACTTCGAAGGAAGGGCCGCGAAGGAGGATGGTGAGGTTCTGGACGGCGATCCGTCGCCCCTCACGGTTTACCTTCGGCCAGCCCTCGTCGTGGAGCTGCCGCTCCCGCCCCTCGACGCTCGCCGTCACCAGCAGGCGCGCGTTCCGTCCGGGGGGGACGCCCACGTATTCGACCTTGAGCCAGTTCGCCGTGCGCAGGGGGTTGCCTTCGGTGGCCTTGGGGGCGAGGAGCACGCCGGCGGTGAGGTAGCTGCCGTTCGCCTGGTCGTTCCAGTCGATCTGCACGTCGACGCGCGCCCGCCGGGCGAGGCGTATCGGCGCCGTGCTGCGCACGCCCAGGAACTTCACCGTGTCGTCCCGCGTGTCCCGGGTGTCGAGTCGCACCCGCAGCCGGTGATCGCGGGGGTTTCGCCTGGCGACGTCCACCACGTCGACCCTCTGCTCGCGGAAGTCGCCTTCCGCGGTGACCACCCAGAAACGGGGGTCGAGGCGCCCCGCGTCGAAGGTCTCCACCCAGCTTCGCTCCTGCGGGAACGCAGAGGCCCCGCCGAGGAGCAGCACGGCGAGTCCCGGGACGATGAGCCGACTTCCTCGCGACAAGGGAGCGCGACGTCCCCGCCGGGACGAGGAGCGTCGGCTCAATGGCCCTGGTCGTGCGGGACCGTGACCTTCGTCGTCCGTGTGGAGCTGTTTCCCGAGTCATCGGCGCACCGCAGCTGGATCGTGTAGACGCGCCCGTTGCCGTTCCCCCGCCGCTCCGCCCGGAGGCCCACCGTCAGGTTGCCCGTGATGACCCAGTCGGGCGTGGTCTTGTCGCCCGGCCCGGTCACGGGTTCGCTGCTGCTGACAGAGACGATCTTGCAGAAGGGCTTGGTGTCACAGATGTCGTAGACCGAGACGTTCAGGTCGACCGACCGCATCGCGCGGTTGGGAGGCCAGAGCACGTCCGGGCTCGGCGTGATCCCCTGGATGACGGGGGGCTTCGTGTCCACCACGGTCACGGTCGTGCTGGCCTTGGCCTGGTTGCCTGAATCGTCGGTGGCGATGAAAGTCACCCTGGTGGTGCCGAGGGGGAAGACCGCGGGTGCGTTGCTCTTCACGTCCGGAGCCGCGTCGCAGATGTCGGTTGCCTTGGGGAGGGGCAGGGGTACCGGCGTCCCCTTGTGGCTCGTCTGCTCGACCGTCACCGGCGGCGGCACGTTCGTCAGCACCGGTGGCTGGGTGTCCACCACGGTGACCTTGGTGGTTGCGGTGCCCACGTTGCCCGAGGCGTCGGTGGCCGTGAACGTGATGATAGTGGCGCCCAGGGGGAAGACCGCGGGGGTGGGGTGGCTCGTGGTGAGGAGGGGGGCCACGTCGCAGATGTCGCTGGCCGTGGGCAGGGCGAGGGTCACCAGCGTGCCCGCCGAGGTCGCCTGCTCGACCGTCACCGGCGGGGGCACGTTCGCGATCACGGGCGGCGTCGTGTCGACCACGGTCACGGTGGTCGTGCCGGTAGTGGTGTTCCCGTAAAGGTCGACGGCGGTGAAGGTGACCGTGGTGGTCCCGAGCGGGAAGACGGCGGGGGCGTCGCTCGTGACGGTGGGAACCCCGCAGTTGTCGGTAGCGGTCGTGGGCGGGAGCAGGACCGGCGTGCCGGTGAGGCTCGTCTGCTCCACGGTGACCGGCGCCGGCACGCTGAGCACGGGGGGTGTCGTGTCCTCGACGGTGATGACGACCGTGTCGGACGCAATCTGGCCCTTGCCGTCGTGGACGGTGAGCGTGAGCTCGTGCGTCCCCGGTGGGAGCACCGCGGTGGGGTTCGGACCCTCGAGAACCCCCGTGGGGCCCGTCCAGGCGTAGGTGAGGGTGTCGCCGTCGGGGTCGGAGGAGCCGGAGCCGTCGAGCAACGCCGCGGCGGTGCACTGGTCGCCCGCGGAAAGGACCTGGTCGGGGCCGGTGGACGCCGTAGGCGCGGCGTTCGGCGAGAGGTCGACGGGCACGGTGGCCGTCCCGCCAGGAGTGATGTCCCCGCCGAAGACGGCCACGGTGGCGGTGTCGCCGCCCGTGCGGTCGACCCGAACGCTGTAGGGGCCCGTCCCGTAGCCCATGACGGTGATCTGGTAGGTGCCGGGCACGGGGTTGGGGATGAGGACCGCTTGCGGCTCGATCCCCGTCTCGGTGTAGATGCCGCCGGCGATCTCGCGGTGGATATCCCCGGTCCCGGGGTCGAGGCCCAGCCGCCGCCCCAGCGGGTCCACCACGAAGAGATCTATGGGGCAGGCGGTGACGAGGGACAGGATCTCGAAGATCCTATCGAGGATCGGGCCAGGGGATAGCTCAGGGACCTCGAGAATGGGCGGCCAGTAGTCCGTCTTGAAGGGCAGCTCGACGCCGGCCAGGATGCGGGGGACGTGCTTCTTCTGGGTGTCGTCCTGGTACATGATCGGCGAGTGGATGGCCGTCTCGCACACGACCACGGTCAGGCCGAAGCAGGGCTTGCTGGCATCCATCACCACCTCGTTCCCGGGGGGCAGGTTCAAGAGGCCGCTCGCCTCGAGGCCCGTGCTCCAGAGCGGGATCAGGTTGTCCCCGATCCGCTCCTCCTGTACGAAGGGCCAGAACGGGAGGACGGTCCCGTACTTCCATAGCGGGCTGCCCACCACGTACCCCGGCGGCTCGAGCCTGTACCACGAATCGGTCTTGCCCTTGTCGCCGACGATCGTGTAGATGTTGCCGAGGGTGAGCCGGCTCTCGAGGGTCGAGATGTCGGCGTTCAGGTCCGTCAGCCAGCTGTTCGGCTGGTGGCCGAAGGGCCGCGGGATGCCGAAGATCGGATCCACCAGGTAGTCCTTCATGTCCTCGGTGGGCAGCATCTGGGGGAGCGAGCCGATGGCCCGGCTCGCATCGGTGCTGTGGGACCAGTCGTAGATCTCCTCTTGGCTGCAGACCCAGAAACCGGGCGGGTTGTTGGTGAAGATGTAGACGTCACCGGAGTAGGGAGCGGGCAGAAAGGAGCCCAACGCTTGCTTGAAGACACAGGAGAGGGCGAGCTCTGCCGCGGAGGGCTTGTACCTCTTCGCCACGTGCGAGGGCCACAGGATCTTGTCGAGGATGCCCTGGAAGGCAAGCCCGGAGGCGAAGGGTGCGTGGCCCACGTAGTCGCCCCAGGTGAGCCCCTCCCAGGTGCGGTAAGTGAAGGGGAAGCCCTTGTGGGGAGTGGCCACGAAGATGACCTTTCGCAGGTCGAAGGCGTAGTCCGGCCCCTGGACATAGGCCCGGGTGACGAGGCCGCCCATGCTGTGCACGATGAGGTCCGCCTTTCCGTCCCCCTCGACGTAGGGCAGGCCGTTCGAGTTGGGGATGACGGTCCCGGATAGCGAGTCGCGCAGGAAGGTCGCGGAGTCGACGTTGGACTTCCGCCAGTCGTAGGCGACGGCGAAGAGCGTCTTGTCCCATTCGTAGCCCATCTTCTGCAGGTTGTCGAGGAGCGGCCCGTAGTGACCGAGGAAGGGGTCGAGGATGCGGCGCGCCGCGGATCGGCCCGTGATCACCTTGTTCTGGGGAGGCTGCGAACCCTGGATCCCGTGGACGAGGGCCAGGGGATGGATCCCGGCCGTGGGGACCGACACGCCCGCGCTCTTCGAGAGTCCCTTCCAGCTCGCGGAGACGTCGAGGGTGCCTCCCGGCGAGGGCTGGACCCAGATCTTCAGGTCGTAGGTGCGCGAGCCGCCCGGACCGAGTGAGAGAGGGCAGTTCAACAAGTAGGAAGTGGTCGAGAAGGTCGCGGGATCGTCCACCGACACCTGGCAGCCCGCGGTCGGCCCCGCCTCGTAGGCGTAGAAGCGAGGCGTGTCACCCGGCAGGCCGATCCTGAGCATCGCGTCGCCGCTGCAGGAACCGCTGGACCTGGCCGTGAGCGTCACCGTCACCGGGTTCGGGTCCGGCCAGCCCTCCTTGAGGCCGAGCACGGTCGGCGAGACGCTCAGGTTCAGCGTGGGCGTGCATCCACTTCCCCCCGTGAACGTGGCCGTGCACTGCCGATCGCCATTCATCACGACCTGACCGCTGGCGTTGCAGTCGCCGCTCCACCCTCCGAAGGTGGAGCCGGCGGACGGTGTGGCATTCAGGCTGATGCTCGTCCCCGGGCTGAAGCTCTGGGAGCAGTCGGAGCCGCCCGCGCCGCAGTCGATCCCGGGCCCCATGACCTTTCCGCTGCCCGAGCCGGCCGTCGACACCGTGAGCACGGGGTTGCCGGGAGCGTCCGGCTCGAAAGTGGCCTGGCAGCTCCGGTCACCGTTCATCACCACGACCCCGTCGCTGCAGTCCCCGTCCCCGCTCCATCCCGCGAACACCCATCCGGAAGACGGATTCGCGTCGAGCGAAACCGTGGCGCCGCCGGCGAAGTCCGCCGAGCATTGGCCGCCACAGTTGATGCCTCCCGGGCTGCTGGTGACGCTTCCGCTCCCGGACTTGGTCACGGTGAGCGTGAACTGCGTGCCTCCGGTCGCGAGCACCTCCACCCAGAATGACTCGGGCAGTTGGAAGCCGGTGCCGGTGGCGACCTTGTACTCCGCCTTGTGGAGTCCAGGGGAGGTGGGGACGGTCATGGTCTGGAAGAGATCGAAGATCTCCAGGGACTGGGCGTCCGGCAGGGGTATCTGCGACGGCCCGTAGCTGCCGGAGACGCGGACGGCCTTGAAGCCGGACCAGTCGGTGGTCCCGCAGTTCTGGAGCTTCCAGCCCTTGTTGATGACCGCGCCCGGGCTGACCGGCGTCCCGTCGGGATAGTTGAGATCCTGGATGAACTTCCATGCGTTTCCGGTTATGGGGCAGGTGACCGCCTCCGCGGGACCGGGCACGGCCAGCCCGCAGAGGAGCAGCCAGACGAGGATCGAGAGTGCGGGCCTACCCGCGAGCTCGCGCGGACCGACAGCCATGGAAGGGGCGGTTCCCGCGGTGGGGTCAGACGCGTCGGGTTTGCGGGCGGGGAAGGCCGCGGGAGGCGAGCCTGCGAGGGCGGGGCCGGCGAGGCGGGGCGTACCGGGCCGGGCAGACAGAGAGCGACGGGGGGAGCTCATGGGATCCTCTTTCCTGGCACACCTCGACCCTCGACGCCGTGCGGGCGCGGGGCAGGCACTTGGAGGGCGAACGCGGTATTCCGGCGCAAAGGCCGGCACGGAGGTGCGGGACGGCGGAGGGCACGAGAACTCCGTCCGCGGGGCGGGGACGATACCGACAGGGGCCCGTCGGGGCGGCGTTCTTCATAGCGCCTCTCCGACCGCTGAGCTCCGGCGCCTTTTCCGCGACGGTGGTCTGCGGTCGACGGCCGATACGTAGGGAGTAACGGAGACCGTAACGTCCGGCGCGCGCCCTTGTCAACGTTTTTCGCGCGCCGCGGGTCGCGAACCGCCGCTCAGGTACGCAGCGTTAATTCCTTAGCCATGTTGCGTCAAGGCCAGAGTCGCGGGCGGTTCCCGATCACCGCCTCTTCGAGCCATTGCGTGCCTGAGGAGCGGGGGTTACGTTGGTGCCACGCATCTCGGCGTCGACCTCGTCGCGGGCGCGCTCGAGGGCCTCGCGGTCCTCCGGAGTCGCGGCCTTCTCGATGAGCGTGTCCGCGGCGTGTGCGGGTCTCACGCGCGCGCGGCCGAACTCGGCGTCTATCCGCGCCAGCAGAGCATCGGCTCCGTTGAGGGAGCCGGCGCCGGCGAGCTCCGGCACCAGGCCGGTGCCCAGCCCTCCGGCACCGCCCTGTGTTCCTCGATCCGCATGGGCTTGGTGATGTAGTCGTCCGCGCGCAGG
>Ga0326597_10010730_pt1 | contig 12182 bp, 7 predicted proteins | sample RVTome_12_FD_203789 | JGI IMG/M metagenome (GOLD analysis project Ga0326597, IMG submission 203789) | Soil microbial communities from uranium-contaminated site in the Upper Colorado River Basin, Wyoming, United States - RVT100D185 | ecosystem: Environmental > Terrestrial > Soil > Contaminated >... | reverse complement strand
CCGCCGTGCTGGCGCCGACGCGGGCGCTCGTTTCGAACTCGCTCGGCAGCGAGCGCACGAGCGAATCCTTGGCGAGGGTGAGCTCGGCGGCCTCGATCTCGGTCTCGCGCATGCGCCGCACTTCCTTGAAGATCTCGGACACGGCCGGCCCGGTCACATCGGTGCGGACGCCCGACGCGATGACGAACGGGCCCGCTCCCTGCCTGAACACGAACTGGGACCTGGCGCCGTACGTGTACCCGTGCTCCTCCCGGAGGTTCATGTTGATCCGGCTCGAGAACAGGCCGCCGAGCGCCTCGTTCATCACGAGGACCGCCTCGTAGTCGGACGTGCTGCGCGGCACGCCTATCGAGGCGACGCGGACCTGCGTCTGCGGCGCGTTCGGCTTGTCCACCACCACGAGGCGGGCGCGCGTCGTGACCGGCTCGCCGAGCGCGGGCTGCACCGGCGTGCCGCGCTGCCAGTCGCCGAAGGCCTTCTCGACGAGCGGTCTGAGATCGGCGGCGGAGATGGCGCCCGACACGATCAGCGCGGCGTTGTTCGGCACGAAGTTCTGCGTCCAGAAACGCTGCATGTCGTCGCGCGTCATCGCGCGGTTGGAGGCTTCCGTGCCGATCTCGGCGTATCCGTAGGGGTGCGTGGTTCCGTAGAGCGCCGCCGCCATCGCGACGCCCGCCACCGCGTTCGCGCTGTCGCGCTGCTGGACGAGGCTCGCCAGCCGGCTCGCGCGCTGCCGATCGACCTCTTCGCCCGGAAAGGTCGGACGGCGCACGACGTCGGCCATCACGTCCAGGAGGGCCGGGAAGTTTCGTCGCAGCGATCCGGCCGACACCTGCGTCGCGTCCATCGTGGACGCCGTGCTCAGCGACCCGCCGAGCTGCGCGACTTCGTCCGCGATCGCCAGCGCGGTGCGGCTGGCGGTGCCTTCGTCGAGCATCGCGGCGGTGAAGTTCGCCAGCCCGGGCCGATCGGCGGGATTGGCATCACTCCCCGTCTTCACGACCAGCGTGGCGGAGACGATTGGCAGCCCGGATCGCTCGTTTACGAGCACGGTCAAGCCGTTGGCCAGCTCGAACGACGTGGGCACGGGGAGCTGAAGCGCGCGCGCCGGCCCCGGCGTCGGCGGGCCGTTGCGCCACGGCTCGTCCGCGTTGACCGATTCCGCGCCCGTCCCCGGCGCCGCCTGCGCCTGCTTGGGCGTCGGCACCGGCGCCCCCAGGTCGGGCTGCCCGGGCACGGCGTGCACCACGGCGCGAGCGGTCAGCGCGAGCTGCTGCTTCACGAACGCCTGCACCGATGCCGGCGTCACGTCGCGGTAGCGCTGGATGTCGCGGGCGAGATAGCCCGGATCGCCGACGAAATGGTTGTACATGTTCAGCCGATCGGCCTTGCCGCCGAAGCCGCCCAGCCGCTCCAGCCCCTGCACGATCCGCGTCTCGAGCGTGTTGCGCGCGCGGTCGACCTCCGTGGCCTCCGGACCCGCGTCGCGAAGCCGCGCGAGCTCCTCGTCGATCGCGCGCTCCAGCTCCTCGGCGGAATGACCCGGCCGCGCGGTCGCATCGATCTGGAACACCGATCCGAGCGTCAGCGAATACTGGCTGGCCGACACGTCCTGGGCGATCTGCTGCTCGTAGACCAGTTTCTTGTACAGACGGCTCGACCGGCCGCCGCCGAGGGCGATCGACGCGATGTCGGCCACCGCATCGTCCTGCGTGAAGATGGGCGAGGTCAGCCACGCCATGTAGACGCGCGGCAGCTCGATGCGATCCTGGACGATCGCGCGGCGCTCCGCGGTGATGGGCGGCGTCTGCACGGCGGGCTCGGGCGGCGGCGGGCCCTGTTTGAGCGTGCCGAAGTACTTCTCCACGAGCGCCCGCGTCGCCGCCTTGTCGATGTCGCCCACGATCGCCAGGCTGGCGTTGTTGGGCGCGTAGTACAGCTTGAAGAAGTTCTTCACGTCCTCGAGCTTCGCCGCCTGGATGTCGGCGTGCGAGCCGATCACGCTGGCGTAGTACGGATGCTCCCTGGGAAAGAGCTGATGGATCAGCGCCTCCTCGACGATCCCGTACGGCTGGTTCTCGACGCTCTGCCGGCGCTCGTTGCGCACGACGTCCTGCTGATTCGAGAGGTTGGCCTGATCGACCTGATCGAGCAGGTACCCCATGCGATCCGATTCCAGCCAGAGCGCGAGCTCGAGCCGATCGGCGGGCACCGTCGCGAAGTAGTTCGTGCGGTCGAAGTCGGTCGTGCCGTTGATGTCGCTCCCCCCGGCTCCCTCCAGCGCCCGGAAATGCATGTCGCCCGGCACGTGCTTCGACCCCTGGAACATCATGTGCTCGAAGAGGTGCGCGAAGCCGGTCCGCCCCGGTTCCTCGTTCGCCGGTCCGACGTGATACCAGAGGTTCACGGCCACCAGCGGCAGCCGGTGATCTTCCGACAGGATCACCTCGAGCCCGTTGGCCAGCGTGAACTTCTCGAACTCCAGCTGCGGGATATCGGCGCCCTGCTCCTGCTGCGGCGCACGGGTGCACGCCGGCGGCGCGAGCGCAATCATCGTCGCGAGGGCGATGCAGGTGAACAGCTTCTTCAATGTCATATGGGCTCCTTCGGACGCTGGTCCGGCCCCCGGTGGCGGCCAGCTGACGATAGCACGCGATGTCGAGAGATGTCGCGGCCGGCTCGGCTGGGAGGCGTGGCGCGGCGCCTTGTACAATCGAACCATGGCGCGCTACACCCTCGTATACGGCCTTCGCCTCATTCCTGACGGATCCCTGACGAGTCTGGAGGACGCGAAGCTGACGCTGGCCGACGGGTCGGCGACCGCCGTGACCCTCCATACGATCGACGGGACGATCCCCCAGCTGCGGCGGGCGCTCGATCGCAGCCTGGACGCGTTCTTCGATCTCCTGCCCGGCGCCGAGGATGAGGACGTGGAGCGGTTCGCGGACTGATCGGCCATCGCGGAGTTTCAGTTCGTCGGATCGCGCTTCGACGCGACCCAGGGTCGATCGATGGGCGTCCAGGTGAATGCGGTCACCAAGAGCGGCACCAAGTCGGCGTATACATCGGACCCAAGGACCAGTGGGCCCATCAGAGCCGTCTCTACCCGATCCTGGCCATTCCGTCGACTCCCAACGACGGCCGGCCGAACTTTGCGGCCGATCCGTACAACGGCCGTACGCCGAGCCCCGAGGAGATCCTCCTGCAGCGGCGCGACGGGACGGGAACGATGACCAGCGACGGCGTGCACACGCCGTATAGCTGGCAATCGTCCATCGGGTTCCAGCGTCAACTGGGCGAGACGATGGCGGTCCAGGCCGACTGGGCGTCCGGTTCGCGTTCTGATCGCCGTCGTCCGCGTCGTGAACGGCATGCTGTGGCTGCCCGACAGGGGGCAGCCACAGCACGACTTGCATCCAACGTCTCGAACCCACTCCGCGCCGTCAGTCGCTGCCTCCGTACCGCGACCTCGTCTCCAACCTTCCGGCCGATGATCGCCGCCGCGCGCTGACACAGGAGGACCGGCCGTTTGTGCGCCGGCGAAACGCTGTGGTAAGTATGGGCACACGCGTGAGTGCCGACAGGCCCCACCCCCCTCCCTGCGCGCGCACGTTATCCGAGGAATGGCTGCCAATATCCTGGCGAAGAGGCACGCGCCGACGCTCGCGCGGTTCGCGGCGTCCAACGTGCTGCTCGCGTTCGACTACGACGGCACGCTGGCCCCGATCGTCGCCAAGCCCGGGAAGGCCCGCATGCGCGCCCGGACACGGCGCCTGTTGACCGAGGTCGCCCTCCGGTACCCCTGCGTCGTGATCTCCGGGCGCAGCCGCGCCGACGTGGCCAGGCGTGTCGACATGGTCCCGGCGTGGCTGGTGTCGGGCAATCACGGCGTGGAGCCATGGGGCCAGAGCGCGCGGTACGCCGCGCAGGTCCGCAAGTGGGTGCGGCACCTGGATGCGCGGCTCGCCGCCCACCAGGGGGTCGACATCGAGGACAAGCGGTATTCGGTGGCGATTCACTACCGTCGCTCGACGAACAAGCCGGGCGCGATTCGGGCCATCGAGGACGCGGTACGCAGTCTGAAGGGCACCCGGATGATTGCCGGAAAGCAGTCGGTGAGCCTCGTTCCGGAGGACGCGCCGCACAAGGGCGTCGCCCTCGAGCGCGCCCGGCGGCTCCTGGGCTGCGACACCGCCGTCTACATCGGAGACGACGAGACCGACGAGGATGCGTTCGCGGCGGGCCCGCCGGACCGGCTGCTGTCCATCCGCGTCGGCACGACGGCTCCGTCCCGGGCGGCGTATCGACTGAAGGACCAGCGCGACATCGACGCGCTCCTCGAGCGGCTTCTCCGGTTGCGCCGGCTTCGGCGGAAGGCCGCCGGGTAGGGCGCTACGGCTTCCGCCCCTCGGGGAGGAACAGTTCGTTGACCTTGTGCGCCGCCGCATCGGCCGGTGCGCCGGCATCCCACGCGGGGATCGGCGGCTTGGGCGACGCGTAGGTCGATTCCATCGGGGCCCACAGCCGGTCGACCCGGTCCGTGAAGAGATCCCCGATCAGCAGGTCGGTAACCGTGCCTTTCAGGGCGGGATACCGGCGGACGAAGTTGCCGAAGCTGAAGCCGTCGTAGTACTCGCACACCAGCCGCCGCATGCGGTCCATCCCCTGGTTGAAGATCGGGCCCCATTTGCCGAGCCGGGCCGCCGACACGTCTCCCTTGGCTAGGCCTTCGACGATGGCGTCGGCGGCCATCTCGCCGGAGCGCAGCGCGAGGAGGACGCCGGAGGAATACAGCGGATCGAGAAATCCGAAGGCGTCGCCAATCAGCACCCACCCGTGGCCCGCCACCTGCTTCGACCGGTATGAGTAGTCCTTGGTGGCGAAGTAGCCGGCGGCCCGCGTGGCCGAGGAGACGCGATCCTTCACGGCGGGGCAGCGATCGACTTCCTCCTGATACGTCCGCTCGCGGTCGCCCCGCCCTTTGAACAGGTAATCGAACGGCGAGACGACGCCCACGCTGACGAGGTCGTCGTGGAGCGGTATGTACCAGAACCACCCCTGCTTGTTGGTGGTCTGGAGCACCATGGTCGCGCCCTCGTCGCGTCCGGTGTCGCGATAGGCCCCCTTCCAGTAGGTCCAGATCGCGCCCTTGTTGAGGATCGGGTCCCACACGCGCAGCCGGAACCGGTTCTGGAGCAGGCCGTTCTGGCCGCTCGCGTCGACCACGACCCGGGCGCGCACGGTTCGCCGAGCGCCGCCGTCGAACTGCACCGTGACGCCGGTGGCGCGGTCGCCCTCGAACAGCACGTCGACCACCCGCACCCCCTCGTGCACCGCCGCGCCGTGCTCGCGCGCGTTGTCGAGCATCATCTCGTCGAACTCGCTGCGCACCACCTGCCACGTCTGCGAGCACTCGTGCGGCTTGTTGTCCCAGAAGTAGAACGGGGCGGAGAGCTTGCCGGCGGCGTTCACGAACTGCACGCTGTACTTCTTGACGAAGCGGCTCGCCTGCATCTTCGGCAGCATGCCGAGCCGCTTCAGCACCCAGTAGGTCTCGGGAATCAGCGATTCGCCGATGTGAAAGCGGGGGAACCGATCGCGTTCGAAGAGCTGGACGCGCAGCCCGCTCTGGGCGAGGAGCGTCGAGGCGGTGGCGCCGGCCGGGCCTCCTCCGATGACGACGACGTCAGTCTCCGCCGGGATGGCACCCTGAGTCTCGCTGTTCATCTGATCTCCGAAGATACTCGTCGACTGCTATACGACGCGCCCGGCCGGATCGCTTCATCCATACGCGCGCTCGTAGAGCCACAGCGCGGCGGCGGCGTCGAAGGGGCGCGGGTTGTGCGTTCCCGTCCACTGCGTCGCGGCGTCGGCCGCCAGCGCCGGCAGATCCGCGCGCGAGGCGCCAAGCGCGCGCAGGGTGGCCGGCAGCCCTCCGGCGTGGCGCAGCGCCTCCAGCCGATCGGCCAGCCGCTCGCCCGCCGCGGCGCCCGCATGGAGCCCCGCGATCCGCATCAGGTCGGCGTAGCGGTTGCCGACGTACGCGCCGTTCCAGCGCACGACGGGCGGCAGCATGACGGCAATCGCGTGCCCGTGCGTCGCGCCGTACCGCGCGGTCAGCGGGTTCGCGCACGCGTGGGCCGCGCCGAGCATCGACTGATCGATGGCGATGCCCGCTTCGTGCGCGCCGAGGAGCATCGCGCCGCGCGCGGCGGCGTCGTCCGGCGCGTCGAGGACGCGCGTGTAGTGCGCGTCGAGCAGGCGCCACGCGCCCCGCGCGAAGAGATCCGAGATCGCCGTCCGCGCCGTCGTCACGTACGACTCCACGGCGTGCGCGAGCGCGTCGTAGCCGGAGACCGCGGTGACGGCCCTCGGCTGGGAGAGCGTCAGCGTCGGATCCAGCAGCGCGATCCGGAACGCCGCCCGCGGATCGCCGCACGCCATCTTCACGTGCGTCTCGGCGTCCGAGATGATCGCGTAGCTCTGCGCCTCGCTGCCGGTGCCGGCGGTGGTCGGAATGCCGATGGCGGGCAGCATCGTTGCCGCCGTCTTGCCGAATCCGCGGTAGTCGCGCATCGTGCCGCCGCCGCTCAGCACGAAGTTGATCCCCTTGGCGCAGTCGAGCGAGCTGCCGCCCCCGATCGCGACCAGCGAGTCGATGCGCGCCGCCGCGGCGACCGCGCGCCCCGCTTCGATCATCCGCGTGTCGGGGTTGGTGTCGAAGTCGTGGAAGAAGGCGACCTCGATGCCGGCGGCCCGCAGCGCGTCGGCGGCGCGTTCGACGTGCCCCGCGGCGACGATCCCCGGATCGGCGACGATCAGCGTTCGCGCGAACGCCAGCTCCCGCGCGAGCGCGCCCAGGCGCGCGAGCGCGCCCTCCGCGAAGACGATGCGGGTGCGGAGCGAAAAATCGAAAGCCCCGAGGTCGTCGGGGAGCCGGACAGATGAGATGGGCATCGCGTGCACTTGTTCTTGATCATATCGCAAGCAAATCCGCTATCATCTTGGGGTTCATCTGTTTAGCGCGGGATTCATTTATGGTGAAGCACGGCTGCGTCCTCCTGGCGGCCTTCCTCGTTCTCGGATCCTCGTTGACGGGACAGGGTCCGCGTCGAATCGCGCTCGGAGATTGGCCCGAACAGAGAGGGCCGAACCGCGACGGCATCTCCGCCGAGACGGGCCTGGTCGAGTCGTGGGCCTTGAACGGCGCGAACTTCGTCTGGCGCGCCCCCTACGGCGGGCGTTCGGCGCCCGTCGTGATGGGCAATCACGTGTACGTGCAGAACCCGGCGGGGCGGGGCGCCGAGCTGCAGGAGCGCGTCATGTGCCTGGACGCCGGCACGGGCAAGCTCGTGTGGGAGTACCGGTTCAACATCTTCCAGAGCGACGTGCCGCCCCACCGCGTCGGCTGGGCGTCCCCGGCCGCTGATGTGGAGACCGGGAACGTTTACGCTCTTGGCGGCGGCGCCACGGTCGTCGCGCTGAGCAAGGACGGCAAGTTGCTCTGGGACCGCTCGCTCGGTGAAGAGTTCGCCGCCTTCACGACGCACGGCGGCCGCACCGCGGCCCCGCTGATCGACGGCGACCTGGTCATCGTCAACGCCGCCCTGTCGAACTGGGGCGCGATGGGGAACCGCGGACACCGGTTCGTCGCGCTCGACAAGCGCAGCGGCGAGATCGTCTACGTGGCGCAGCCCGGGGGGCGTCCGTACGACACGTCGTTCTCGCCGGCGCTCATCGCGACCGTCGGCGGCCTGCGGCAGCTCATCGTCGGCGGCGGAGACGGCGCCGTTCACGCCATCAAGCCGCAGACCGGCGAGCGGATCTGGAGCTACGTGGCCACCAAGCGCGCGATCAATACGAGCGTCGCCGTGAGCGGCACCAGCGTTATCGTGTCGCACGGCGACGAGAACCTCGACACGTCGGTGATGGGCATGATCGCGGCCGTCGACGGGGCTCAGGTCGGCGACATCAAGGGCGCCAGGTGGAGGTTCACAGGCACCGAGTTCGGCTTCTCGTCGCCGATCATCCAGGGACAGCGCCTCTATCAGCTCGACGGCGGATCGAAGCTGCACGCCTACGACCTGGCCACCGGCAAGGAGCTGTGGAGCCAGCAGCTCGGCACGCTGCAGAAGGCGTCGCCGGTGCTCGCCGACGGCAAGATCTACGTCGGGACGGAGACCGGAACGTTCTTCATCGTCCGGCCGCTGGCCGACCGCGCGGAGATCCTGAGCGAGGTGACCCTTCCCATCAGCACCGACAGCGTCGGCGGCTCGGAAGGGACGCCCGAGCAGATCGTGTCGGGCGCCGCCGTGTCGCGCGGCCGCGTGTTCTTCGTGTCGAGCGACGCGGTGTATGCCATCGGCTCGAAGACGGCCACGGCGCCGACGGGCGCCGCCGCCGACGAGCCGGCCGCCCGGGGCGAAGGCGCCCCGGCGCATCTCCAGGTGTCGCCGACCGAGCTGACGCTCACACCCGGACAGACGGTGAAGCTGCGCGCGCGGCTGTTCGACGACAAGGGGCGGTTCCTCCGGGAGGAGAAGGCGGCGTGGTCGCTCGAGGGGCTCAAGGGCACGGTCGCGGACGGTGCGTTCACCGTGGCCGCGGACCCGGTGGACCAGGCCGGCGTGGTCAAGGGCGTCGTGGGCGGTCTGACGGGCCAGGCGCGCGCCCGCGTGGTGCGGCCCATGCCGTGGACCGAGACGTTCGAGAGCTACGCCGAGGGCTCGGTGCCGCCCGGGTGGATCAGCATGACGACGGGCAAGTTCACCGTCGCCGCCATCGACGGCCAGCAGGCGCTGCACAAGCCGGCGGACAACACGCTGTTCAAGCGGATCCGCGCGTTCATGGGCTCGACCGAGTGGTCGAACTACACCGTCGAGGCCGACGTGCAGACGCCCACGCGCAGGCGCCAGCAGGGCGATGTCGGGATCACGGCCCAGCGCTACTCGCTGATCCTCTACGGCACGTCGCAGCGCCTCAAGCTCGAGCCGTGGGAGCCGGAAACCGCCCGGACGGTGACGGTGCCCTTCCCGTGGAAGCCCGACAGTTGGTACCACCTGAAGCTCCGCGTGGAGAACCTGCCGGACGGCCGGGTGCGCGCGCGGGGGAAGGCCTGGCCCACGGGCGCGGCCGAGCCGGCCGAGTGGATCATTGATAAGATCGATCCCATCGGCAACCGGCGCGGCGCGCCGGGGCTGTTCATCGACGCCGAATTCGGCGCGCACGTCGACAATCTGAAAGTCGCCGCGAATCAGTAGACCGCGGCGAATCGATCGAGATCGCCGCGAATCGAGCGCCCGCGAGCGCGGACACGCGCCTGCGAGCGACATACGAGAAACCTGAAGTGACGCCATGAACCTTCGAAACATCTTCCTCCTGACGCTTCTCCTGGCCCTCGCCGTGGCGGCGGGCCCCGTCCGTGTCGTGGCATCGGATCCCGGCGGCGGCGACTGGCCGATGTGGGGCGGCACGCCGGACCGCAACATGGTCTCGTCGATGAAAGGGCTGCCGACCGACTGGGACGTCAAGACCAAGAAGAACGTCAAATGGGTCGCGGCGCTCGGATCGCAGAGCTACGGCAACCCGACCGTGGCCGGCGGGATGGTCTTTGTCGGCACCAACAATGAAGCCCCTCGCGATCCGAACCAGGGTGGCGACCGCGGCGTGCTGATGGCGTTCCGCGAATCGGACGGCGAGTTCATGTGGCAGCAGACGCACGTGAAGCTCGAGTCGGGCCGCGCGAACGACTGGCCCTTCCAGGGGGTGGCCTCGTCGCCGCTCGTGGAGGGCGAGCGCCTGTACTACGTGAGCAACCGCGGCGTCGTGTGGTGCCTCGACATCAAGGGATTCCACGACGGCGAGAACGATGGCCCGCTGAAGGACGAGAAGCTCACCGGACCGAAGGACGCCGACGCCATCTGGTCGTTCGACATGATGGAGGAGGTCGGCACCTATCCGCACAACCTGGCGAACTCCTCCCCGGTCATGTGGGGCGATCTGATCTTCGTCGGCACCTCGAACGGCCAGGATGAGAGTCATGTGAACATCCCGTCGCCGCGGGCGCCCGCGATCATCGCCGTCAACAAGACGACGGGGGAGCTGGTCTGGGAAGACAATTCGGTCGAGGATCGGATCCTTCACGGCCAATGGTCCACGCCCGCCGTGGGGCGCATCGGCGGCGTCGACCAGGTCGTCTCCGCGCAGGGCGACGGGTGGGTCCGCGGGTACGAGGCGACCACGGGCAAGAAGCTCTGGGAGTTCGACACCAACCCGAAGACGTCGGTGTGGCCGCGGACGCGCAACGAGGTGATCTCCACGCCGGTCATCTTCGAGGACCGCGTGTACATCGCCAACGGCCAGGATCCGGAGCACGGGGAGGGCGTCGGACACTTCTACGCCATCGACGCGACCAAGCGCGGCGACATCACCGAGAGCGGCGTGGTGTTCCACTTCGACAAGATCCGCCGCTCGATCTCGACTGCGGCGATCGCCGACGGGCTGATCTACATCCCCGATTTCAGCGGCTTCTTCCACTGCCTCGACGCCAGGACCGGCGAGGAGTACTGGGTGCACGACTTCACGTCGGCCGTCTGGGGCTCGGCGATCGTCGTGGACGGGAAGGTCTACCTCGGAAACGAGGACGGCGACATCGTCGTCCTCCAGGCGGGCAAGGAGAAGAAGGTCATCAGCACGATGAACATGGGGAGTGCCGTCTACGGGACGGCCGTGCCGGCCAACAACGCGCTCTTCGTCATGAACCGCAACCAGCTCTACGCGCTCGCGGTGAAGTGATGGCTGCCAGTCGGGGTCGGCTTGGGGCGTCCGTTTCGAGCGGGACCGCGAGGGCCCTTGCTCTCGCCCTCGCCCTGACGGCGGCGCCCGCGCTCGTCTCGGCCCAGGAAGCCGCGACGACCGCCTGGCCGCAGTTTCGCGGCAATCCGCGGCTGACCGGCGTGGCCGCCGGCGCGCCGCCGGCCGCCCTCAAGCTGCTCTGGACGTACGAAGTCGGCGAATCGATCGATTCTTCCGCGGCGATCGTCGACGGGGTCGTGTACGTCGGCTCGTACAGCGGCGACCTGGTGGCGGTCGAGCTTGGAACCGGCACGCTTCGCTGGAAATATTCGACCGGCAGCACGATCGGCGAATCGTCCCCGACCGTCGCCCAGGGGACGGTGTTCATCGGCGACGGCCTGGGTGTCCTGCACGCCGTGCGAACGCGCGACGGCAGCCGGCTCTGGACGTTCAAGACCGGCCAGGACATCAAGTCGTCGCCCGTCGTGGCCGGCGAGATCGTCCTCGTCGGCTCGTACGACGGGCATCTCTACGCGCTCGACGCGGCCACGGGCCGCCAGCGCTGGAAGTTCGAGACCAACGGGCCGGTGCACGCCACGCCCGCCGTGCACGACGGGATCGTCTACATTGCCGGATGCGACGAGAGCTTCCGCGCCGTGAGCCTCGCCGAGGGGAAGGAGCTCTACGCGATTCCCGCCGGCGCCAACACGGCGGCGTCGCCGGTCATCGAGGGCGACCGCGCCTATGTCGGCACCTTCAACAGCGAGGTGCTGGCCTTCGATCTGCGCGCCCGCAGCGTCGTGTGGCGCTACGAGAACCCCGATCGGCAGTTTCCGTTCTATTCATCCGCCGCGCTGCTGAACGGCCGGGTGATCGCCGGCAGCCGCGACAAGCTCGTTCATGCGATTGACGCCGCGACGGGCAAGGTCGCCTGGACCTACGCGACGCGCGCGCGCGTCGATTCGTCCCCGGTCGCGGCCGGCGGCCGGGTGTACGTCGGATCGAGCGACGGACGGCTGTACGTCCTGGATGGCGCCAGCGGACAGAAGCTGTGGGAGTTCGACACCGGCGCGGCGCTGACCGCGTCGCCGGCCGTCGCGGCGGGACGAGTGGTCATCGGCTCCGCGGACGGCGTCCTGTACTGTTTCGGATGAAGATCAAGGGTCCCGCCAGCACCGTGACCGGGGTGACGAATCCACACGCGGCCGCAGCCGGCCAGCAAACGAGGCGACGTATGGGATGGGTGTTGTTCGTGGCAGGCGCGGTGGTGTCGTGGGGTATCTACGGCGCGATGCTGCACCAAGGGCAGATGCAGCTTGGGCATCCGCTGAAGGCGCTGCTGTGCGTCGGCGTCGCCTACTTCCTTGTCGGCGTGGTCGTGCCGGTCG
>Ga0326597_10010729_pt1 | contig 12182 bp, 7 predicted proteins | sample RVTome_12_FD_203789 | JGI IMG/M metagenome (GOLD analysis project Ga0326597, IMG submission 203789) | Soil microbial communities from uranium-contaminated site in the Upper Colorado River Basin, Wyoming, United States - RVT100D185 | ecosystem: Environmental > Terrestrial > Soil > Contaminated >... | reverse complement strand
TCTCGGGTTCGCACGCAAAGAGGGCGCACGGCCGTGCGCCCCTACTCAAGCGTGGTTGTGGGGTGTTTCACGCGAGTGTGGCCAAGACGTGTGGTAAGGGCCGTGCTTGGCTTTGGGTTATCGGACGCCTTCACGCCGCCTGGGCGTGCCCGCTGCGGGACCTTTTCTGGATCTCCCGGCCGCCGTCGCAACGCCGTCCTGTCGCGGGGGACGGCAGTCACGATCCGTGGTCGAGCGGGCCACATCGAACGCGTTTCGCCGTCGCAGCAGCGCACCGTGGTCCGCTCTTCACTGCGAAGCGGGGCCAATCGGCGTGGCTCAGTACCCTGCCTCGAGGTCGACGACGTTCAGCAGCGGCTGGCCGCGCGCCAGCCGGCGCACGTTGGCCACCACCTCGTCCCATCGTCCCAGGTCGTCGTAGGGCGACGCGGCGCGATGCGGCGAGAGGACGACGTTGTCGAGCGCGTGGAACGGGTGGCGTGCGGCGTCGTACGGCCAGCGGCGACCCCGCGCATCGGGCGTCGGGGCGTCGTCCCACCAGACGTCCAGCGCCGCGCCGCCCAGCGCGCCCGAGGCCAGCGCCGCGTACAGCGCGCCCTCGTCGACGATGGCGCCGCGCGCCACGTTGACCAGCAGGCCATGCGGCCCGAGGCGCGCGAGCCCTTCGGCGTCGATGAGGCCGCGCGTTTGCTCCGTGAGCGGCAGCGCCAGCACGACGACGTCCGCGGCCGCGAGGAACGCAGCCAGGTCTGCCGGTCCAAACCAGGCGACCGGCGTGGGCGGCGGACCGCCCGGCAGGCCGTGGCGCACCACCTCCTGGTCGGCGTCAAGCCCCGGGCGGCGGTGGAGCACCAGAAAGCGCGCATCGAAGCCGGCCAGGAACCCGTGGACGCGCCGGTTGACGGCGCCGTACCCCAACAGGCCGACGGTCCGCCCGCCCAGCGGCAGGCTTGGCGCCTCGGCATCGCCCGTCCGCCACCGGCCGTCGCGCAGCCAGCGATCGTGCGCCACCACGCGGTTGGCCAGGGCGAGCAGCAACGCGACCGCCCCTTGGGCCGTGAACGCCGCGTTGCCGTGGCCGTTGACCAGCGCGAGCGGCCGCGCGCGGTCCGCGTTGACCGCGCGCACGAGCGGGACCACCGCCTGCACGCCTGCGCCCGGGTTGATCAGCACACGGAGGCCAACCGCCGCGCGCAGCACGCCTTCCGGCACGCGCCAGCCGACGATGGCGTCGGCCGTCGTCGCGGCCGCGCTCAGGCCCGCCTCGGTGAGGTCGGTGGGAAATACCAGCTCTGCCGTCCCGTCCGCGCCCAGCGCGCGCTCTAGGTGCGCGCGCAGCGCGGCAGGGACGCTCCACGCGAGGACGACGCGCGGCGGCACAACATGCGTGTTGGTCATCGCGGCGCGCCTGCGGCAACCGTTCCGCCGTGCTGGATGCCCGCTCGGCGGCGCTTCAGGGCCGCCTGACGGTACCGGAAATTCGGGGCATACTCTGGACCGCCCGCGCGACGAGACCCGCCGCGCTGCCTGCGCTCGCCCCGAAGGAACACGCGATGGCCACCGACCCAATCGCCGACCTCGTCGCCGACGTGATGCCGCGCATCCGCGCGCTGCGCCACGACCTGCATCGTCACCCGGAGCTGATGTACCAGGAGCATCGGACCAGCGCCGTCGTCAAGCAGGCGCTGGACGCGCTGGATGTCCCGTACCGCGCCGGCCTGGCCGGGGGCACCGGCATCGTCGCCCACCTCCCGGCCACCGTGCCCGACGGAGAGGCCGGCCCGACCATCGCGCTGCGCGCCGACATGGATGCGCTGCCCATCGCGGAAACCACCGGCGCCGACTACGCGTCGGCGTCGCCGGGCGTCATGCACGCGTGCGGCCACGACGGGCACACGGCCATCCTCGTCGGCGCGGCCGAGGTGCTCTCGCGGCTGGACCACCGCCCGCGGCCGGTCACGTTCGTGTTCCAGCCGGCTGAGGAGGGCGGCGCCGGCGGCGCTCGGATGGTGGCCGATGGCGCGCTGGGCGGCACCTCGGCGGGCGGGCTGGGACCCGCGGTCGACCGGATCTACGGGCTTCACGGCTGGCCGGACGTGGCCGTCGGCCGCGTGGCCACGCGCCCTGGCCCGCTGCTGGCCGCCTGCCACCGCTTCGAGGTGGTCGTCCACGGCCGTGGCGGTCATGCGGCGCACCCGGAGCGCGCCAGCGACCCGGTCGTCGCCGCAGCGCACATGGTCGCGGCCGTCCAGACCGTCGTGTCCCGGACCGTAAGGCCCCAAGACGCGGCCGTGGTCACCGTGGCCTCCGTCGTCGCCGGCTCGGCGTTCAACGTCATCCCGGACCAGGCAAGGCTGGTCGGCACGACGCGGGCGTTCGACGACGGCGTCATGCGCGCCGTCCGCGAGGGCGTCGAGCGAACGTTTGCCGGCGTCGCTTCGGCCCTCGGGTGCCGTGCGGACGTAGCGTGGGACGACGGGTTCCCGGTCACGGCCAACGACGCGGTGGCCACCGAGGCCTTCTTCGCGACGGCCCGGGCGCACCTGCCGGCCGGGCACGTGGAGGTTGTCGCGTCGCCGACGATGGGCAGCGAGGACTTTGCGTTCTACGGCCTCAGCATCCCCGCCTGCTTCTACTTCCTGGGACTGCGACCGGAGGGCGTGCTGGACAGCCCCCAGCTCCACCAGCCGGACTTCGACTTCAGCGACGACGCGCTGCCCACCGGGATCGCGCTCATGTGCCATCTGGGGCTCGAGGGGTGAGCGTCACTGCGATCTGCGCGGCCTAGCCGGCGTCGACACGGGAGCCGCTACGCGGGGCGGACGCCATCGTCCTCGCCGCCCTCGCCGCCCTCGCCGGCCGATTCGGGCCGCACGGGGGGATCGCCCGCCTCGGGCGCGAAGCGCGGCGCCCGCTTCTCCCGCAGGCTGGCCAGCCCCTCGCGCACCTCAGGGCTGGTGAAGCCCATGAACTCGAGCGCAAGCGAGGCATCGAACGTCGGCCCCGCCAGCCGCAGCCAGTTGTTGAGCGCGTACTTGGTCCACCGGAGGGCGTGCGGCGCGCCCCGCGCCAGCTTGCCGGCCACCTCAAGCGACTTGGCCTCCAGCGCGGCCTCGTCGTCCACGCACAGCGCGATCAGCCCGATGCGCTCGGCCTCTTCGCCGCTCACCTCCTCGCAGAGCAGCAGGTAGTACTTGGCCTTGGCCAACCCGCAGAGGAGCGGCCAGACGATGGCGGCATGGTCGCCCGCCGCGACGCCGAGGCGCGTGTGGCCGTCCAGGATCCTGGCGTCCCGCGTGGCGATCGACACGTCGGCCAGCAGGCCGGCCACCAGCCCGGCCCCGACGGCCGGACCGTGCATGGCCGAGACGATCGGCTTCTCGCAGTTGATCACGTTGTAGACCAGGTCGCGTGCTTCCTTCCAGACCCTGGCCCGCACGTCAAAGTGATCGGCCATGTCCTCGACCAGGTCGAGGTCGCCGCCAGCGGAGAAGCCGCGGCCCGCGCCGCGCAGGATGACCGCGCGCACGTCGGGGTCGGCGTCGATGGTGCGCCAGACGTCGGCCAGCTCGCGGTGCATGGCATGGCCGGCGGCGTTCAAGCGGTCCGGCCGGCTCATCGTGATGCGGAGGACGGCGGGCAGCGGCGCGTCGAAGACCAGGCTCGGGTAGCGCGCGGCGTAGGGCGCGATCATGGTGCCGCCTCGGCGCCTTGGACGAGGTCGCAGATGGCCAGCGCCGTGACCAGCGCCTTGGGGACGAGCGAGCCGGGCTCGACGTACTCCTGCTCGCGGCCGCTCGCCGGATCGTGCTCTGAAGCGTGCATGTTGCCGCCGGCCGGTCCGAGCCCGTCCAGCGTCGGCGCCAGATCCCATGCCCGGTTGCCGTCGCTGAGCCCGCCGCGCGCCTCGGGCTCGGCGCGCAGACCGAGTGGCTCCGCGGCGCGCGCGAACGCGACGAACAGCCGCTCGGTCGCCGGGTTGGGCGGCCACGCGGTCTGCGTGCCCTCCAGGACGACGCGCACCTGGCAGCGCGCGGTGCCGTCCCGGCTGACGACGTCGCCCGGCCCGGCCAGCGCCTGGACGGCGGCGACGGCCTCGTCGAGCACGGCCGGATCGAAGGCGCGGATCTCCAGCGACGCCTCGGCGTGGTGCGCGACGCGGTTGCGCACGGTGCCGCCGCGCACGATCCCGACGTTCACCGTGAGGTCGCGCGACGGGTCCGTGAGGTCCGCCATGCGCTCGACCAGCCGCGCCAGCTGGACGATGGCGTTGGCGCCCTGATGGTGGGCGTTGCCGGCATGCGCCGAGGTGCCGGCCACCTCGACCCGCAGCTTGGCCATCCCCTTGCGCGCCGTCACCAGCCTGAGCACGCCGCCGTCCAGCCGCGCGCTCTCGAACACCAGGCAGGCCAGCGCGTCGGGCCCGAGCAGGCCGCGGAGCAGCGGGCCGAAGTCCGGCGCCATGCGCTCCTCGGCGGCGTCCAGCGCGACGATCCAGTCGACCCGATCGGCGACCTCCGGCGCGCACGCGACGACGGCATCCAGGACCATGCGCGCGACGACCGTGCCGCCCTTGATGTCCACCGTCCCGGGCCCATAGATCCGATCGCCTTCCGGGCGCCAACCGAAGCCGTTGGCCCGCTCCTCGTCGGCGGCATAGACCGTGTCGAGGTGCGAGACCAGCGCGATGCGGCGCATCGGGCGATCGGCCGGGCCGGGCCGGCGCAAGATCAGGTGCTGGCCAAACCCCGACGTGCGGCTTGGCACGCGCTCGGCGTCAAAGCCGAGCGGCGCGAAGGCCTCGGCGGTGAGCCAGCCCACGGCGTCGACGCCCTCGGCGTTGGTCGAGAAGCTGTTGACGGCCACCATGTGCTGTAGCAACGCGAGGTGCGCGTCCAGCGTGCCCTCGATGTGTGCGCGCAGGCGGGCCGCCAGGTCGCCAGGGGTGGCGGTGGCATCGGATGGCGGATGGACGATCGTCGACGGCATGCCGCGAGTATACGGCGAGGGGCGCGGCGCGTCACGGGCGGGATGGCCGCCAGCGCCGCGGCCCGTACCGCCAGGCCAGTGCCAGCGCCGCCAAGGCCAGCAACGCGTACTCGTGGGGCTCTGGCACCACGGTCATGGCCAGGGCCGGGGACAGCTCGTCGGTGCCGGTCTCGGCTTCGCGCGCGAAGCGGTCGGCGGCCTGCTCGGCGGCGTCCAGGTCGCGCTCCTGCCGTTCGTTCACCAGGACGATCAGCGACGAGAACGGCGTGACCACGGCCTGTTCGATGGCCATCGCGTGCAGACCGTCCATGATCGCGGTGCGGCGCGCTTCGGTGGTGGCCGTCTCGAGCTCGCGTGCCGCGAGCGCGACGGCCGCGCGCGCGGCGATCGGCCCGAGGCCGTCGCCGTCGGCCTCCGTGGGCGCGTCAGACCGCGCCGGGTCGTCGTGACCGATCGACGAGGCGACGACGTGCCAGCTGTCGTCGAGCACAAGCCCGCTCGGCGCGCCGTCCTCGCTCTGCTCGCGCGAGGCCATGAGCCGAGCGAGCGCCTCGGGCACGGAGCCGGCGATGCCGCCGCCGCTGGCGATGAGGGCATCCTGGGTGGCGTCGTCATAGCCGGGCGGAAACGCGCCGTCCAGATGGACCAGCCAGGTCGGCGAGCCGAGGTCGGCGACCGGCGCAGCCCCACTGGACGCCGTGAAGCCGCCCTGGTCGGTGAGCACCAGCACCGCGTCGTACGTGCGGCCCTGGCGCAGGGAAGCGAACTGGCCGAGGAGGACGGCGGGCGCCATCCCGCCGAACGGCAGGCGCTCGTCCAGGCTGAGCGCGCCCGTCGTGGTCAGCACGGGCGCGTCGAACCGGAACGGCGAGGCCGTGAGGTACGCGTCGACGGGTCCGTCGGCCGCCGCCTCCACGCTGGCCATCGCCGCATCGACGGTGGCCTGATGCTCGGCCATGCTGAGCGAGCGGTCGAGGACGACGGCGAGCCGCAGCGGCGGGCTATCGGGGTCGGCGGCCACCGCGGAGGCTGGCACGATGGCCACCGAACGACCGCCGCTGAGCGCGATCCGGTGCGCCTGGCGCGGCGGCGCTGCGCTGGCTGGCAGCGCGTCGGGCAGCCACGCCGTAGAGCCATCGAACGGCGCGCCGCCCACCGTCCGCACGCTGCGCGCGTCCCAATATACGTTGCGCTTCTCGGCAAGGCGCGGGAGCGGCCACACGGCCCCGCTGCTGGCCGCGTCCGTGGCGGCGAGCACGCGGTACGTCAGCCAGAGGTGCATCGGCTCGCCGGCCATCGTGCGCGGCGCCACGGCGCCCGCGTCGTCCCAGCGGCGCTCGCGCGGCGGAACGGGGAACGCGCGCAGCCGATACTGACGCGGGCCGAGCTGCTCGACGAGGGCGGGATCGACGCGCCGCACGGTCTCGGCGCGGTACACCGCCTGGGCCGCGCCGCGCGGCGCCACGCGGAAAGCGTGCCGCGCCGCGCGTTCGTCCGACGTGCCCAGCCACAGGCCGGTGATGGCGGCGGTCTCGGGCAGGCTGAAGTGGTAGAGGACCTCCTGCTGAGCGAACGTCTGGTTGGCGTAGACCTCGTGGACCTCGACCTCGGCCCAATCGCCGTGCTCGGCGACGGCCACCTCCTGGCGTTCCAGGAACACCTCGCGATCGTCGACGTCGAGGAGCGTCGAGGCCATGCGCTCGACCTGCCAGTCGTTGACGACCGCTTCTACGATGGACGAACGTTCAGATTCGACGAGCGGCGCGTCGAACACCGACTCGTAGAGCTGCGCCGCGCGCACGGCATCGCTGCGCGCGCCCCCGCGGCTGCCGCCACCAGAGACCGCCTCGTAGAGCAGCGGGCGCGCCAGGACCTCCCACGCGCCAAGCGCCGCGTTGGCCAGCTGCGTGCTTCCCCATGCATCGAGGTACAGATCGCGGACGTGGGTCACCTCGCCGCGCGCCCCGAGATAACGGCGGGGCCAGAGGAAGGCGTTGACCAGCCCGGCGCGCAGCCCAGATGCACCAGCCTGGAGCGCGCGCGCTTCGGCCGCGCTGGCCGGAGGCTCCGCTAGGTGGGCGAAGGCCCTCGCCTGCGGCTGCACGTTGGCGGCCGCAAAGGCAATGATCGAGAGCGTAGCCACGGCGCCGGCCATCTGGCCGGCCCGCCTGCGCGTCGTGCGCTCGGCCAGCGCCCGAAATGCCGCGAGCCACGCCTGGCCGTGGAGAAACGGGACGACGATGGGGGCGAGGACGAACAGCGTGCCGGTGATGGTGAAGACCAGCGTGCCCCAGAGGATGAGCCCGAGCTGCTGCGACATGCCCGTGGCCGACAGCTGACGAACGTTGCGCGCCAGCTCGCCCCATGCACTGGCGACCAGCTCACCGAGGGCGCCCGCTAGACCGACGGCGTAGATGCCGAGCCAGCTGGCCACATAGACGCATGCCGCCAGGAGCATGGTGAGCAGCGCCAGCCGACTGGCGAGGATCGGCGTGCGATCGCCGGCGCGCGGCGGGCGGACCAGGCTCCAGCCGTACGCGGCCAGGCCCACGATGGCCGCCCAAAACAGGAGCCCTGTGGCGGGGTTGAGCTGCCCGATGGCAAAGAAGCGCACCGCGAAGACGAGCAGCAGCGGCGCCTCCAGGCCGTAGAAGGCGCCGAGCAGCGCGTCGGGACGATTGCGCAGTACGGTGGCGCCGAGGAGCACGGCGACGACCGGGATGGCGACCAGGATGGCGCCGCTCACGAGCATCGCGGGCGCCGCCATGCCGCGCCCGAGCGCGTCGAACAGCTCGGGCAGCGCCATCGGGGCCATGCCGAAGACCGCAAAGGCCAGGAACACGATGTTCCAGGCCCAGAAGAGCCCAGGGCCGAACGCGGCCGGCCGGCGGCGACCCACGTCGAGCGACGCGGGCGCGCCTTGCTCGGGAGCGACGGCGGGGGCATGGGCCATCGGATCGTTTGGCATCCTCAAGAGGGACCTCCGTGGGTGGATGACGCAAGGCTTCGGGCGATCGACGCGCGCAGCGCGCTGGCCAGCGAGCGTGCCGCGCTGGATGCAGGGTCGACATCGGCGTCGAACAAGAGCGCGACGAGGACCCAGCGCTCCCTCTTCGGCGCGAGATCGGCGGCAATGCGGGTGGCGTAGTCGTCGGTGAGCCGGGTCGCGGACTGGAACCAGTAGACGGCCGTCCGCGACGCCTGCCCGGCCCCCGCGGCGCTGAGCGCGACGACGCGCACCGGGAAGCCGTCGGCGACCTGCGCCGTGCGGACGCTGGCCAGCCGCAGCCCATAGACCTCCAGGCACCGCTCGGGAAGGTGCTGCGCGCGCCACGTGGCGCTGGCGACGACGGTGGCCGACCCGCTGAGCGTCGCACTGCCCTCGGGCCACACAAACCGGATGCGCTCGGCGCGCTCGGCGCCGTCGCGCGCAAGCCAGGCCTCTTCGTCGGCGCTCAGCGGGTCGGGCGTGACGGCCAGGGAGCGCGGCCAGAGGTCGTCGGGCAGCGCGAGGGGCGCCGGCGCGGTCGGGCGCGGGCGATAGAGCAGCGCGAGGACCACGACCGCGCCGGCCAGCGCGACGGTGCGGTGGCCGGCCCGCCGATCGCCGGCGGGCGCATGCGTGGGCGCAGCCGTCGTCGATGTCGCGATCGCGCCGGCGGCCGTGGCGTCGAGCCGCGGAACGCAGCGCAGCAACCACATTGCGGCCGCGCAGGCCGCCCCGAACGCGAGGACCCCAAGCGGCGCGTGCGCCAGCCGCGCCATCTCGGGCGCGCCCAGCACGTCGCCGATGACGACTAGCCCCAGCACGCGCGACGCGTTTCCGGCCAGGAGCAGGAGCGCGGTGGCGGCGGCCACCGCCAGCCAGCGCCACCCGATGCGCCGATGCTCCAGCCACGTCGCGCCCAGCAGGAACAACCCGCCGGTCCACAGGCTCTGGACGCCGCTGCAGGGCAGGTCGACGCGCGCGACGCTGCGCTCCAAGGTGAGGATGGCATCGGTCGAAGCGGCGGCCACCCCGGCCGCCGCCAGCGCCCGCGCGACGGCGTCGGCCGTGGCCACGCGCACCGGTAGGCCCACGAACACCTGCATGTGCGCGCCGAACGGCAGCGTCCCGGCGACGAGGAGGGCGGCAGGCCAGCCGGCCCGCCATGCGGCGGCAGGCAGCCAAAGGCCGAGCAGGCCGTACGTGCTGAGCACGAACAACCCGGCCGAGAGGATGTTGATGTCCAGGAGCCGCTCGGAGGCGAGGTAGGCGCACGCTCCGCCGAGGGCTACGACAAGGGGCGACGCGCGCCACGACGGCCGGAGGGCCAGCCCCCGCCAATCGCCGGACCGCGCGCGCGCGGCCACGAGCGCGCTCGCGGCCAGGAGCGCGAACAGGTTGACCCGGAAGTCGTCGCGCGGGTAGATCATGGCGAGCCAGGCGAAGACCGGATGGTAGAGCCATGCCCACGCCATCACGAGGAGCGCCAGGGCGGCTCGGTCGGCACGCGCAGCGCGCCGGCCGGCGCGCGGTGTTTGCAGCGCCGCCTCACCCTCGATCGATATCGTCATCGCCGTCTCCCTGCGGCACGCCGTGCCACGCGATGCCAGCGCGCGCCGGCCAACGCTTTGCACCGTCACGTGAGCCATTTGAGTCACGGCGTGACGCCGTCGTGACGCCGTCGTGACGCCGCCGTGACGCCGATGGGAGGGTAGCGCATCGCTGCGCGGCCGCAACCGCCGGGATCCCGCCGTCTGGCCGCCAAACACCAATTGCCGACGCGGCGGTGCTCCGGCTGGCCGCTCCAGGGGCCGGTCAGCGCCGTGCGGGGCTGGCATGTGCGCACGCTGGGCCGTAACCTGCGTTGGAGTGCATGCGTCAAGGGCCGTAGACATGCTGCGCATGCACGCGCACCGGGGGAATCCTGCGATCGCCTTGGCTTGCATCGCTTCACGAGGAGGTTGACATGCGCGCTGAACGCTCCACGCTACCGATCATCACGACGTTGGTTGCCGTCGCAACGCTGGCCGCCATTGCCGCGCTGCCCCTGGGGCTGCTCGGCCGCGCCGCTGCGGACGCAGGTGCCGTCGGCGCGCTGCGCTCCGGGTCGGCGCTCGGGGTGTCCGGCGTCCTCACAACGCCAACGCCAACGACGACGAGCACGGCCACGGCGACCGCCACAGAGACCGTGTCGCCGACGGCGACGATGACGATGACGCTCACCGCCACGCCCACGCTGACCCACACGGCCACGGCGACGATGACGATGACGCCGACGAGCACGATGACCGTCGAACCGACCGAGACGGCATCGGCCACCGCCACGATCTCCGCCACGTCGACGGTCACCGACACGGTCGTCGCCACGCCCACCGGAACGCTCTCCGCCACGCCGACGCTGACGACGACGGCGACGATCACGGCCACGTCGACATCGACGACCACGGTGACGGCCACGCCGACGCCGACGCTGACGACGACGCCGACGCTGACGACGACGGCGACGGTGACGACGACGGCGACGGTCACGACGACCGCGACCATCACGCCGACCGCGACGCCGACCTTGCCACCACCGCCCAGCGACCTGACGCTGCCGTTCAGCAGCAGCGGCGAGTACCTGGGGCCGGGGAACGTCGGGACAGGCGTCCAGGTCCAGAACCTGGACTCGGCGATGGCCGTCTCCTACACGGCCCGGCTCCGCTACCCGTGGGGCGAGGCCGCGCTCACCCTGCAGCGCTCGGCACTGCCGGGCGGCGCGCCCAACCTCTACCTCCCGACGCTCACGGACCGGCTCGGCCTCCCGCTCGGGCTGTTCGGGATCACCATCGACGGCGACGGCCCGATCGGCTCGATCGTGCGCACCGACTGGTTCGACACGGGCGGCTCGGCCATCTACAGCGCGCCCGAGACGGGCGACGAAGTGCTCCTGCCCATCGCCGAGCGCCATCGCGATGGCCGCAGCTCGGTGGTCAGCGTCATGAACGCCGGCGACGAGGGCACGGTGGTGACGCTGGAGTACTGGGATCGCGAGGGCACCGCGTCGCGCGTGCGGGTGGTCGGACAGTACGCGCTGCCGGCGCACGGCTCGACGCGGGTGTTCATGGCCCACGAGTCGGATCTCACCTCGCTGAGCGGCGCCCGCGGCTGGCTGCGCCTCTTCACCGACCGGCGCGCGCCGGTCAGCGCCCAGCTGTACACGCTGGTCGACGAGGGCCGGCACCCCATCCAGGCCGTCTACGGCTACGAGGGCGTGCCGCTCTCCGCCACGAGCAACCGGCTGTTCGTCCCGCTGTTCCGCTCGGCCCAGCGCGGGGTGCTCCCGGCGGATCGGCTGGACACGGAGTTCGTTGTGCTGAACCCGTCGACCGAGCAGACGACGGTCCGCATCACCTACTATGGCTCGCTGGACCCTGCGGCCGTGGCGGCCTGCCACGGCGCGGTGTTTAACCAGGTGCCGGTGCAGGTGCCGGGGCGCAGCCACGTCGTGATCGACCAAGCCCAGGGGCCAGGCCACGACGTGCCGGCGGACTGCTTCGGCACCGCCGTCATCGAGACCGACGACCCCTCGGACCGCGTGGCAGCCATGGTCGTGGACAAGACCAACGGCGATGCCCTCTTGTCGGCGTTCAACGCCCAGCCGGCCGCGCGCGCGGCAACCCGGGTGGCGCTGCCGCTCTTCCGCCGCAACCATGTCGGCCTCTCGACGGGCATCCAGGTGATGAACACCGGGCCGGCGCCGGCTACCGTCACCATCGCCTTCTCGGCGAGCAACGCGGCAACCGACGCGACCACGCCGATCTTCGGCTGCACGACGTGCGTGCAGACGGTCGCCCCGTTCCAGTCCTACACCTGGTGGCCGCCGATCATCGCGGCAATTGCGGACGGCACGTTCGGGTCGGCCGTGGTGACCAGCGATCAGCCGGTGGTGGTGCTGGTCAACGACTACCCGATGCGCGCGCAGTACGATCCCTCGACGTACCTGGGCATCCCGGCGCCGTAGGGCAGCGGCCGGTATCGGCTTGACGATGCTGCTCGAACGGCTAGCTGGCCTGCGAAGGTCAGCTAGCCGTTTGGCATCTAAGTGCCTCCACACTGCAAACGTGGGATCGAGGTATACTTACCGGATGAAAGCTATACGACTACCCCGGTTGAGCGAGCAGCAGTTGGCGGAGTTGGACGATCTGTACCGGCGCAGCAAGACGCC
>Ga0326597_10010727_pt1 | contig 12182 bp, 13 predicted proteins | sample RVTome_12_FD_203789 | JGI IMG/M metagenome (GOLD analysis project Ga0326597, IMG submission 203789) | Soil microbial communities from uranium-contaminated site in the Upper Colorado River Basin, Wyoming, United States - RVT100D185 | ecosystem: Environmental > Terrestrial > Soil > Contaminated >... | reverse complement strand
TGCGCTCCATGCACGAGTAGCGCACGCCTCCGGCTTGCGGTTAAACGAAGTACTCGCATGAAATGAACGACTAATGGCAGGAATCATCAAATCTGGAGAGTTCGACCAATCGGCGACGGCGCTGCAACCGGTTGCATTCAACTTTGATGACATGTCGGTTCGTGCGAACGAATATCTTGCCGGCGTTCGTCGGCAAGCCGAACAGATCCTTCAAAACGCGAAGTCCGAAGCAGCTCAGATCGCGATAGTCGCCAAAACCGAAGGTCAGCGAGCCGCGCTGAAAGAGGCCCAGCAGACGCTCGGCGCAACCCTCGATCAACAACTTGCCACGCTATTGCCGGCGCTTCAGCAAGCCGTGCAAGATATTCGGCATTCCAAAGCCACGTGGCTGACTCATTGGGAATCACAAACGATCACGCTGGCGACCGCCATCGCCGAGCGAGTGATTCGCCGCGAAGTTGTGAACACACCGGATATCACTCTCGACCTGATTCGCGATGCACTGGAACTCGCAATGGGAGTGGGAAAGGTCACGATCCAGCTCAGTCCACAAGACTACGAAGCCTTGCGAGACAGAGCCGAAAGCGTTGCGAAACGACTCGGCAAACTCGGAGCAACGAACATCGTCGCCGATCCGGAAGTTTCGTCTGGCGGATGTCGGGTCATGACGGAATTTGGTGTGATCGATCAGGCCTTCGAAGCACAACTCGCTCGAATCGCGGAAGAACTCGCCTGACATGAACAACCTAGTCGCTCAACTCGATTTCATCCAACCCGCGGCACTGCGAGGCAGCGTGGCGCGGACGGAAGGCATGATGACAGCCGTCGCCGGACTGCCGGCACCGGTCGGAGCGATCGTCGAGATCCAGCGGCAAGCAGGTGGCTTCATCGAAGGCGAAGTGATCGGCTTCCGCGACGATTTGACTTTGGTCTATCCGTTCAGTGCCTTATCCGGTGTACGGCGCGGAACTCCGGTTCGGCTGAAGCGGACGTCTCGATACCTTCGCGTGGGCGATGAATTGCTGGGACGTGTCATCGATGCCCGCGGCCGAACGACGGATCGCCTTCCCAAGCCGGCGCTGCCAATTCGCGTGGCACTCGACCAACGTCCTCCCTCGGCAACCGAGCGGCCGATGATCGACACACCGCTCTCGACCGGCATTCGTGCCATCGACGGAATGTTGACGTGCGGATGTGGCCAGCGAGTTGGTATTTTTTCAGGGTCGGGTGTCGGCAAGAGCGTGACACTGGGAATGATGGCTCGTTACACTTCGGCGGACGTCAACGTGGTGGCGTTGATTGGCGAACGAGGACGCGAGGTCAACGAGTTCATCGAACGAGACCTGGGGCCAGAGGGATTGGCGCGCAGCGTGGTCGTTGTGGCGACGAGCGACGAGCCAGCTCTGCTGCGACTCCAAGCCGCGATGACCGCCACGTCGATTGCCGAATACTTTCGCGATCAAGGCAAAAACGTCTTGCTGCTGATGGATTCGCTGACACGTTTCGCGATGGCCCAACGGGAGATCGGCTTGGCGGCGGGCGAGCCTCCGGCCACGCGAGGTTATCCCCCTTCCATGTTTGGCATACTGCCGAAGCTGGTCGAACGAGCCGGTCGCGGCAAACTCGGCAGTATCACGGCCTTCTACTCCGTCCTCGTGGAAGGGGACGACACAAACGAGCCGGTAAGCGATACGGTTCGCGGATTGCTGGACGGCCACATCATCCTGTCGCGAGACATCGCTTCGCGGGGCCATTACCCAGCGATTGACATTCTCGAGAGCCTCAGTCGTTTGATGCCTTCCATCACGTCGCAACAACAGCGCGACGCGGCCCAGGCAGTTCGCGAACTGATGGCCGTTTACCGAGACCACGAAGACCTGATCTCGATCGGAGCGTATCGACAAGGTTCCAATCGCGCCGTCGACGCCGCGATCTTACTTCATGACGAAATCAACGGCTTTTTAAGACAGCGCGTGGATGCTCCTTGTTCGCTCGGGCAAGCGATGGCCAAATTAGTCCAACTCGGGGCTCGCTGTACGGCAGCGAAATCAATGGGGAACGGTATCGGCAAGGAAACTCCCGCGGCAACGGCGTAATGAATCATGGCTCAATTTCAGTTTCGGTTGGAATCGCTGAAGAAGCTGCGCGAGGCAGAACGCCAGCAGCGGCGGATCGAATTGGCCGAGGCCTTTCACGCCGAATCGTTACTGCGCCAACACGCCTCACAGCTGGAACAAGATCTCCGGGAGATCGAGAAGCGATCGCGCGTCATCAGCTCGCCCGGGCGAGTTCAGGTGGACCAAATTCTCGACACGCACCGCTACAAACTGATGCTGAAATCTCAAGTCATGGTCCTGAGCCAGAAAGAAGCACAACTTCAAACAGAGATCGAAAGACGGCGAGCGGCTCTGGCAGTCGCGGATCGCGACGTGCGAGTGCTGGAAAAGTTAAGAGAACGAAAGCGAGAAGAACACGCCGCGGCCGAGTTCAAACGCGAGCTGCGACAACTTGACGAATTCGCGGTTCAACGTTGGAGTCGCGACAGGGACGATCCCTAATGGGCACCTTGGGAAAACTCATGGGAACCGCTGGCGTGGCGTTTGTTTACGCCTGTGTCGCGACCACGGTTGCAGAGACAATTATCGTCGCCTCGCTGTGGCGGTCCGGTGCGTTCGAAACGACGAAGGTGCGGAAGTATGCCGCCGTTGTCTATGGCTTTGATCTCGCCACATTAGACATCGGAGGCGGGAAGCCCAAGGCCATTGAACCCACTACCGCCATCTTGACACGAGATGAACTGCTTGATTCTCGGGTCAAGGGCAACGCGGCGCTCGCCACGCGGCAGCAGGCCATCCGCAAGGGAGCGGAAGACATTCGCGTGCAAGTACAGACCTTGTCCACAAAACGCGAACGCTACGAGATCGTCAAAGACGGCTTCGATGGCTTACTCGTACAACTCGAGAAAAATGTCAACGACACGGCACTGACCGAGGTGCGTCGCACGCTCGAAGTCTTGCAACCCAAACAAACCAAGGACTTGATGATCGACATGCTCCAAGATGGAAATGTCACGCCGGAGGACGACGTCCTTGGCGATGTACTTGCCATCATCCGCGGAATGCCTCAGGACAAACTGAAAAAGATATTTGGCGAGTTCAAATCGGAGGAAGAAAGGACTGTCTTGAATCGCATTCTTCTCGCCATCGGAGAACTCGACACTCCATAACAGCCCCATGAAACTATTCCACCTTCCACGGACAGCCCTGACGTACTTCAGCGTCGCGACGATCCTCGCGCAAGTTGCGCTGATCGGAATGCTCTACGCGCGAGGCAATCTATCACGCGACAAAGCGGTCGACCTGGTTGCGATTTCGCAGGACGTCGATCTGGAATCGATGTGGCACAAGCTGGCAGCGGCCTCGAAACCGGTCGTCACGGAACAAGTCTCCTTCGAGGAAGTGCTAACGGCGCGCAAGCACCTGAGTCTCGATCTCGATCTTCGCGAGATTGCGGCCGACAAAGGTTTGATCGACGTCCGTCAGCTGGCCCTCTTGCTCGAAGACGAGCGGCGCCAATACGACACGCTGAAATACGAGTTCGATCAACGAATCGACAATATTCGTCAAGGTGCCGTCGACGAAGGGCTCAAGGAAGTGCAACGCCAACTCGAATCCGTCGATGCAAAACTGGCCAAAGATCAGATTTTGCGGATCCTCGGCAATGCCGACAATTCGCCAGACGCGTCCATGCAGTTCGTCGTCGCGATGTTCAAGAACATGCCGCTGGAACGCAAGAAGAAGATTATGAGTGAATTCAAAACCGAGGACGACCGCAAACAGTTGAATGTGATCATAAACCAGATCCGGCTCGGTGTGCCCGACGTCGAGGTCATCCGCCAGACGCGACAGCAGTTTGAAGCCTTTAACATAGAAAGTAAGTAAGGCCGGAATCATGGTGCCATTCTCCTTTGAGAACATTGCTCGCTCAGCAAGCCTCGACGCGCCGAGCGTCTTCCCGATCTCGGACGCCGCGCGCGCAACGCACGAATCGTTTGAGTCGCACTTGCAGCGTGCCGCGGCTTCGACACGCGACCAGTCGGCTCGACAATCGGCAGGGGACAACGAGCCGCGTGAACTAACGAAATCCACATCCAACGAGCCGCCACAAAACCAGCCTATCCGTCAAGACACCGGTGAAACGCGTCGCGACGCTGCCGACGTTCGTGAAACCGACGCCGCCGAAGCAACAACGGCAGCACGAGAAACTTCCGCGGAACGCAACGACGAAGAAGTGGAACAAGACGCTGCGTCGGAAGTCGTAGCCGTCGTCGCCGCCGCTGCCGAAGAACTACGAGCCGCGATTCGAGAGCCCGAGCTGGCAGTCTCCGGCGATTCGGACGACAACCCGGATCGAGAGGCTGCCAACAAGCTCACCGATGCACCACTCGGCGATGAACAATCCGAACTCAACACATCGCTTGTAACAAGTGCCGGAGCGACTGCCGACGACGAGACCATTCAGTCGGGTGACGATGCCGCTGCTGTCAGGGAGGCCAAACGCGTCAGCAACGAGTCGGCCGAATCCGCCAATTCCGAAACTCGCTCTCGGCTAGTAGATCCGTCGGATACAAACGAACAAGTAGTCGCCGGAGAGTTCGACGAAGCGGCCCAGGGTGCAGAAACGAAAGTCCAGGACGACGCGCCCTTGCAAGAAAGCACGAGACAGCAGCGCCGTGGAAGTCGTGGTGGTATCTCCGCACACCAGTCGACTTACGAGACGCCGGATGCCGACACGAAACCGGTTGCTGTCGACGTTGTCGATACGGCGCTAGAGACCGCCAGCGAGGACGGTTCGCGACAGCCTGGGCATCATCAAGAGACGGATGGCCCCCAGCCGATTCGCAGTGCGACTGCCGCGGATGCGACGACAACAACGCCCGGTACTCCGAGCCGTTTTGCCCAGCATCTGCTTGCCCGAACAGAAGATCCAAACGCACGAGGTCTGAGTATCACTCATGCCGATCAGGCTCGCTTCGTGGATCGAGTGGCTCGTGCCGTGCAAGCGACGGGAGATGGGGGCGGAACGCTCCGGCTGCGACTGAGCCCGCCAGAACTCGGATCATTGAGTTTGGAAGTGAAGGTCGAACAGGGAGTCGTCACCGCGAGAGTCGAGGCCGACACGCAAGCCGCTCGCTCCTTGTTGCTCGAGAACCTCCCTCTGCTTCGCGAGCGACTCGCCGAGTACGGGATGCGAGTGGATCAATTCGATGTCGATCTGAGTGGCCGGAACGCGGGCGGAACACCCGATGGACTGCAACAGAACGATCAGCAGCACGAAGACCGCCCGCGGGCGAAGACACCTTCCAGCGAGCCCGACGACACGTCGCGGGCAAGTTCCGGCGAAGTGCAAACCAAGAACGGAAACGAACAGCTGAACATTATCGTTTGAGAGAACAACACGAAAGTCATCCGAAGCGGTGACCAACGCGTCGATCGACGTGATTGACCGCGCCGCAAGCGGACCGTGACAACACGCGAACACGCGTGTCGTTTGGGCATGCGCGCGTTGTGATCGGTGCGCGCAACAATCACCTTCCGCATAACATAAGGAGCGAAAGATTGTCAAGAATTCCAGCCACGACGTCGATTGACCAAACGACGACAATAAGTACTCAGCAAGGACCTGGCCTGAACGATCTCGACGTTGACCAATTCCTCGGTCTGTTGATAGCGGAAATGCAGAACCAAGATCCGCTCAACCCGATGGAGAACAGCGAACTCGTTCAACAGATCAGCCAGATCCGCGAGATCAGTGCGACGAATCAATTAACCGACACACTGACTTCGGTGCTGCTGGGACAGAACACGGCAACGGCGAGCAGTTTGATTGGCAAGCGGATCACCGCCTTGACAGACGATGCAGAGAACATTGAAGGCATTGTGACGCGCGCGTCGGTCACGGTGGACGATGGCGGAGACGGTAGCCGCTCGATCCGAGTTCATATCGGCGACAAGAGCGTTCGATTAGAAAACATTCGAGAAATCGTTGGGGAAGAAGAAGTCAGCGCATAGCACGAAGCAAGACGGCTCCCGTGGTTCATGCGCTGTTCGGCCACGTGTCATCTTAGATTTGGCCACGGAGAAATGAAACATGGGTCTAGCCTCGGCATTATCCACGGCATTAACAGGTCTCACCGCCGCGGAAACGCAAATTGACGTTGTCGGTAACAACCTAGCAAACTCGCAAACCGTCGGATTCAAAGAGTCAAACATTTCGTTCACGACTCAGTTTCTACAGAGTCTTAGTCTCGGTTCGCAACCAACCGCAACGACCGGCGGTACGAACCCGCGCCAGACAGGTCTCGGCACCCAAGTCGCTGAAATCGCGCCGGTCTTTACGCAAGGCACGATTCAAACCAGTTCGTCCGCATCGGACGTGGCCTTGCAAGGGAACGGTTTTTTTGTCGTACAAAGCTCGACGGGTGAACCGCTCTACACTCGCTCCGGCATTTTCAAAACGAACTCGGAGAATGAATTAGTTACTGTGAATGGCAACCGCTTGCTGGGCTATACCGTCGACGATGAGTTTCAACTTCAGTCGACGGAACTCGTCCCCATCGAAGTCCCGGTCGGTTCGGTTCGCGTCGCGCAGGCCACAAATAACGTATTCCTCGAAGGCATCCTGCCGCCATCTGGCGACGTGGCGGACACGGCGGAGGTCATCGACAGCGCCGTTCTGGGAACGGCAAGTATCCCGCGCCCCGATGCTTCCAGCGCGACCGTCAACGCCGCGCCTGTACCCAATGAAGGAACCGTAACGTTCGCGCACGTCGATTCGGGCGGCTCGCATGCGGAAGGTGATACTTATCGTTATCGGTTCGCGTTTGTCGACTCGAGCGGCTCTGAAGCTACGCCGTCCGAGGAACGCAGCGTTACCGTGCAAGGGGCGGACGGAAATCCGAACAATTCGATCGCGCTGAACAATCTGCCAACGGCCCTCGGCGGTGAGTACACGCAGCTGAGCATCTACCGAACGGAGCCGAACGGTAACAACTTCTATCGGTTGGGGCAGGTCGATCTGACGGCGACCACCAGTTTCGTCGACAACAGTCCGGCCGGGATCGATCTGGCACAGCCTCTGGATCAAGGAGTCCTGACTGGTAGTTACAGTTATTTGATAACTTATGCCAATTCAAATGGAGAGACCCGTCCGACCCCGTTGACGACATCCGTCAATGTTGCGGTTGGTCGCGTCCATTTGCAAAACCTTCCAACGCCGCCAACGCCAGGCCCTGGTGATGGCTTTGCTGCCTACGACATCATGCGGATTTACCGGAACCTGGCAACCGATTCGAGCAGCTATTTCCTGGTGGACGAAATCGATCCGAGTGTCACGAACGAGTACACAGACAATACTTCCGATGCCGTCATTCAACAGAATGCCCAGGCCAACCTCGACGGCCCGACAATCAATCCGAATACGCTGCTCACGGATGTCTTGATTCGCGATGACCTAAACTTCGAGAATCTCTTTCAAGAAGGCACGCTCGCGTTCAGCGGACGCAAGGGAGGGAGAGGACTTCAGACGCAAGAGTTCGAAATCACTGCAACGTCGACCGTTCAAGAACTCTTGGAGTTCATCCGGGACACGACTGGCATACAACGAGCAGCCGAAGATCCTGGCAACCCGATTCCAAATTCGACCAACAGCATCCCCGGTGACGCTTCCGCCCTTGCGCCTGGCGGAAGCATAACTCCAGACGGTCGCATCCGCTTCGTATCGAATAACGGTGTGGACAACGCCGTGACAGTCAGTCTGTCGGGTTTTCTTTTGACCACGACGGACGGAGAGGTGTCGGTTCCAAATCTGGGTTTCGTCAGTTCCCAGTCGGCGGTTGGACAAAGTGCCGTCGCCGACTTTCTCGCATTCGATTCACTAGGCAGCCCGGTCAATGTTCGGGTGACAGCTGTCATGGAGTCTCGAACTGGAACCGCTACGACCTATCGCTGGTTCGCGGATTCGGGCGATAATGATCCGTTAAACGGAGTTGATCTTTCCGTCGGAACCGGACTCGTCACATTCGATGGCCAGGGAAACTTTGTCAACGCCGCCAACACGCAGGTAATTGTTGAACGTCGGAACACCCCGGCCGCGAGTCCGCTTGATTTCAACTTAGACTTTACCGCCATCAGTGGTCTTGAGGGCGAGAACGCGACACTTGCCGCATCTCGGCAGGATGGTTCCAGCGCCGGAACTCTCTCCAGCTTCACGATCGGCGAGGATGGCGTCGTACGAGGCGCTTTCAGCAATGGAGTTTCGCGCACCCTCGGTCAAATAAGGCTCGCGAAATTCGCGAATCCGGCCGGGCTCGAACAGCGTGGTCAGAATCTGTTCGCGGTCGGAGCCAACTCGGGCTTGCCCGTCCAAGGGAATCCAGGCGAGAACGGAATCGCAACGCTCGTCTCCGGTGCCGTCGAACTTTCTAACACCGATATCGGAGGGAATCTCATCGACCTCGTATTAGCAACGACCCAGTACCGAGGTAACACGCGGGTCATCACCGCCGCTCAACAGCTGCTCGAAGAGCTGCTGAACCTGCGGCGATAAGCAACACAGGGCGGCGGTATCGGTAGATTTGGTTTAACCGCTACGCTTCCAGCGCGGGCCTTGTAGTTCGACTCGCTCGAATCATCGTCCGCGATGGGTCGCAGCCAGTGACACGAATTCTTATCCTATGTTTTCGCAGACCCCATGGTTTCGCAGACGCTGTGTTTTCGTAGATCCAGCGACCTTACGGACGGCGGTCCCTGGTTCTGTCGGGGGCACGACATGCGCGGAAGGAATGCGACATGATCAAGCTTTCCCGACTGGATGGTGAACAGTTCATCTTGAACGCCGAACTCATCCGCTACGTCGAAAGCCGCCCCGACACGTTCATCACGCTAACGTCAGGCGAACGTCTGGTCGTGACCGAGACGATGGACGAGGTACTCGATCGCGCGGTGCGGTATCAACAGACGAAACGTCTCATCCCGCCACCCGCGACTCCAATGCCTCGTTCAGCGCGGGCGGCAGTTGCGGCGGTAACGGGTTAAGTAAAAAACTGAAGAAAGAGTGATGGGACGCGACTGGGGGACTCGGAGACTCGACCCCAGCCATCCCGAAAGTCAAAGCACATGGACATATCCAGCCTGGTTGGATTCTTACTGGCATTCGGCCTGATTATTGGCTCGATGATGATGGGGTCGGCGCCCATGAGCGCCTTCATCGACATCCCGTCGGCGTTGGTCGTTATCGGTGGTGCCACGGCGGCCGCGATGATCTGCTTTCCGCTCAAGAGCATGATCGGGACGCCCGGCGTGATACTGAAGGTGTTTCTGGCTAAGCCTGTGAACGTCAAGGAGATGATCGAGCAGATTGTCAGCCTCGCCGAGACCGCTCGCCGAGACGGGTTGCTCGCATTAGAAGGCCGCTTGGAGGACGTGACCAATCCGTTTATCAAGCTCGGCATCCAAATGGCGGTGGACGGCACGCGTCCTGAAGTCATCGAAGACATCTTACGTACCGAAATCGATGCGATCTCGGGTCGCCATCGCGACGGCAAAGCCGTGATGGACCAGTTGGGACGATTTGCGCCGGCCTACGGAATGATCGGGACTCTAATGGGGCTGATCATGATGCTCAGCGACATGTCCGACCCATCGGGCATTGGTAAAGGCATGGCCGTCGCTCTGATCACGACGCTGTACGGAGCGATCGCCTCGAACGCGATCTTTATGCCTTTCGCCGAGAAGCTCGCCATCAACAACAAGTACGAACTTAACGCGTTGGAAATCGTCGTTCGTGGCGTGATGGCCATTCAATCCGGCGAGAATCCACGCGTCATCCAACAGAAGCTCTATACGTTCCTACCCGCCAAGCAGCGTCCCCAGGAGGAAGCTGCCTAGCTTCGAAACTCATGGCCGCTGAAGAAGAAGATGCCATGGGCATCCCCGAGTGGGTCGTCACGTTCGGCGACATGATGTCGCTGTTGCTGACTTTCTTCATCATGCTCGTTTCCTTGAGCGAGATGAAGGAGGAAGAGAAGTACCAGGCGCTGGTGGAATCGATGAGGGAGCAGTTCGGCCACTCGAGTTCACAGGTCAACCTGATTCCAGGTGACTTGCGGCCTCGTAACTCGGCGCTTTCGAAAATCGCGACGATGGGCCGCGCGAAGCGTCTCGACACAATGCGCGGCGGTGACAAGGTCCAAGCGCCGGTCGGCGATCATCCTCGCGTCGTAATCGTCAGGCCCGGTACAAAGACGGGAATCGGAACCGTGATCTACTTTGACGAGGGAACCGCCGAGGTGAACGAAGAACACCGCAATGTGCTGTCGCAGCAAGCTGACGTGATGCAAGGAAAATCGCAAAAGATCGAGGTTCGCGGCCACACTTCGCACAAACCGGTCGCGGCCGGCAGCGGCCTTCGCGACAACTGGGATCTTGCTTACCAACGATCCCGAAATGTTATGCAATACTTAATACAGGATCTGAACATCGATGCCCGGCGAATCCGGATGTCGGTGGCTGGCCCTCACGAGCCGGCTCATATCGGCACGGATGAAAAGAAGCTGCTTCAAAACCCGCGAGTCGAGGTTTACATGCTCGACGAAGTGATCTCCGATTCGGTGGGCACACAGGAAGAACAACAAGAGCGTTTTACACCGCTACCACAATCACCGTAATCGCTGACAGAAAAGGGTGGGCAATCATGGCTAACGAAAAAGATACACAACCGGTCGCCGCTCCCGCCAAATCTGGCGGTGGGCTGATGGGCAAGGTGCTGATCGCTGGCTTCATGGGGGGCGTGATCGCCGTCGAGTGTCTGCTGGCGTATCTCTTCATCCCGACTCCTGACGAAGTCGCCGCGCTGGCCGAAGAGAACATGGCCAAAAAGCTCCCGGCGAGTCTCGCGACGGACGAGATTTCCGCTTCACGGGAAGCCACGAAAAACACGGTCGAGATGCCGCTCGGCGATTACAGTCTGACCATCGCACAACGCAATTCGAGTACCGCGCTACGAGCCGACTTTACGCTAGCAGGAACGGTGCTAGCTTCCGATGAGTCCTCATTTTCGAACCTGATGGAGAAGCATCCGGCTCGATTCCGCGAGATCGTGCTCTACGAATTCCGGAATTCTGAACGCGAAGACCTCGACGACCCGGAGTTGGGCTTGATCAAAAGACGGATTTTGGAGAGAAGTAACAAACTCTTCGGCAAGCCAATCTTAAAGACGTTGATGTTTCCCGACTTCTCGTATATCGAACAGTAAGGGCGCGGCAGCTGTGGCTTGCAGCGACTCGCATCCTTCCCCATAGGAATGGAATCCGATGGCGGACGACTCGGAACTAATCGGCCAAGACGAAATCGAATCCCTTCTCAGCCAGGCAAAAGTTCCAGCTTCAGCTCCGCCCGCAAGCAAGGAGCCCTCGCACGCCGCGTCTACGAGTACGGGAGCCACGCCGCAGGGCGATGGCGAGGCCACGCCCGAGAGCCCTCAAACGGCAACTGCCGCGGCAGCTCCTGGCAACTCGCGCGGTGGAGGAACTGCGACCGCGACGCAAGCTGGCGCAAGCTCTCGTCCGGGCGATGGTGGCACTTCCCGTCCCGCCGATTCCACAAGAGCAATCGCCGGCTCGACCGGTGACGACATTCAGCTGCTGCTCGATCAAGCCGAACAGGCAATCGCGTCGGTGAATGATCCGAATCCGTCACGCGCCGATTTTCAAACTTTTCAATTCCGCGATCTCGCCGGTTCGCCACCATCCAGCGAGAAGGCAACGATCGATCTGCTTCGCGACGTCGAGCTGGACTTGAAGATCGAGCTTGGCCGAACGCACATGGAGCTTGAAGAGTTGCTGAGGCTGAGACGTGGTTCGGTCGTGTCGCTCGACAAGCTGGCCGGCGATCCCGTCGACGTCTATGTCAACGGCCGTCTGATCGCGCGCGGTGAGGTGCTTGTTCTGAACGACAACTTCTGCGTGCGCGTTGCGGAACTGATTTCCGGAGACGACTAATGTAGCCATCACGTTCCGCCGTGACGAGCCCGATCGTATCGCGTTTCGGAGGCGGGAAACCATCTTTCGATTTAAGCCCAACTTGAAAGGCTCATCACGGCGGAGCGTGATGGCTACATTGAGA
>Ga0326597_10010726_pt1 | contig 12183 bp, 9 predicted proteins | sample RVTome_12_FD_203789 | JGI IMG/M metagenome (GOLD analysis project Ga0326597, IMG submission 203789) | Soil microbial communities from uranium-contaminated site in the Upper Colorado River Basin, Wyoming, United States - RVT100D185 | ecosystem: Environmental > Terrestrial > Soil > Contaminated >... | reverse complement strand
AAGGGTTTGCCGGGCAGACGCATGTCAGTCCGCAAAGAAATCACGTAGACGAAAAAATGACTCCAGGCATCGACCCACTCAATCCAATGCAGAATGTATGTCATTCGGGTTAACGCGGTGTCTCAAGCCAGAGTCCATGGTTCAAGGAGAATTCTTCGGAGTTCGCGTTGCAAGTCCAACCGACGGTTCGTCGCCGATTTACGGTTGAACCGGCGGAGATCGTAAAATATCCCGATATCCGGACCCGGCGGCATGAATTTGTCGCGCGCCCGTCATGCTTGACCTGAGTACCTCTCTGGGGCTCAATCGGTTCCTCCGTCCGCACGACATCCAAGACCTGCCATGGCCCGTGCCCCCGCCGCTGCCGCGACCGACGACGGTACGCCGGCTCAGCCCTACCGCTGGGCAATGCTCGCGGGCGTGTGGCTGATCTACTATTCATTCGGGATGACGATGGCCTCGATGGCGCCGCTGGTGCAGGTGATCGAAGGCGATCTCGCGATCAGCCATTCGACCATGGGCACCGTGCTCGGCGCCTGGCCGCTGGTCTATATCGCCTCTTCCGCGCCGTGCGGCGCCCTGCTCGACCGGTTCGGGCCGCGGCGCATGATCCTCGGGATCTCCATCGTCGCGCTGTCCGGCGCGCTGCGCGGCCTGTCGACCAGCTACGTCGAGCTGTTCCTGTCGGTCGTGGTGTTCGGCATCGGCGGGCCCCTGGTCTCCTCCGGCGCGCCCAAGGTGATCAGCCTGTGGTTTTCCGGCAAGGACCGGGGGCTGGCGGTCGGCATCTACTACACGGGCAACGCGCTGGGCGGCATCACGGCGCTGTCGCTGACCAACAGCGCGATGATGCCGGCCTTCGGCGGCGACTGGCGCAACGTCCTGCTCGCCTATGCCGGATTCGTCGTTTTCGCCGGGCTGGCGTGGCTGCTGGTCAGCGCGCACCCCGCCAGCCGCGACATGGAGCGAAGGCTGGCGGCCGAGCATAAGCCGCCGTTCCTGCGGGTCCTGTCCGAGCTGCTGCGCAATCCGGTGGTCCGCATCGTGCTGGTCATGGCGGTGTTCATCCTGTTCTTCAATCACGGGCTCAATAACTGGCTGCCGACCGTGCTGATCAGCTACGGCATGGATGCCGCGACGGCCGGCTACTGGGCGTCCCTGCCCACCATAGCCGGGCTGTTTTCCGCCCTGATCCTGCCGCGGCTGGCGACCCAGCCGCGCCGATTTGTCGTGCTCGGAACCCTGATCGGCTGCGGCGCGGTCGCGACCCTGCTGGTCCTGACGGCCACCATGCCCTGGCTCGGCGTCGGGCTGATCCTCACCGGGATCACCCGGGGCGCCATGACCGGCATCGCCATCCTGATCCTGATGGACGGCGACCACGCGGATTCGCGCCATATCGGCGCGGCGAGCGGGCTCTACTTCTCCGCGGGCGAAATCGGCGGCGCGCTCGGGCCGATGAGCATGGGCGTGCTGGCGGAGGCTACCGGCAGCTTCGCCGCGCCGCTCCTCATGATGACCGGCGTCTGCGTTGTGCTCGCCCTGCTGCTGGCGCGGTTGCGTTATCTGGTGGGGAAACCGGCCTGAGCCGGAAAAAAAGGGCGGGACCGCTGCCCATCCTAAAATGCGGTCCCGCCCGGGTAGGATCTCATCCCGTCTTACGCTTGCCTCGAAACGCGTGCGCCGGTCAGGCCTCCTCGTCGAGCAGATAACCGGACATCTCGTCCGCCGTGCGCATCACGGCGAGGTTGGCCATCCAGTAGGTCCGGTCCCGGCGCATGCCGACGATCTCCTCCTCGAGGCTCACGTTCGGCAGGGCGACCCGCCCCTCGGCGTCGGCGTTGGGATCGTCGGGGTCGTAGACCACCTCGTGCGAGGGCTCGACCGGCTCTACCTCCGTCTCCACCCCGCCGCCGCGCACCGACTGGTTGGTCACCCGGTAGGGCCGGAAAACGTCTTCCGGCGGCGTCGTGCCGCGCGCGGCGGGGCTGAGATCGACCTCGTCCACCCGGGCCGATGTCCGCGCATTCACAATATTGTCGGCGCGCGCGGACATCGACTCCGATGCCGCGTTAAGACCCGACAAAGATGTGCGCAGGGCGGGGATCATTCGACCTGTCCATTACATTTCATATTCAAACGAGCCGAAATATAGAACAGAAATAATATCCTGTCAAAAAGAACAAATTCGAAATTATGCTTACATTATTATTTATTATTTCCGTTATTTACCGATGTTTTCGCCGATCTGGCGTCAATTTTATCGAAAATATATCTCATTTTGCAAAGACGCTCTCGATGAAGCGGATCACGTGGTGCGCCGCGCCGTGATCGTAGAGGTCGTTGTGACCTGCCCGGGGCAGGAAAACGCCTTCTTTCGGCGGGCTGGCGGCAGCCAGCAGGTCGCGCCCCATCCGCGCCGACAGCACCCGATCCCGCTCGCCATGGACCACGAGCAATGGCATCGCGATCCGGTCGATCTTGCCGATCGAGTCGAACCGGTCTCGCACCAGCAAACGCGCGGGGAAGACCGGAAACCGGGCCGCGGCGACATCCACGATCGAGGTAAAGGGCGCCTCGAGCACGAGGGCTGCCGCGGCGCCCCGGACCGCCATCTCGACGGCCACTCCGCCGCCCAGCGACTCACCGTAGAGAACCCGCCGGGCGGGCGGAATGCCCTTGTCCTGAACGAAGCGCAATGCGGCGCGCCCATCGGCATACAGCCCGCGCTCCGTGGGCCTGCCGTCATTGCCGCTGTACCCGCGCCAGGAGACGAGAAGGACGCCGAAGCCCCGGTCAAGATAGGGCCGGACCTTCGAGCCACGATAGCCGATATGCCCGCCATTGCCATGAAAATACACGATGGTGGGCCGGGTCGCCTCGCGCGGCGGCGCCCACCAGGCGAGCAGGGACAGACCGTCCTCGGTGCTCAGGGTTACCGGCGTCATTTCCGGCACCCCGAACGCCGCCGGCGTCGGCCGCGTGGAGTCGGGGAAATAGATCAGCGAGCGCTGCAGGAAATAGAGCGTAACCAGCACGCCGACATAGATCGTACCGCCGAAAGCGAGAAACTTCAGGAAACCCGACAAGCGTCCCGCCCGCGGCCTGTCACGCCGCTCTATAGTCTGCCGGCAGGGTCCGGTGACCGGCCAGAAGCGAGCCGAACCCGTCGACGGGATCGTCGATGCCGTTGTCGCGCAGCGCGTACCAGTAGGTGGCGGTGTTGATGGCGAGCACCGGCTTGCCCAGGATATTCTCCATCCCGCCGGCGAGCCGCGCCATGGCGAGGTTGGTGCCGACCTGCACGATGGCCTCCACGTCGTCGCCGTCGAGATCGAACACCGCCTTCGCCAGCTCCTCTTCCGTGACATGGGCGATCAGAACCGGGCTTTTGCATTTGAGCCCGGTCAGCCGGACGATATCGAAGCCGCAATCGCCGAAGAATTTCCGTACATTGTCGTCGCCGACCGGCCAGTAGGGCGTCAGCACGGCGATCCGCCTTATGTCGCCATAGCAGCGCAGCGCCGCCTGGCAGGCATCCGAACCCATGGCGACGCGCAGGCCGGAGATCTTCTCCATGCGCCGTTTCATGGCGATGCTGGTCTCCAGCCCGCCCCAGAAGGTCTCCGACGACATGCCCATGACCAGATAGTCCGGATGACAGGTCAGCACCCGGGCCACCGCGCTGTCGAGCTCGCGCCGGATGTTCTCCATCAGCCGGTTGAAGTCGTCGTCGCTTTCGACCGGATCGTCGGGAATCCAGACGCGGGAGAAATGGTTGGTCACGCCGCGCGGGCGCATCTCGTCGAACTCGGGCTGGACCGAGGTGTTGGTCGAGGGCGCGACGACCGCGAATTTCCCGCGCCAGCCGAGCGAATCCGTCATGCCGCCTGGCCGGGATAGAGCGCCCGAAGCGCGGCGATCGCCGCGTCGAGCGACATCACATCGGCGTATTTCCGGTCCATGTCGAACAGGTTGGCCTCGTGCGGCCCCTGCGCCCGGTCGCCGACGCATTCGCGCGGCACCATGGGGCGGAACCCCTGCCCCATCGCGTCCACCACGGTGGCGCGGACGCAGCCGGACGTGGTGCAGCCGGCGACGATCGCGGTATCGACCTGCTTCATGGCGAGCCAGCCGGCGAGGTCGGTGCCGAAGAAGCCGGACGGGAAATGCTTCTCGATCACCCGCTCACCCGCGCGCGGCGCCAGCTGGTCGACGATCTTCACCGCCCGGCTGCCGCGGGCCAGACCGTCGCGCAGGCGCGGCATCTTGAGGTTGAACAGGCTGTCCTCGCTGCCGTCCTCCGCATAGCAATGGGTGGTGAAGGCGATGGGGATGTCGAGGTGGCGCGCGACGGCAAGAAGCTTCTCCGTGTGGTCGATGGCGCTCTGGATGTTCCCGCCGCCGAACGCGTCTGGGTCGTTGAAGCCGTTGATGAAATCGATGATCAGCAGCGCCGGCCGCTTGCCGAACCCCATGCGGGCGCCGATCCCCTGTCTTTCGTAAACCGCGCGATCGTCCGCCACGTCCGCCCCCCGCAAATCCGCCTGGCTCCGCACGCTAGATTGCCGGACGGGGCGGGATCGCGCAACGTCCTCCCGCGCCGGCGCGGCCTCAGCTCAGATGCTGTCCGGAATCCATCCGGAAGGCCTCGCCGGTCATGGTGTTCGCGTCCTCGCACAGCCAGACGGCGAGCCGCGCCACGTCCTGCGGCCAGACGGCGCGGCGCAGCGGATAGTCGTTCTCCGCCTCCTGTACCCGGCGCTGATAGCCTTCCTCGGTCATGATCTTCCGCGTCCAGTTGCCGAGAAGGCCGCCGGGGCAGATGGCGTTCACCCGCACCTCCGGCGCCAGCACGCGGGCGAGCGATATGGTGAGCGTGTTGAGCGCGCCCTTCGACACGCCATAAGCGATGGAACTGCCGTTGCCGCGAAACGCGCCGATGGAGGAGATGTTCACCACCGAGCCGTTGCCGGTCGCCCTGAGATGCGGCGCGGCGGCGCGCGTCATCTGGAAATTGCCGACCACGTTGGTGTCGTAGGTGCGGTGGAACTCTTCCGCGGTCAGGGCCTCGAGGTCGTGCTGCGGGACGGTCTTCGTGGTCGCCGCGTTGTTGATCAGGATATCGAGCCGTCCCCAGCGGTCGACCGCCGACCGCACCATGCGGCGGCAGTCCGCATCCTTCGTCACGTCGCCCTGGACCACCAGCGCGTCCGCGCCATTTTTCGCGCAGAGCGCCGCCGTCTCATTCGCGCCGGCCTCGTTGGTCACGTAGTTGATGACGACGTTGCAGCCCCTGGCCGCCAGCGCCCGCGCCGTCTCCGCCCCGATGCCGGTAACCGAGCTCGACCCGGTGACGACCGCCGCCCGTCCCTTCAGCTCCATCGAATCCTCCGCCTGCTCTTTTCCCATGCACGGTAGACCAGCGGTCCGCGGCGGGGAAGGTCGGTCGGGGGATTTTGGGGATCAGGCGGCGCGGGGATCGACGCTTCTTTCGGGCGGGAAATGCAGGGTTACCGTGCTGCCCTCGCCCGGCATGCTGTCGATGTTGAGGCTTCCGCCGTGCAGCTCGATCATCGCCTTGACCAGCGGAACGCCAAGCCCGGTGCCTTCGTGCTCGCGCGCGAGATCGCTGTCGACCTGGCCGAACGGAGCCAGCACCTTGTCCATGTCCTGGGGCGCGATGCCGATGCCGCTGTCGGAGACGGAGATTTCCACGGAACCTTCGGGCGTGACCGCCGCGCCGATCGATACCTCGCCGTCCTTGGGCGTGAATTTCACCGCGTTGGACAGCAGGTTCAGCATCATCTGTTTGAGCGCCCGCTTGTCGGCGTACAGCTCGGGCATGACGCCCGGCAGGCGCGGCGCGATATGCAGGTTCTTCTCGTCGGCCTTTCCCTTGACGATATTGCACACGGCGAAGATCACGTCCTCGATCGCGACGTTCTCCTCGACCAGCTCGAACTTGCCCGATTCGACCTTCGACAGGTCGAGAATGTCGTTGATGATGTCCAGCAGGTGCGCCCCGCTGCCGTAGATGTCGCGCGCGTACTCGACATACTGGGGAATGTCGATATGGCCGAACATCTCGTTCTGAATGATTTCCGAGAAGCCCATGATCGCGTTCAGCGGCGTGCGCAGCTCGTGGCTCATGTTGGCGAGGAATTCGCTCTTGGTCCGGTTGGCCGCGTCGGCCGCCTCTTTCGCGGCGTGGAGCTGGCCGGTGATCTCCTGGAAATGCGCCGTGCTGCTTTCCAGCGTCTGCTCCAGCTCGTCGATATGGGTGACCAGCGCCCGTTCCGTGCGCCGGCGGTCGGAGATATCGCGCAGCAGCAGCAGCGTCGCCGGGCCGCCCTGCCACCACGTCGCCCCGACACAGGGTTCCACCTCGAGCAGCGTTCCGTCCATGCGGAGGATGGTCGTTTCCTGAACCGGGCGCGCCACCGACCCGAGCGACGACGACGAAGCAATGAGCCCATCGGGCATCGGCACGAACAGCTCTTCGATCCGCCGCCCGACGACATCGCTGCGGCGGCTGGCGCATAGCATCGTGGCGCCCTGTCGATTGATATGCAGGATCTCGCTGTTGCGGAAGATGATCGCGGCATCTGGCAGGATATCGAGCAGCGCGGTTCCGTCGGGCGCCACGCGCGACCAGTCCCCTGATCGGCCTAGCGGCCCGCGCGGCGCCTGGCGCGCGGAATCGGCTGTGACGGTCGCATCGCCAACCGGCCGCCGGTCGTTCCCGAATGATGCTGACATGACGCCGTAACCTATGCCGCTACCGGTAAATCCATGTTTAATTCGGCGAACCGGGGCTGCGATGGCGCTTTTTTCGTTGCGACAGGCGGCGCCGCGGGCTCGGCCGGAGGCTCCGCCGGAAAATTACGGACGCGCCGTTGGCGTTCCGTTAACCGTCGGCGGCTGGATACGGAAATGCCCGAAAAACCGGGCAATTTACGCTTCCTTAAAGCAAAAGGAACACCGTCGGATTCAGGCTCCGCGGGCCTCTCTGTATCTAATGTCTGTCCGGTTCTCGTCCGTAATGCTGCTTCGGAAACGACACAAAAGAACGATCGGCGTCGTCGCTCTTCTGTTCGTCCTGAGCGCCTGTACGGTCACGCCCGAGCCTCTCGGAGAAAAGGACCAGGCCGACCGCTCGAAGGCCGATCTGGAGGCTCTCCGCTCGATCGAGTTCGTGCCCACCAGGCCGATCGCGCTGCACGAAGCGATCGCGCGCGCGGTCGCCTTCAACCTCAGGCAGCGCGTCAGCCAGATCGAACGCAACATCGCCGAGGCGGAGCTCGATCAGGCCAACTACGACATGCTGCCGACGCTGGAGCTGAACGCGAACAAGAAAAGAAGCGACGTCCAGGTGTCCTCGTCGGACGATCGCATCAGCAAGACCGCGGATGCCAGCTTCACCTGGAACCTGCTCGATCTCGGCGTCAGCTACGCCCGCGCCAGGCAGCGTGCCGACGAGGTGCTGATCGCCCGGGAAAAGGAACGAAAGGCCCTGCACGACATCATCCGCGACGTGAATACCGCCTTCTGGCGTGCCGCGACCGGCCAGCGGCTGATGGCCAAAGTCGCCGCCCTGACCAGGGATCTCAAGCTCGCCATGGAAGCCTCCCGCGGGATGGAGGAGACCCGCGCGACCGACGTCATCACCGCCGTCGCCTTCCGGCGCGAGGTCGTCGGGTCGGTCCGCCAGGCGCTGACCGTCCAGCGCGAGCTGAACGAGGCCCGGTCGCAGCTCGGGGAACTGCTGAATATCCGGCCCGGAACGGAGTTCTCCCTGGCTCTTCCGGCGGAAAAGGTAAGCGACTTCCGCCTTCCCATGTCGGTGCCGGAAATGGAACAGCATGCCCTGCTCCACCGGCCCGAGCTCCGGATCGAGGACTACAACGAACGCAAAGGCGACTGGGAGGCGCGCGAGGCGATCTACAGGATGCTGCCGGGTCTCGACCTCAGCGTGGGCCGCAACTACAGCAGCGAGACCGGCAACCTCAGCCCGAACTGGATCAGCACCGGGATGAAGCTGAGCATGAACATCTTCAACCTCTTCTCCGGGACCAGCGAAATCGACGCGGCGGAGCAGAAGAGCGAACTCGCCCGCCAGCAGCGGCTCGCCATGTCGCTGGCCGTCCTCACCCAGCTTCACCTTGCCCGGGTCAAATTCCGCAATGCCGAGCAGCAGATGCGGCTGGTCAGGGAAATCGCCGATTCCGACCGGCACCTTTCCCGGCTCGTCTCGGTCAACGGCGAGTTTCTGAATAAGGATTTGTTCGAAGCCGTCAGGATCGCGACCCGCCAGATGATCTCCGAAATGGACGAGCAACGGACCCTGGTCGACCTCGTCGCCGCGCACACCGAAGTCATGCATGCCATCGGCCAGGATGTGCTGCCCGACAGGATTCCGCTGAACGACGTCCCCGCCCTGGCCGGGGCGATCCGCGACATGACCGCGAAATGGTATGCCGCGGAAAGCCGCGGAAATCGGCCCGATGGCGCGGACACCACGCCGATGGGCCGACTGGTCGATGCCGTCGCCCCTGAAAAGCCGTCAACGGCAACCGTCGTCGCCGCGCCGGCCCCCCGGCCCGACGGCACGAAGACCGCCGCCGGCGACCTGCCCTACGAGGAATTGCCCGAGCTGGCCACCGCGGGCGGCGCCCCGCCGGTCAGGACGGACGAGGGAGGGCGTCCTGTGGCGGAAGCGGCGGTGACGGACGGGGAAAACACGGCTCAGGCGGCCGCGGCCAGCGACGACGATGCGGCGCCGGCCGCAGTGGCCGGGGCGGCGACTCGCGAAGACGCCGCGACCGGAACGCCGCCGTTGACGGGCGCGGAGTCGGACGACGAGACCGTCGCGTCATCCGACGGGGTATCCGGGATCGCCGAACAGGCCGCGCGGCTGAGCGAGATCGCTCCGGCCAGCCGCGGCAACGCCGCCATGACCTACCGCACGCCGGGCGACTGGGAGCTTCTTCCCTCCGGTGTCCTCGAACCCGCGTTCGCTGCAACCGCCCCCGACGCCGATCCGGATGCAGGACCCGGGCCGCGGTTCGTCGTCTCGCTCGGCGCCTTCAGCCAGCAGGAAAACGCCTTCCGGCTCCATGCCGAGATCGGAGCCCGGTCGGCCGCCCTCCTCGGCGAAACGCCGGTACGTGTCGTGCTGAGACCGGCCGGGAACGGATCGACCTATTATTTCGTCCAGTCCGATCCGATGCCGGATCGGCGTTCCGCCGTGACTCTGTGCCGCTCGCTCGAACGCGCCGGGCGGGCCTGCAACGTCTCCGTCCTGACCGACTGACGCCGGACATGTTCCGTTTTCCGGAATGGCTCACCGCTCGGTGAAAGCGGTATCCAGCGACTGGAAGATCGGCCGCAGCAGATAGCGCAGGACCGTGCGCTCGCCCGTGATGACGTCGATTTCCGTCACCATGCCCGGCAGGATCAGATTCTGGCCCGCCCGGTCGCCGACATGGCCTTTGGCGAGCTTTACTTCGGCCTTGTAGTAGATTTCGTCCTGGCGGTCCTTGAAGGTCGTGGCGGAGATCTTTTTGACCTCGCCTTCCACCGCGCCGAACCGGGCGAAATCGAAGGTGGTGACCTTCACGGTGGCCTTCTGGCCGGGAGAAATGTGCCCGATATCCGCCGGTGATATCCGCGCCTCGACCACCAGCCCGCCTTCCGCCGGGACGATTTCGGTGATCAGCCCGCCCGGGGCGACCACGCCGCCGATCGTATGGGTGGTGAGCCCCTTGACGATGCCGCGCACCGGCGCCCTGACGTCGAGCCGCGTGACCCGGTCCCTCGCCCGCACGATGGTCTCGTTGATGGAGGCGAGCTCGCCCGACACCGTGCCGGACTCGGCCAGCGCCTCGTTGCGCTTGGTCGAATCGAGCCGCGCGATCTTGACCCTGGCTTCCTCGATCGCGCTCCGCGCGCGCTCGATCTTGCCCTCGACCTCGGCCCGGTCCCCGACCGCGCTATCGTACTGTTCGAGCGTCTGCAGATAGACCAGCCGGGAAACGAGGCCGCTCCTGACAAGCGTCTCATGCATCGCATTCTGCTTGGCGAGGTTGTCGACGCGCAGCCGCAGCTTGGCCGATTCCCTCCGCAGGACATCGAGTTCCGCCTGGCGCTGCTCCGCCTGGTGCACCAGCACCTGGCGCTCTTCGTCGAGCCCCCGCGCCTGCTGGCGATAGGTGGCGAGTTCGTCGCGGATGACATCGGCGTAGCGTTGGCCGGCGGCGCCCAGGGACGGCTCTCGCCCTTCCGCGAAGGCGCGCAGCCTCTCGCGCCGTATCTCGAGCACGATACGCCTGGCTTCCAGCTCCTCGAGCTGCGCGATCGTCGCGGTCGGATCGAGTCTCGCCAGGACGCTGCCCTTGTCCACCAGGTCGCCCTCCTGGACGAAGATCTCGGAGACGATGCCCCCTTCGAGGTGCTGGATCGCCATCACGGATCCGCTGGGCACGACCTCCCCCGATGCCTTGGTCGTCTCCTTCACGGTGGTGACCGCCGTCCAGCCGATGAAGGCGAAAACGGTCACGGTGACCAGAGTCAGGATGGCACGCACGAGGCGCGGCGGGCCGACTTCCTCCAGGATCACCGGCTGGGACAGGTGGCGAAGCTGGCGTCCACCTCCGCGGTGGGCTGTCGGTATCGCGCTACTCATAGCTGGCCACTCAACTTTTCAACCGCTTCCTGAGGCGAGCCGTTGAACTGGATACGCCCGTTATTGAGCACGATCAGCCGGTCGGCGATCCGCATATGGCTGGGACGGTGCGTCACGATGATGATGGTCGATTTGCCGCGCAGCTTCTCGACCGCCGACATGAAGGCCGCGTCGCCGCGCTCGTCGAGCATCTGGCCGGGCTCGTCGAAAACAAGGATCGGCGGCCGGCGCAGCATGGCGCGCGCGATCGACATCTTCTGCTTGAAGCCTTCGGGAAGCTCGCTGACCACGGTTTCGGTGAGGCGGGTCTCGTAACCTTCCGGCAGGTCCATGATGGCTTCGTGCACCGCCGCCATCCTGGCCGCCTCCATGACCTCTTCCTCGGTTGCCCAGGGCATGATGAGCCTGAGGTTCTGCAGGACCGTTCCGTACAGGATTTCGCTGATCTGCGGAACCAGACCGATATTCTGGCGAATGTCGATGGCGTCCATCTGCCGGACGTCGATGCCGTCGATCATGACCGATCCCATTTGCGGCCGGTAAAGCCCGGCCGCAAGGTTGACGATCGTGGTCTTGCCGGCCCCGTTCGGACCGGTGATCGCAAGGACCTCGCCGGGCTCGACGACGAAGGTCACGCCGGAAAGCGCGGGATCGGATTCGGGCGTATGGCGGTAGACCACGCCGTTGAACGCGATCTTGCCGCGATAGCTCCGCTTGGGCGGGACGCGGCCGGCCAGCCTTTCCGGCCGGAGCCGCATCAGGTGGTTGATCTGCCGCAGGCTGGAGCGGATCTGCGTCGCGCGGTTCAGCAGCATGAGGACCGACTGGAACGGGCCCAGCACGCGCCAGCCGAGCGCCATGCAGGCGACGAGCGCGCCGATCGACAGCGTGTCGTTCATCGCCATCAGGGCGCCGAACCCGACCATGGCCACGCCGGATCCCATCATGACGATCCGCCCGAAGGTCTGCATCGCCTGGTTGATCATCGAAACGTGGAAATCTCCCATCGCGGTCGCGGCGGACACGTTGCGGAAGCGGCTCAGCCAGACGGTCTCGGCGCCGGAGAACTTGATCGCGCGCATGCCGGAGACCGCCTCGATGAGGAAGCGCTGCTGCTGGGTGCGTCCCCGCGCCACCACGCCGTAGGATCGCCTCACGAGCGGCGAGATGAGCATCGCGCACAGGATCAGCAGCGCGGCCGAGACGACCGGGACAAGCACGAGCCAGCCGGAAAGGGCCGCGACCACGGCGACGAACAGCAGCGCGAAAGGCATGTCCACCAGGGTCTCGCCGAGCGCGCCGGCGAAGAACTCGCGCACCGACTCGAACTCCTGCAGGTGGCTCAGCTGCGCCCCGAGCGGCTCGTTCTCCGTCATCGACAGCGGCAGCATCAGCACCTGGCGGAACCCGGCGGTCCCGATGATGTAGTCGATCCGCCCCGCCGCATGCGCCATCACCGCCGCGCGCACCCGGCGGAACAGCCATTCGAGCCCGAT